>VFQN01002919.1_pt1 | contig 25467 bp, 41 predicted proteins | sample 3512371 | NCBI WGS metagenome assembly VFQN01 (sample SAMN10412370, study PRJNA504923) | tailings metagenome | isolation source: Replicate 2 from Balatoc abandoned mine | place: Philippines: Itogon, Benguet | collected 2017-08-28 | reverse complement strand
TTGCCAAGCACCGAATTCCTAGCCCCTGTAACCTTCTCACGAAGAAAAAAAAAAAAAAGCAGGCGGCTCGTCCGCTGGTCTACCCAGGTGCCCCAGGGTGTCCCCTGCTGGCTGGGCTAGTAACCCGTGTACCGCGGTTGTGTGCATAAGGGCCTATGGGAATTGCAGATTGCACTGAAATCTGGGGCAAGTCCGACGGGAGGCCGATACTTTACAGGGCTACCCAGGGCTACCGTTCCTGAAAGCGCCACAAGTATGGCATAACGGCAACTCGCCAACCCACAGGCGGCTTGCGAGCGTTGAGAGCAGCACAGCACATCCTGTGTTTTACCCACAACACGATACGCTTTCACGCAGCAATCTTTCGGACACGGTCAAGCAACCAGGCCATCGCCTGTGCCGCCGGCAGGGCAGAACTGACGAACGGACGGCCAGCAAGGTTTAGGCCCCTGGTCAACGAGAACCAACGAATGCTGATGTCTCTGACAGTGCAACGTCCGACCTCCGAGACCGTTTAGAGACTGGCGCGTTGCGCCCTCGTTCGGGTCGATACGAGACAGTGTCCGTGCGCCAACTGCACCCACCACGGGCACCACCACGGGCACCACCCCAACCTGGCCCAACCGGGTGCCAAGTGCGTCGCGCCAGTCGCATACTGGTACCTCAACACGCATCCAACACAGGACCGTCGCACTGTTTGCAGCACACCAAATAACTCCATAGACATCCCTGTCCTCCGCCTTCGGCTCACGAACTGCGCACAAAGCCTTAGCATGAGTTGCCGGAGACCGCCCCCCCATCCCAGTAAGACTCGGGGCTCATAACAGCCCGGGAGACACAACACTTTTGGAGCACGCAAACCCCACAAACATCGGAATAAAGTATGAATACTCGAGACACCCAGCATCCACACCGATGCATTTGCACCATGGATCACTGTCATCACGACGGCGCATGTAGTGTGCTCGCGAGCACGGTGTCCGAGGCTCCTAGGCCAGCCGAGCAACCTAACCCACGAGACACAAACTACATCGTCAAACAGTCTGCCATGCATGCTCTGCATCTGTGCTTGCCCACTCCACGTTTACTTACATGCACTTGTGCTCCGTTCTTGACGCGCTAGGCTGCCACGACCCGTTCATTTATACCCCTATGCCGCCATCGGTTGCTTGTCACCATCAGGGGACACACCCGTGCACCTCCCCATGCCGTTCCCTCCACAAGGAATACACCATTTCTACCCACTTTCGCTCTCGTGACTCTCACCCGCTCTCCCCTTCAAGCAACAATACGCTCAGGCATAAACCACACACGCATAAGAAACGCCTTGTGCACAGCAACCGCCCAAAAACGCAGGCCCATCTCTGGACCTGTGACCAGGATTCCGCCCAGGCCAACACCCCACTCCATCTATGTCCCGCTGCACCAACACAGCAACACTCAAGACAATGCAAGCACCACCCGTCCACAGGTTCTTGACGTCCGCCTACTGCTTCTTCTTGAACGTGGTCTTGTACTGGAGCGAGTAGTAGACGCACAAGCGCAGGAAGATGAGCATGGCGAACAGGATGCACACCTCCTTGGTCACCGGCTCCTGCGTGTGGAGTTGCGCGCCATGGATTGTGAGGTGAGACAAAGGCGGACCCACGCACATCAGAAGGCTGCAAAGAAGACACGTAAAAGGCTCTTCCGAGGGAGCCGTCCCGTAAACAGCACACCACATGTGTCTGGGCAACGCAAGGAGCATGTGACGGTCTATTTCCCAGAAGCATTATAGCCACCGGCTACTCACGTGCAGGTTGATTTCAAAGATGCCCGCCTGGTTGACGGTGCAGTAGGACGCCGTCTGCGCCCACGGCTCGTCGATGAGGCTGCAGGCGAAGCCGCGGAACCGGAACTCGATCTGCATAATGCGAAGTGGCACGAGCGGCGGGCGCGCGAGGGCATTAGCAGGGACCTCCGGGGGCCTAAGCGAGGAGTGCGCAGCACTGCGCAGCGTCGTGCGCGGCTGATCTCAGCAGCATGCAACGCTTCGCGAACAGCCTCGTGCGCGTCTCAGCGCCGAGTCTTCCCTTGCATCGTTGGATGCGGAGTGCTTGACCGCATGCAGGAATAGGTAGGGACACACGCTGGCCTGTGCGTGCGCGCCCGCCAACCGCCTGCCCACGTGCCCAGCGGCCCTACGGCCTTGCACACCGCAACGCACCTTGAGCAGCAGGTTCCAGCCCCAGTAGATGAAGGACACGTACTTCAGCCACGAGATCCACACGGGAATGCCGCGCACGTAGTAGCCGCCTGCAGGTGGTGCCAAGAAAATGTTGGGTTAGCATGCAGAGCGTTGGCATACCAACTCCGCGCACAAGGGGGTAGACACAGGGGGAAGCACGGGTACGGTACACTCCAGCCTCAGCGGGGGTTGCATGCCAACATCAAGTACCCGGCGCAGGGTACGTGCACGGCAAGGGCGGGATGCGGGAGCCTCAGGCCGGTGGCTGCACGCGGGCCCGGTCTTTGCCTCACCGACTAGCATGGTGGACAGCATGAAGATGGTGGCGATGGTCTGGCCGTTCTTGGGGTTGATGACGTTGGCGCCGATGAGCAGCCCCATGCTCTGCGCCGTGAGCACGATGAGCACCACGCTGAACCAGGTGCAGAAGAACGCGCCTGCGGGCGGGAGGGCGGGAGGAGGCCAGGGCGGTGGCAGGGGGTCCGGTGTTGTCAGGCTCCCCTTCAGGTGCGTACCCTAGGCCGCCCCGGGGTGTTTAGCAGTCGAAGTACAGGACAGTGGATGCGGCAGGGCCTCTGCCGAGAGCCACTGCAGCGCTGCAGCTCAGACGGAAGTTACTGCGCCCGTACGGTACTTTGCCAATCACTGGGCAGCGCACAGCAAGGCGGCAGCAATCCCCAGCTTGCCTCCTGGCCCCTCCCACTCCGCCAGCCCTGCCCAGCCCGGTCCGGCCCAGCACCCCACCTGCGCTGAGGCGCAGGCCCGCCATCCAGTACAGGATCCAGGTGAAGAGGGAGGGCAGCAGGCAGTCCAGCGGCAGGTCGGAGGCGACGCGGGCCACGTAGTAGGCGGACAGGCGGTACATGCCGCTCTGCCGCTCCTTGACCAGCATCTGGGTGGGGTGCAGTGGGAAGGGTGAAGGCAGGGAGGACCGTTGGTGGACACCGTAGCTGCAACAGGCCGGAAGAGGAATGTGAGGACGGGGCAGGTAAGCCCAGTGCAACAAAGGGATGGAGGGACAGGATCACGGTAGGTGTTTGTGCATGCAGGCTGCGCTCAAGCCAACCGGCCAAGAGCCTATTCCCTGGGGCGGGCTGCCGCACGTAGCACGTGGCGCGTGACACGCGGCACGCGGCGCACCTGGAACTCAGTGGGGAAGGTGAAGAGCGCTGCGTACAGCGACGCGAAGGCCATGAACAGCTGGATGAAGAACAGCAGGCCGCCCACGTCCAGCACGCGCTGCACGCTGTCCAGGTCGGCGCCGACCTGCCACCTGCAGAGGCGGGGGCGTGGACAGGACAGCGGCTTAATGGCCTCTCCGCCGGCGTGCAGTGCGCAGCAGGTGCGAAGGGCCGTAACCCGTGGCCGGTGTACAGTGGACCAGGGGACTCCCTCTCCCCATCCGCCTACCAAGCAGCCGGTAAGCATGCAGCCAAACAATTTCCGCGCACCGGCGCCTTACCCCCACCCGCCACCTGCCAGCAGCTACCCCGTGCTCACCAGAACATGCCCGCCAGCACCGCCACCGCCAGCACCTGCGCGAAGGTCTGCACCGACAGCGACTGGAAGCGCCGCGTCTTGAGCGAGCGCAGCGTCAGGTAGCGCACCTGCGGGTCAGGCCGGGCGGAGGGGTAGTAGGGGTAAGGGCAGGTCAGGGCACAGGACCAGGGCCTGAATGGAGCAGGACCGCCTCTACGCTTAGGACGCTTTCCCCCTTCCGCTCGCTCCATTGTTTGTAGGTGCACCAGATCAAGTCCCCTACCCTTGGGCTTCAACGGCTGCCCGTTCCTTACAGCCTCCATGTGGGGACTCTATCATGCACGACCCCCGGCCCCAGCCCGCACCTGGTCCACCCAGGGCGCGCCCCACTTGTCATCGCCGTCCTTTCGGTGCGGCGTGGACTGACCCTCCGGCTCCTGCACCGCCGCCACCTCCTTGCCTTGCTGCCTGAACGCCACGTGCTGCTGCTGCTGCTGCTGCGCGTGCGGCGCCAGCTTGGCGCCCGCACCGCTGCGGCGGCGGTCCGTGGAGGAGCGCAGCTGGTCGCTCTCGTGGTGGCCGTTGCCGTTGGCGGGTGCGGTGTCGTCCTCCAGCTCCGAGGCCAGGATGCCGTTGAGCCCGCGGCCTGTGGGCGGAGCAGTTACGGTCAGCCGCAATCGGTGAACGGGCGATACTTAGCACGGACATCAATGCCCGCAGGCTTTGGATGTCCACGGCCATACACGTTGCCGTGTTAGGCAACGTCCTGCCGTACGGCACTCACCGATCACGCGCTCCTCGTACGCGCTGACCAGCGCCCGGTGCACCTCCTGCGCCGTACGCCCGCCCAGCGCCGCCATGGACAGCGACCGTACGGTGTACGACATTGCGCCGCCGCCAACCGCCACAGCCTTGTCGTCCTGGCGGTCGTCGTCGTCCTGGTCCTGCTCGTCGTCCTCAGCCGCCTCCGCGTCGGTTGGCAGTTGGCCGTTGGGGGCGCGCATGCTGCTGGCGTAGCGGCCGTTTCCAACCACCACGTCACCGTTGGCCAGGTCCAGGATGTGGTCTGCGGTTAAGACCCAAAAGCATAAGGAGCTGTAACCTCACACATGATGACGTGTAAGCCAGCGCTGGAGGGTGAGCAAAGTGCCCTTGGGGCATAGGCTGCTCGCAGCTGGATGGCCTTCATGACCCCTTAGCCCTTTCAGCCCCGCAGCGATCCCTCGCCGCCATCCCAACCCCCACCCCACACGCACCTGCGATGTTGGTCCCGAAGGGGCAGGGCTGTCCCAGCCGGTCGAACCACGTGACCACGCTCTTGGCGTCCCCGTAGTACATCACGTGGCCCTCGGACAACAGCATCAGCTGCACGGATGCATGGGCAGGGGCAGGGGCATCGGCAGCGTTGACCACCTCTCGACATGCTTTGGGCGAGCGCAGCGAGCGGGCAGAATTTGATACCAGCCACGAGACAGGCGGCTCACGGTTGCTCTACCGCGCGCCTACAGGCCCGCTGCTCCTCCCGCACGACAATGCTGCATCCAGGGCACAACCACTGCCCTGTCCTTTACGCCATCGACGCAAGCCACCATGCCCCTTCCCCCTCTAACCCCCACCTTGTCCATCTGCTTGTACAGCCTGCTGCTGGGCTGGTGGATGGAGGTCACAATGGTGCGCCCCCCGCTGGCCAGCGAGCGCAGCGTGTGCATCAGCCGCAGCGCCGTGGTGCTGTCTGCGAGTGCACCAGGGGAGGCGAGGGAGTGAGGAAGTGAACACAAAGGGCTGTGTAGGAACGACCACGTACGGCTAGCCGGAGCAAGGACCAGGAGTAGCGCTACAGCTGGGCGTCGTGGCTTGCCGGCCCGCCCACGAGCATGCCCTACTGCAAGCCTCCACGGGTCCTGTACGTCGTTACTGTAACTGAAAGCCCGGGCACAACCCACCTAGGCCGCTGGTGGGCTCGTCCAGCAGCAGCATGGAGGGGTTGATCAGCAGCTCGTGGCCTGGGGGAGAAGAGGCGGGTGCAGGGTTAGGGGCACAAAAGTAATGGACAACCAGGCAAAGGCTCATGCGCCAGCGGCATTCTGCACTCCGTCAGGCTGTGGCTCCCCGAAACCCCGTTCCAACCCGACCAGTGCTCCCCACCCCACCCCACCCGCCCCAACTGTCTGCTTCCCCACCCACCAATGGACACGCGCTTGCGCTCCCCCCCGCTGACTCCCCGCATCATGTGGTTGCCGATGATGGTGTCCCGGCACCGCTCCAGCCCCAGCCCCGCCAGCACCATCTCCACGCGCGCCAGCTTGTCCGCCCGCGACCAGCTGCGAGGCAGCCGCAGCAGCGCGGCGAAGTAGAGCGTCTCGTAGGTCGTCAGCTCCGCAAACAGGAGGTCGTCCTGCGTGTACCACAATCCACACGGCTTCTCAGTGAACCCAGAACGCGAGGAGTAACAAAGCTGGGCGCTACCCAACGTGGTGAGAGGGCTACATCGGGGCGACCAGTACCCCGCCTTAACCCCCGCCCCCCAGGGTGCGGTTGCATCGCATGGCACCGCCGCGTATCCGCCACGGCGCTCCTTGTCCCCTCCCGCAGCTTACCACCTTTCCTCGCACCCCCATGTCCTTCCCCTGTGCTGTGCGCCACCTGCACGTCGTATCCCAGCTGGCCGCCCCGCCACCCGCGACAACCAACTCCTCCACCTCCCGCCCCTGCCCCTGCGGCCCACCTGCATGACGTATCCCAGCTTGCGCTTGACCTGCTTGTCCATGGTGCGGCCGTTGAAGGCGATGGTGCCCGCCACGCGCGCCGTGGATCTACCGCCCAGCACCGCCAGCAGCGAGGACTTGCCGCCGCCAGAGGGGCCCATCAGCGCAAGAACCTGCGGGGTGGGGCGGGGTCGCGATGTGTAGGGGGGATGAAGCAGGTGCGGGGCGGACTTGAGGAGGGTTGGGTTGGGATGGGATGGGATGGGGTGAGAGTTGGCTCAGGGGCTGGGTGCAGGTGGGATAGAGTGATGGGGTGGTGGTGTGGGAGGTGGGGGGTCGGCGGCGAGGGCTTGGCCGGAAAACAGAGGAGGGGTGAAGAGGTAGTCATGGGTGCGGGTGCGGAGCATTCATAGGGTGGCTGGTGTGCAATGGTGGAGGGGATATGGAGTGGGGTGGTGAGGGATTTGGGGCGGATTCGTGGTAGCGGCAGGGAAGGTGGCATGGGTGGGTGCGGCAAGGTTGGGTAAGAGCGACAAGGTGGGCATCAGCAAGCGGAAGAAGTGCAGACCGCCAGGATGAGCAAAGTGGCGTAATATTGTATGGGTTGGGAATACAAGGCGGTTAGTGTGTCTCGAGGAGTGATGGGCTGCTGAACGGTGCAACTGCCGCCACGCAGTCCCGTTCCCACCTCTCCGGGGTGCACGGCACCGCTGATGTTGAAGAGCACCTGTCGCTCCTCGGGCTGCTGCGATTGCTGTTGTTGCTTGCCGTCAGATGCGCCCTTGCCCTTTGGGTCGCCGCCCAAGCACGGCTTCAGCAGTCGCGACATGGCGGGAGAGCCCCCGCCAGGCAAAACCAACGTCGGCACCCATGCGCACACATCCTCGAAGTTGATGGACACACGGTTCGATTGGTCTATGGAGCGCAGGAGCGCTGAGTTGCTTTGCAGCCGCTTCAGGCTTGACCCAGGTCCTTTGCTGAGCTGCGTAAGGGGTTGGGTTGCGACTGGCACTGCTCCGTCGCCGTCTCCTTGGGCCAAAGTTATACTGATATGCGCCGCGCCGTTTGGCGCGTCGCTACTGGTCATGGTGTCTTTCCCTGGTTTGTAGCCCCTGGTTTCGATGGACAAGTTGCTAATAGGCAAGGTGTGCAGAGTCTAAGCGAAGACTGGTACTTCGTTTCACGTTGTGCGGGTATGTTGATTAAGTGCAGGGTTACGCGACCTCGTGGTAATTGGCGGAGGCGATGATGACACTGAGAACAGGAAGCGAGGAAGCTGGCCTGCGAGAAACAGAGAGGCAATGCACTTCCCAAGATGCATAGAGAAATAACTACCCTTAACTTTGCGGTCGCGCGTCCGCAATAACGTGTACGAGGACCACACTCTCGCCCGCTGCCACCCATTCAAGGGATGAACCATGGGGCTGCTGCGTTACCGCGTTTTTGTCGAACAATTGTAAAGACATTACCGTTCATGTTTTTATGTATGCAGACGTGTCCTTTGCATAATGACTCAGCCTGTTGCCCGTTGTGACTAAAAAACTGCCAGTTGTGAACCCAACAGACGCCTAGAGGGACCAGCAACCCTGCACCCTGTATGTCCAGTTCAGCGTTGGCAGCTGAGGGCAGCATCATGCGTGAACCGCACGCATTCCGGCTTCATGACGGTTCTGCTGAAACTGGCCAATGCAAGTGGCCGTGTGTGACCCAGCCACACGCACTCGGACTTGAACCAAGGGGGCAACGACGAGCCTGCACGCCAGCACCTGGCGTCCCCTGCCATCGCTGCAACCAGGCAGGGCGTCCCCTGGCTACAACCTGGCTGCAACGTACACCAGGGTACACCACACGGCCCGCGCCAGACCGCGACCCAACCTTGAACTTGCTGCTTGAGGAGCATCAGCTTCCAAACGCTGTGTAAAAGCAACTGCGAGGACTAGTGCAGACACCAAGCAAACGTGTAAACAGCTTTGCGACCCACCCTGGGCACGAGTATAGTGCGCCGCAAGCCACGTGGCTGGGCTGCACAGAGGCACACCGGGTGCGAACAGGTGTGACACCGACCCCAACCCACCGTCAGAGCCTACGCCTCAACACTTGCCTCAAGCCCTCCACCCACAGCATGCCGCTGAGTGTAGCAGGTTGCCGCCGAGTGTGCGGCTGATGGCCAGGAACCACCTCCCAAGCCAGCCGCTGCAACGCGTGCTGCTGAGGACACATCACCTGCCGTACATGCCGACACGTATGCTGGCTGGTTGCTGTGCAGGGCGTTCCTGGGGGCAGGGAGGGGGCTGTCAGGTCTGGGGGTGCGGTACCTCTGGCGTACTGGGTGGTTCTCATGGGGCAAGTTTGCGCCAGATGTAACAGCAGGGTGTCCATTCTCGTTGCACGCTCATGCTCACGGAAGACCCTCCGTAAGCAGCGTAACTGTTAAGGCAGACAGCGAGTTGCAAACCCCTCCCCTGGCACAGCGATTGCCCTTGTGCGGCTCACAGGCGAGACGGCACTCCACGGAGCAACCCAATCCGATGAAGCCGAACGGTATGCAGTCCGTGCATCTGACAGCAGCTCGGTGCCATTTGGGTTTGCCACTCGACGTCGTGTTTGTACGGCATCGTTGGAAGGCGGCAAACTGCTTGGGGCCGTCAAAGCCACAGCAGTGCAAGCGACCCTTAATCATCATGCGTTCCTTACATGATTGTTTATCCTACCCATTGATTCGCTCTGTCTTTCTGTAGATCTGAGGCACAGCAAGCCAATTGGCGCGTGCTGGTGCGTGACATCCGGACCTTGTATAGTAATTAACTTCATATAGTCACAAGCATATTCATCAGCAGAAATAATGAAGGGGAACTCTAGGCCCGCAACGGGCGGATTTGGAGCTTCCGGCCTTGCCCTCCTCGCCGGTGCTTTGGCAATGGGACTGATATGGGCAAGTGTAGAGATGGTTCGACCACCACCAAACCCAAACGGGTCCTTGAGCATCCGCTCCTCGGGGACTCCTGCAGCAGTTCGGCGAACTGTACGTCTGTCCGAAAAGCCCCACGTCTTTGCGACAACATGGCACAATGAGCTTCACAGTATGTTTAAAATCGGAAGCGGCCCAAACGCGACGGCGGAGCTTGTGAAGACGCTGAAAACCGTGGAGGCTACCGGCGTGAACACCTGGATATCCAGCATCCTGTGGAGGCACATGGAGCCCAGCGAGGGCAACATAAACTTCAGTTATCTTGACAACCTCATGCAAGCACCCTGCGCCAACACGGGCCTGAAGGTGGGGAACGCAGGCCGCTACTGCACAGCCACATCCACGCTGGCTAAGACACACCCTTCAGAAGCCTTAGGTGTCTGACCAAGGTGTCTGACCAAGCCTTACATACACGCTCCTTCCCCCTCAACCCTGCTAATCTTTCTCCCAGGTGGACCTCGTAGTTGATCTGCGCTCAGCACCCGACTGGGTGTTTCAGAAATACCCAGGCTGCTTTAGCGTTGACTCGACCGGCCGCAAATACGAAAAGGCGCTGTCCATGTTCCACAAGGAGGCAAACGTGGCGGCGCTAGGATTCCTGCGAAACGTCTCGGAGCACCTTGCGAAGAAATTTGAGGGCTGCATGGTTGGCATCCAGCCCACCTACAACAACGAGTATGAGGCCAAGTTCACGCAGGTGGGCGGACGGGCCTAGGGGGCCTAAGGCAGGTCGAGTTGATCTGGGTCGAGCCGCCCCAGCGCCAGTGCCTGCCATGAGCAACGGATGCATCGACGCATCGTCCTAACAGCTTGTACAACAAATCACAAGGAGAACTGTGCATTGCTTTGGTTGTCGATGTTGTGGCACCGGCGTGGCGCTAGCATGCGTGGGGCAGCAGCAAACGGCTAGGCGTACCGTGTCTGCTGCCGCCGCCGCTGCTGCTACTGTCGCTGAGGCTACTGCTGCTGTCCCTGCTGCATGCTTTACGTGCTGACCCAAATGCCGTTGCGTCCCTTGGCACGTGTACCCGCCCTGCAGGAGTACGATGCGTACCAGGTGGGGGCAGGGCAGGGGCAGGGGGTCTCGGAGGCAGAGGTCTTCGGGGCAGGAGTGTTCTTCGAAATGTCATCAGTGACAGGGGGGCCGGGGTGCAGGGCCATGGCCTTCGCCCTTGCTGCTGGGCTGCGGGCCACACTTGTGGCTGCATAGTGGTGTCGGGCGGTCATGCGGGCAAAGGGGGTGCAACCGACGGCGGCAGGAACAGCTCCTACGCAAGGGCTGGCCCCACTACGGTGCACCACGTCCGGCGGTGTAAGCCGCGGCCACATGAGGCTGAATGTTGGGGCTGTAGACGGGCTGCAACGGAGCCTGGTCCCCTGTCGTGCCATAGCACTAGCCGCCCTCTTTACAACGACAGCCACACACCCTGGGCCGCGAAGCAGGCCGTATCAGGACGCCGAAAAGTGCCCGTATTGGGTGGCGCAGCATGCCGCCTTTGGCGCCCCGCTTGCAATTTGTTGTCCGTTTCCCTCCATCTCTCACGAAGCCCTCAAGGATCCCCCATTCCCCCTCTCCACTGCCGCAAATGATGCCCCCGATGGCTCAGCGCACCACCACCACCATCACCACCAGCGCCACCTACCGGCACGGCTCTGGCGCTACCCTCTCCCAAACCGCACTCCCCTGCTTCCACCTCTCCTGCCCCGGCTGCAGGACTACTCGCCGCATGCAATGGCGGCCTTCCGCTCCTGGCTGCGCGCCCAGGTGGCCAGCCTGGACGCCCTCAACATGCGGTGGCGCAGCGAATTCGCCTCCTGGGTGGCGGTGGAGCCGCCGCGGCTGCAGGCGGGCACCTACGTGGGCGTGGACCTCAGCCCCAGGTGGGGCCGTTGTGGGGCCGTAGGCCGCCCTGTGAGCTAGTGGGGTTGGTAGGGCCGTGGTTTGAAAACAGCAGCATGGACTACCGTAGCAAGAGGTTCAAAGGCAGACAGGGGGCAGGTGGGGTGTCAGCAGCAGGTGCATGGGGCCGTGAGCAGTGGGCGGTGGGTCGCCCCGTGCGCTGGCGGGGACGACAGGATCTTGGTCTGGAGCTGTCAGTCGGGGACCAGGGATATTTCCGGTGCGATGGTGGGCAAGGGGGTACCACCACCAGGTGCGGTGGGCGGTGGGCCCCGTGCACGAGCAGCGGGAGGACCCACTAGGCTGGGTGCCATGGTAGGACGCATGAGGCATGGCACGGCATGGCAAGGTAGGGGACATGATGTAATGGGCAGGGGCGCCAGGGCACGAACATCCTGCTCATGTGCTTGGTGTGTGGTGCAATGCGGTGGTCGCGCCGTGGCGCCCATTGTGCCCTCGGCCTTGGTGTGCTGTTGCACGGAGCAGCACCCCCATGCGTCCCGCCGCGTCCTGCCCTACTGCCCTGCAGCTACTGGGACTGGATGATGTTCCGTGAGGAGAGCGGCGCGGCGGTGCACATCGCCGCATGTGCCACGGTGCGCGCCGCGGGGCTCAAGTGCTTCCACCACTTTCCCGAGTTCTTCTCCGTGCTTGATGCCATGTGGGTACATGTGTTTAGACGGGTTGAAACATGTGCGCTGCTGCTAGGCCTTGGTGCGGTGGGTGTGGGCCACGGTCGGGGGAGCATAGGCCATGTGGGTCGTGCGTGATGCCGTTGAGCTTCCCATGCTGTGACAGGTCGACATGTGTGTGGGGTTCAGTTAAAGGCATACGAGCCATGCGGGTAGCCTTGCGGATCGCCATTTGGGTCGTGTGTTGCATGCGGGTCACCGTCACGTCGAGCCGGCACAGGGTGCGCGTTGTCGGTGCGGGCGGACGGCGCGGTATGGCATGACACAGCCGGGCGCCCCTCCCCGGCAGCACAGGAGGCTACCGTCATGCGAGGGTGAAGCGCAACCTGCAGTAGCGCACTACCTTGACGTCTGCTGCCCCTCTGACACGAGCAGCACTTCAAGCCCCGCCATTGCAAGGCCCCCGCCTTTGGTGCGACCGGTTCTGGACCTGAGCCCCCACACGCCTGTCACGGCTTCACATGATGGTCCCTCGCCCTCCCTTCAGTTTGCAGTCAGGGCTAACGAAATCCAAGGAAGCAAGACTCATCTCACCGCCAATCCCTTACTCGTTGTCCCCCCTAGGTACATGGCCACCATGTTCCGGCGCCTGGTGGCCAGCGAGCACGTGGACTGGGTGGTCATGGACTCCAACTTCAGGGTGGGTGACATACCGTCGCCACATTGCTGTCGCCTAGCGGGCAAGAGCCAGGGGTCTTGTAGGTGTGGGCACTGCAGTGGATGAGGGTGAGGGTGAGGGTGAGGGTGAGGGTGAGGGTGAGGGTGGCGCGCTAGCTGCCCGTCACCTGCGCAGGGCGTAGGCCGCATGGGCACGGCTACAGTAGTACCTGTCAACAAGTGCTCTGTCGCGGGCACAGCGGGTTGACTTGCTCCAGGCTCTAGCAAGGCTGGTCACAGGGTGCCCCTTTTGCCATTTCACCCGCTTCACAAAGACCGATGAGTCACTGGCGCCTCGCGTGAGCCTGGCTTGCGATGACTTTGCTGTATGGTGAAGCCGGCGGTGCCGCCGCTGTTGGCTGTTGGCTGTCACAGACGCCGTACGGCACGCTGATCAAGCTGTCCAAGCTGCGGTTCTACGTGTCGGCCGCCATCCCCTACAACAAGCCCGTGTACTTTGAGGCGGCCATGGAGCGGTGGGTGGAGGGCGGGTGGTGGATGGGGAGTAATCCATGCAAAGGATAATGTCGCGCCCAGAGGCTGCCCTGGTAGGTGGTAACTCTTAGCCTGGCCTGGTGCAGGGTCGAGCGGGAAACGCAAGGAGCAGAGGCATACCCCAGTGTAGGCCTTCCACAGACTGCCTGGTGGCTCCCCTACTCCAGAACTAATACGCCCGCCCGCGCTCCCATGCCCATAGCGTGATACACTTGTGGTATTCGAGCACTAATACTGAACAATAATGAGATTTTCCATAGTTAAGAGACTCATTCAGTGGGCCACGTGCCGGTAACCCCGACATGACTTCCCACAGGTACAGCGAGATGCGGCTGCTGGACGAGGGCTCCTCGAGCCTCAGTTGCACAGCACTGCCATCCAAGAACTTCGGATGTATGCCTCCTGTTGTTTCACATCAGCCCCTCCTGTCCGCAACATCGCCCCCTTGCAGGTACAGCGAGATGCGGCTGCTGGACGAGGGCTTCCAGCACGCCATGATGGCTGGCGCCCACCTGGGCATCACCAACTGGCTGTCGCGCGTCAAGATGGACGACAGGCTAAAGGCCGCCTTCGACAACGCGCCACCTAAGTGCAAGGCGGAGGAGCTGGTGGGCGTGTTCCTGCACCTGGAGTCGTGCGCCGCGTGGCGGGGGCCGCAGGTGGGCCGGGCACGGCCGGGGCCAGCATGAGCTGGGGTCTGCCTAACCATGCACCTAATGCTCTGCTGCTCCTTTCCCCGCCGTCTCGCTGGGAGTCGCTTCCCCTGTGAGGTGGCAGACCTCCACGCCCGACCCACTTCACGCAGTCCCTAGGTTGGCGAAGGCAACGCCTCCGGTTGCTTACGCTGTCATGTCCACGATGGCGTGCAGTGTGCCGAAGGCCCAACTTCTGCCCCCTGCCACTCTCTGCCTTAACACACGCTACTGCCCCTGCTGTCCCTTTACACCTGCCTGCGCAGTGGAAGACCTCCACGCCGGACCCCATCCACGACTTCGTGGAGAACCTCACCATGCGCCTGGAGCGCAACTGCGGCACCGACATCCTGGTCTACATCGAGCTGGACCGGTTCCTGGCCGACATGCCCGCCTTCGACCGCGCGGTGTTCATCGAGCCCATCGTGCTGTACGGCAGCAGGCAGCTGGAGGACTACGCCGCTGTCAAGGCCGCGCTAAGGACGATACCCCATGAGGTGCTCAACATGCCCACCAACTCGAGCGGCGGGACGCAGCTGCTGGTGCTCAAGGACCTCAACAGCAGCAGGACGGAGGGGGCGCTGGGTGCGCTGGTGCCACCAGGGTCGCCGGGGGCGCCTGGGGCAGCAGCCCCTAAGGCGGGTACGCGACGGAGGTGATGCAGTAGGCGTGCCAGCTGCAGGGCGCGAGCGGCGTGCCGGTAATGAATGGTAGAGTGCATAATACCCGCAGGCGGGATAAGCTGTGCACCGTGCATGTGTGCGTGAGTGGACGTGCTGTTTGATGGTGTGCAGTGCAAAAAGCGCTCGTTTCGGGGGGGGGGGGGGCCATTTTTGACAGCAGTAGAGTGGAGGCGGCATTTAGGGTGCTGGGGGCACCATGGGCGCCGGGCGCGGAGTCTGTGAAGGCTAACACACAGCGGCCGTCATATGGTAGGCGTGGCTTTTACAGCGTGTTAGCTGCAGGGGTGCGAGCGGCGTGAGGTACTTGCTTGGGCATGTACGGCGTGCCCGTCGGCCCGGTGAAATTTTGCGTGCGTGCGTGCGTGCGAGCATCGGATGTCCTTTGGCGGTGTGGTGTGCTATCGCGCGAGTTACACGGACCTGGGTTTCAGCATTCATGCTCGTGCAGAGTGCGTGACCGCGTCGTTTGATGTCGCGTCGTGTCGTAGGTGGGGGTGCAGGCGGCCACACTGACGCACTGCCATGCATCGAAAAGAGATTGGGGGCCCTTGCGGCGTGGGGACAAGTGGCATAGTGGGCCCTTTGCTTTTGCTCTCGCAGGTGTGCTGTTCATTTGCTGTTTACTCCGACTGTGGGCATGAGTGTTAACACTGCTGACGCGCGTGGGGCGGCGTGGGTTACCGGTATTACCTGTCGTAGAAGCTCGGAAACGTTTTTGGGGCATGGCATTTTGTGGCTGTGTTATTATGCAGCGGCTGCGTTCAAGCATTTGCATCCGTGACTGCACTGCTGTCTACCGTGCCCACGTGGTATGCGCGTGTGCACGCAGGCTCTCGGCCACGCAGTTGGCACTGAATGATGTCTGGTGTGCATCACAGAACAGGGCATACACGAGGTTTGTAAGCGCGAACTCGGTCGTAAGCTACCGAACAGCTCAGCAACACGAATACCATGGGGTTCCCAAAGCAGAGAGCTGGACAAGCAGGCCGTGCGGTCAAAGATTGTCGCTCTTCCATCGCACCCAAAGGCATAAGGCCTCACACCACCGCAAGCAGCAGCCGGTTCTCCCCCGTCACCTCCGGACCCACATAGCACACCAGCTCGCACGCCCCGAACCGCCCCCGCAGCCACTCCAGCCGCCCCGCCTCTATCAGCTGCTTGCACTTCTGGCCCAGCGTCATGCGCTCACAGCGCGACAGGCAGCGCGCGGGGTCGAACCCCTGCTCCACCTCCTGCTGCGCCAGCTTCCCCTCGACGCCTGACGCTGCCACCGCCGCCGCTGCAGCGCCCTCCCCACCGTCACCATCACCTCCCGCGGCCTCGGGTGACCGAGCGCGCTTGCTGCCACTCAGCGCAGCCGCCGCAGCCGCGGCTGCTGCCCCCGCCTCCGTCGCCATGGCCCCATCTCTTCCGCCCCTGGTGCCACCTGCCTCCTTGCCCTGGCTGCATGGCCCAGCACCGTCCCGATCCTCCGCATCGGCGTCATTGTCACCCTCGCCATCGGAGCAGCAGCCGGCGCCCTCCCCTGCAGGTGCGTCGTGGCCGCACAGCGCCCAGCCTGCGGTGGCGCAGCACAGCGACCAGGGTTGCGGTTGCATTGGTTAAAGGGTACGGAACAGGGCCGTCCGTTGTAGCCGCGCAATTAAGCCCCTGCTACTACACCCTGGCAAATGGTGAAGTGGGCAATGGCGCTGCGGCCGCACACCGCCCATCCAGCAATGCAGCAATACAACAGCGCACATGCAAGGCACTCCTTCTTGCAACCAATAGCGAGGACGATGTCGAATGGCTGTCACGTGCGCAGTACCTCCAGACAGCCCGTGCATCAGCGCAACACGCTGCGACCACAGCCCAACCCATGTCCCACATGTCCCACACGTTACGCCCCGCCCGTGACCCACCGGTCATCCAGCTGACGAGCTCGAACTCCTGAGGGCCGAAGCCCAGCCGCCGGAACAGCGGTTTGCCCACGTAGGCCCGCCAGCCGCAGCGGTGGTGGCAGCACGGCGCGATGGCCAGGCCGCGGAACACGGCAGAGGCAGGGGCCGCAGCCGGCGGCGGCGTGTCAGCGGCGCCGGGCGGGTCCGCCTGCGGCTGCGACGGCAGCGGCGCAGGCCGCGGGCCAGAGGTGCCGTCGGGAGCCGCCGCTTCCGCCGCCGCTACACTGTTGCCGCCGTCGCAAGCAGGACCAGCTGGGACCTCCGTCCCTACCGCACGCGGTGTGCCGTCGCGCACCCCCGGGCCCTCGGCTGGAGTGCTGCTGTGGGCGGTCTGGCCCTGCACCTGCTCCTGCTCCTGCAGCCCATCCCGAGCATCTGTCGCGGCCGCCCTTGCACCCTCCGCCGCATCACCTTCTCTGCTGGCGCCCTCCCCACCCCCACCTCTCCGCCGCTGCCGCTTGCCCTTAACCCCCGCCGCCGCCCCCGCCGCCGCCACACTGCACGCGCCCTCCGGCACTCCGCCTGCGACACCTGCCGCCGCCGAGGCGGTTGTCGCTCGCTTCGCCTCGGCCGCCTGCTCTGCGCTGACCAGGCAGCCACGGAGAGCGTAATCGGTGGCGGCGCCGCACAGGTGCTTGCCCACAGCGACCCATGGGACTGCTGTGGCCTCAGCTACTGCGGCCGTGGCGGCGATGGTAGCAGCCTCCCCTGGATGCGGCTGTCCATCGGGCGGAAGTGGTGGGTCCTGGGAAGCAGCGGGCGCGGCAGCAACTGCGGAAGATGGCGGAGCGGGAGCGGAGGAGGAGCACGAGCGCACAGCGGGTGTGGCGGTGGCGGCAGCGGGCCCCGGGCTCGGCTGCGGTGCGTCAGGAAGGGCCTTGGGTTGGCTGGTCGCCCCTGGCGTGCTGTCGGAGGGCAGCGATGCGAGCTGTGGGGTTGCAGCGGGGACATAGTCCTGCAGTGGGGTGCGAACAGGTGTGAAGTTACAGTCACAGACCCCAATGAGGTGTCAAGGCAAACGCTTGAAGCTGTCGATTGTTAACACGCCCCTAGTCATGGACCCCCGTGTGTAGCCCACGGTGTAGCAAAACGGCAATCCAGCAGCCTTCTGAGGCGCCACTCGGGGGGGTGCTTAGGCCCTAATGTGCGCGCCGCAAGAGACTACCGGTACAGATGCCCCTTAGTGGGTCAGGTACCCAGTTTGTGACATCCAAAGGCGACGGCGTAGGTACACATCGCGGTGACAGACGCACGCCTCTTCCCGCGCACGCCTCTTCTCACCTTGAGGTCCACCCTGTAGCGGCTGAAGCGGATGTGGCGCAGATGGCGATCCGCCTGCGTGGGGCGGACCAGCCCACAGCGTGACACACACCCACATGCTCACCAGACATGCAGGCTCGATGCACCACACACGGGCACCGCAGCGAATGGCAAGGGAGAGACGCCAACCTCTTGCCCACGCACACACAGGCGTGCACCCACCCCACGCCGAATACCTCCCCTACCCCACAGACCAACACATTGGCGCAGCGACCCCGCTCCCAGCGTCCCAGCACAGACTTTTGCCATGCAAGGTGTGTTAGCACAGGAACAGTACGAAGAGGTGTCCCGCCTCAGGCATCGCACCTCGCACCCCGCACCCCGCACCCACACCTTGAGCTTGAATCCCGACCGCACGTCCGTGACCACCAGCCGCCTCACGCCGCAGCAGCCCACCAGGGTGCCCCCCAGGTAGCCCTTGCCCGCGCCCAGCTCCACCACAGCCACGTCCGAGCCGCCCTGCGGAGGGGCCACTCGTCCGGTTGGTTTATCTGTGCAGTGTTGTAGTGCCTTGATAATCGGTGTGGTGCAAATAAAACCGAGCTGCACTGCGAAGGGGCCGTCTTCCAACTTGGCCTGCCTGTGCACTGCATTGCCACTGCTTTCGCTTGGGCTCTCGAGATAGTTGAGGGTCCAACAGGCAAGCAAGAGTGTGCACAAGCAACGGCCGGTTGCTGGCGCGAGCATGGCCAAGCTGTGTTGTTAGGGCGCAGAGCGCAACCCGTCCACCAAATCACGGACACTCCACGTATGCCACATGCACATGCACACTGCACGTCCTCTCCGCCGCTCCCCCACAGTCCGTTCGTTTGCCTAGTGGACTGAGCCATACCCACATGCTACACGCCAGACGCGCACCTGCGGCCCGGGATCGATCAGCTTGGCGTGCTGCATGTTGCCTGTGGCGCAGCGTCAACGGCAGTGGCGTCAGCAGTGGGCAGGCCGCTGGGCGAAGGCAGTGTGTAGCAGCTATCCTCAGCATGCGGCCCGAGAAGGCTATAGCACTACGCGACGGGCAATGCGCCGTAGGCCAGAATGCAGGTGCAGCAAACGGTGTCGCCGCTCATCAAGGGGCATCGCATTTCACGGACCCTAGTGTCGCAGGCACCTTCGAGCTCCCCAGAACCAGCCGATCCCACCAATGATGGACGCCTGCTGCAGGCCGTGCTTGAGGTCGAAGGGGCGCAGGTCGCTGGGCGCCTCCAGCATGGCCGCGCACTCGGCCGGCCGCAGCGCACGTGCGGGCGGGGCCGTGCCGCCGCACGCAGCCGCGTACGCCGCCTCCACCTGCGAGCGCGCAGCAGCTGCAAGCGGTGGGGCGCTCGGCGTAGCGAGGGGGAGCTGCCGGCAACGCAGATTACTACACACTCAGCATTGGTGTGCCAGCTGCCGAAGTGAGTTACTGCCAGCCAAAGGCGCCGACACGTTGGTGTTTAGCGCCCCTCATTGCAGTGCCGCCCGTCCCTGCCTGCGTCCCCACCCTCTGTATGAGCGCCGTGAAGGCCTCGCGCCCCAGCGACCGGGCCAGCTCCGCCCGCTGCGCCGCCCGGCCGCGCTGGAAGGGCCCCAGCGCTGGCACCAGCCCCGGGGCACAGCAGGGGCCGGGGCCGGGGCTGCCTGCCCCCGCGTGCGCCTGACCCACATCCACAGCCGCGGCTGAAGGGCATGGATCTGGGTCTGATGCTCCTGGTGTTCCTCCTGGCGCTGCTGCTGCTGCTCCTGATGCGATTGCAGCAGCAGCCCCACAACCACCAGCAGCTGCTGCTGCTGCTGATTGCGGTGGCGGCGGCAGGCAGGGCTCGGTGTCGCTGCCTGCATTGATGTCCTCCACGTGGTGCGGCTGGGCCTGGGGGTTAGGGCACGTGGCGGTTGGGGTGGTTGGGGGCAGTTAGGGGCGGGGCTAGAGGTTGCCAGGGCGATGCCCCGTCGATGACCCACATGGCACCAGACCAGGTAGGAGCTGGCGGTAGTAACGGGTATGGACTGATATCGTACACTGCTCGTGTATGCGCTTGTGGGGGCGTGGTGAGAGGGGTGTGTTGCGAGTATGGGTCACGCCAGTGGAAAGTAGGCTGACTCGATATGGGCAGGCCAGGCAAGGGGGTTAGCGAGGAAGGCTGCCTCCAGGTGTATGACTGCAACTGGACGGCGGAACAGAGGCCCCGGTGACTCACGCGTTCTCGCTGCAGATCCAGCAGTTTCGGGCATTTTGTCAGGTGGAGCTGCAACTCGGACTCCAGCACCGTGCTGCGTGTTTGGGGGACGGAAATAAGTGAAGTGGGGGAAGGCTTTGACTTCTGCACGTGTGCGCCTTGCTGACCCCGAGTCTTTGCCAAGCTGGGTACCATGCCCGCTGTGCCCCCCTATCTGTTGTTGCATGCGGCAGCTGGTTGTGCTGCAGCTGCGGGCCTTACTGTGTTGGGTCGATGGGGCAGGGCACCCGCTGCGGCCGGGCGGCGGCCGCACTAGGGGCCGACTCGTTGAGGTGGTTGCCGCAGTACTGCTGCCCAGGCACAGCATGAGAACGGCAATAGCGGGGCTTCCTTCCTCCTAAAAAGTAGTGGCATCGGCCTGGGAGAGGCGGGGGAAGGTTCGGCGGGGGCAATTGCCGGGAACGGTCACAAGGGCTTGCGGGCCCGGCACCGTTAGACATGTCGGTATGCCCGAGCAAGATGTTTGAAATGTATTATCACGCATGCTTTTCTTGGGCCAAAGCAACAGCGCAGCATGTTCACATGGCCAATCCCGTACACGTGGCAGCGGCCTTTTCCTTCACCTCGAGTCCCGGTGGATGGTCACGCTAACGATACCTCATCTTACCTGTTGATGACTGCACTGGTGGCCATGGTTGAGTGTTTGAGGCCTTGATGCGGCCATGTGCCACCGAACAACGCGTGTACGTAACCGAAACGTGCCAGTTGGAAGTCGGTTGCAAGGTTAGCGCCATAGCGCGGTTAGGAAGCTGGAACCACGAAACCACAGAGGTAAAATGCATTTGGAGGACTGCTGTGTCAGATAGCTCGGTCTGGACTTCTGGAGGCCAGTTCCTGCAAAGACGATGTGCATGCGCGTGGACAGCTGGTGACCTGGGGATCGACGTGCGCGAGGCCCCTGGTTAATTAACAGCAGCGGTTGCTCAGGCGCCTTCACTGCGCTGAGCATAAGACAGCCGGGGTAAGGAGAGCAGGTCACTCGCCAGCTGACACAGTCCCAACTCGCGGTCGTAGACTCAATAGGGACCACCGTTACTCACTCCAGCAAGCATAGCTTACTCTGCTGCTTAAAGCACGCCGTACAGGCTTTCTACTTTAGTCCTGGTATCCTCACTCGCTGCGTGTTTGCCATGACCAAGTAAGTGTGCTGCTGTCTGCAGGATATCCGTTGGGTCGCTTGGCGATCGGATGGAAGTGCTGATTACTGCTTTCTACTGGTCACCCACAAGGAATCAAATACCGGCCTCGGGTCTGCACAGCCCCGAGAAGCCCTTCAGCATTTCGTCGCGCCAAAGCACGATAGCTTACGCTCAGCCTGTTTTCAAAGGAAACACACGAACAGTCCTTTTGCGGGAACGAAGAACCGACACCTGCAAGGGCATACCGCGCGGAGCGCGGGCGGTTGCCTTTGAGCGAGAGTGCGGCATAACCGACAGCGCCAAGGGGATGCGGGAGGCGCACAGAGGATGGATGCCCAAAACAGCAAGAATATCCCCGGCTGACATCAAGAGCGTATGCAGCGAGGAAGGGCCGTCGCGGTGGCCTCCTGCTGCTGCACCAGCCGCAGCGCTCTCCCGTCCAGCTCCGCCCGCGGCTGTGCTCAGCTCCAAGCAAGGCAGGCCCCCCTCGTCGCCCACCGCCACCACCAACGCTCCTACAGTATCTGAGGTGCTGCGGAGTGCCAAGGCATTGCTTCAGCCCACGCTTGCGGTGGAACGACAGGTGTGTGCGCCCGACACACTGAAGCACTAGACTCGCCCCTCCACGCCACTAGGCCACTTCGCGCCATCCCAAACCCAGACGTGCCGCCATCCGTACTCCACGTGCCTGTGACGCTTACGTCGCGGTGCCTCCCAGTTACACAGCAAGGGCACGTGAAGGCACCCCAAGAGCCAACGCCCACATATCAGCTATGCACCCATAATGCAACCCTCTACAGCGCCGCGCCTCGCCCCTCCTTGCCTGTCGTACAGTTCTACATCGACTGCTACCGTGCGTGCCAGGCCGGACCCTCCTCCTCCTCCACCACCCGCCCTGCCGGCTCCCACACCAGCAGCGGCGCTGGCCCCTCGGGCGGCTCCGGCGGAGCCACCCCCGCCCCCAACCCCAGCACCAACACTAGCGCATCCGGCTCACCCTCGCGCTCGCCCCCGGACTCCCTGAAGGACGCCGTACAGCCTGCACAGGGCACAGACACGGCGTCCCCCGGCCCCGGCCACGACCCCGACACATCCTCTGCCCCTGTGTCAGCATCCCAGGCCGCAGCCGCTGCCATATCATGCCCCACGCGCCGACCCACATCCCCGTCAACCTCTGCAGGCAGCGGCGGTGCAGGTTCCGGCCCCACCACCGCCTCCACTGCGGCCACCGCCAGCCCCGTCGCGTCCGCCGCTGGCGACGGTATGGCAGCCCCTGTGCCACACCTTAGTAACGTGCCGGAGGTGGCGCTGCGGCTGTCGTGCCTGGGCCACCGCGTGGTGGTGCGCCGCGTGACCGACTCGAAGCACTACTGGAGCAAGTCCATGGCCAACCTGTTCTGCTACAGCCTGCTGCCGGGCACCGGCACTGGCTACGTTGTGGACCCGGTGTTCAGGGAGCACTTTAGGGCCGGACGCATGAGCGACAGATACAGGTGCGTGCTGCTGGCAGGCGAGCAGGACACCTGCTGCGTTGCATTCGACCCGAGATAGTCAGGGTCTGCGGTTGTCAGTCGTCTAGCATACCACCGTGCTGTATCGCAACACAGTCTGGGCAGCCGTCGCGGGTGCTGTCATCTTAGACCGTACCGCATGCCACCCGGCATCAACCCCACGTGCCACAGGGATATCTGGGAGTGCCTCCCGCCGCTGTTCGTGGGCCCGCCCGCCAAGCTGGCCCAGCTGGTGCAGCTGCTGGTGGGCGAGCTCCACGCGTCCTTCGAGTCGTGTGGGCGGCAGCTGCCCCCCTGGCGCACCTTCAACGCAACCATCAACCGCTGGATGTCCCCCGCCTTCAGGGACGTGCCCGTGCCGCTTCGCAAGGGCGCGCAGGCGCTGCCGCTGGGCACCCCTGGCCTCATCCCGGCCGCTGACGCCCAGGCCTTCCTACGTACTTGCGCCAAGCTGGTGCTGCTTGGCGGCGGCAGCGTGGGAGGTGCGGGGCGGGGCATTCCGTCGCATGGCAGCATAGTGCGGGGAGGCAGGAGCAGCAGCGCGAGCAGCGTGAGCAGGGAGTGGAGTGTGGGCGTGGGCGTGAGGCGGGGGCGAGCGGAGGGATGTGGGTCATGTGGGTCGGGTTCGTCTTTCTCGCAGCACGGCGGGGAGTGGGCGGGGTCTCGGGGATCCAGTGGCGGGAAGGGGTTGGGGCAGGAGGCGGGCGGAGAGGGGCGGGGGGCGGCGGCGGGTCGGGGAGTGGGAGCAGGGGTCACTGGCGCCCATGGAGGGCCGCGGGGCCTGGAGCGGTGCGGCTCTGGGGTGAGCAGCAGCGGGGAGGAGGCGGGGGAGCGGCGGAGGCGGAGGGAGGAGATGCGGCAGACGGCGCGGCGCATCTTGACGGTGGCAGCGCATCGGGCGCGGAGCAAGGCGCGGGCACGCGTGCAGGAGGGGTTCGCGGCGCCTGGCGTGGGGCCCGCGGCGGCGCAGGGCCGCGGTGGCGTGACGGCCTGGGATGGACCTGGGATGGGCCGGGCGGTGGCTGCAGCGGCGGGCGGGACGGAGCCCGGAGGGGCTCAAGGCCTCTTGAAGCGTGTGGGACGGCCGGCGGAGGGTGCACTGGCGCCAGCGTCAGCAGGCGATGCAGCCAGGGGCGGTGGTGGGACGGTGGCGGCGGCGGCAGAGGCGGGTCCGCGGGGAGGTGCCGGCGGCGGCGCACATGGGGCCGCGATCGTCGGGGTGGTGCAGCGGGGCTCTCGTCCTCGGCGGCCCATGGGGTTGCTTGCAAAGGCGCTGCAGCAACAGCAGCAGCAGGAGCAGCAGCAGCAGGAGGAACAGCAGCAGGAGGAACAGCAGCAGCAGAGGTCGTGACGGGTTCATTGGAGGCAGGGCCGACGTCGGCACGTGCCTGCCGCTCGGTGAGGTGATCTCTGTGAGGCGGTGGGCATCCGCATAACAGACACGTATGCCTGATCCAGTGCAATGCTGAGTGGGGTGGGTTGGCAGCGCCGCAGCGGTGGGTTTGATTTCTCGGCAGCTGGCTGCGGCCACCAAGCCTTCGCAGGGTTGTGCGCGTGGTGGTCTGTGTGTATTAAGCTTTGCACTAGTGCCCCCGCTCTGCCAATGTGATACCGGTTGAAGAGCGCAGCGGGTGGCATGTATGCAGGGTACACTGCAGGCAAGCGAGTCGGGTCCTATGCCGCCCTGGCGTGACATGGAGTCGGGGGCGGTTTACTGTTGAGTGGGAGAGCAGTGTGAGCAGCTGCAGGATATGTCGCTTTGCTGGAGAGTATTTGCCTGTATTTGCTACTGGTAAAGACATTGTGTGCACCAACCTAAATGAACCGAAAGCTTCTTCCTTATTGTCGTGAACCCTGTCTTGTGCACTACGTACCATGCGACGTCAGCCGTTGGGTGCTGTCGCTGATTTCGGTGGTGCGTCGCGTGGCTTAGCCAGGTTGGCACTCCGCATCTTGCTGTCGGCGCATGTGTCTAGTGGCGGACAGGGTGCCAAGCCTGGATGCAAGGTACGGCTTCTGCTGATATGTTTTGCAGATGTGGAGGGCCAGCTAGCAGGGGCCCAAGCCTGGCAAGGACGCACGCGGGTGGGTTCCGGGTTTAGTGCATGCCAAAATGCAGCATTCGGTACGCCAAGTCCTGAGAGCGGGCTGCACGTGTCGTTCCTCAGTCTATGGGTCCGTGTACTGTGTGTCAGCTCCCCTTCTGTGGGCCATTTTGCATGCATCTTATTTTCAGTGTAGTAGGGGTCACACTGGACCCCTACTACATATGGGGCCAAGGCCAGGGATTGTCGTGGGCTTGAAGCATTGCACGCTGGTGCTACACATCAGGCCCAGCAACCTCTACCCCATGCGTTAGCACTAGCAGTATTCAAGTAACGAGTTAGCATCTGGCATCGTTTTACAGTGGCAAGTTCAAAGACAACAAAGGCGGCTGCAGCAGGTCAGGTGCATCATTGGCAGGGATGCTGCTGAGGGAGGCTATTTTGCACCGCCTTTCATGGATAAAAATATAGCATATTACTTATTTATATGGCACTAAGCTGAGTGAAAGAGGCTTTGTCAGCACGCGTGAGGGCCTTGCATGGTACCCTATAGGTGTCAGGATGGCTGCTGGTCAGCAAGTGGTCTCTGGCACACTGCAAGCAAGGCAGTGTTCCGGTCTTATTTGGTACAAAATCCTAAGCGCTTACAATTTTGGGCCCTCTCACACAGAAATTGTCACAGTACTGCTTACAATTTTGGCCGTAGGAGCAGGTAGGAATTGTAAGTTGGCCTTCTTTCCTGGGGGCAAGCCCCCTACCGCCTAGATGACTACTACGCACGCAGCAGCAGCACTAAAACAC
>VFQN01002918.1_pt1 | contig 25468 bp, 35 predicted proteins | sample 3512371 | NCBI WGS metagenome assembly VFQN01 (sample SAMN10412370, study PRJNA504923) | tailings metagenome | isolation source: Replicate 2 from Balatoc abandoned mine | place: Philippines: Itogon, Benguet | collected 2017-08-28 | reverse complement strand
CGCAAACCCGCCGTTCCGCGTTGGCGCCCGACTAACCCGAACAACCAAGGAGATCGTTCGTCCTTCTATAATAGTCTGGGGAATGGCTACCTGCCCTATTGTGCTGCGCGACGCTGGCAAATGAAGCCAAAAGCTTATCATGTGCTTTGCTTCTAGAGGGGTCCGCGACGGGTCGGTTCCTCGATAAGCGCGATGTGCGCACAGGACTCAACGGCTTGCAGTTCGAAGAACCGACTAACTCTTTCTAGTTTCTCGAGAGATAAACTTCAAAACGTGTCTGCCACAACGAGCAACATCCATTGCCTACGTTGGCATCAGCCGAGCGCTGCATCAAGAAACTCTAACGAAGTTTGGCCGAAAGGGCCAATAATCGCCGTACCAGGTCGATCTTCTCAGCGTCTGCTGCTTCCAGGAGCGGCACGATATCGTCAATGGGCGCCCGCCCAGCCAGCGCCGTCAACCTGCTGCCGATAGACTCATTGCTCAATGTCCCGTAGCTGCGCTCAGTGGTAGTCAAAGAGCTGTGCCCCAAATTCTGGCTCCACGCCTTCTTGTCTAGGAGGGTGCGACACACCTCGTCGCCATAGACGGCCAGCGTGTGCCGGATGGTGTGGGGTGGCCGGTAGGCAATGCCGGCATTCGTACATGCCCGCTTCATGATGGCCCGGACTGGTGCCGCGGTCTTCCACGGCGAGGAATTAAGGAGCCCTGCTGGTGACACGTCGCGCGGCAGCAGCGGACCTTCGCTGGGATAGCCGAGCGCGTCGAGTTCTTCGACCCACTCCGTCACGACGTCCCTGATCGATGGTGGCACGGGAAAGAAGTGCGTCCAGAGGTTCTTGCCGAACTTAGTGTCGACCTCCGTGGCGTCCTGATTGAGACGGCACTCTGCTGGATCGAGATGCTTGCGACGCAGTGAGACAAGCGCGGCATCGCGGACGCCTGTCAGCGCAATGAGCGCAAGCGCCGCCCGATCCCGGCGATCTGCGAGCGTCTGCTGCGGCATGCCTTCGATCACCTTGACCAGCTCCGGCATCGAGAGACCCTGCCGCGGCGCAGGCGTACGCGCGGCCATCTCGTCGCGCCGAGGTGGCGCAAGGAACGCTCCGACGTCGGGGTCGAGGTTACGGTAGCCAGGTCTCGTCTTAAGCCATCCCAGGAACTCTCGCAGATGGCCGAGCCTATGCAGAATGGTCGACTTGGCCAGCGGCCGATCGTCGGCCTTGCTGCTGCGCTCCATCAGGTGCTTTTTGAACGCCTGGCTGTGCCGCTTCTGCAGCCGGTCAAAGCCGCGGTGACGGGTAAAGGCCTCGAACTCGGCGATGGCCGCCACCACCTCGTCAATGGTTTTTTCGCTCGCGCCTTCCGCCTCACGCAGGTGGATCTGGTAGAGGTAACGAATATGAAGGTTCTTGGAATTCATTTCTGTGGCTCCCGACCGTTCCCTGCACAACCAGCGCAGGAGAAGAGGAGTCAGTTAGTCGTTTCAGTCATGCGGCGGATGAGCACGCCATGGCTGGCGAGGCGGCGCAGAATCTCCGGTCCGACCGAGATGTTCGCCCAGCCGCCGCAACCGGGGCAGGTCCAATGCAGCCGACCAGCAACACCGCTCAGCGTCGACAGTCGCACCTCGCGACCGCTCATCGCCTGTTGGGTGTCGCATGCGATACAATAGATCTCGGAGCCGACCGGCTTGCGACGCGCAGCCGCTGCCCGATCGGCATGAAAGCGATTGAGCTCCACGCCGGTGTAGAGCCGCTCGTGCAGACCCTCGATTGGTCGAAGGCCGGCCTTGATCCAGTTCCCGACGGTGTTGCGGCTGACATCGTACAGGGCGCGCACACCGGCGTCGGAATAGACGCGATGTGACTTGGCCTTCCTCGGGTTGTGCCGAACGCGAAAGGCTCTGGTCTTTCCCTTGAGCGGCGCCATCACCGTGCACCGCCCTGCTCAAGCAATGCCTCGAACGCAAGGATCTCCGACCGTCGCCAGCGGGTCGTGCCTGGCCCGAGGACGACCGACTTGGGGATGTCTCCGGCCTTGTTCCAGCGCCAGACTGTTGCCACGCCGACGTTCCAGCGCCGGGAAAGCTGCTTGACCGAGAGAAACTCTTCACCAGAAGAAGCCTCCGGCAATTGCCACTTGGCAGGGCGAACGACGAGCCGAGGCGACCGTGCCGCCTTCTCCTGCTTGCGCTGTCCGCGACGGATGCGCCGACGTTCCGCGAGACCTTCGTCGCTGCCACCGCTGCCACCAGTCTCGCGCTCTTCGGGCGACGCTGCAGTCGGCCGTCCGCAATTGGCATGAGGCAACACGCGACCGTCCGTAGCGGTCATCAGGCTCAGGAGATCGGGGGCGTCATCACACTTTGTGTCACGATGAGACATGCGTTCCTCGTCGCCTAGCAGGCGATCAGGGACAGCACTTCATGCGCGATCCGGTTAGCGATGGGGCAGTCAGACTTGCCGCGAAACGAACTCAGGTGGGCTCAGCCCGAATCAGATCGTCTTCATCAATTTCTCAGAATTCAGACAGGTCGACAAGCAAGCTCATCCTGATGGGCCCATTGATGGGCTCCCTCGTGACTACGCCAGAATTTGTTATGAGTTACAGCTCTTTACCGGAACATAGTGGCGGAGAGAGAGTCCGTCTAACGTCCGTCCCACACTGTTCTCTGACGTCCGGCATACGCCCGCATTTCCTGAGATACAGCGCCTCATGCGTCTGGCTTTGTCCGGCATCGTCCGCTACTATCCCCACTACGAAATGGGGAAAATAGTGGGGAATGGCGAGAGCGCTCCATAAGCTATCAGACGCATCCGCTAAGTCGGCTGGGCTTGCTCCTGGTCGGCATAGCGATGGCGGAGGCCTCTACCTCAACGTCTCGCAGTCGGGCACCAAGTCCTGGCTGTTCATGTGGAGCACCGTCATCACCCGCACCGACGGCTCCCGCGGTCAGAAGCGCCACGAGATGGGCATTGGCTCTTACCCCCTCGTCTCGCTGGCAGAGGCCAGAAAGCTCGCGGCGCGCCATCGCGAGACGGTGGCACAAGGTGGCAACCCAATTGCGGAGCGGGACAAGGAAGACGAGCCCACGTTCGCCGAGGCCTCGATCAAGTTTCTGGCCGGCATGGAAAACGGCTGGCGCAATGAGAAACACCGCGCACAGTGGCGCAACACCCTTTCCACCTACTGCACGCCCATCAATGAGAAGCGCGTCTCGACGATAACGACGGACGACGTGCTCCGTGTGCTGACGCCGATATGGTCCACCAAGGCCGAGACCGCATCACGGGTCCGCGGGCGGATCGAGCGGGTGCTGGACTACTGCAAAGTAAAAGGCTGGAGGTCCGGGGAGAACCCCGCGGCTTGGCGCGGCCATCTAAAGAACGTCCTCCCCGCGCGGCAAAAGCTTACACGCGGCCATCACGCCGCCATGCCTTACGACGACGTTCCCGCTTTCGTTCAGAGACTTCGGGGATCCGACGCGATGGCGGCGCGGGCACTGGAGTTCGCTATCCTCAACGCCTCCCGATCAGGTGAGGTCATCGGCGCTCGTTGGTCGGAGATTGACCTTAAGCAGGCGCTTTGGATCGTGCCCAAGGAGCGAATGAAGGCCGGGCGCGAGCATCGGGTTCCGCTGGCGCCTCGATCGGTCGAACTTTTGGAGGCTCTGCGCGAAGCATCTGGCGGCAAGGGGTACGTGTTCCCCGGTGAGCGCAAGGATATGCCTCTATCGAATATGGCCATGGCGATGCTGCTCAAGCGGATGAAGGTGCAATTCACTGTGCACGGCTTCCGCAGCTCTTTTCGCGATTGGGCGGGCGACGCAACCTCCTTCCCGCGAGAAATCGCGGAGGCCGCACTCGCTCACAGCGTCGGCAACGCGGTGGAGGCTGCCTACCGCAGATCGGACGCCTTGGATCGTAGGCGCAAGATGATGGTCTCGTGGGCCGACTTCATCAGCACGTCGAAGGCGGGCAAGGTGGTGCCCATGCGCCGCAAATCATGATGTCGAACCCGCAGGGATAGGCCGGCCAGCCGACAAGCCGGGGTGCACCTCCCGGTTTCCCTGCGGCCCCTACAGGTGCATCGCGAGGTGCAGCGATGGTTCGAGCAGTTCAGTCTATACTAGATCGACCTGACCGATGGCCGTTCGAGCCAACGGGGTTTGTCTTTCTAGCTCGCGAAATTCATGAGCAAGCTGCGAAAGTGGCAGAAGCTGGGGGAGCGGATGCAAGGTACCAAGCTGCCCTAACACTTCGGCGGGAGCTAGCAGACGGCAATCGAGAAAGCTTCGTCCTTACGCACGATGGTGAAATGGTGGCGCTGCGCAAGACGCTTTGGAATGTTGAAGAGACTTTCCGTCGGTTCGTGCTGTTCGGCGAGGCGGGCACGTTTGACGTCTACCCTAATGCTCATCCCTTAGCGGGTCTTAGCAAGTATCCCATCTTCCTGCCTAGGGCCGCGCCTTCAACTCCCAAACCTGCATTCACAGAGGCACTCGCAGAAGCCTTTTTCCGCCACGAGATTCTCGCGACCTGGCGCGCCCACAGCCGGCGCCGAGAATACCAGGTCAACCGTGACTTGCTGGGAGAGCTTATCGCTTGGCGCTTCGACCTCGAGCCGGGCGCATTTAACAGAGACCTTCCACGCCGCATTATCGCAGACTGGCATCCGGGTGACGAGGGATGGACTCTAAAGCCCGGGAACGTCCAAATGCAAAATTTCGAGACGTGGCAAGAACTGCTGAAGACCTATAAAAATCAACGAGTTGCTGAACAAAACGTTTAGTCGCCGACTTACGCCGATTTCCGGCCTGTTTTTATGAGGGTCGACCGCCGATTTCCTGCCCATCACTGTCATTGCATCCGGTTGGCGTGACCGGACGCGACCGCATCCAGCGGTCGCATCGCAAGCGCCGGAAAGGGTTAAGCAATGACACTGGCTCTCAACATCAAACAGGCCGTCGACACCAGCGGGCTCACCCGCACGCACCTCTATGAGGCTATGAAGCACGGTGCTCTCCCCGCCCGAAAGGCAGGTCGCCGGACCATCATTATGGCGGACGACCTCCGAGCGTATCTCGACAGCCTTCCGAGGGCGGGAGGGCACAAATAATGGTTCCAGAAAAGCGAAAGCCGACCACGGGCAAGGTGATCGGCTTCCGGAATATCGACGTGCTCCCCAGCAAAATCGATAGCCAGGACACTACTCCGAACCCTCATCAGCTGCAAGCGCGACGCATCAGGAGCCGCTTTGGCGTCTCGTGGCCGCTCGCGCGACTAACTGCGGAGCTGCACTTCGGGAGGGTTACGACATGAGCCCGAACGTTGCTCGTGCGGCTGCTTGGCTCGTCAATGAGCACGACCGCGATCAGCAGCCCAAAGTCATCCCCACCATCTGCCGCACATTCGGTCTAACCGCTGTGCAGGCCATTGACGCGATCCGCGAGGCCAATCGCCTTCGCGCCGCATCGCTGCAGGAGAACCCTCATGCAGAATAAGCTTCAGATTACCATCCGGGTTGAACCGGACGGCGCCACCCACGAGTTGCTCGGTCGCGAGGCTTGGGCACTACTGCAGCTCTACAAGGCCGGCCAGCGCGGATGCACTCCGATCGACACTCCCGGCCCGCGGTGGAGCCACTATGTGTTCCTCCTTCGTCGCCGTGGCCTGGTAGTGGAGACGATTCACGAACCTCACGGCGGACCTTTCGCCGGCACTCACGCCCGGTACGTGCTTCACACGCCCGTATCGATCGTGGGCGAGCTTGAGGAGGTGGCCTGATGGGCAACATTCCGATCGCCACCGTCCCGAAGAACAAGCGTGAGGAGGTCCGTATCTCCATCGACGTGTTCAACGGGCAGCACATCTTCAACAGCCGCGTCTGGTACGAGGCCGAGAACGGGAAGCGAAAGCCGGCGAAAGCCGGCCTAGCCCTACGGCTTGAGTGCCTGGAGGCATACGCCGAGGCGGTCACATCCGCACTGATGGCTGCCAAGGCAAGAGGCTATCTCAAATGATTGAACGCCCCTTTTCGAAGGTAGCGACAACGCTTTGGGGCTCGCGCCGCTTCCGTGGGCTAAGCGACCAGGCAAAGGTTGGCTACGTCTATCTGCTGACAAACAAGCACGGCAACAGCATCGGATGCTATGAGCTGCCAGATGGCTACTTCTGCACCGATGTCGGATGCTCGCTAGACGAACTGGAGGCGATGCGTGAGGAGCTGCTCGCGGCCGGCCTAATCGAGTATGACGCCGAAACCGACTGCTATCTCATCCTGCGGTGGATGAAGCACAATCCTTTGCAAAACTCCGACCATGCCGCGGGTGCACGCAAGCGGCTCGACGCACTCCCGGCCGGGCGTCTCAAGGAATTGGTATTGGCCGAATTCGAAGCGGCCCAGGCCGACCTTGACGACCGCTTGTCATCTGCTGCTGCAAGGAAGGCCGACGCAGAAACCAAACGCGCTATGCGGGCAACCAGGGGCGACGGCGAAAGCAAGCAGTCGCTTGAGGCTCATTCGGCTCGGTTGCTTGAGAGCCTCAACGCCCGAACGCGGTCGCGAGCTGTTGCATGACCCCAGCCGCTGACACCGTGTCTGCACCCTGTGCACACACCGTATGTGACACCGTGTCTAGACGGTGGGTACATACCAAGACCAAGACCAAGACCTAGACCAAGACCAAGACCTAGACCCCGGACCGGAGGTAGGGCGCTCGCGGAAACGATGGGCGCCCTTCCTATATGCTTACCTTCGACGCCATCGAAGCGGAAAAGTCGCAGGGGCTCTTGAGGGAAGGCCTTCACGACGATCCGAGCCAGGATCGTCAACGCCTCACCCGAGATAACCGGGTTTGACTATGACCGAGTTGGGGCACTCACAAGGCGTCCCAAGTCAAGCGGCTCCGACGCAAGAGAGCCGAGCGCACAAGCGAGCGCGGATGCCGGCCGACATCGTAGCAGTAAAATTTCTGTGTGCTGCTGGCTCGCTTTGCTGGCGAACGGGACCACCTAGCGCGATGCGGGACATAACCGGACCATTCAGCTAACTAATTGTAATTGTTGACGTTGTCCTTACGCTAGGGGCCAATAGGTGCTATGCTCCGGACACTTGATTTGGAGCACCCTCATGCGCTCAAAGCACCTCGATGATCTGATCCAAGTGCGGATCGCCAGCACGGACAAGCGGCGCCTGATGGAGATGGCGCGCAAGGAGGGACTTAGCCTCTCGACTTTCCTGCGCCTGTCCGCCTCCAGGCTCGCTCAGAGGATTGCGGCGTGATGCCCGGTCTCCTCTCTCCCATGCCGATGGGCCTGCCGCAGCGCATGCAGATGCCCACTGCCCTCCCCGGGCCATATCCGGCTGCACCCCAGATAGGAGCCCAAGCTCCTGGGGCGGGCATCATGAAGTCAATCGGCGATCAGTTTCGGCAGTTCACCGAGCAGAACCCGGGCGCACTGATGGCGCTTGGCGCGGGTGTCATGGCAGGCAATCCAGCCGCTGGATTTGCCGCTGCTGCTCCGATGATTGCGGAAGGTCGCAAGCGGAACAAGACGGTCGAGTACCTCAAGCAGCGCGACCCTGAGCTAGCTGAGTATGTCGAGAGCGGCGGGCTGTCTGCCGCCGATGCTTTCAAGCTTCACGTCGCCGAGCGGCGGGCACCGAAGACTGAGCCGACAGCGTCGATGCGGGAATTCGACTTCGCGAGGTCGCAGGGCTTCGAAGGCAGCTTCATGGACTACGTCGACCGGAACCGTGGATCAGGTGGCGAAGTCGATCAGTATGGCTTCCCATCCTCCGGTTCGATCTCGCAGCGCATTCGCGCGCTGGAGATGCAGGGCTTCGACCAGCAGACGGCTCTGGGCATAGCCTCTGGCCGATATAGTGTTAGCGTGAACCCAGCGACGGGCGAGCGTGCACTCATTGACGTGGCGAGCCAGAAAATCCTGCCGCTCCAGCAGCCAAACTACGCGACACCAGGCGGTGAAGCGCAGCCGGCGCCGCGCCAGTCCGCCGGGCCAACTCTTTGGGATATGGCTGGCGAAGGGACGGGTGTGGGACCAGCCCTGCGCAGTGGTGCCACCAACACTCTGGGGCAGTTGCCTGGCGCCGTCGGGGAAACCTTCACCTTTCCGGAAACCATTGAGGCGGGGCAGAACTTTGAGCTGTTCAAACGCGACCTTGTGCGCTCGCTTTCGCTGAACCCTCGCTTTCCAGTCGCCGAGCAGCAGCGCATCGAAAGCCTCATCCCACGCGGCGCAATGACCTCTGAAGCAACGCTTCGCACGTCGCTGCAAGCGTTGGATCAGGAAATGTCCAGGATCGAGGCGGAAGTGAGCGCGGGGATGAACAACCCCCAGACGCCCATTGAGCAGCGACAGGCTGACGCTCAGACACTCCGTAGCATCCGTGCTGCGAGAGCAAGGCTCGGCATTCCGCAGGGATCTGGCGGTGATACGACCGGTGCGCCCGAGGGCGTTGATCCCGGCGATTGGGAGTTCATGACCGATGAGGAGCGCTCGCTATGGCAATGACCGCCGAGCAGAAGAGAGCCCTCGCCGTCGCACGTGCCCGTCGTCGGCGCGCCCAGGCTATTGAAAAGGACGACGACAGCGGCTCGTGGGGTGAGGTCGCTCGGCAGTTTGGAGACCGCTTCACCCGCGGCCTCTACGGCATGGCCAATCTTCCGACTTCGCTCGCCAACGCCGCTACGGGGCTTGCCGGGGTTGATTACCAGTTCAAACGTCCGCTGGAGGCTGCCGCACCGGGCGTAGATGCTGCCATCATGAACGTCGATGAAGCCAGGGGCCCGGGTGCACGGCTGGCCGGGACAGTCGGCGAGTTCATGGGCGCGAACGCGCTGCCGGGTATGGGGATGATAGCCGCAGCACCTCGTCTGGCTGCCGCCACTCAAGGCGCAACGGGGCTCGGTGGACAATCAGTCAACCGCGTAGCACGCGGCGTCGCGGCGGCTCCAGGTACGGCGGCGTCTGGCGAAGTACTGGCCTCTGTCGGTTCAGGCGTAGGGGCCTCGTTGGCAGAAGGTCAGGGAGCAAATGCCGAGTATCTTGCTTCAGTTGCGGGTGGTCTCGTCGCTCCAATGGCGGTCGCCGTCGCACCAACCAATCTCGCCCGAAAAGGCATTGGGGCTGCCCGTCGCCGGCTCTCCCCAGAAGAACTCGGCAGACAGCAGCGAGAGCAGGTCGTTGCAGGCATTCGGGAGAATATGTCGCCCGACGCAGAGGCGGCTGTAGCCGCCACGCTCGACATCCAGCGATCAGTTCCAGATTACCGTCCGTCAGTCGCAGAAGCGACGGAGCATCCTTCGTTCATCGCGACGCAGAGGGAGTTCGAGGGCAATCTCTCCGGCCCCGACCTTGACCAAGCAATTCGTCGTTACGGCGACAACGAGCGAGCAATCGGCAGAAGCGTCCGTGACCTGGCGCCCCAGTCGCCCTTGGATATCGATGCTGCGATGCGCGTAGGCCGAGAGCGGATCGGTGGCATTGGCAAACGTCTTGATCAGCAGATTGGTGTGCTGGATAGACGGCAGGCCGACATCGGGAATTCACTGCAGGCCGGGCAGCGTCAGCGTGAGCTGGGCTCTTCGATCAGAAACGATTTGATCGGCCGTCGAGCGACTTTGAAAGAGGAGATGACTTTCACCGCTCGGGAGATGGGCCTTAACGATCCGGACGCGCGCTTCCCCTTCAGCACTATCAGGCAGCGCCTCATCGAAGTAGCGCAGCCCAGGAGCCAGTTCGCCGATCGAGCAGCATTGCCGAGCGACATCATTGCAGACCTTCGGAACGCACCCGAAACGGTCTCCATCGTTGATCTGATGGCGCTCCGCTCGCGGATTACAGATGACCTGCGGGAAGCCGCCCGGCTACCCACTGGTGATAAACGCATCCCTTATCTGCAAGCCATGAAGACCGAGCTGGACGCGGTAACAGATCAGGTTGTGCGTTCGGTTGGAGACCCTGATCTCGCCGACAACATGCAGCGCTTTCGTCGCATGTACCTGGAGGACTACATCCAGCCCTTCGAGCAGGGTGCCGCGGCGAGGGTCTTGAAGACGGACGCGACCGGCTCCTACACTGTGCCCGACGAGAAGGTCGCAAAGGAGTTCTTCGGTGGCTGGAACCAGACGGCGGCCGACCAGTTCCGCCGCATTTTCCCGAACTCCGCTAGTGCGTCTGCCGCGATGGAAGCGGCTGCTCTTGATGATCTGTACTCTGCTGCCCTTCGGGACGGGGTAATCAACCCGGCGCAGGTCGACGCCTGGAGCCGGAAGAACGCCGGGGTACTCAAAGACTTTCCCCGGATTGCAAATCGCGTTCGAAACGTTTCGCAGGCTCTCGACAACATCTCTCGCCGGCGCGCCACCATAACTGCCCGGAAGAAGCAGGCGGAGTCGTCAGTCCTGGCGCGCGAAATTGCGCGGATCGAGAATGCCAGCGCCACGCCTGAGACAGTCGTCCAGCAGGCAATTCGAAACCCGGCCCGCATGGCGAAGTTGATCAACGGGCTGAAGACCACGCAGGCGAAAGATGCAGTCGCGCGGCAGGTGTGGGATCACGCGCTCAGCTCACCAAACCCGGCCGCCTTCCTGAAGGACAATCAGGACTCGATCATCCGCGCGTTGGGGAGCCGCTATCAGACGGCAACTCGTCTCGCGCGAGCAATCGAGAAGAACCGCCTCGTGCCCCGCCCAGCAGGCCGCGCGCTCGATACAAACCCGATGGCGTCAGTCGAAAATCTTCTCGGCACCGGGCTCAATCAGGTTTCGAGCCGCATCTTTGCGGTGAAATCAGGACGCACATCTGCGCGGTACGCCTTGGCTGATTTGGCGGGTCGCGCCTTCCGCAACATGACGGGTAGGCAGGCCCGCGAAACGCTACAGCAGGCTCTCTACGACCCGCAGGTCGCACGGGACCTCGCCAATGCAATCGAGTTCAACCTCGTGGGCGAGCCAGCCGTGAAGCGCCTCTACACCTTCCTGATTTCAAACGGGATCGCCGCGTCTGGCGACGAGCCGGAAGGGACTGACGATGCCACAAGGTGAGCGCTCCGGGGGCAACTATGGCCTTCTCTCAGAGGGCTATGCGTCGCCGATCCCCAGCATCTACGGGACGTACGTGACGAGCGACTTCGGGCCACGCTCGGCGCCTCAGACTTCACTGGGGCTAGGGTCGTCTTTCCACGCAGGAATGGACATGCGCGGAGAGGACGCCCGTGGCCAGGTTGGCTATGCCGTCAATTCGATAAGCGCAGGCGTTGTCTCCCTTGCTGGCCAGAGTGCGGGGCTAGGCAACTTTGTCGTGGTTGACCACCTCGACGGCATGCAGTCTCGCTACGGTCATCTCCACAGCCTCAGCGTCAAGACAGGTGACCAGGTTGGAAAGGGTGTACCGATCGGGACGTTGGGGTCCACCGGGCGCTCGTCGGGTCCGCATCTTCACCTTGAAGTCCGCGATCCTACTGGCAAGCCTGTGAACCCTGCCACCTATCTCGCGCATGTCGATACGCGATCAATTCCTACGCCGGTCTTTGCCGATCGATCGCCTCAGACCGCAGCTGCGGTCAATCCAGACACCTACGCGCAAATGGCATCCAGCATGTCGGCTGCGGGCCTACTGGGTGTGGATGGTCGGACCGCAACGCAAGGTCTCGATCCTGCATCCGCCTATGGACAGCTTAGCGAAGGCCTTTCGTCGGCTGGCTTGCTAGGCGTTGACGGCCGCGCGGCGGCCCCTGCGCCCAACATGTCGATCTCTCAGGCCGGCCCCGGCCCGCAGAGCGCGGCTGCCAATTATGGACAGATGGCAGCATCGATGGGCGCTGCTGGTCTGCTCGGAACCGATGGCCGCGCTGCGGCCCCGTCGCAAAACATGTCCGTTGCGAACATGTCCACCGGACCCTCCGTCAACGTAGCGACCGATGCGGCGATGGCTGCAGACATGGAAGCCGCACTCGCCGCGGTAGATCCTGCCTTTGGCATGCAGGGCGTCCCCACGCAGTCGGTTCAGTCCGTTTCCATCACGCCGGATAGCCTTGCTGTTCAAGATGAGGCTGCGGCCACGGCCGGAACCCAGGCGACGAGCGTTGGAGCCAGCACGGCCTTTGCAGGGCAGCCCTCAGGCCTCGGCCCCGCCACCGCAATGAATGGCCTCGGGAACCCGATGGGCACGCCCGCCATGATGGCCGCCGACCAAGCGATAGCGGACAGCAAGGCAGCGCAGGCGTCGATGTATGGCCAGATGGCAACAACGATGTCGGCGGCGGGGCTACTAGGGCTGGATGGCCGCGCAGCAGTAGCGGCGGCTCCTGCCGTAGCAAGCAGGGCCGTTGCTCCGGCCGCGGTTCTCGCCCCGGCCTTGTCTCCGGCTCGCGATGTTGCAAGCAGGACAGTGTCGTCAGTTCCGGCGGCTCCCGCCCAGTCCTTTCCCGCTGCCCCCTCGATGCCGCTGGGTATGGATGCCATTCAAGGCGTCTTCAACGGCACGGTCGCTCAGGCCGGGTCAAAGAGCCATCCTGGAACCACCTTCACCGATGTCGGCAACGGCTGGGTGTCCAAGTCCGATCAGTTCGGCAATACGACCTACAGCCTCGCGTCAATGGGACCTTCGGGAGCGGGACAGACTGGCAACTTCGGCCTGCTGTCCGGGACATCGTTAAGCGGCGGACTTTTGGGTGACCGCGGGATGGGCCTCGGGCTGGGAGGAAGCAGAGGCGGCGATAAAGGCCTTGGGCTCGGCCTGGGCGGCTTCAACAGCATTGGCGGCAGAAATGCCGCGCTCGGCCTTGGCATGGGGATGCTCGGCTCAACGCTCGGCTCCAGCCTGGGTCCTGTCGGTGCGATGGCAGGCGGCCTCCTCGGTCGTTCGATCGCAAACCAAATCGCCCAATCGATGGGGCGCCAGAACGTTCAGACAGCGGCCGCACAAGCGCAGCGAAGCTACACTCCTGGCTTGGCGTTCCCGGCAGCCCCTGTGGGGCGGGGCTCAACCGACCCCTTCTCATCGAGCCTTTCTTACTCGGAGATGTCCGCGATTTCCCCGGCTGCGGCCGCCGCCATCTCCTCGGGGCAAGGGGGCCTGTACTGATGGAATGCGCGCCTGATTTGCCTGTTAATACAGCGGAAGAACACCGGAGCCCGGCGAGGCTGTACGAGCCCACGGAGCGGGAGCAAGCTGCAGTCGAAGCCAACCGAAAGCGCGGTCGTCGATCGGCGCCATCCCCTCGGATCAAGGTGCTGGGCGATAGTCCGGCGACGGCATCGGTTACCACGGATCATCCGAGTGAGGCTGTCGGCTCGGCACTGATGCTGGAGTCCTTCGGCACAACCAGTCCCGAATTCGCGCAGCGCCTCATCGCAGAAATCATCTCCATCGAATCCTTGGGGCGTGATGGGAGCATCAACGAGAGCGTTTCCAACGGTACGCTGGCGCTCGCCAGGGCGGTGAAGCCTCGCGACGAAGTAGAGGCCATGCTGGGCGTGCAGATGGCAGCAATTCACGTCGCAACGATGAACCAAGCTCACCTGCTATCGCGTGCCGGCACTCACGAACGTCGGACGGACCACGAGAAGGCTATGAACCGACTGGCACGCACCTTCGCGACGCAGCTGGAGGCGCTCAAGCGCTACCGCAGCAAGGGAGAGCAGCGCGTCTACGTGGAGCGCGTGAACGTAAACGAAGGAGGCCAAGCCATCGTCGGATCAGTTGAAAGGGGGGAGGGATGAACCGAAACCCGACCACTAACCAGATGCACTCATCGCCGCGGTGCCGTGCGCACAGCAAAAGAACCGGAAACCCCTGCAGGGCGCCAGCTGTCCGCGGCAGTAAGGTCTGCCGTATGCACGGGGCGCGCGGCGGTGCTCCGCGTGGCTGCAGACACGGGCACTATCAGCATGGCCTACGGAGCCTGGAGGTCATTGCAGAGCGTCGGGCGCTCCGGCTTATGATCCGGGAAGCCCTCCAATCCTGCGGGGCACTCTGAATGTCGGTCCACCACTTCGATCCGCACAACGTCTTCGACACTGACGTTAAGGACGCGTTCGTATCTGGGCTCTATAAGGTCGAAGCGGTCAGTGATGGCATCTACCGGGTGTGGCTGTACGCCAATCAGCAGAGCACGATGGAGGGCGTGGTTGAGTATCCAGTGGTCGCAAAGCTGGTGATGTCAGCCGAGTCGTTGGCCATCGTGACCGCGCTTCTCTATGACGTGTGCGTCGCGATAGCGAATGCTCAAGCGCAGGCTCAACAACCTGTACCCGCAGCCGATCAACAGACGGCACAAGACGCCCGAAATTACGGTGACAATACGGGAGAGCCGACCCCTTCCGGGGAGCAGGATACAGCGCCCTTGGACGAAGCTGGTCTATGGGCTTCGAGCACCACCACGCGTCATTGATCGAACTAAGCGGTTCACTCCCCGCCGAAGATATCCGCAAGCAGGTTCCGCGCGCTCGGCTTCACCAGCATCTCAACTGACGAAAAGTCAGCCTCGATGTTCAGGACATCGGCCTTACCGCTCGTTAGCATGTTAAAGCCGTCTGGCGGAGCTGACGTGAGGAATATGATTGCCTCCGTCGAAAGCCCCAGTTGATTGGCGAAGGCACCGACCACCGCGTTCCCGACGCCAATCTCCTCTGTCCGTCCATCAGGGCGCACCGTGTAAGCCGCGTGGAACCCGATCTCCGACCCTACTCCCGCATAACGGCGCGTGCCGGCAAGCCACGCAATGCCGCAAGCCGAGAAGCAGCCCTCTCCGTCCCGGACGGCGGTTTCAAATCCACGGGCGCGGATCATGCGACCTATTTCCGTAGCGCCCTGGATAGTGCCGCCCTCACCGCTCAGAACCACGATGACCCGCGAGCCAAGTTCGTCCGTGAGGTCATCAAACGCGCGAGCGTCGTCGTCTTCAATGAAGCCTTCAATGTTGACGATGTGCATCCCCGAGAAGTTGCGCCCCTCTATGGAGACGTCAGCCGCAAGAGACGCACCGCCTAGCGCAAAGACAGCCACGCCAGAAAGCACGAGCGCAGTTCGCATTGGGCATCTCCTACGTTGGTCGTCGGCTTCATCGGGGGTTCGGTGGTATTTTGGCGGGTGCCTTGGCTCAGTTGCGAAGTCACTCGTCAAACCTCTCTTCGGAGGCGTCCGTCTCTAGCTGGTGGGCGTCCTTGAACTTGTCGAGTTGCTTTTGCTCGGTGTCATCCATTGGGGCGGGCTTGGGCGAACAGAGGCCCATCCGTTGTCTCATCAGGATAGCAGATCACAAGCTTGGAGCCGTCTTTGGCGGTCAGCTTGCCGCTCAGGTGTAGCAAGTCGTCCCGGTCATATGTGTGCATACAAGACACCGGCCAACGGAGGGCCGATGCTAGATGAATCGCGTCCGGCCGCTTTTTGAGTTTCGGGGTCGCGCGCAGAAGCCTACGGGCCTGGCGTCCCGTTTCAAAGTCGACAGGGACAATCTTGATGAAAGGTTGCTCTAGCAGGTCGGAGATCACGTCGTCGTTAGCCTCCGCAAAAGGCTTTGGCGTATTGGCCTCTGACGATAGACGGCTAACCTCGACCAGCGTAATTGCGGAAGTCCATATTTCCGCATCGCCACGCCTTGCGGCTTCATAGATAATTTCCAGTTCGCGCCGTTTGTTTGCTTCTCCGTTCAGCAGGCCGAGGAAAGCGCAAGAGTCCCAATAATATCGAGCAGGCTTAGCCATTGCCCCAGCTCCGATCCGAGAACTCGGAGGGGGAAAGCCCTTCTAGGATGTCTTCCTTCCGGGCAATCGCCAGATCGACCTCTTTGCTTTCGATCACCTCAAGATCAATCGCGTCTGAGCGGCGCAAGACGCCTTCGTTCGTGTAGTGCAACTCCCCGTGCACCAAAACACGATGCCCGGCCCAAACCTCGTGCCAGTTATGCTTGGTCCCGATTCGATAGGACAGTTCAGGCGGGAAAACACAGGTCACCTTTTCCCCAGTCAGCCTGTCCCGGACCACCAGCGAGGGGTTATTGTGATACATGCCTGCGGAAACAATCTCGCCTTCGAAGGAGCCATACTCTGTCCGGGTTAGGTCGGCGCTAGAGCGCTCCACAGCGATACGGGCTTCATCGATTGCCAGCGCTGCAGCCTTGGCGGTCGAATGAACGATAATTGCAGCCTCAGAACTTTCGCCAAAATCCAAGTCCGTCCGCCCGATTCCATTTAAGTTTCGGTGGAATATCCGCTCCGCAATCTTCAACCCCGACTCGTCAAGCCAAGCCGGGGGCGGGCGTCCAGAAGTTAGATCGACTATTGCGCCGCGCACTGCCATTTTAGCAAAGTGCGCCTTGGCCGACACAGTCAGCGACGGATCTTTTGAAGTGGCCTCCGCGCCAAGCTCGAAGGGAGAATTGGTTGTAGCGTATGTTAGTCGCCAGACGATTTTGTCCGCGTCGCCAGGGCCCGCAGAGTCGGCTTTCTCCAGCAGTTCAACGAAATCGAGAACCTGCCGCATGGCATCCGCGACCGTCAGTAGGTCTGCTGACGTTCCAGAAGGATGCACCTTGATTTTGACCTTTTCAGCCATTCCAGAGACACCTTTCGCAACGGCTGAAAGCGCAGCGAACGTATATTAAAAAGCCGATTCTATCAAGACTTAGGGCGCCTCTGGCGGCGTCCTACCCACAGGGGAGGCCGCAACTTAATGGCCCCACAGAAGTGCTCCCGCTTCGCCTCCACCAACTTGTCGATAGGTGAGCCGCTCGCCCGTGGTTCTCTCCAATGCAAGCTGCGCACGTGCCGCATCATCCCAGGCGCCGGAAATCGAACTCGGCACGGCAGCGGTGCAGCTCTGTGTTTGCTCATGGCGCTCGTCCACATCAATCCTTTCCCAGTATGTGGATGCCGGGGATCGTGGCTTTGACGTCGTGACTCCTTCCGCTTCACACGTGACGTTGCGTCATCTCAAGCGAAGAAGGGAATGGGCTGATGCAGGTTGTACATGATGAAAGCGAGCGGAGCGGTGTTCGACGACTAGTGAAGCGCAACTCAGATTGGACGCTAAAGGAGCACGAGGTCGTCATCGATCATTGGCCAGACGTGACCGCCATTGAGGCTAGGCTGCCTCACAGAACCCGCGCAGCCATCATGAACTTCGCGGGCAAATGCAACCTGCGGAAGCCACTGCACATTTGGACGGCGGCGGAAGACCGGCTCCTAAAACAGCGCGTCCGCGAAGGTGTGCCGCGCAAGGCAATAGCGGCCGAGCTCGGGCTGTCCGTCGAGCGGGTGGCAAACAGGATGGGGTACGCCAAGATCCGTTACGGCCGGCGTGCGCCGTCCAGTACCGGCAATCCACTGATGGACGCGATATTCACACGAGCGTTCGAAATGAACTTTTCCAGAGCCGACTTAGACGAAGCTTGCGGGTCAGGCGGGGCATTCCGCCGATGGAGCCCCGTCCGGAAAATCAGCAAGAAGCACGTTTCGAAAGCCGTTGAACTTCTCGGCGGCCGTCTCATGCCTGTTTGGGAAGCTCTATGAGACCGCGCGTCAGGGGCAGGATTGAAGCTGCCATTCAAACGCTGGTCGATCTGCTGGACGAGGTCGATGGTGATCCTGATGCGGAACCAGAAGCGCTCGAAGATCAGGACGATGATGAGCAGGTGGATTGGCAAGCACTAGCCAGCCCGAGCTTCGTTCTGGCTGAAAGTGAGCGCAAGCGGCGCATCCGTCACTGACGCCGGAAGTTCCAGGGCTCAACAAAGTGACCTTGCCACATCCCCAAGCGTTCGCGCCGCGCCTGTTCTTGAGCGTCCGCGAACGCTCCGTTGCTATACCGCGGCCAGTCAAGCGCATGGCCCGCGCTAACAAGCCAGATTGAGACCCGGACGCCATCGGCGCGGCGGCAATCAGCGATGTGACGGCCGTAGCGGTCTTGGCTCATCAGACTGCAATGGGTCGGACTTGAAGCCGCTAGAAAATCGGATAGCGCCAGGGCAGCAGCCTGCCCGCAGCGATATTCGCGGCCATCACCATCGAGGCAGGTCTGTCTGCTCTCCGGTGCGTCTATGCCGTTGAAGCGGATGCGCTCCCCTGCAATCTCGATTGTGTCCCCGTCTACTACGGAAGCGCGCCCTACAAGTTCAGCGGCATTCGCCGGCAGTTGAACCGCGCCGCTCAGTGCGCAGACTAAGGCTGCAACCTTCATCATTTTGATGGCTTCGCCAGGCGCACCCCGGCCCCCCCACCGTTTTCGGCGACGAACGCCGCACCAGCGTCCTCAAGAGCAGCAATCATCGCGGACAGGTTGTTGTGCACCGGCACGGACCGACCCGCCTCGAAGTTGCGCACGGTCGAAAGCCCCACCTTTGCAGCGTCCGCTAGCTGCTGTTGCGACAGATTGAGCAGGCCCCTGGCTGCTCGACATTGTGCCGGTGTCATGCTCATCCCCAACTCGAATTTGGCTCACCCTAACGAAAATCGTTTGACATGTCTATGGATAACGTTTTACGTTGTTCTTAACGTTAATCGTTATTCAAAGGGGTCCGATATGTCGATCGCCAAGCAGGTCATGCAGGCCGCCTGGAAACACTACCGCGATGTGTATGGCCGTTGGTCAAGCCGCTTCGATACAAACGGCTTCCGCTTCTGCCTCAAGGACGCATGGCGCAAGGCCAAGGAGGCGAAGGCGCTGGCGGCCATCCCTGCCCCGGTGAAGGCGGCCCAGATCGAGGTCATTCGCGACCAGCTCGACGCGCTCTCCTTCAAGCCCGCCCACGTCAACATCATCCCGCTATGCCGCGCCCTTGAGGCCGAGCTTTCACGGCTTGCGCGCTAGCAGCCCATCAAGCCCTTGTCACAAAGGAGGAAGACCATGACTGTTTCCCGCCGATCCATGCTTGCAGGCGCAGCCGCAGCCGTGGCGTTGCCAGGCTCTGCCGCTGTCATCGACGCCCCTACCGCTGCCGCCGAGTTGCCCGTGACGAAGGTCAACCGCATCGCATGGGAGCTTGCGCATGCCATGGACGAGTGGTGCGCCGACATTGGTTATGATGGCAAGCCGGACTCTTGGAAGGCCCATGTCATGCCTGCGGGGCAGACAGAGTGGGCGGTCTACTTTGAGCACCTTCCGGCCTCTCGCTCGCTGCGCGAACCGTCGCCGCGACTCCTTGATCTGGAGGCGAAATGGAAGAAGGCACGCGCGGCCGAGGATCGCAGTTGCGGAGCCATGGCAAAGGCCGAGACGCGCTGCCGGACAATGAAGCCAGAGGCGCCCGCTCGTCCTAAGCCGGATCATCTGACCGAGGCGCAACTCGACATGACCCTTCGCCAGCACGGCGACAAGACGCACCCGGTAAACGTCGAGCTGGCCGCCTTCTATGCTGACGAGAAAGCGGCCCGAGAGGCGTGGTCGGCCGAGTGCGAGGCCATCGAGGAAGCGAGCGGGCTCAATGCAGCCATCGTCCGACACTCAAAGGCGATCGAGCGGTCAGATCGTGCGCTGCATGCCTTGCTCGCCTGCCCTGCTCGCAACCTCGCAGGCGTCCGGCTCAAGCTTGCCGCTCTGGAGGAGCACTACGGCATGAAGCACATCGACGCCAATGGGATCTGGGAATATCTCGCTGACGACCTTTCCGGCCCGCTGGGCGCGTGACGAGCAACGAGGAGGCACAAGCCATGACCGCCGATTACGACATGAACGACCTCGTCAGCGATATCGCTCATCTGCGCACGCTGATCAGTGTCACCAGCGATAGGGTGCTCGATATCGTCGACCCAAACAAGCAGCAGTGCGACGCGACCAGGGCAGGGGTCAGCGAAGCATCTGACCTGCTCTGCATCGCTCGTGACATGGCTGAGGCGCTGGAGGCGCGGAGCGAAGCTTGCCATAGGCAGATGATTGAGGAGATGAAAACAGCGAGGAAAGCGGCCAAGCAGGGATGAGCCGTCAGGCAATTGGCCTCTCTCGGCCCGGCTACTCGAAAGGGTGGCCGGGCTTTTGCGTTCGACAGAGCCGGAGGCTGGGCACACAGCAGCCGCTACTTTTCCAGTGTAGGGTCACGGTCGGAGCAGGCTGATTTGTCTCGGCAGCAGGGCGGAGCTGTTTCTGCACTGACTATATATCTGTTGAGACTTCAACCAGCCGCTGCGTCTTCGCGCCGGCCTCCAATAAAAATCTGAGAGAGCCGGGGGTGTGTATGGACCAACTCAAATATTTTGTACTCTGGGCTACGAACCAGTGGCCCGCTTTCTCTGCATCCTTCGGTGAATGGCAGACACCAGCGATGGTCCTTGCATCAACTGCTATCGTTGGTGCGCTTGGTGCCTACTTTGGTGCCGTCGGCGCCCAGCGCTCGATCAATGACCGGGCCGAGATACAGCGACGGCGGGATTTAATCATTGCAATCAATGCAGCACATAGTCTGACCATCGTTATGACGAACCAGGCTGCGGCACTGAAGAAGCAGCATCACCTTCCGATGCTGACACGTTGGGAAGCCAGCCGAGCGCGAATCCTTGAGGCGCGGCAGAAGGGCACGGTTGTTGAGGCTCCGATACACCTTGAGTCTCCGCCGCCAACGCGATTTCCGGTGACCAAGCTGGAGGATGTCGTTTACGGAAAGATTGCGTTGAATGGCCGCCCACTGGCCGCTTTGGCGGAGCTGGCACAAGCAGAGCACACGCTCGAATGCCTCATCCAAGACCACACTGCGTTGCGCCGGGAATTCGAAAGCGCCGCGACGCCGTACGTCGTTCCGCGCTATTTTGCCCTCGACGAGGTCTATGGTCGTGACGACAGATTTCAGGACCTGCGACGCGGCTTCGTCGAGATTCTCGACGACTTCCTTTTCTTCGCTGGTGTGTTGGGTGAGGATCTCCTGCAAACGGCCAGATATGTCCGTCGAACAGCTAAGTGGTCACACCGCCGCCATCTGCCAACGGTGAACGCCCCGGCTTCCCTAATTCCGGGCAACGAGAATGTCATACCTAAGCATGCGCATCATCAGAAATGGCTCGAAGCACACAAGCTGACTTGGCCATCGCGCTGGCATTACTTCCTTCGATGGCGTGGAACGCTTTAGTGGCCTCGACGCCCCGACTGTCGGCCATGCAAAACAGGTCGAGCTTATCACACACAGCAAGCCACTCGCCTGCCCTTCACTCCGCGTACAGTGGCATGACAGCGCGAGGCGGGCACTACCTCAAAGAGGGCAGGCGAGCGGCTGACGCATCGTGATCCGGTCGGCTCTTGAGCGACCGTCACCTTTCAGAAATGCTGTCCTAGCGGCGACTTCTGAAACGAGGCCCGCATCATGCCGCACATCCCCGAGCGGCGCGTCTTCATCACGCGCACCTTCCGCGACTATCTCGACGACTGCTATTCGGTGGCGGCCTACTGCTACAACCTTCAGTGCCAGCATTCCGCGCGGCTAGACCTGGAAGCGCTTGCCGCTCAGCGCGGCCTCGATACTGTCTTCAACCACAAGCGCCTGCGCTGCACCCGCTGCGGAAGCCGCACGACACAGATCCGGATCAGCTTCGATATGGACCAGACGAGGGAAGCCGGTCGGCGAGGTTAGTATGGCTGGCGGGAGCGCGCGACTATGGCTTGTTAGGATCGAGTTGGTCTTTCAAGGCTTGATCCGCAGCATCTCGCGCATCCTGCAATGCTTGCCCATGGTCAGCTGGCGTATGTGGCCGACTGGTCACGTCGTCAAAGCGTTTCGCCGCATCATCCATCCGGTCGACCGAATCTCGCTGGTCTTTATCGTCGGAACTGTTCGGATCACGGCCCATCGGTTCACTCCCGAAACTGCGGTGATATAGTCAATCATTGTCAGAGTTTTTGCGCAACATGTGTTGCGATGCCGCTCAAACGGTAGTCACATTTAGCGGCAGCACAATCACTTAGAAGCTGTCTGGGACGATTGCAGACCTGGCACTTCAGACAGTCCGACGACAGCTCGTGAGCCAAAGCTTCTGCAAACACCGAGCTACTCGTGCGTGTCATCGGACGGCAGATACATAGAAGCCTTCACGCCAACGGGCACGTTCGCGCCACAAACGTGACAGTTCGCGTCTCCTGCATTTGGCAACGCGAGCGCGACAAGCGGTCCAAGGCTGCTATGACCTAGCAAGCGTCGGCCGAGACTACCTAGCCGCGACCAGAAGAAGACGGTGGCACGAAATTCCTTGCGGGCCCGCGGGACCACAGACGTCAGCGTTCCAACGGAGCTGACGCAATGCAAGAACCCTTAGACCACGACGAAGCGGCTTATCATCGAGAACCTCGTCATCCCCCCGGCGCGATGACCATCAAGACGTTCTGCAGCTGGGCGGGCATAGGCCGCAGCACCGCCTACAGGCTGATGGCAGAGGGAAGTTTGCCCGCTGTCAAGGTCGGGAAGCGGCGGCTTGTGCGCATCAGCGATGCCGCGGATTGGCTAGCTTCCCTTCCCGATCACGACGAGGCGCACCGCACAGAAACTGCCGGAAAATATCGGCCGGGCTCGTCCTGACCGACACCGCAAGGTGCACGACGCCAATCGATCCATCGTGCATCGATCAATCAGCAATCAGCCGTCAATCCAACAATCAACAATCGATCAATGGATCACCCAACAAGAACCTACCGCTTTGCTTAAGGAGAATTATGACCATGAAGACCCAGCCGTCTGATGCCCGCCGAATGGATACCGATGCCGAGGAAGCTAAGGTTGTCGCGTTTCTCAAAGCGCACGGCATACGCTTCTGGAGGCCGTCACCCCACCAGATCAAGGTGGGGCAATGGAGCTTCTATCCTTCGACTGGCAGCATCCTCTGTGACGGCAAAAAGAAAGAAGCGAAAACAGGCGCAGGCACCTTCATCGAGATCATACGCAGAATTTACCCGGATCACCGTGATAGCCTGCCATTGGACTGCCTCGTCTAAGAGTAGCGGAGGGAGCCCCGGTCAACCAACCGGGGCCCTCAAAAGCTGTTCCTAATCAATTGGTTAATTCCCTCCCGTCTCCGAACCGGCAGGTGAACCGTCTCCGCTTCGAATCAGAGGTGCCTTGAAGGCTCAAGCATCCTGAGCAGCTCCGCGATTGTGTCCGCAGCTGCATCCTCGTCCTGCCGTTTGAGCGACTGACGGTAGGACCAGTCGGACCAAAAGCATGAATAGGAAAAGGGTTCATACCCCGGCGGGAAGACGTATCCGCCTTCAGCGCGGGCCTTCTTGTTGAGCGAATGAGCTATCCCCACCCTCCCCCAGGGAATAACTCCACACGGACGAACCTTGATGCCAAGCAGTGCGTCGATCGCTTCATCAGAGCGGTTGTGTGTGGTGCCCGCGCGATGCATCCCCTTTGGAAAGCCCTTCAGCATATACCTGGCCCACGCGGACTGTGACGCGACTGTAGCCTTGTGCCGCAACACCAAGCGAAAAGGCTTAGATTTCGGGGCGTCTTTTAGCTTGCGCAGAGTACCGTTAAGCCAATCGCGAAAGCCCAACATGTCAAGCGGTCGAAGATGCAACTGCATGTGCACGTGGGGCCCACGATCCCTAGCGTTCTCCCAAACGAACCAATACATAGGCACTCCGCCGGTCGACCGGATGCGGTGTCGGAGCCGGTCTAGGAACTTTGCAAAGGCCCCGCGACAGTCGTCATCGGTTCGACACCCCAAGACAACGAACGAGATCGACAACTCGACGTTCATCAAGCAACCTTTTTGGTTTGCAAAGTTGATGGCGTCCCATGCCGCAAACATTTGTCTGCCTGTTATGTGGTCCGGGTGCTGATACGACTGCTCCATAGCGGGAGAAGTGCTCGTCTCTATCGAGACATCATCGTCCAGCTCCCACGGAAACATTTCGTCTTGTAGTAGCGGCAAAACTTTTATGCCACCGCGCTCGTCCACTGGGTTGTCGTTGTCCGCAAACCGCTCGAATGAATCGAAGTTGTCAGGATAGTGGCTTGTATCAGTTTCAAATTGATCCTGCGGATCGTAGCCGTCAGGATCTGAGAACCAAGCGACTTCAAGGCATTGGGTTTCGGAAGGAAGGCTTCGAGTCGGCTCGGGCAACGCTGAGTTCGTTAGCATTGACGCAGCTGCGACTGCTTCGGGGCACATTGGCTTCATAGGGCATCCTTAGTCGGTGAGTAGCCGCCGAACCAAACCGCTGCAGATGAACGGGGCCCGGCCCTACTGTATGAGTTTCAGGACGCCCATCCGCTATTTTTACCCAGACTTCTCTGTCGCTTTTCTTTGTGTGTGGCCGATTGAACACACAGTTTGAGTTCTAAATCTCAAACCGGTTAAGGCGGATACCGAAGCTCATAGAGGAGCACCAATGTACCCGCAAAACATCCGGCAGGCGCCGCTGCCTCCAGTCAGCATCTTGAAGTTCTTCGATGTGCACGAACCACAGGATACGCGGTTCCGTAGCTGCGCCAGGCTGCTCCAATCGATCTGGCGTCATTCGAAGGGCTTCCCGATGGGGAGCTACCTTCACCCAGCCGAAGGGAAGCGGGCTTTGGGCAGCCGTCTCGCCCCACCACCTGCTGAGGCTGGATACAACTTCCTCACTCCGAACATCGCGAAACAGGTTCGTCGCGAGCTGGCTTACCGGGAATACGGTGCTCTGATTGATGAGGAGCGCATTTGGACCAACCTTCTCAGCTCATCCGCACTCGTATTCAACCTCCTGGCACCATTGAAACAGGCTCCGAGCCTTGCCCTTGAGGTGTTGAGGGGGGCATTCGCTGTCGAAGCTGACGCCGTAACTGGGATCTATTTTGAAACGTCGCCCGGCCGAGGCGATGCTAGCTACATCGGGGACCGCACTGCCTTCGACGCTCTCATCACGTATCGACGTGGGAGTCTGCAGGGCCTTGTTGCCGTCGAAGTGAAGTATGCAGAGGGAAGCGGCGCAGCCTCCCGCCCAGCAAATGACCGACTTCTGGAAGTCGCCAAGGGGAGCGGCCTTTACACTGAGTGCGACCCCGCAATCATTTTCTCGCCGTTTCATCGACAGCTGACGTCAGAACACTGCCTTGCATCCGTCTTGCTCGCGACGAGCGATTTCCAGGAAGCAACCTTTGCCGTCATCCGGCCGATGGCCAACATGGAAATAGGCCAGATGACCTCCAGCTACCGCGAGCTGCTGACCGAAGATGGTCCCGTACGTTTCGGAGACGTCGCCCTAGAAGCGGTGGTTGCCTCCATCGGCCGAACCGGCAGCGAGGATCTGGCCACGCAATTTAGTGAGCGCTACCTCGACTTCACACCCATCATCGATGCAGTGGATGAATGGCAGCCGCATGCATGGAGGCAGGGCACAGCAGCCGAAAGTGGGGAAAATAGTGGGGATGGAGACGAGCGCCCAGCCGAAATCAAAGTGAAAGCAGGCAGTTAGACCGCATGACTGGCGGAGAGAGAGGGATTCGAACCCTCGATACGGTTTCCCGTATACACGCGTTC
>VFQN01002917.1_pt1 | contig 25472 bp, 42 predicted proteins | sample 3512371 | NCBI WGS metagenome assembly VFQN01 (sample SAMN10412370, study PRJNA504923) | tailings metagenome | isolation source: Replicate 2 from Balatoc abandoned mine | place: Philippines: Itogon, Benguet | collected 2017-08-28 | reverse complement strand
GGGGGCAGGGGCAGGTGCGTGGGCAGGGGGGCAGGGGCAGGTGCGTGGGCAGGGGGGCAGGGGCAGGTGCGTGGGCAGGGGCAGGGGGGCAGGCAGGGGGTAAGGGGGGCAGGGGGGCAGGCAGGGGGTAAGGGGGGCAGGGGCAGGTGCGGGGGCAGGGGGGCGCGGGGGGCAGGTACCTTGGGCGGGGGCAGGCCCACAGGCCCACGGCGCACAGTGTGCATAACACTTGTGCCAGCTGGCCTTGCGTTCTAGCTTGTGGCAAGCACGTTAACGTCAAGTTGACTTGTTCAAGGGCTGCTTGGCTTAGGTCTCTGTCGTCAGCCGGTGCTTGGGGCCTAGGCAGGCTGTGCAGTGTCATCACTTGCAGCTGCGGCTTTGGCATCCCTTGGACATGCTGTGTACCGAACATCCCCCACGCACCGCACACAATTCACCACCTGTTTGTCGCCGCACCGTCATGTCCCATCCCGTCCCTGCCCACGTGCCGCCTGGCAGGTGTCCGCCAGCTGCTCCTGCCCCATTCCTTCCCTAACTCCTCACCTGCCAACACGCCATTTGCCATGTGCCACGTGTCGCGTGCCGCCTGCCACGTGTATGTCCCCCAGCTGCTCCGCGCGCCAACACGCGCACCACGCACCGTACACACGTCCTGCTGAACTCAACCCCTTCCCTTGCCGTGTCCCGTCAGCTGCTGCGCGCCAACATCCGCATCAACCGTCGCCTCAACTCCGCTCTCAAGTTCGGTGAGGTCATCATCATCTCCACCATGATCGGCACGCTGGGCTACCTGTCGCTGCTGGCAAACTTCAACTCCCCAAAGAACAAGTGCGTAAAAGAATGCCGTCGCGCAAAGGCGTATCAGATGCCGCGACGCCAGTAGCATGGGCAGATACGGTTGGGAACAAGTGCGTGCATGCACACACGGTCAAGCCGCCATCGTGCATATACGGTATGCGCACAGTGTCATGCGTGTCCCGAAGATGTGTACGACATCCCGAGCCCCGAGCCCCTTCTGGACGCGGCCCACGGGGCTCCCCTCGCTGGGCACGCCTGCTTTGCGCCCGCCCGCCCATGCAGCTCGGCAGGACATGACGCACCAAGTGTCGTTTCACAAGAGGGCCGCCGGGCGGCTGTTCCCGGCTGCGCTGGCTGTCCCCTGCGTGGTGGGGCCCTTCGCCCCTCCGTCCTGCCGTTCCCACCTTGACTTGCATCCCCATGCGCCTCGCACTGCCCCAGGTACTACAAGGTCCAGTGCGTCCTGTCCGTCTTCTTCATGCTCGTCCTGGACTTCGTAAGTGCAGTGCCCGCACCTGGCCACACCTTATCATGAGGGAGGTGTCATCGGGGCATACCGTGTATGCCCACCTGCATGCCCCAACGTCTCACCGGCGCTCACCGGCTGCACTACATCCCCTCGCTGCCCAGCTTGGTCGTCTTGTCCTCCTCGGGTTTCTTGCACCTCGTGCGCCTCTTGGTCAATGCCTTGCAGGGAGCTACGCAGTCGGCAGCAGACCTCCAGCCTTGTACCATACCCACATAAGCGCCAAGCTCACAGCCCAGCACAAACACCTAGTACTAACGGCCACTACCGAGCACCTTTCGCATACTGCAACGTTAAGTACAACTGCTTCTTGCGCACGCTGCTGCCCTTGTGTGCCCGCAGGTGGTTGTGATGCAGCTGGCGGGCATCCTGTACTACTGGCGGCAGATGGCCCCCTCGCTGACCTACCTGCCCATGGTGATATTCCAGCTGGGAAACCTGGTGGTGGCCAACGTGCTGCAGGTGGGTGTGTTGCCCATGCAGCTCACGCCATGACAGCAGCATGTGTATTAGTGTATACCAGTAGTGGCAGTGGATGCGCGCGGCTTGCTTGACCCAGGCACATAGCTTGTGACCAACACAGCCTGCCTGACTGCTACACAGCTCAGCGCCGCCTTTTGGCGCTGGCGCATCGTGCTACGCACAGGATAGCACCTGCCCAGTACCCTGCAACCTGCACCAACTGCCCTGCGTGTGTGCTTGTCGCACCCGTGCGTGCGCAGGTGGTCCTGCTGTTCAACCGCAGCGACCGAAACGACGAGGCCCGCCGCAAAGAGTATGAGGAATGCATACGAGCCATGGAGGAGATCGCGGCCAAGAAGAAGCAGAAGGACGCTGATGGGGAACTGGGCGATGAGGAGCTTCCTGCAACCCCCCTGCACCGCATCAAGGCCGCCGCCGCCGCCCCGGACACCCCAGCAACCGCCAACCGAATGGCAACCGCCACCAGCGCGACGCCGTTCCTGTTGGACGCCAACGGAAAAACGTCCTCGGTTGCCAACCTCCAGTCCCCGGTTGACGGGGCTGCTGGGTCGCCGGGCGAGGGGGTGGCCAAGGGCAAGGGTGGCGCGAAAGTGCACGCTGAGGGGGCCAAGCTGCGTAAGCGCGTGGGCCAGTCGGGCGAGGGCGAGGGCGAGCAGCAAGGGAAGGAGCGGGACCATGCGATTGTGGAGGTGGGGGATGTGGCGTTGGATGTGTTGTCGGACGAGGGCAGCGAGGCGGGCAGCGGGAAGGGGGCCAAGAAGGAGGGCAAGGAGGAGGGCATGGAGGAGGAGGAGGAGGAGGAGGAGGAGCCGAAGAAGCCGCTGCTGAAGCGGATGTACAACCTGATCCGCGAGGATGCTGCATTCAAGTGAGTAGAGGGGCGAGGACGGGGGAGGGTGGAGGTGCAGGGAGCGCTGCCATGCGCCTGGAAACAATCCCGACGAGTTGTCCCGACAGTGGTCCTGAGCGCGGTTGTTTGTAGCTCGAAGTAAGGTGTGTGGTAAGTGTCCCGCTGAGTCCTGGGCTGCCGTTCACAAATACGAAGCAAAAACAATGAAAGGACCTGGCGAACGCGGCACTCGTACTCCCTTTCTACCCTCTTTGCCTGCCGCAGGTACCCCGCCTGGTTCCTGGCCGCCGTGCTGATCGCCATCTACATGGTCATCTTCACGTACGGCCGCGCGCTGTACTGGAGCGACAAGGTCGGAGACTGCCTGGGGGACCCCACCGAGTGCCTCAACAACGTGGCAGGCCAGTGAGTGGGGTGACAAGTTGGCACCAGGGGTGGTGGGCGGACAGGGATGGGGGGCCAGGTGGGGCTCACAGAGGGGAGGGGGGCTGCGTTCCGCGTTAGGGTGGTGGCTGGGCAGTGGGTGGGGTGGGGTGCCAAGGGATGTTGTGGACTTGTGATGGCCGGACAGGGCAGCGAGGCATGAACTTCGTCTGCAGTCTGGACGGAGTAACGTCAAACACGAGCACGTGCTGGAGTACCGGTGTGAACAAAACCAGGAGGTGCAACGTGCGATCGCACGCACCTCCGCTTCACCAACACGCGCTAGCAACACGCCTGCCTGCCGCGCGCACGTACGTGGTGTCCTGGTGCAACGTGCACGGGCCCTCTCATTCCTGGTACCGTATGCTTCGTCCATCTGCTTACCTGCCTGCCTGCCCACCTGCCCGCGCAGGTACGTGCTGTTCTCGTCCCGCTACCTCACGCGCGAGGGGCAGCAGGCGCTGCTGGACGACATGCGCAGCGCGCTGGACTCGCAGGAGGGCGCGGTGGGGGGCCTCAGCGACCTCTTCGCAGTCGTCAACAACGGGGTGAGAACTGCCAAAAACTTGGTTGCTCGTGGTATTAAAGTGAACCTGCAAGGGGTGGGCTGAGCTCTGAACACACTGGACTGCAGTGGCGGTTAGCTGGGCTGGGAGTGGGGGCCGGGGAGAACGGCTTGGAAAAAGGAACCTGGAGGAACCGCTGGAAGGGGGAATGCAGCGACGTTTCCGCCGTCGTCAACAACGGGGTGAGGGCGGCCGGGGTGCGGGGGCAGGGCGGCTGGGCTGTAGGGGCAGGCGGCTGGGAGCGCGCAAGTCAGAAGGCACGGGAGGCATGGAAACCGGGAGGCTCCACAGCTACCAGGCACATGGCCAGCCGGTACTGAGCCCCGGCCGTCCCTGTGCTCTCCCTTGCCCGCGCTTCCCTTTCCCACGCAGTCTCTGTCGGACGCCCTGCAAGCTGACTCTGCAACTGACCATGCACAACACCATGCATCTCCCCTGCTTTCGCCCCGCAGTCCCTGTCGGACGCGCTCCAGGCCGACATCGCGGACCAGGTGGACCTGACCAACACAACGCTGGACGCCGCCGCAGCCACTGTGGACACAGCGCTGGAGGCTGTTGCGGCCAAGCTGGTGGAGGCGGGGTTCGACATATCTGAGCTACCGGCAGGTGCGCGCGTGTGGGTATGCACACGGTGCTGTTAGTGGCGGTGGCGGCACGCACTGCAGCACGCCGCGGAACAGGTGTCCCCGTTGTGCGCCATGCCGCCCTTGTTACCTTTCAAGAGCTTCTTTATCGTGCAGCTCTCATACCGGTGCCCCTGCGCCCGCAATTACTATGTCTTGAACTCAGCTCTGCACCGCGCCGCTCCGTCGTGCCTCAAACACGCGCAGGCTTTGCGGAAACGCTGCACAACGAGCTGGTCCCAATGGTGGTGGAGAAGCTTAACACACAGGTCGCGATGGCCACCACACGCGTGGCGGAGGTGATCACGTCGTTCAACATCAGCGGCCAAGTGAACGCGAACGTGGAGCGGGCGTACGGCGCGCTACGGCAGGCCACCAACGTGTACACCGACGCCGTACGCATTCAGGGCCAGGTGGGTTGCCGTACACTGTGCGCCATTAGTCAGAACACCAATCAAGGCTGGGTGACTAAGCGCAAAGCCAAGTCTGCTCGTTAACTACTAGCTAGCTAACAAGGCAAATGCCGTATGCTGTGTGTTTGCGCAGGCGGTGAGCTGGAAGGACCAGCTGCAGACGCGCTTCCGCGCCTGTGCCTTCCTGGGCTTCACGCTGGGGCTGCTGCTGGGCATCACCTCGCTGCTGCACGTGGGTTAACTAGCGCGTGGGTTAGCGGCGTGGGTCAATGGCGTGGGTCAACTAAGGCGTGAGTGAGCGGCGTTGGCCAACGGCGTGGGTTAGCTGAGGCGTGGGTTTGCGGCATGGGGAGGCGGTATGGGTGGGCGGCATGGGTTAGGGGATGGGCAGGCATACAGCAGGCACAAGCGGCGCGGAGGCAGTGGCCTCAGGGGCTCGCGCGACCAGCAGTCTGCGGCACGCTGGCTGGCTGGCTGTCAGCGGCGCTGTACGATGCGTCGACACCTTCTTTGCAGGGAGACTGCATGGGCTGTACGGGTAGGACTTGTACTGCGCCGTGCTTATGGGTTTCTTGCTGATGCGTGGTCAGGCAGGGTGGAACGGCCCTTTTGGGCCCAACACACTCTCAGACCTGCCGGTAACTGCAGCGCGCCTGCTCACTGCCCCCGACGTCGCACCTCCTCCTTACGGCGTCCTGTTGCCGCTGTCTCCGCAGACGCTGGTCGCCTTCCGCCGTACCGTACGGCAGGTCAAGTTGGCCCGCCTGGCGCACCGCTTCTACAAACCCGCGGACAAGGGCCTCACCGATGCTGCGGCGGGCGGCATGCTGTCCGACCCAGAGTCCATCGTCAATCGCTCGCTGGCCGTGAAGATTAGTAATGTCGTATTCTTCACCGGTGTGCTGCTGTCCATCGCCATCGTGCAGCTGTACGCGGTGAGGGGGCACGGATACGTGGACACGTGGCGGGGAAGGAAGGGGGGGGCTTGTGGGGCAATGCAGGATGCAGTCAGTGTCACGTTTACCCTGTTCTGCACACCTGCCCTACGCGTTCCCATCCCCCAAACAGGTGCGCGTGGCGCTCAGCGTGCAGCTGCACTTCATGCCGTTGACCACGCTGCTGCCTGTCTCACGCGTGCATGCCGTACACCTGCCCTGCCGTACAACAGGTGGGCGTCGCCCTCAGCGTGGGCCTGGCGGTCATCTCCCACCCGTGGCTGTGGACGTGGTTCGTGCCCCGCTACTACATGATCTTAGTCGGTATCGTCGTGGTCATTGTCCTCAACAAGGTGAGGCTTACAACGTGGTTGCTTTTGAGTTGGGATTCTACGGGGGCCCTTTCTCGCCGGGGCTACGCTTCCTAGCCCACCTAGCCCACACCTCCGGGATGCAACGGGCCGGTGCGGTCACGTGACGTTGTGTTGGAACTGTACGGGTACTCATGGTCATTGTCCTCAACAAGGTGAGGCAAACGGCGTGGTGCAGTGTCCTGGTAGGCCGTCGTTTTATACTACTGGGAACACGGTAAACCTCCTGTGCCCTCTCTGACCTACCTCACCACACTTGTGACTCGCACCCCGTGCCCATATGAGTTTGTGCATCGAACAACCTTTGCCCTCTCGTCTTAACCCACAGCTCATCATGGTGACCTACCTGGGCGACCTGTACCTGTCCAACGGCGACCGCATCGTGCGGCCCGGCGGATACCTGGCCTTCCTAGTCATCGCCTCCGCCGCCAACCTCATCATCGGACTGCTGCTGGCCGTCATCCGCATCGTGCTGCTGCTGCTCACAACCATCCTGGCGGTCGGCCGCACAGACGTGAGTGTGGGCATGGTGGGACAGGGCGGGTGGACGATGCAGATGCACGGAGGGAGCAGCAGGCTGGAGCGGCTGGTGCAGGTCGGTGCAGGTTTGGGCGGTCCGCCGCTGGGGGCTGGCCCTGTTTTGTGCCCGCGCTGCTGCGTGTGGTGGTTGGAAATGTGGGGCAGAAGGCACAGTGCACAGTAAATGTATGGGGGCGCACAGCCAGGAGCGAACGGTACACGTTGCGGCGGCCAACCGCTCGGCCTGGTTTTTGTTCGCCGCCGTCTGCTTGTAGTCACCACAGCCGTTTGTTGCATCCAATGCGCTGCACTCAACGCTGCATGTTCCTTCGTGCGCAGATCACCATCTTCACGTACTTCAAGATGCTGGACGTACCGCACCAGGCCTTCCTCGCCGGCGTGCACCTCTACGTGAGTCACTGGTTCGGTCCGTTACACGGTTCGGCAGCTGGCACCAGGGGAAGCCAGGGGGCACCAACTAACAATGCCCACTAGAACGTACCTGGTCTACCGTAACAGCAACCGTGCTCGGTTGCGTTATGTTGTTAGCAGAATATCTAGGAGCTTACCGTGGGTGCACTCCTGGTGGTTCCCTCCCCTCCGCTTCCCAGGACGCTATGGCCCACTTGGACGACCCGGTCTACACACCCGGCGAGCGAGGCCGCGCCTGGAGGAACTGGCGGAAGCTGCGGGCCGTGGTGCGTTGCCGTGGGGGCGGCGCGGGGCGGGGCGGGCCCCGTACACGTGCGGTGCATGGGTACGGCAACAAGGATGGAAGCCTAGATACTGCGTGAAACGCTTTCATCACTGCCAATCGTCCGCGGCAACCGCGCTCTACGCACGGAGGCCCTGAGCCTGCGTGGGTACGACGGCAGGGGGGGCTACGCCGGAAGCCTTGGCACTGCGTGGGCAGTGCCCTGCTTCCTGTGAAGGGGTCTAGATGGCTCCATCATTGCCACCCGTCCGCGCTCCATGCACACAGCCTCCCGATCGGCCCCCGTGATGCAATCCTGCCGCCTGAGCACCCCTGCTCGCCTCCCCCCACCCCCACCCACAGGTCAAGCACGTGAAGACCAAGGACCTGAAGCGTCTCGTCAACGACGACAGCGGTAAGCACCGAAACCACCGCACGTGCCAGCCACAGTATTTCTAGCACAGGGCCGTCCCCACTCCCGCTCGGACTCCACCTACGTGGTCCCAAAAATATCAGAATTGCAATTTGATCTCCCAATGCGTGCAGGCGATTCCGAGTCCGGCTCCGACGGCAAGGCCTCGCGCGCCGGCTCCACCACGCCCGCCCTCCCGGTCCCGTCGCCGCCCTCCCGTAGCATGGCGTGAGGGGCACACGGGTGGCGGTGAGGCAATGGTGCACTTGTAGTCAGGGCGGCTCCCCTGACTGTGTGTGGGTAAGGTGTGACCAGGTAGTAAAGGGCCAGGGAGAGCGGTGTCAGTTTCAGGTGGTGCTGGAAGTCAAGTACCGGTACCGGTACGCCATGGGATGGCTTCACGCTGCGCTGGCAGAGAGGCGCCCAGTAGCTGCTGGTTGCTGCTCCTGGTGTGGTAATGCTTATGGCCTGATGCTAGCTGTGCCTGCGGGGCGCTTTGTGGGCAAGCGAATAATCTTCTGAGCGTCGTTTTGTTGTAGAATCTCTGCATGAAGTCCAAGTGGCAGGTGGCAAGCTCGCTGCATTTATGCATCTGGTTGCGCGCGGGTGGGGTGGGTCGACGGCGGGTGGTAGTGGTAGCAATGGTGGACGGAGGGACTGTGGGGGGAGGGGGGGGGGGGGGGGGGGGCGTGTTCGTCGAGCACCGGCGTGGGTTCGAGTGCTGGTTGCCAGTTCTGTTTTGACTCCGGGTGTGTATGTGTGTGTAACCGGTACGTGCGATTGCAGGGCTGCAGGGCTGCAGGGCGATTGCAGGGCTGCAGGGCTTGCACCACGGCCCGCTGCGCTGCAGGCAGGCGTGGTGGCGCTGGGAAGCTGAAGTACAAAATGCTGCATGCAGGTATGGCGAAGTCGCTGTGCATCCGTTGCCCCCACGCGCGTTAAAAAGATGTTGTGCAGTCCATCCAGTGGGCGTAGTGTCGTATGTTGTACTGACATTAGCGGTTGGCAGTTGGCAGTTGTCCCAGGGCGGCAAGCAGACGGTGTAGTACATGAGGGCATCCAACAATCAGTGAGGGTGGACCGGTGGGGCATGCTGTGTTCCAGTCTGGCATTCCCATGCCGTACGGCGGGGTAGCACGCCCTGTCTTCTGCGAAGCCCGTCGATTGTCGTTTGTTAAGCGTGCGCGAGGCATATGAGCTATAACGGGCTCTCTTGGGTTTTGGGATAGCAACGAAGACAACGGGCATTGTGCGTGGTTGGCCTCGTCGAGTATTGGTTGTCGCACACTTTGTCGCTCAGTAGGATGTTGTTGGCTCCTCGAAGCTTGGAAATAAGGAGAACGTGCACCTTTGTTTTATGCCACCGCACGGCAATCTGCTCGGTTTATTTGGCGTCATGATCACTCTGGTGTTGCTGCAAGATGATGCGGGGTGGGGGCACATCCACTCCCCGAATGCTTAAGGTGCATTCAGTACCCTCGCAGCGAGCTTTTAGGGAAGCCGTTACCCGGCCTTCTCTTGCGCTTATCTACTTTCTTGCTGGTCTGATAGTTGTGGTAAGTTATTATTAGGGTGTGAGCACATGCAATGGTGTTTGGGTATCAAGATGTGAGGGGCTGATGGCTACGGAGAGCGTGTGCATACTCATGGTGACACGTGGTTCACTTCAATGCGCCGCAGTCAATTACCTGGTTGCTAAGGCTGACAGCAGTCCGCCACTGTGCCGTCATTAAACCGTGATACAGCTCTTCGTAAGTGTATCCGTGGGTGGGGTATGCCCTTGGTATGCGTGACGATACGTTACTGCTGCATGCAGCACACAATGTGTATCCATCCACACGTGGTTACAGCACGGTACGCTGTACCTTTTCTGTTCAGTTGAGTCAGGTTGAGTAAACACTGGAACATGATCCTGTGCGTTAGTGCCAGGAAGATACGGGTGCACGCCTGGGGTTGTGTTCAAGGAGGCATGGCGCGCAGGCGAGCTCCCCTCCAAGCGGCAAGGGGCCCCCCAGGGGAGCCCCTTCTGTCCCCAAGTGTTCAGACTTACAGCAGGCTTTTGCAGAGCCTCTGGTGTTCCTGTATATTGGTAAGAAAGCCAAGTTAAACTAAGTGACGAGGTTGATGCTTGGGAGCAAGGCAAGCGGCCTCCGCTAACCTGTTATGGCGACTGGCGCGTGTCCAGGCGTGTCTGCTCCCCAGACGCCAGAGTTTGGTCGTACACAAAGGCCGGAAAGCGACAACGGGCAGCAAGCCCTGCGTGATGGCACGAGTCCTCAATGTTGAAACATGCCATATCGCTAATAGCTGTGACAATTTACGCAGCAAATCCTTAAATCTGGGGATGTGGGGAACGGGTTTCCATACCATGGTTGTAATACCATGTGTGTGCCGCTTGCGTCGCGATAGCGGGATAAAGCTCATACCCTAGAGCTAATGTCATCACACCCTGGCCACTGTGCGCGCGGGGAAAGGTGCCATCCCTGGGCATCCCTGTGACGAGGGGCACCATGGACGGGTTCTTGGAGCGGCGTCGGCAGCGCAGATGCTACTGCAACTTAAAACTACAATGTGTAACAGTTACTCTGACGCTGTGCCTGTACACAAGCTGTCAGGTAGCTGCGGGCATTGCGGAACAGCCCGATGACTACAGCATGCTGAAGGCGTACACGAAGGTGACGCGCGCTTATAAGGCTATGCATACTCATGATAAGTAAGGCTACGCGGATAGGCACGCCCTGGTGCTGCACCCCCTCGCCCAGCTCCCCTCGCGGCAACCCGGCGCCCTTGCGGTATCCCTCACGCGGCGCCTCCACGCCGTGCACAGGTCATCTTGGGCATCGAAGCCTCTGTGGTTGCACAGGCCATTCGCATCCCCAACAGCATCTTCCAGTCCTCGCCATGCCACGCCGTGTACCTGGGAAACCCGGACTGGACCCGTGTGCACGTGGATGTGGACTTCGTGGCCGGGGCTCTGACCCGCAAGTACGAAGCTGACGGCAGTGTATGCACGCAGCAAGCGTACGCCAGTAAGTGGCTGGTGCCTGGTCAGTCTAGAAGTTTTCACACAATGTATCACGTTGTACTGGACGTGTCAGACATTATGCTACCAGTTGCACCGGTACGTTGGCCATGGAGAGCAGCTGCACCTGACAGTGCACTGTGCACCTGCCGTGTGTGCTAACCCACAGCGTACATCGACGGCTACGGGGCGCCTGACGGAGTTTCTGGCGTCCACTACTCCACCAAAAAGGCGTCCTGGGGCGCCATGGCTATCATAGACCCCAGCTCAGTCAACACATCGGCCTCGCCCATCCCCATCGCCGAGCTGCTCGAGCCACTCAGCGGCGAGGGCAGCGGCGGGGCGGACGGCAGCGGCGGCGGTGAGGCTGCTGCCAACAGCACACTCGGCTCGGGACGCAGGCGGCAGCTGGGGTTCCAGTTCCCAGTGGGCAGGTGCGCAAGCGGGTGGCGCTGAAAATAATAGTAATAATATTGGGGGGTGAGAAAAGAGGGTTAGGGGCCCTGAAAGATGGACACGGAAAGGTGATGCAGGGGCAACACATGGTGGCATGGTGGGGTGGGCACCCTAGCGCTGGGCGGCAAAGCCCCTGGGAGCGACCTCAGTCAATGAGACCTGGTCCGCCGGTGCTTGCCGAATGGAACAGCAGCGCCAGCCTCCGCATCCAATGGCTGGAGCGGCGGGCAACACAGCACGGCTTTTCCCCTTCCTCGCCGTCCTGAATGCCCCCGACTACCTCCTAACCAACTCTTGTCGCTGTTTCTCCCCGCAGGTCCAGCTTCGGCTCGCACCTGGACGACCTCCGTGACGACACCTCCGGCCTGCTGCGCCTGTTCACCGACGAGTCCGACGGCACCCTGCCGGGGCCCGACAGCGTGCTGGCCCGCCCCGTGCTGGCCGCCAGCTACTACCAGCGCAAACCGCCCATCGTGGACATCGAGGACGTGCTAGCGTGGATGGAGGCGGGCGTGCGGGCGAGTGGGTCAGGTGGGTGCCTGTTTGGGGCGTGTGGAGATTTTAGGGTGGATGGATATGGGGGTGTGGAGGTGTCAGAGTGCAAAAAGGCGTCGAGAACGTGCTGGCGTGGATGGAGGCGGGCATGCGGGCCAGTGGGTCAGGTTGGTGTGGGTTTGGGCGTGGGCGTGGCGTGGACGTGGGGTTGGTGTGGGTAGCGGGGCGGCTGGAGATGGCTGGCTGTGCGTGCGGGTGTCAGGGTGCGGAAGGGTGGCACAGTGTGTCTTGTGGGACGTGTGCGTCAGTGGGTGGTGCGGATCAGGGGCTGCGGTTAGCAGGCCAGCTGTTGGGTGTTGGCGACGCTGTGCAGACAGGGAGACGTGCTCACCTGGATGGAGGCAGTCGTGCGGGCCAGAGGGTCGGGTGCGTGCTCATTGTGTTTACCCTGGACATGTGGGCGTGAGTAGGTGCCGCGGTGGGTGGATGTGGGGGCTTGGGTATGGGGCGTGTGATGCGGGAGGAGGGGGCGCTGCGCGTTTTAGGGCGTGCACGACCGCAGGTGATAAGGGGGTGCAGGTCTCCTGTCCGCGCCGCTTCTCGTGATAGTAGGCGTGTATCCAGCTGGAACAATCAAAGCCTGTGCGGGGGCTGGTGAGCGTGCGGAGCTGCGGAATTTGGGTATGGTGTGGCTGTGGACCGAGAACATCCCTAGGTACTCTGAGTCTCGCGGTGGAACCACGTGGCTGCCTGCGGGCCCTTCATGTGGGTGGGAGCGGGACGGCTGAGTGCGCAGCTGTGGCCATGAGCCCATGCTGCGAGGGAGGCGGGCGAGCGCACTTGGCGCTCCAGTCAGACTTGAGAATGCGCAAGCGGGCCCGCTGGCTCCCTCCGTAACGCTGCATGCAGTTGCGGAACCCCCACCAGCCTCATCTCACCAGCCTCGCGCTGTACTCTCGTTCCCCGTGGCCCCGCCCCCAATGCCTGCTGCAAACAACCCGCCGTTGGCCGTCTCTACTACCTTCGCAGAGGATGTTGACCCGTCGCAGCTGTCGGGCGAGTTCCCCGCCTCCATCCTCACCGGGGCCTCTAAGGTATGCTGCGCACCTGGCGGCAATGAGGGGCAACGTCCGGTTTGACCCGCAATCCTTTAGCAAAGCGGAGAATTACCGCATCAACTGTCCTTTCCTAACACGTTAACCAGCAACCCGAAAGGTTTTGGTCGGGAGGCGGCACACAGTTGTGCGCACTCACACACTGACAGGGGCGGACCTTGGGGTCACCGCCCTGCAGGTGTACCGTGCGCCCGTGGCGGACTGCCTGGCGGCCATGGCGGGCGACGTGGGGCGCGGCGGCGGCGGCGTGTCGTTCGGGCACCCCGTGCCGCCCCACACGCAGACCAGCAGGGCCTCGTGCTACGTCACGCAGCTGGTGGGTAGCTGCAACTGTAACTGTAATTGTAGTTGTCACTGTAAGTGTAACAGATGGTGGGTAGCAGGTGTGGCGGCGGCGCGGGCCGGTGCGTGTGTGTGCGGTCGTGCGCCCGCGCCTGGACAGTGTTGCGTTAGGAGGGGTTGATTTGGATTTTTGGTTAATGTAGCGGTCCACTGTAGCCGGAGGCGATGGGCACGAAGGAAGGATGCGCGTAGTGTGGGTGAGGGGAAGGTGTGTCTTGTGAGGGGGCCAGCACGTGTGACATCTGACGTGCCTTGCGGCTGTTTACGCGCGCCCGGTTGCAAGAGCTGCTCGTTGCGTGCCTATCCACAGGTGGTCTACGTGTACAACAACTGCACCATACCTCGAGAGGAGGTGTTCGCTGCAGCCGCAAGCCCGGATGCTACCGACTCCACCCCCAGCTCTCCAGGAAACGCCACCAAAACCAACACCAACACCAACACCAACACCACCGGCACTGGGTCAGCAGCATTCACGGGCTCGCGCAAGCTGAGCTGCATCCGGGGCAGCCGGCTGCGGTGCATGCTGGCCAAGTCGGTTGAGTACGAGGCGGCCGAGCTGTCGTACAACGAGGCGGACGGGTACGTGGAGCTGCTGCTGCAGTACCAGCCGTACAGCGAGTGCTACGACAAGGGCGTCGAGTTCTTTTCCAAGTTGGTGACAAAGGTGCGCAGCGATGCAATTGCGAGGATGACAACAGCATATCGCAATCAGGTATCGGCTTCGTGACTCTGGTGCGTGGGTCAGACGACGTGAAGGACAAGCGGGGCGTAGGACCCTGCTTGGCACGGGGGGCGAGCGTGGGCGTAAGCCTGTGAGGGGGCCTTCCCCTGCTTGCGGACTACTGTTCAGGCAGGCATGGCATGGTATGGTTGAGGCGGCCTGAAAGGTGTGCAGCAGCGTGCGAAGAGGCACTTTGAGTCCTGGCGGGGGCGATGGTAGCGCGCCGTGGCACCGAGTCCGAGCGATGCAGACCGTGGGCACCAACATGCCCCTTGCATGCAACAAACTGCGGGCATACGGTAGCCTAATGGTAATGCTGTCTCTATCCACTGCCTGGCCCTGTCCACGATGCACTGCAGGTCCTTATTGGGTCAGCCATCGCCATCGCCATCCTTATTGCCATCCTGACGCTACCCACCGTGGTGCGCCTCTTCATCCTGTTCCCTGCGCGCTGCGTCGCCTACCTGTTCAGGTGGGGTACGTTGCGTGTAACCCGCAATACCGCCCCGCAGCGGGGACAACGGTGCCTGCACACGCACTCGGCACGCCAGGCCCCCACCTACAGTACTGGCTAAGTTCACCTCCCTCAATGGCATGCTGTGCTGCCGGCTTTGTCGGCCAAGCCAGTGCACGGTGTCACCTTCAGCACAGCCCGCATCCTTCCACAGCTCTGCAGCGACCCGTTGCCCACGCAAACCGGTAACCCACACCGGACCCGACAACACTCCCGCACACCCGCCGATGCACAGTACACACCACTTTCTCACCAAACGGCTCTGCCATCATTACCTACGGCACACTGCACTGCTCTTTTGCTTCGCATGCCCCCAGGCTGTACCTGGTTCGGCAGCGCCACGGCGACCCCCCGCTGCTGCCCCCGCGCCTTGACCGCCACCGGGCGCTGGTGGCGGGCGGCGGCTGGGGGGGCCGCAGCCGCGTGCTGGCGGCGCTGCTGTGGCCGCGGCGGCAGCTGGTGTACGCCATCGCCTCCGTGCACTCGCCCAACGGACAGTACAGGTCGCTTATGGTGGGTGGGGGTGGGGCGTGAGGGGCTGGAAATGCGGCAGTAGGACGACGTGAGGGGGAGGGTGTGGGGGTGAGGGTGGCAGCACAGGCGCACATGACGCTTTGCTACGCATGCGTGGTTGTGGGTAAGGGTGGGTACGCAGACGAAGCAAGGGCCGTGCTGGATGCCAAGACGTACGGTGGATGGAGCAGCAGCACAGGGGCGCTGCTTGATGGTCCTCGGTGGGCACGCCTGGTGGTGCTGGCCACGCGTGCATCTATGGAATGCCGCAGTTCCGGCACGCTAGCGTGGTGCACGGTGGGGCTTCGCCAACGGCATACGGCAACGTGCGAATGGGCCACGCCGACGGTGGGCCACGCCGCGGCGCTGCGCCGCTCAGCTCGCTTACTGTCACCCCCGCCCCCCATGGCTCCCCGCTTTTTCCTCCCTTGTCCGCAGGTGTCTGTCCTGAGCTCCGTGGTGCTGGCCATCAGCCTGTCCGCCTACCCCCCACACGTGGACCCTCCCCTGGACTACTACATACCGCCCCTGGCCTTCCAGGTGGGTAGGGCCCTGAACCCCAGGGCTCGGCACCTTGCCACTTAAGCCACCCCGGATCGGCTCCCACCGTGGGACCGGGCCTGGGGCCGCCCCCGCCCCCGGCCCCTTCGTTTTCAGCTCAAGCGCACGCTACCTCTCCTGCTCAGGTACTGCCCTTGTGCATCATGCCTAGCGGCCCCACTCTCTATCACTGTTATGCAATTATCAGCCGCAAGGTGTTTTCTGCTGCTGCTGCTGCTGCAGATCACGAGCGACGCTGGCCGCACGCGCAGCATCATGCACTTCCTGGACATCATCCTTGTGTCCACCTTCATGGGCACCATCGGCTACATGGCGCTGCTGGCCAACTTCAACACGCCCACAAACAGGTGCGGGGCACAGTGCGGTGGACGAGGTCCGGTACAGCTCCTGCCGCACCACAAACAGGTGGGGGCGCACAGTGCGGAGGTGGGGGCGAATCAGAGTGCTAGTGGGCAGGAGGCCAGAAGTAGTGTTGCAAAGTTGTAGGGGGGAGCAACGCACGCCCACGAGCAGGTGAGGGCTGAGGGTTGGCGCGGCCGTGGGGCCCAGGGGTGCGGCACATGCTGCGCCCTTGAGCACGTGTGGCGCACTACTGGCCGAACTCGTTACATACACCAAGTTGCTAGGGCTTATCCATAGCAGCAGCGGGAAACGAGTTGTACGGCATGCGTACGGCACATGTGAGGGGACACGCACGCTACGTAGGGCGCTGTGCACGCGCCGCCCATAAGACTCCCTGGGGGCACGCTGCATCCATCCTCTCAGCCTCTATCCACTAACCTTATTTTCATGCCACCTAAGCCCGCCGCCGCATGCATGCAGAGCAAGCCCCCTTTCTCCATCAGATTTCGTACACTTTGAGCCCCATCACCGTCACCCCTCCCTGCTCCCTTCCTCCCACCCACAGACACAACGCCTTGCAGTGCCCATTCCCTGCTCCCGTCCTGAAACCCACAGGTACTGCGCCATGCAGTGCCCACTCCCCGCTCCCTAAACCCCATGTCCTTATCCTTCCCGTCTTATACTTATCATCACGCCTTATCCCTATCGCTCCCGCCTTATCCAGGTACTGCCGCCGTGCAATGCCCACTCCCTGCTCCCTAACCCCCATGTCCATATCCTACCCGCCCCCAGGTACTACGCGGTGCAGTGCGTGCTGTCGGGGCTGTTCCTGCTGCTGCTGGACGTGGTGGTGGTGCTGCAGATCACCTCCGTGCTGTACTACTGGGACGTGCTCAACCCCGGCATGACCTACCTGCCCATGGCCGTCTTCCAGCTGGCCAACCTGCTGCTGGCAAACGTGCTGCAGGTGCGTGCGCTAACCAACAACAAGGGAATTTTCAGTACATCTGTAGTGCACCGGTCAGCCAAATTTGCGTTCGGCGTTTGTGGCCCCCCCGACCTGGGCGCCGTGTCATGCTTCCTCACCAGATACAAAGCCTCATGCCCACCTCATCCGTCGACCACTCACCCTGTGCCGCAGGTGGTGCTGTTCTTCAGCCGCCGCGAGCGCAACGACGCGCGGCGTGAGCGCACCTACCAGCAGCTCATGGCGCAGGTGGCGGCCAGGCAGCGACAAAGGGCCACACCTGGCCGCGCACACGTGGCCGGACTGCTGCACAACGGCGGGGCGCCCCTGTACGCACGGCCGTCCCTGGGGCCCATGGGCCCCTACGCCTCCGGTACCGAAACAGAAGCAGCTGCAGTGGTCCTTGCGGCGCGGGAGGGCGCAGTGAACGGGAATTTGGGAGCAGTAGGGAACGGGCATCAGCGGGAGCTTGACTGGACGGATGGCCAAGGCGGAGGGCTAAAGGAGGAAAGGGGGGGGCAGGGGAGGAGCAGCTGGGCAGGGGTGCAGGGGATGGATCAGGTGGTGCAGACAAAGGGGGCGTCGTGGGAGGGCGTGAGACGGAGGTCCAGGACGGGGCAGTCGCAGGACGGGAGGGGGTCGGAGGCGGGTGGGGCGGCGGCGGGGGCTGGGGGCGTGCTGGAGGAGCCGGAGGGGAAGGTGTACAGGGCCAGCGGGTCGGGGCATGGGAGCGAGGTGGCGGCGGCGGCGACGGGCGGTGGTTGGCGGGGTGGGAAGGCGGCGGCGCTGCTGCGGCGTGCGCTGGCGCCTGTGCGGGAGGACGATGCGTTCAAGTAAGCAGCTGCGAGTGGGCTGAGGGCCAGTGGGCTTGTGCTTGCCTGCAGCGATGGGCGTTACCTGTGAGGCTCAATCCCCGGTGCCGAGCCTGTTACAAAGGGCATTAGCGCATTACCGGTACCGGTGTTTAGCCGCTACTGGCATACAGGAGCAAAGGACAGCGCAGGGTGCGTCAACCGCTCAGCAGCAGCCTTCTCACCAGGTTTGGCATCCATGCCGCAAGCTTTGCAGCGCTGCTTTGACCCGTCCCTACGCCTGGCGCTGTCCTGTCCTGTCCGCTGTCTCTCGTACCGATTCTCTACCCTTCTCCACCGCCCGGCATGTGCGGGGGGCTTGGTGTCACCCAGCTTCTCCCCTACCCGCTTCTGCCATGTGCGCAGGTACCCCGCCTGGTTCCTGGCCGCGGTGCTCATCGCGGGCTACATGGTGGTCTTCACATACGGCCGCGCAGTGTACTGGAGCGACAGCATAGCGGACTGCATTGAACAGCCCAGCGACTGCATCAACGACGTAGCGGGAAGGTGAGTGCTGGCGTCGTGCAATGCCGTACCGCGCTTCGCCCTTTCACGCGGTGCCCACTGCATGCCGGACCCTTCTGGACCTTGCGTCAGTGCGTGCCGCCTTACCATACCCACCACACTGCGTCCCGCGGGCACTCAAACCCAAAGGACCAAGTCCGGCCCTGGCCCCAGCCATACAACCCCCACTCGGCTTTTTGTTGAAGCTGTCCCCATATCTGCCCCCACATACCACTCAAACCCCACGCCCGGCGTTTTACGCGTACCACTCACACCCCACAGGTACCTGCTGTTCGTGTCGCGGCTGGCCTCGCGCGAGGAGCAACAGGCGCTGCTGGCGCAGCTGCAGATGGCATGGGAGGGCCTGCAGCAGGTCGCGGGACAGCTCACGGCGCAGGAAGGGGCCAACCAGGTAGGCTGGTAGCGAGGAAGCGTGCTGAGGCAAGGGGCAGAGAGGGCGAGGCGGGGACTGCTCAGACATGGGCTAGGTGTGTATCACAGGGCCAGCTGCTTGGGGTCGTATCCGGGCGCCCGTCGTGCCTACATACTGTCTTCGTTGCCCTTCCCTTTGGCCCTCGGATTTTTGGATTTGTAATAGTATAACCTTAACCATAATGTGGAAAAACTAGCAGTAGTACAAATCTGCTGCTGCGTGCGTCCCCCGACTGGTGGGTGTCTCTGCTGCTGGCACGTTGGGGACGTGGGCCAGCACACGGAGTGACGGTACGCACGCAAAAGCTGGGTTTGAGTCAAAGAAAGGCGCCCCGCCCCTCGTCCTCGCCTTACTAGTACTTTGTCCCCCCCCTTGTGTGCCGCTGGCGTGGCTCGTCTCTGAGCTGCTCTGCCACATCCCCAGCCACAACGCGGCCTTGTTTCTCGTTCGCCCCTGTTCCTGTATGCGTAGTTCCGTTCGCTCGCTGCGACCACCACCAGGACCGACCAACACACCCTCTACCATCGTCCGTTGTCGTCCCGGCTCCCTATTTCGCTCTCCCCAAGTCTCGTCCCACGCGCAGATCGCCGCCCTGACCGACTAACGCTCTCCATTACGGTCGGTTGCACCGGACCTCTTATCTGGAATTGTCACCCCTCGCGCAGACCGCCCCCCTACCCGGCGTAGTTACCTCAGCGGTGGCCGCCGCCGACCTGCCGGGCCGCGTGGCGCGCCAAGTGGGCTCACTCGACTTCGACCGCATGCTGGCCGCCGCACTCAACCGATCGGGGGTGGACCCGTCGTCCCTGCCGCCGGGTGCGTGGCGTGCGTGGTGTGGGGGGCACAGGAAATGATGCTATCTGCTTTTATGATCTGAAGAGATGTTTACAACTGTTCATGATTTTTTTTCTGGAGCTTGAACGTTGGGTGCGTGGCGTGCGTGGTGTGGGGAGGCGCAAGCAGGCGCCTTGGGGTTGGGGTGCTGGGGTCTCGGTTCCCCATCTGGGCAAGGCGCTCCTTGGGCGGGCGGCCGTGCCGTGCCGTGTGAGCTGCCTGCTGTGCGGTACGCGTGTGTGCTGCCACCTGGACCGCTGCGCGTGTTGCGCCTCACACTCGCAGCTGCTGGTGCCCAGCGCCCTTCCGCTGCCCTTCTGGATTGCCCATCTGCGTCATTGTAACAGATTGCCTTCCAGTGCGGCAGGCAGCATCTGAATGTATTTTCTCCCGCCTTTCCGCATCAGTAAGCTCGTAAACCCTGTCCAATCCTCGTACTCCCTTGAAACGCAACTGCCGTCGCAGACGCCGCCGTCTCGCTGCGGGCCCAGGTCATGGCCGCCGTACAGTCAACGGTCAACGCCAGCCTCACCTCGGAGTCGGACATGCTGCCGCTGTCGCAGGCGCTGCAGGCGCAGCTGGTCAACGCGGTCAACGGCACGGTCAACGGCATCAGCGAGGCGCTGCAGATGGTCACCGACAGGCTGGGCAACCTTGTGCGGGTGGAGGACCAGGTGGGCCACGAGGGGTGTGCCAAGCGGTCTTGAAAAGTACAACAGCCTGGGGTCTTCCAATCAGACTGCTGACTCGGCCTACTGAATTCAAACCGGTTCAAGTGCAACAGCACGTGAAAGAGCACCCTCACTCCCTGTTTAGCAAGACTCACACCGCTGCTTCATGTACGGTAGAGCACGTGCCCCCTTCGATACCCCCTTCCGCTCCTCGCTGGTCTCCGCAGCTGGTCAGCGTCTGTCAGCGCCTATCCCTTTGATTACAATGCTTCTTGACGTAAAGCATGTGCCCCCTGGCTCCCATTGTTCCCCGCAGCTGGTCAGCTGGCGCGACGGGCTCAGCACACGCTTCCGGGCGTGCGCCGTGGTGGGCTTCACGCTGGGGCTGTGCCTGGGCATCTTCTCCCTCGTCTACGTAAGCTTGAAAAAGAAAGCCAGATCACACACTGCTTTGCAATAGTACACCACATGCAATATCCCTGCCCGCAGGCCTCTCTCTATGGAGTATGGGCACGCGCTCAGCTTGTAGCGTTGTCCCGCGTCTTTCGCAGATTCGCACACTCAAAAGCTCTGGCTGTCCTCATTCGTGCACACCCTCTCTCGTGTGCGTGCTCCCCTCACCGCCAGACCGCCGTCGCGTTCCGCCGCGCCGTACGGCAAGTCAAGATGGCCCGCCTGGCGTACCGCATCTACGGCAGGACGCGGGGGCTGCAAGGCTACACCGGAGACCGCGGCGCCGGCTCTAGCCTCAAGCAGCATCGCGACAGCGGGCAGGATGGGGACGGGGACGGGGATGGGGACGAGGTGCCCTTTGCTGGGGGGCTGCTGGCCGACCCTGACTCCGTGGTTAACCGCTCGCTGCAGCAGAAGATATCCATCATGGTCATCTTCACCGGTGTGCTGCTGTCCATCGCCATCGTGCAGCTGTACGCGGTGGGTACGGGGGCCAGTGTATCGTGCATGGGCCTTTGCCGTCCACCGTCCACCCGTCGTGCAGCTGTATGCACGCGGCGGGTGTGGGATATGGGTGGATACACTAACACAGGTCAGCAACGTTGTGCCTTCACCAGTGGCCTTGCCCTCTCTCAGGCCTGCCGTTCATTGCCTGCCTGATTGCCTGTGCACGTGTGTTCCCGGTGCAGGTGGGCGTGCTGCTGAGCGTGGGCCTGGCGCTGCTGACGCACCCCTGGCTGTGGACGTGGCTGGTGCCGCGGTACTACTTCGTGGTGGTGGGCATTGCCGTGGTCTACGCGTGCAACAGGGTAGGCCGGCAGAGCCCGGGGGGCAGGGCCGGTACGCGCTGACTTTACAGCGCACGCACAGGTGGCGCTGTGCCTTACAGCTTTCGCGCTGGCCTCCCATGTGTTTGTCCCATTCCCGATTGCGAATATTGCTCGTCCTTCAACCTCTATTGACCCGACTTGCCATGGGATGACCTGCCGGACCTAGAATACCCACACATCCTATTTCTTACCCACACCCAGATCTTCCTGGTCACGTGCCACGCCCTCAATCTGTACCGCGCAACGTTTCTATCAAACACAGCCACCAGTTCTACCTTCTTTACCCACGCCCAGATCGTCCTGGTCATGTACATGGGCGACCTGTATCGTGCAACGTGCATTGTACATGCACGCACCAGTCCCACCTTGGTTCGTTACCCACGCCCAGATCTTCCTGGTCATGTACGTGGGCGACCTGTGCCTTGCAACCTCTCCGCGTAACACGCATGCACCCACCCGTCCCATCTTTATTACCCACGCCCAGATCTTCCTGGTCATGTACGTGGGCGACCTGTACCTGTCCGACGGGCACCGCATCTTCCGCCCCGCCGCCTACGTGGCCTACATCGTCATCGCCTCCGCCGCCAACCTGGTGTTCGGACTGCTGCTGGCGGTGGTGCGCATAGCCATCCTGGTGGTCACCACCATCTTCGCAGTGGGACGCATAGACGTGAGTGGGGGGCAGCAGATGGCAACAGGGGGTTACGAGCACCGTAGTCTAGGAAGGGGGCTTGCCTGTCGTGTACGGTAGTACATGCCAGGCGTACCTGCACCGCTGTGACGCGAGTGCGGACGGGCGAGGATGTGACGTTATGGGGGACTGCGCCGGAGTGCGCGTCGCCCGCCGCTGGCGGGGGCTTGCCCCTCGTGTGCTGGCCTCAAGTGCTGACCAGTTGGCCTGTAATAAGGGCCTACGCTTCATTGTGTTCAACATGTGATATAGTACCAACCCCCTTACACACGCTGTGTTCGTGCCCGCAGATAACCATCTTCACGTACTTCAAGGGCTTCGACCTGTCGCACAACGCCTTCCTGGCTGCCGTACACCTTTACGTAAGTGCTGGGGCAGTGGCGGGCGCGCGGTGAGGGCAGCACAAGGCGCCCGCGCTGCACCGCTGGGTACCGGTCAGCACACGCTGGTGTGACCGCAGCCCAGAGCCAGGGTGACCATACCACATAATTTACGTTTGTTCCACGCTGGCTGGTCGTTGTCGTCTCATTTCTCCCGTGTCGTACAGGACGCCATGTCGGACTTCGCCGACCCCATCTACCTGCCGGGGCCGCGGGGGAGGGCACACCGCCGCTGGCGCCTCATCCGCGACACGGTGCGGGGGGTTGGGGTTTGGACCCAGAGCGTGACTGGAGAGACTGCGGTGACTGCGGTGGTGATGCTTACAGCGCGTGGTGGGGTAGGGGCTTGGCGCCTCATCCGCGACACTGTACGGGGCGAGGGTAAACCTCCGCACGTGGTTGGAGAGACGGCGGTGACGGTGGTGCTTCGTCCAGTACGCAGTGGGGTGTGGGGTGGGGTAGGGCCTCGATGCGTCATTCGGCCCCCGCAACGTGACAGAATGGCTGGCTTGGACACCGTCGTTTGTTGTGGCAGTGCGGAGAGGGTTCCGGCTAGCGCCTGTGGGCTGTGGGCAGGGACACAAGGCACCTGCAAGCTGGCGCAGGTGGCACAGAGTCTGAAGCACCAGCTACCCGCCCCCCCTGCGTCCGAGCCTGGATTCACCCTTATCTCATGTCCTACGTGTGCAGGTCCGGCAGATGCCCAGCAGCGAACTGCAGCGGCTCATGAGCCCAGGTAAGCAACAGACCCGCACCGCACTCTTCTGGGGCGCAGGCGCTCGCCTATGGCTTGCAATGCCACCGACGTCTGGGGAAAGTTCATATCGATACATTAGAAGTCTGGACATGTTGAGTGGGTTACGTTGGTAAGGGTCAGACCAGCATGACAACAGAGCTGGAGTGCACTGGGCTGCAACGTGCGGTGTAATGAGATCAACAGTGCTGGTGGGCAACGACGCTAACAACCCTGGTGTGGCCACCCCGCAGACTCGAGCAAGACTGGCAAGGAGTGGAGGAGCAAGATCTTTCGGTGGAAGAGCGGCAGCGGCAGCAAGAGCGAGCCCGCTACACCGAGGTCGCCGGCGAACCCGTTCCGCGACCCTAAGAGCGAGGTGGGCTGCAGCAGCAACAGCAGCGGCGGCGGCAGCGGCAAAGGCGACGGCGGCGGCGGCGGGGACGGCGGCGTTGGTGGGCGCGGCGGCTGCCATGGCGGCGTTGTTGGCGGCGGCGGCGATGGCGGCGATGGCAGCGGCGTTGGTGGCGTTGGTGGCGGCGGCAGCGATGGCGGCGGTGGTAGTGGCGGCAGCGATGGCGGCATCCATGCCAACAATGTCGGAGGCGGCGGCGGCGGTGGCGTAGGCCACCACGCCAGGGCTCAGGCTGGCGGCGCAGGCGGAGAGGTCACGTGGCACGCCAGCGCGGCATACCAGGCACCCGGTAGGAGAGGAAGGGCAGCTCACGGGGGCACGTTCGTAATAGCCGTAGGTGCGGCGGAAGTAGCATAGTGGCGGCCACGGAGCTATTGCATCTCTGAAACTCCACCTGAGGATCGCCACCGAGAAGGCCGGCAGTGAGCACCAAGGCGCCAGACGCTTTGTGCATCGGTCCGTGCTGTCCCACAGCTAAACCACGGGCGCATAAGCTCATACCCTACAAGCCTGAGTACCCCACCAGGGCTGACTCATTTTGTCAACACGCCCGCCACCGCCCATGGCTTCCTTGACCCCCTATTTTCCCTGGGCGCCTTCACCTCCTCGCTCCCCCAGACGGCCCCGAGCCACCGGCCTCGCCCCGCCCCTCCGGCGGCCCCCTGCGTCAGGACCCCCACCTGCACGACACGGGCTGACACGGGCTGACACGTGCTGACACGAGCTGAAACACGGGCTGGCACGGGCTGACACGGGCTGACACGGGCCGTTGCAATGGGAGGTGGCATATTTGATAGGGGCTGACACAGACCGCTGCAATGGAGTTATAGCGGTCCATGCGGCCATGTGTGGGCAGGGCACATGAAGCAGGGATGCTGGACGGAGCAGGTGCCGTCCGGGGATGCCGTTCGAGAATTCTCGGCAGGGTATAGGTTTGTGCGAACCTGGTGCGAACGGCACCCCGGCGCCTACCGGTACTACCCAACCAAGGCACGTTTTACCCAGGAGACAATTAGCGTGCTTTCTGAGAGCCGCAAATGGCTCAAGCAATGTCGTGAGTGCGTTCCTTTGAGTGGCTAGGAGGATGCGGTGTTTGTGGGTGAGCATGATTCGGGTCCTAGTTGCTGGGGCAGCTGAGGGGAGGGGGGCTTGTCGATTCACCCCGGTGCGTGAGCGCTTGCAGGAGGATTCATGTGGTCTGTGGGTGTAGGGCGAGGCCACGCTTGGCGTGTAGCATGTAGACACAAAGGGTAGAAGCGTGCGTATGTTTCTGAAGATGCACTGCGGTGATGGCATGTGTGTGGCTTAGATGGGGTTAGCTGAGCTGGTTGAGTGACGTGTGAAGCTGTTTGCGCGTAGCCGCGTAGGCCCCAGAGGGGGGGCTGCCCAGAGGGGCGCAAAGTAATGCACGGGTACGGATACCGTAGGTATAGCGCGGATAAGTCGATGGGTGGTCGGGCTTGGAGTCTTGGAGTTGCTGTTTGGTGGTGTTGTGGAAAAGGGAGCATGCTTGCCGCAGAGGCACCACCAAGTGTCAACGCACTTACATGCGTTACCATTGTGCAGTGTTTGCCGCCATGCAACACAACTACCGTGACAAGGTTACTCCCGGGTAGAATTTGCTACCACATGCAGTATTGTAGGTTTGGGCTGGTATTAAATAGAGCTTGAATCATTCATGTTCGGCTGCGAGCGAGCAAGGTTTGGGCGTACGTGCGTACGGTATTTTGCCAGTCCTCACCCTAGTCCTATCGGTGAGTCCTTACGCACACGTCTTACCCGCATGTTGCTTTCCCATGTCGTATCTGTAACACCGTGCGCATGCTGCACCTGGCACGTGTCGTGGCGTGAGCCACCTACCGTAGTGGCACAAATTTAATTGACAAAAATAATTACTCAGGGGGTCTTGTCAATAGAAAAAATTAATTGTCCGAGGGTTTGTCAAATAGTGCAATTAATTGTCGGCTCCCGAGGTGTCACTAGGAAAGGCCCAGAAAGCTTGCCTAAGACCCCTGC
>VFQN01002916.1_pt1 | contig 25480 bp, 25 predicted proteins | sample 3512371 | NCBI WGS metagenome assembly VFQN01 (sample SAMN10412370, study PRJNA504923) | tailings metagenome | isolation source: Replicate 2 from Balatoc abandoned mine | place: Philippines: Itogon, Benguet | collected 2017-08-28 | reverse complement strand
AAACAACACCTGAATTAATCCTTCTTATATGATGCAAGCCAGCTAGACCTCAATTCTATTGGTTTCCTTTGCTTCCTATTCGATTAGCAAGAGAAATTACTCGTAGAAGATGTGGACTTTGTCGATGTTTTTCTTCGAGATTCGATATTCATTTTCTCTAGGACTACTGCTCTATCTGTGGTATGGTATCGGATTAATCGATTTATACCTCCACTACATGATTACAAAAGAGCTGAGGAAGGTGGTGCGACTGCCCGTTGAGATTGATTCGGTGACGTGTTCTTTAAGTGGCGTGGCTGTTGTCAAGGGCATTCACATCCTCTCTCCTCCCATTGAAGAAGATGCTCGCTGGGAGCTATCTCTCATTGCAACAGTGGATGAGGTGCGGGTGATGTTTCCCTTCCTCGTCTCGTTGCTCTTCTTTCTCTTGTCTAACGGAGAACTCGCCATCGCCGATGACGTGGCAGTGCAGGGAATTCGCTTCTATGTGGAAGGATATCGCCCTCCCGCTAGCAACTCCATTGATTCTGTGATCTCAAACCCCCATGCAGCCACCTCATCTGACTCTCGCCTCGGCCATGACCATGCCCAAGGCTCAGTGGGGCATACAGCCCCCGCCACTACCTCCACCTCACAGCAGGCAGAGGAGGTGGTCTATAATGTGTTCCTCATTGGAGCCTATGAGAAGCAGCATCATAAGAAGGCTAGGAGAGGGAGTACTCGTCGTAGTCGCAGTCGTAGTCACAGTCACCCGACTAGGCTCAGTGAGGAGAATCGTCGCAGTGACGTGGCCGAGGAAGAGAGTCGAGATAGTTTAACTAGGAGCAGTGATGGTGAAGGGGAAGGGGAGGGTAATGATGGTGTTGATGTCCATGAGAAGAGGAGGTGTGAGCAGGTAGTGTTTGACTATGGCATGCGATCACTGCAGCTGAGAGAGAATTACTTCCCAACCATCACACCCAACCATAGGAAAGAAGAATCCAAGGAAGTGCACACTTTGCTAACGGCGATGTCATCAGATGAGCATCATTCAGCTGCTTCTATGTCATCTTCCTCCTCCTTGTCCGCCACCTCCTCGATCTCCACCTCACTGCCCGTTGCCACTCCAATCCCCGCCCATACCCCTCTCTCACCGTCCAATCAACCGACTAGGCCTCTCACATCTTCTTCGTATACAACTCTCCCTCCCCATCCACGTCAGTCGTTCTCAGGCTTCTTCCACGACACAGCGAGTCACTGGAAGCACAGACTGCTGGAGAAGGCGACGCATATTAAAAATAAGGTGAAGGAGCTGCATGACGAGGTGCAGGAATCAGGAGGAATTTATAACGCGACGAAGCAACGAATAGCACACGTGTATGAGAAGACGAAGCAATCGATTGACGTGACGATCGCTGATAAGATCAACCAGCTCCACGTCTATCTCTGTGGCTATGAGCCTCTGCCCACTGCCCGCATGCCCCGTCTCATCTGCTATCACGTCGCCTTCCGACAATTGGAAATACATCTCCTTCGCGCCCTACCTCTACAATTGAGACATCTTGAGAGCAAGCCACTGCTAGTGGAGAGACTGGACTTCTATGACGTGGGCTTCGACAACCTCGCGCACATACCATTGCCCACGCCCACAACCTCAGAGAATCCAACCCCCATCCAACCACATTCACCGCCCTCTAAGCCTAACGACTCTTCTCAAAGTAGTGCTGACGTGGCAGAGTCAAGCAAGAGTCTTCACCACCTCAACCACCTCCTCGCCCGCATGAATATTCCTTCCAATAATCATAACAGTGGTGACGCCAGCAAACGACCGTCGCTGCGATCAGTGAGCATTCGCTACACTCCCGAAACAGAGGTGAACGAGGTAGCGGTGGAGGAAGAAGATCACCTCCTTCACCTCCTCGACCTCTTCTCTATCGATATCTGGCGGAGTGGCATGGATGCGATGATCTTCAAGTATCACTTCGAGAGGAAGATCCTTCATAAACTCTTTAAGTCCAATGCTGGTACGTCAATCTCTTTCTTTATATAATACATCACCCACATCTCACTCCCTCCTAACTTCTCTGTTATAGGACGAGTGATCAACGACTTCTTCACCATTAGTAACTGGCTGCACAAACCACAGCATAGCCTCAACCCAGAGGAGAGTGACGTCAGTGGCGTGGGCATTGCAGATACTGACCACCATCCGCACCACAGTCATCATCACTCCCCACATCACCCACCACTACATCGCACCTCCTTCTCTGAGCGCTACACTACCAACCATCAAAGTCAGAGTAGTGCGACAGTAGAGAGATCTATTAGTTCTTCGGGCACTGCTGGGCGAAGAATACCCTCTCGTGACTCTAGCAACACCCTCTTTGTCTCTACCTCGAGGAGGATGGTCACTCACCCCATGTTATAACCATCGCATAGCGTGGAGTATTTCTATATATTATTTCTTAAGAAGAGAAAGAGAGAAGTGATGATGACGTCACTCGTTATTATACATACAAATCTTATGGCATGTCATCTCTCTCCTAGTTCCTTATTACGTTAATCCTTGTAAATTAACTGACGTCACATCGTTACATCTTTAGCCCTAAATCTTATGGCATGTCATCTCTCTCCTAGTTCCCTAGTTTTCTAAATCCTATTCTTATTACGTCAATCCTTGTAAATTAACTGACGTCACATCGTTACATCTTTAGCCCTTAAACTCATCACAAAATCTGACGTCATCACACGTCAACCGCCCTTTATACCTCAACATATCGCTCAAATGACGTCATCTTCTCTCTTGCTGTTCGCGCGACTGACTGTGACGCCATCACTACTGCCACTACCTACACTACCTGCCACACCTCCTCCCTCTCTTCTGTGCTGTATAGAGGAGGAGGAAGAGTAGTGTAACGGAGAGGTAGAGCTCGAACTACCTCCTCGTCCACCACCTCCTATGCTCTTCTTTCGCCTCCTCCTCGCCACCACCTCATCGCCATCTCCCTCCGGGTCCACGTCAGCTTCCTCCACCATTTCTGTCACCGTGGTTCGATGCTTACCAGGCGATGGCGACGTCATGCCATGGCTACTAACAGGTATGAGATGACGAAAGCCAATGACGTCATACAGATACTTGACCATGCCCCAAGTGATCTGGCCTATCGAGCGGGCGGGTGTTCGCCCAGCCGCTGCTGTGGGTGATGACGCGTTGCTGCCATCCCCATGTAACCTCTCGTAGTCGAAGGACTGTACCCCTCTTCTCTTCCTCATCTTAGTCGATCTCTCTCGTGGCTGACGTGGCACTCCTTTCTTCTTCTTAATGAGGAAAGAGGGAGAGGCACTGACGTCATCCTCCTCTGGATTCCCTCCTTCCTCTTCTCCTTGATCTTCCTCATCATAACTGCTCTCTCCTTCGTCGCCGGACTGCAGATAGTGAGCGACGTCAGTGTTATCTATTATATCGAGAGAGTGCTTACCTCGATCAACTCTCGATAAGAAGAAGTCTTCGAAGTTGGAGCAGGAGAGGAGTTATTAGGACTACTAGAGGAGGAGGAAGGCACCTGTTGCTTCAGGAAGGTGTCAGTAATCCAGAACTGCACAGTGTTGAGCACAGCAGGGATGATGATCATCACTAGCACTAGCTCTAGCTCTGGATGAGACTGCAGCGAATGAAACATATAGTGCATCACTGAATTGATAGGGATAATAAATTGATAGAGTAGAAGCACAATGAGCAGCTTGCCGGACAGGACGATGAGCAGCCAGACAGCGAGCTGTGCGAGGAAGATGTTCAGCTGTGGCGGGTGACCGTAGTCACCGAAGCTAAAGATACGAGACAGGTGAGGCGATGGAAGCACAATGCATTCGAAGACTTGGAGGAATAACAGGTTCCACAGAGTGCCCACACTGCTGTCTACGAGGTATGTGAGGCAGTACCACTGACACTCGTCACCAGCGCTGTCGTCATTAGACGAGGAAGAAGTCGTGGCGAAGGTATTAGAGGAGTCAGAAGGGAAGGATGAAGTTGAATTTGTTGATGCAAGGATCGCTGCGGCTATAGAGGTGGTGGCGGAGGAAGGAGGGATAGCGCTGCTCTGACGCTTCAGATTACTCGCTAAGGACGCCGCGATGAGAACTGAGAGATAAATGTTGGAAAAATGACCAAAACAAGCTCCGATTCCTTGTTTCATAACATCTAACATCCATATGAACCATTCTCTTCGAGGGTTTTCTTGTTGTCGTTTTATGATGAGAATGGAGATACAAACTAACGCCAAACAGGCCTGGATAAAGGTAGCAAAAGGACCAGCTATAATTGTACAATGTTTATCTGTCATTACTTTATGATTCTGATTCATGAATTGATGTTAAACATGAGACAATCAAAGCACTAACAAGTCTTTCACTTCCTCTCAACACACAGTAAAAGACTGCCTAAGGATTTCTTGGAAAAAAACAGAGAAATCTTTGATTTTTCTCCGAAAAATACTGAAATAGTTCTATTTAGCGCTGCAGCTATTAAATTGTTTTCAAATTAAAAATAACTTTAATTCATCTGATTGATCATGGATTTGAGGAGAATTAGATCCACACTCTTACTGTGGGCATTCTCTTCTATCACAATTCTTCATGCTGTGCTTAATCCTGAAGAGTTTCCTAATCTCCTCGCTGGATCTTTCACAGATGGTAATCGTCTTTCAACAGGGAACACATTGCCTTTAGTGGGGCATCCTTGGGGTTTTAATCATTGGTCTCCTCAAACCCGAGATGCCAATCGATATACTGGATCGTGGTGGTTTAGTGGGAGTGATCATACCTTCACATGGATGCGTTGCACTCACCAGCCATCACCGTGGATCGGTGACTGGGGCTCCTTCGTCTTCGTGCCTCAAATCGGTGACGTGAATCGCTCACCTCAATACAGCTGGCAACCTCGAGGAGCAGTGATCAAGCCCTATCTCTTCGACACTACTCTCGCTCCTGTGAATCTGCGCATTGAATTGACCGCCACGAATCATGCAGCGATGCTTCGAGTGACGTTCCCTGCCACGACAGAATGGGGAGACAAACATATCTGTTTTGCTCATATACACTTCCAGGACCACGGAGGATTGGATCGACAAGAGGGTGGTGGTTTCTTCCTCGCCGCCGTGTCAAACGAGGTGCACGTAGATCGCATGCTCGTCAACAACTTCAACCTCTTCCTTCGCGCTGAGTCAGCCGAGGCCACTGCCATATATCCTCGTGATGATTTGATGTGTTTCCAATATAAGCGTGACGCCACTGTCGTGAATGTTCGCATGGCCACGTCACTGATCAGTGCGTCACAGGCAGTGACGAACCTGCAGCGAGAGATCCCTCACACCGCATCCTTCGACCACACCATGCTTGAGAATAAGATGGTTTGGAATCGGTAAGATTATCCTACGTCATCAGACACCTGCCTAACCTGAATGCTTTAGTTTGATGCGACGAGTCAACGTCATCGATCCTGGTGACGTGTCAGAGCGATCTTCACGCCACCTTACAATCTTTTACACTGGATTATATCGTGCTCTCACCTTCCCTCGTCGCATCGATGAGGTGGACAGTAGTGGCAAGGTAGTGCACTACAGTCCCTACGATGTGCATGGTCGAACCTTCCCCGGCCCTCTGGTGACGGACAACGGCTTCTGGGACACCTACCGTACAGTCTATCCCCTTCTCTCTCTGCTCTACCCTGACGAGCTTGGCGTCATCGTGCAAGGCTGGCTCAATGCCTATAAGGAGGGCGGCTGGCTGCCTTCGTGGGCAAGTCCGGGCTACCGGAACTGCATGGTCGGCACTTTTGCTGATGTGGTGATCGCTGATGCCATTGTCAAGGATGTTCCTGGCTTCGACCTGCGACTCGCAATAGACGCGCTAACGAAAGATGTGAGTATGTGACGTCATCTGATGCTTGTTGTTCTGATTTGTATGACGTCAGGCCTTTGAGAATCCTCCGGGTTATGCGGGCGGGGCAGTGGGCAAGGAAGGTTTGAAGGAGTATGCTGACAGGGGCTATCTGCCCAGAGAGCTGGGCGGTGAGATCGTTTCACGCACCCTCGATTACGGTTTCGCTGATTTCTCCACGTCGCTTTCCTTCCTCTATCTCGCGCACCACCTCGCTGAAAAGCTGCCTGAAGAATCTGACGTCAACCAGTTGAAAGAAGACCTAACGCAGAAAGCGAAGTCACTTTACCGACGAGCGGTGACGGCATTCCGCTCATCCTTCGACTCACGTCACGGCTTGATGGTGCCTAAGTCGCGTAACGGAGGCTTCTCTGACAGATTCTCACCCATCGAGTGGGGCAATGGCTATACCGAGGGAAATGCCTGGCATCACTCCTTCCCTGCCTATGCAGTGATTTGTCCCTTCTTAGAAGTGAACAACGTCCACGTCAGACAAGCGAGAGAGAAAAGCTCTGAGTTCTCTGACCTGTTACGCTGTGAGAATGGTCTCATGGCGTTGTATGGAGGAGGTGCAGAGGGATTGTTGAAGAAGCTGTATCAGCTGGTTCATGTGCAGAGTCGCTTTCAAGTCGGCTCTTACGGCCAAGAGATTCATGAGATGACAGAGAGCGTCACTCTCGCGTTAGGACAGTATGCCCACAACAACCAACCCGTGCACCACATTCTCTACCTCTTTGCTGTGCTGGGTGACGCACGTACAACTCAGCGACTGACTACAGAAGTGATGGAGAGAGGGTATGGGGAGGACTTCTATGCTGGTGACGAGGATAATGGGGAGATGGGCTCGTGGTTCGTGCTCTCTGCCTTAGGCCTCTACTCGATCGCCCCAGGCTCTGTCGACTACGTCATCTCCAAACCACTCTTCCGTCATGTTCGCATCACACATCCTAAGAAGAGTTCCGAATCCGAGGAAGAGGTGTCAGGGGAGTATTTGGATCTCTTCGCTTATGACTCAGTGCCTCCACACACCTCCTCTGCCTCTACCTCATTCGTGCATCAGGTGACAGTAGAGAGCAATGGTGGTGGGAATAATGCTGTGACGATAGGTAGTGATCAACACTACCTGATATCCGACCACCTCCTTCAAGGCAACAACATCATCCGCTTTCACTATGAAGACACAGAGTCTGACGCAAGCTTCGAATCGCGGTACAGCAGTCTTACGAGACAACTACACCAAACGTCAACGTCAGATCTTGACCGCCACCACTATCATAATATATTCACACCGACTACCTCTTCCACTTCCTCTTCTAATGCGAAGACTGGAACCACGTCAGAGTCATCGGAGGAATTGCTACAAAAATTACAAGCGAAGGAGAGAGAAATTGCTGTGTTGAAGAAACAACTCTCGTCATCTACTGGTACTTCAGTGATCAATGACGTCACTGACTCGCCCGTCTCGTCAGCGTCGATTGGCGTCTTTTACCTCATTCTAGGCATTGGCTTCCTCCTTGCCCTTGCGATGGCGAAGCTGTTAGAGTATGCAGGTTGTGTGGAGACGTCGAGTGCTATTGAAGGAGGTGGAGGAGGAGGTGGTTGTAATTCGACGTACTTCTACGTCATCGGCTGTATTCGAAGAATCTTCCTCAAAGTGAGGAGCGTGTACTCGCGTGGTGTCGTTGCAGGCAGTGGAAGTGCTGACATAGAGTATGCGTCATCGTGGTCGCTGAAGTCACAAGCTCACACTGTCTGAGATCGTCATGATGATCAAGTTATAGAAAGATCTGAAGTTTTCTGAGATCAGATATATCCTACTTCAGAATAGTGAATAGAGAACTGAGATTAGGTTAGATGTGATTAACTAAGTTTATTACGATAGACGATTCTTCCTCGTGCTAAGTCGTATGGAGAGAGTTCGATGGTCACAGAATCCCCGACAATGACGCGGACGAGGTTCTTGCGAATCTTGCCTGAAATAGTCGCGAGAACGACCTGCTTCGAAGGCTCAATTTCCACACGAAACATTGCGTTAGGAAGCGTTTCCAGCACCCTCCCTTGTACTTGGATGACGTCTTTGCCTGCCTTTGGCTTGCGCGGTCCAGACGGAGAAGCTAATGCGTCACTCGTCTCGACTGCTTCCTCTCCTTCTACAAGCTCTTCCTCACTACCATTCTCCCCTGTACTTGTTGGTTGCGCAACTATCTCTTTACTCTGCACACGAGGCGTCTTATTCTTGTCATCGCGCCTGAAAGGCTTCCGCTTGTCTGATTTAGATTTATTCTGGATTTTCCCACCAATACCTTCGTCCCCCTTTCCTCTTGCAAACTGGACTGTGGACCGACATCGAGCAAGCAATCGTTCCCCTTCCTACTCAAGTGCATAAGATGTTATGTTAAGATAGGTAGAGGAGACAAACCTTCCGTTTCACAGATTTAGTGTCGTACAAAGCGGGAGAGTAACATAACGGAGCTTTAAAGTGATGAAATGAATCTACCAGGACACAGAAGGTCCATATTATAGTCACTACTGGAAGGATTATCCTCATCTTCAATACTCTCATACAAAGTACGTTACTGGAGCAGCGTAAAATAAGGAAGTTGAACGGTCGTTTAGAAAGAAAAACGATTTGGCAGTTAAAATAATTCATTTCAGTTCTCGTTCGGAAGATACCATTAAGATGGAAGAAGATTCTTGGGTGAGAGGAGTTTTCAGTAGTGAAGATATCTTATTTCCTCTCCATTCAACCAATAATATCCAACGATTCAACTCACAACTTTCAGAAGAGTATGAATATCTTCTCCTAGATTTCTGCAATCCCATAAATCATCTCAAAGAACTTCAGAAGACCATCAACTTTAATCCAATTATTCGTCTCTCATTATGGGAGAATTCAACTTCGCGTCTTTCTAATGATTTTCTGATCTCGTGCGATGACGAGCTGAAGACACATCACTGCTTCCTCTATGAGCTACCTATAAGCCTCTCATCTCACCTCCTTTTATCAGGCTTTGAATGCTTCCTCGTTATTGATATCATCGATTCTTTGACAGCATTGCCTGTTGTAACATCATCGAAACGTCTGTCTCTCCGTAGGAATGATAGTACAGTGCATATCCATCAGGAAAGCTTGAAGTTGATTGTAAGTGATTACATCGACCTTGGAGTCAAAACCTCGTGGACTCTTCCAATGAGGTGGCGAATATATTCTTCCCATCAGCGCGTGACGTCAGAGCTGTTGCAATCGCTTTGCTCAACTTATTCAAATCTTAATTATCAACTTATTCATTCCTCAGTGCAACAGTCTACAAATATCATCCATCTCTCGGTTGAGGAGATGACGTTGAACCAAGTAAGCATCACTCGTTTTTCCTCACTCAAGGCATGTGAAAGCGTTTTCTCTCGTTAGGATATTTTGGATCTCTATGGAGAACACAATCTACTGGTCGTTCTTTCCTCCAGTTCCTCCACTCCTTCTATTTTCCTTGGAGCGGTCCTTCGCTCTGAGGGCAACTGGTTGCAGTCGGTTGAGTTCAACGGTATTAGTGGAAGTAACAGTTCTTCTAACATCGCTGCAAACTATCGTATCGAGGTTTTTACAGCTTTCACTGTTGCTGCAACTTCGTCTACGATGCCAAAGGGTCTAGAGCGCCATTTCATCTGTGTAGGGGAAGTGAGTCCAGGGACTGTCTGGGCCTCTGGCCTCCTGCGCATCGATCTGTGTACCATCGTACAGCCTGTGCAAGGTAGTGCCAGCAGTGGACGAAGAATAGTTGTTGGTGGAATTTCCGTCCAGATCTCTCTTCCTAGTCCTTCCAATCTTGAGAGAGACATCACAACAATCACTGATGTCAGACGACTTCTTAACTCTCCCTCGAAAGACAAGCAGTCTTTGATCGCTGCGTTGACTGTGATTTGTAAAGAGGTATCAGCCACTCCTTTCAACCCTCTCACTATCCCGACCAACAATTCATGGCGTCACTACCTTCACTGTCTCGATAGCATCCTTGCCTCCCTCTCCTCTATACCAGACTTAGTCAAGGAGGTGGTCGATGTATTACATCATCACTCTCTCCTCATTGCGTTTCTCTTTCTAGCGAATGTGTATTTCTCTGAGTGGCTTACCACTGACGTGGCGCAGCAAATTCTTTCTCTCTCTTCCTCCCAACCCCCTTCCTCTGCTGCCCTTCATTCTGACGTTCTTCAACAGCTGCACAAATTGCGCTTTCTCTTAGAGATAGTGCTTCGATGTCTGACGTCATCTCCATTGGTCGCTAGCTATAGCGCTACTGATCGAGTGAAGATAGAGGCGCTTGAGATCTGCGATCTTCAGTACTTGACAGATGTTAGTGGTGAGTTTGCAGATATCTTAGATCATCAACAACAACGTCTGTATCACCTGACAAACACAACAACTTATCTCTCAGAAGAGATAGAGCTGACAGGACAATCGCAGCTCCTTCTGGCACAATTAGTTCAGATTAAACATCGCGCATCTATCGCCATTAACCTCGCCTTTTCCCCCACACAGAAGGCACTTAGCGGTAAAGATCAACTGTACAAGAACTGGTTGAATGAATTACAAAGAATTCTCCCGAATTATCTCTCCACTTCTCCCAACGCCGCCTCAATCGCAGAAACACTCCTATGCTGGTTAAGATGCTCGGTGACGCTGATTCTAATGCCTGTCTCGAATATTAGCGAGGAAGTAGACGGAGCGGTGATCGAGGAGATATTGACCCAGTTGAAGGTAGTGATCGAGGGTGTGGCCGGTGTGTTCGAAGTTATGGAAGTACCGCCACATTTCCTCGATTTATTAGAATCTCACGTGAAATCAATCTTCATGACGTTGTATCAGGAGTGGCTCGAACAGAACTACGTCATTCTCCCTACACTTAGAGCTTCTTGTTCGATATCTCATTCGAACACGGCTGATCACCTCAACAAACATGTCACTGATCTGATTCGTTTCTATCATTATCTTCCCGCTGGTTTCTCGGGGAGTGAGGAGGTGGAGCAAAATGAAGAGTTCTTTCCCTCGTTTCATCTATTTCTCACTGACTTGGCTTTGAGACCTGCCCATGACAAGAGACCACGTCATCATTATTCTCACCATCACACTAAAGCTCATGAAGGGACATTGCAGCTAACGCAGGGAGAGTTACTGAATGAGCAGAGTAGCCTCGCTGCGGTGAGGCGGTATTCTTCGACTGCGAAGGTCGTAGATTTCCTCATCTTCCTCGTTCGACGCTTCTCTCTCGATAGCTTTAGAGATGGTGAGACTTCTTATGAGTTGAAGTTGTTGAAACTCTTTTCGCATATTTTGCTCAGCCGTCATGTGGTCACAGCAACCACACCTCTCGCAGAATATACGACCTTTAAAGTGAGTTTTATGAACAATCCGCTTCGTTTCTGTTCTTTATGAATATTCTGATCTTAGAAACTCTTGCTTCAACACGTCTCAAAGCAAGTCACGCAAGAATCTCCAATCTCAAGCAACCTCCTAGTTCTCTTGAAGCAAACTCTATTAATCGATCAATCTTTCTATCGCCTCCTCCTTGACGAGATGACGTCTTTCGAGAAGAAGAGAGCTGATCTCATACAAGATCTTCTCTGTTTCTCCAAAATCTTCCTGCAAAGTTTCCGCTATGTAAACGGATGTGCAATACTGTTTTATCAAGAAGGTCAATGCCATGAGAATGACAGGAGAGAATTGTTTGAAATCTTGAGTAACGTCACGCTTCGAGCGGTGGAGTTACTTCTCTCCTACGTTTCTCGTCTTGGGGCCGAGGAAGGGTTGCCTGAAGAGGTGGCGCTACTCTGCTATTTGTTCGAGGTTGCGCTTTTCTGGGTTCGAGAGGTTGCAGGGATGCACTTTCTGATCAACGTCAGCTTTCCTAACGAGCAACTAACGCTTCTGCCACTACTCCTCAATTATCTACAATTCCATCCGAGTCAGCACCTGGTTAGACTTCTCTACCAACTTCTGAGGAGCACTGCCGCCAGTCTGAACCTTGCTCCTCTCACACATCTCCCAGAAGAACTGAAGGAAGTGGTGACGTCATTTCAGTCTCAAATTGTAACAATCTTGCTCGATACCTGTATCTCCCTACCTACACTTCATCGCATTCTTGGCGCTCCTTCCCCTGCTTCTTCCTCCACGTGGCAAGCTGTATCATCTCTCTTGGAAGAGAAACAAAGACAGCACATCCACTACTTACTCCACCTCCTCACTCATTCTTTGGTATCCGAGGAAAACAATCAAGATAAAACATTTGCCTTGCTCTTACTCGAAGAGTGTCTCCTTCAACTATATGCAGATCTCTCTCCTCAACTGTCCACGTCCTTAAATCGAATGAATTCTGCGGCCAAGTGGTTCTTATTCGATGGTGTGCACCTTGCACGTAGTCTATGCTGTCATATTCCTAATAAGTTGGAAGTTCATTCTGAGTTATTGAAAGGAATGTGGTCCCAGAGCAATGGTGTCGTGACGCTACTGAGCAGAATTTCCGCCAAAGACTGGCAGTTCATCCCTCAAGACGAAGCATCCTTAAGTACTGGAGGACCTGACATGAAATGGAGAGGGATCTTGGACGAAGACATTCTCCATTGTACAAGGTGGTGCGAGGAGATGAGGAGCCGCCCTCAGTTACCAGAGCCAACATCTGCAAGCTGTCTCTCCTACTGTTCTTCTCAAAACTCTTTTCTGGCCTTCTCATCTGTTCTTCAGTGTCTGATCGATCTCTTTATTACAGTCTGGAAAGGTAGAAAGCAGAGATACGCTACAACTCCACTCGTACTTCTTCCGTCCGAACATGATCTCTCTGCTTGGAGGGATTGTTTGCAGCGATTGCTGTCCTCTGGCCATTGGGAGATTGGCCTAGCGCTGACACAGTTCCTACTACATTTGATTGAGTTGACCTGTGATCGCCAGTCTTCGTGGTACAAGTTAGTGGAAATCTTCCCTGGTTCCTCGACTACTCCGATCCCTTCGTCCGCAACCTCTTCCCCTAGAGCTGATATTCTTCCTCAGAGTACTCCACGAGCGCAATTCAACTTTACATTTTCTCCAATGAAAACTTCCTCTTCATCCTCTCTAAAATCCTTGATCTCCCCACGACCAAGTGGCCCAGCCTTGAGTAAGTCGAAAAGCTTCAAATCACTCCCCGCCTCTACCTCTCCACCTCCACCCGAGCTTCTTCTTCGAACTCAAAGTCAAAGTCAACTCCTTCGCCAGGCGTCTCCTGCCCCTCCCCCACCTCCAAGTCACTCTCCTTTCAAGCGCAAAGATCACTTCAGACAGGAGCTTCAACGCCTTGTTTCAAAGTTCAAGGATAAGATCAAGTTCGACGGCAATCAACGCTTCCCAAAACAATATGCAGCAGTAAGACTCCTCTCATGTGCTGTGGGAAACGAAGAGGGCATGGGTAATTGGAGTTCTGAAACTGTCAAAAGCCTCTCAATATTGCCTCAACATCGAGACTTTTTCCACCGCATTGAGTTGTTCAATAGTCTTAATTATTCGATCAATGCATCTAGGCAGAAAGAGGGCGGTGAAGAAGAAGAGCTGATGAGAGAAGGTAGATGGAAAGAGACATGGCTTCTCTTCTCATTTGACATGACATCTTACGCCCGAGCCGCTGAGTATTACACTGATGACTCTTTGGCCGCGCTATCTGTCAATCACACTTCCTCGGAGAAAGAGGAGGACAAGTTGATTAGTCTTCTATCACCTTTAGCCTTAGGCAAAATTATTGTTGAGGTAAGGAGATTTAGTACCACAATCGAGAAGGATAATTTTGTTCGAACTCTACTTAGATGCAGAATCACTTTCCAAACCATCGTTATCTCTCACCCCTCTATTCCCCTGAGAAACTCTTTGCTGCATCTCATCTGACACCGGCATCATCCTCGGGTTGTAAATTCTTCCAGTGTTTTCCTGCATTTCCTTCTCATCTGATTCATAAACTGCAAGATGAGCAGTTGGGACTCTTTCAAGATTCAAGTTTCCTGCAATCCCAACAATTCAATAATTCAGAAGAGGCACATGAGAGGAAACACGATGAAAGCCGAGAGGAAGTTGGTGGTGACCTTGGACAGAGAAGATTGCTAGTGAGAGACAATATCGATGTTGCTGATGAGACAAATTGGATTGAGTGGGAGCTGATTTATCGCGAGTTCTATGTTTATGCCCTCAACTCCATCGACATTAATCCACGTAGTATGAACTCATCATCAAATCCGATCATTCGCTACACTCTTTCCCTTCCTCACAACTCTACTCTATCATTGCAAAACCTTGCCGCTTCAATTATTCGACCTGATCCCTCGCCGTCCTTAGACAAATCGAAGATATGTGGGTCGGAAGAGAAGGATAAGGTCGAGTTTACCTTACCAGCAATAGATTACGCCGCACTGTGTCCTATGACTGTTCCTATAAACACTGGCGTCCTGTCCATGACTTACCTGGATACAGCCTATGAGGTGACCGCATCCCTGCTTTCCTTTCTCAATTTTCTGATTTTTAAACCTAAGGTGATGCTAAGTTATCTCATTCCACTGCAACGGTCCCAGCGATTACTCTGTCATCTGAACGAGTTAACATGGACTGAAATTCACAATCAACCGAGCAAGACGTTGCTACACTCCAACACTCTTTTCTTCTTTGTCTTCGACCTCCTTTGCAAACTGTTAGAATCTCCTAATCAGCACGTGATAGGACTGGCGAATATCGACCTTCTTGTATGATTTTGATATTTCTCCAATTTGTGTTTTTATGTTTTTTTGTTTTTAGATTGTTCGAGAGCGCGAAAGGTTTGAATCCGAGTGGCAGCGTGTCAGAAAGCTTATGAAGCGTGACTATATGCGGGCTCTACAATCCTTCGAGGAAGAGAAGGAGATGCCTAGAGCAGAGCAGCAACGTAACAACAAGTCAAAGGCGCGCAAACGTCATCCGCCAAAAGAACCAGATTTTACCGTGGCAAGGACCGAGTTTGAGGAAGTGCATCGACTCTCTTTCATCAATAAGGTCGCAGTTCTCCGTCAACATCTTATGGAATTGATTGTCAAGATAGTAGAAGAGATGAAAAAGTTCGTGGAGTCCTCGTCTCAAGGTAGTAAGGTAAGAAAGTGAGGGAACTACTCGCAGATCCATTCATTTCGTTGTGGGATTTTAGGCGAATAAATTCACTGATAAGGAAGCTCGGGAGATAGTTCAACGTGAAGGTCGTATTACTGCATCAGCTCTCAAAATTGTTCGTGAGCAACGCCAGGTGAGGGTTTGTGTAAAGCTTCCTCACCCTGCTGATATCATCTCAGATCGATCGTCTCGGCGCCATCTCCACTCAGAACGCTGAAGAGGGGGAGGAGGCAATGATTAAAGTTGTCGATGATGAAGAATCTGTGAAGTATAAGTTGATCATGCATATTGAAGCACATTTTGCGGCTCTTGTTGTAGGTCTGGCTCGATGATACTTAAAAACTCGAATTTTTTGTGTTTGAATTCTGTGAAAATTGGAGTTTTGCAATAGTCGAGAAAAGTGTGACATCGAAAGATTATTCTATCTTCTCCAACATCCTTCTCCAAAGCATCTTCCTCGCTGCACGAAGTACAGCTCGTCATCCCTGCTCTTGTTGCTTTCCCAATCAACCTTCACTCATACTCGATCTCCTGACCTCAGAAAAGTCATTTTGGTAAGAAATTGAGGCAATAAAGTTTCATCAAACATCTGCTGAGTCTGATTGTCTCGCTTGTTTCTCAAATTCAGCATTTATATTCCGAGCAAGTAACGTCAAGTTGAAATGTCGCAGTACACGCCAGATTTTATCGCCCAGAGGTAAAGGTCATTCAAGCTGTTACAACCAACACTTAAAACCCTCCCCATAGTTTTGTGAAGCAGTATTATGAGATCCTGTCTCATTCTCCAAGCGATTTGCACAAGTTCTACCTCGCAGATGCAAACTTTGCATTCCAAGAGGTCTCGCAGGTAAGTCCATGAGGAACGACCGTTTCACAGTAGCATAATGCCTGACACTTATTTCTAAGAACACTGACAACGTGATTGGATTCGAGCAAATTCGTGATCGAGTTGCTCGTTTGAATCTTTTTGGCTCAGTTGTGGATGTGACGAATGGGTCAATTGACGCTCAACGATTCGAGACCACCAAGATCTTAGTCGTCGTCACTGGCACTTTCGCCACCTCTTCCGCTCCTTCATCCACCCCGCGACCTTTCCTCAATACCTTCATCCTTGTCGGGACAGTGAGTTCATTTTCTTTTTGTCTCATGCTTTGATTTATTAGTGGTTTAGAACAATGCTTACTTCGTCAGCAACTCTGTCTTCCGCTTTCTTCCAACTCCCAATCCAGTTCCTGCCGTTAACCTCCCTCCCTCCCTCATTTCATCGATTGTATCCACCCCAGCTGTCCATGATGTTAGTCCTGTAACTTCTCACCCGCTCCCGCAACGCAACGCCACTGAGATTCTGAAGTCTGTCATCGAGGTGACTCCCACCCACGTCTCATCGACCGCCGCAAGCGCGGTTTTGGGCGCTAGCCATTCAAGCAGTAGCATTGTAAATGAAGAAGAAGTGATTGTAAGAGAGGCTGAGGAGACTCAGCCAGAGGTCATTGAGAATGAGGAGGCGTTGGCAGAGACAGAAGAACCTCAAGTGGAAGAGGAGGTGCACGAAGTGGTCGAGGAGACTGGCTCTGAACTACAGAGAGAAGATGAAAGAGAAGAACCAGTCCCAACTTACGACGAAGTGGCAGTTCAATCCGATCACCCTGCTGAGAACGTCACAGAAACTGAAACTGAAACCGCTGCCAAGACTTATTCAGACATTGTCAAGCGCTTGGCAGCCGCCGAGAGCAAAACTGTAGCTAATGGTAACGGACCTACGTATCGCGTCGTGCGAACTGTTGTAACAGCTCCGCCCTCGACTGAAGCGGCACCAACTGCTGTGAAAGGTGGTGATGTGCCAAGTGGATCGAAGAATCATCGTGGTACTAGCACTTCCGGGCAGCAAGTATACGCTGTTTATATTGCTCCTCTCCCCGAAGGAGCGACCGAGCAAGTCATCGCTGAAGCTTTCTCTGTCTTCGGTAATGTCGTTCAAGTGGATTTCACAAGGGGAAGAAAGTATGGTTTCGTGAAATTTGATACACCAACTGCAATGCAGGCGGCATTAGATTATGAGGAAGTTTTTGAGGTGAATGGAGTACGATTACAAATCGAGGAGAAAACATCGCCGAAGCCGAAGGGTGATGGATTTACAAGGAGAAAAGATCGTGAGAGAGTTGGGGGAGAGAAAGGAGAGAAATCTCCTCGATCAGGAAAGAGTAATGAGTTTAATAGAAAGAGCAATGGAAGGAAGGAAGGAGGGGAGCGAGGGAGTGCAAATGGGAAGGTTAATAGTAACAACAATAACAACAATCATCAGCAACAGACACAAACAGCGACTTCCCAGGTGAAAAATCAGAGAAAATAAGAGCGGTTGGTGCAACGACCTGAGTTAAAGAGCCTCCTCTTGAATTTCTTTGTCAGATATTAATTAGATCTAATAGCGATGTCATGTCATGTCAGTGTGTGTACAAATTAATTAGTAACGTAAAATAAAAATTTCTCCGTTATTTCTTCGTATTTTCCAAGAAAAAGGAAGGATTTCCTAGCTGTCGTTATCTCACTGACTTTATCTTATCTCTGTTAGTAGTGAGATGCTGGCAATCACCTTTATCCTCGCAGCGGCCATTGTAAGGGTCTCTTGTGGACTCCGTGTCGATGGATTTGCACATTCGATTGTAAGGATATGATTGCATCTTTTTGTTTGCATTCATCATGTTGGTATAGTTGCGCATCCGTGGAGGATTTAACGGCCAAAGCAATTCAGATGTTATTGCTGAAGGAACACCCTTTGAGAGACCTAAGATTGGTAATAGTGTTGTTGATCTCATTGGAGCAACCCCAATGGTGCGATTGAACCGTCTCGCGGAGGGTGTGAAGGCTAACATCTACTTGAAATTGGAGAGCATGGAGCCTTGCAATAGTGTCAAAGATAGAATCGGGAAAAGTATGATTGAAGAAGCAGAAAAGAAGGGTTTGATATCCCCAGGGAAGACTGTGCTCGTCGAGCCAACCTCCGGCAATACTGGTATCGGATTGGCGATGGTTGCTGCGGCTAAGGGTTATGAGTTGATTTTAACTATGCCTGCTTCCATGTCGCTTGAAAGAAGGGTTTTGCTCAAGGCATTTGGAGCTAAGTTAGTTCTGACACAGGCAGAGAAAGGTACTAAAACCTCGTAATCCTTCGTGCAGTCATTATGTCAATTGATAGGGATGAATGGCGCTGTTGCCAAGGCTGAACAGATCGTTGCCAGTACCCCTGGTGGTTTCATGTTACAACAGTTCAACAACCCTGACAATCCAAAAGTTCACAGGTAAAGTGATTGTCAGATTATTATAGGCGGTTCGTTTATTTGGTTGGCAGAGAAACAACAGGTCCTGAGTTATGGTTCCAAACCAATGAGAAGATTGACTTTCTCGTGGGAGGAATCGGAACTGGTGGCACTATCACTGGTTGTACTCAGGTGCGAGCAAAGATTTGTTTTCCTTCGTCTCGTGAGCTAGTTCTCTTCGTTGTTTGTTGTCTTAGTTCTTAAAGCCCTTAAAGCCTTCCCTGAAAACTATTGCCGTTGAGCCTGCTGAGAGTCCTGTGCTTAGCGGAGGAAAGCCAGGACCTCACAAGATACAAGGAATCGGTGCTGGATTCATTCCAGGCAACTGCGACACAAGTAATGAGCAGCGACTCTGATTAGTTTCTCTTGTTTTATTCTTCGCCTTTTTAGAATTGTTGGACGAGGTTGTGCAAGTGACATCAGCTGACGCGATTCATACAGCCAAGCAATTAGCTCTGAAAGAAGTAAGTAATTCTACACAAATACTAACCAGCATCTGACGCACTGCTTGCTAAACAGGGAGTCTTATGTGGCATCTCCTCGGGGTAAGTCGACGAATTTCTTCGTGTGATAAAAGACATCTTATATGAACTGTGTGATGTTAGTGCTGCGGTTCACGCTGCTTTGAAGATCGCATCTCGCCCAGAGAATGAAGGCAAGAACATCGTGGTTATTATCCCATCGTTCGGAGAGCGCTACCTCTCTACTGTGCTCTTCTCCGACTTGTTTGAGGAAGCGACGAAGCAACAGCCAGAGTTGCTCTGAGCTGGTCAATGGTTTCCTCTGTTATGTAGCGCAATTGTGTTATTCCTCACTGGTTGAACAGTAAAACTTAACCGATGACTGACTGGATGAAGTGTCTCATCATAGTACGATAGCAACACCAAGAATGAGAGGTTTATCTATTGTTGTTTGAATGTTAGGACAAGCTAAGAAGGGCCATATAATATGTCATGATGACCGATCGATGGAGCAAGCTAAAGCTAACATCGCAAGGAACACAAAATTGTATCAAAAACAACATCGCAAAGAACGCTAAGAAACTAAAGGTTGCGAGCACTCATCGGGGAAGTTAGAAACTATAAGATTCTATGTTTTCTATAGAAGCAGGTTCAGTGGATTTTCTACTAATTGTTTGAAAGCAGCCAAATACTGCGCACTCACAGCACCGTCTACAACACGATGATCGCAAGACATTGTCGCGACCACGACAGGTGCGACCTCCCAGGCTTTACCATTCTCCTCCTCCCCAGCTTTTCGAGGGACGATTGTCTCTTGTATAGCTCCAATGGCGAGAGCGCAGGCCTGAGGTGGCATAACAATAGGAGCAGCAGACTTCACACCATAACTGCCAAGATTGTGAATGGTGAAGGTTCCAACAGCTTGCTTGGTCTCGTCTTGCAGAAAGCCGTTGACAATTGATTGATCTGCAGAAAACAAAGAACTCTCGTGCTGACGAATTTCCTCTGAGATGGACAACAATCCACGGTCATTGACCTTACGCAAGACAGGGGTGGAAAGAGTTGAACCAGAGCCCATCACCACATTTACATCCACTTGATCGTAGCGTCGAACGAATGTCTCCATCCACGATGCGTTGACATCAGGGACTTGCTTCACTGCTAAAGCCGCGGCTTTCACTAAGAAATCGAAGACGCTCAGACCTTCCCCAGATGTTTTCTTATTAGCAGCGAATTGCTGATTAAATTGCTCTCGAATCTTCAGTAGTTGTGCGAGATTGATCTCTACTGACACATAGTAGTGAGGAACGGTTTGTTTGTTGTGTGTCAGACGTTGGGCGAGCTGGCGAGCTGATTCAGCAAGCTCAAAGTCCGCAAAAGGAGCACCGGTAGTAGCAGTCGTTGTGACAACATTATGTGTTGCGATTGGAGTTGGCGCTGGGACTGTAGGAGCTGGAGCGGACGGAGCAGCAGATTTTGGTTGTGACGCCAGTAAGGACAATCCCTTGGTGACGTCGGCACTCACCACACGATTATTCGCGCCACTGCCCTTTCCTCCTAAGACGTCGAAGATTGAATTGATGGACGCCTGGGCTTCTCTCGCTATCTTCTTAGCGAGAGGAGAGGCGAAGATTCTTCCCGATCCACCGACAAGCGCTGCACTGACATTTGCAACAACAGGTTGTGTTGGGGTATTTGAGACCGTAACAGCAGGAGTTGTTGCAGGGGAGGTAGGAGTTGGATCGGCGCTGGTCTGGTTTGTGGCGGATGAGAGAGAGAAGGTGGCAAAGGCAGCGACATCGCCAGCCTCTTCGACAGTGACCATAATTGGCTGACCAACCTAACCCACAGACCATCAGACATTCCACAAAATAAAAAAGAAAGAAACGCCTACTTTAACTTCACCGGTGCCAACGAGAATCTTCGCGAGAAATCCCTCCTCGGTGGCATCGAAAGAGACCGTTGCTTTGTCTGTTTCTACGTCACACAATGATGTGCCAGGCTCAAATCGATCACCCTCCTTAACGTTCCACCTGGAGATTGATCCAGTTTCCATGGTCTAATCAAATGCTTAGTCCGGTTCGAAGAAAGAACTAACACTTACCGGCGATAGGGAAGGCATGGGAACAACGGTATGCGAAGGAAGTGCAGAGAAACTACGATGGGTTTGATGATAAGGTGTGAAAAGCTGAGTTTTATGAGTTGAGGAAGGCTGCACAACACACATCGAGGATAAGAAGGCAGGAGATGGAAAGGTTCTCGATGCTGGAAGTCTTTTCAGGTTTCCAAGAGTGGAAATTCCCATTACTCTGCATTTCCGACTGGAAATTCTTGTGACTTGTTGAAACATTCTTCTCTTCGTTGTCTGTTATGAGGAGATCTCGTGTCTTTATCTCGCTGTCAATTGAACAGAAATTGCAACAGAAATCACCAAAGAGAGCCGACCGGCACTCTTCGCCGCCCTCTGAGATCCGAGAGAGATATTTCGGGTTTTATTTTGAAATTAGGGAGACTATACTATAATACTATACTATACTACCTATAACACTAGAAGACGACAATACTACTGCTAGAAGAGACAAATGAGACAGACTACCACAACCTCTTCATCCTCATACTCCTCTCAAACTACCCTCAGACAGCACATATCCAACTTGGAGGCTGATTATGACTCTTTTTATTTTGGCAATTTCCAAAGCTCTTTAGCCCCCAACTCCTTCGATGATCTCGTTGGAGCGATTCGAGCATCATTAGCTGACTATGGTGCAGCACAAGGGGCTTCGACATCGACTACAGTTTCGTCCTTGGGAAGAATAGATCTCCAAAGCTTTCGAACGAATGATTCTCCTATAAGAATGCAATACGAACAACAACAACAACAACAACAACAACAACAACAACGAGAAGTTTCTCTGCCAACAAAAGAAGGTCAATTTCACGAAGTCAGAAGAGATCAGATTGAAATAGAAAATATCCCTGATAGTGTCTTCCTCACGATCGATCTGGAAAGTAAGTTGCTTCTCTCTCATACAATCCTCTCTCACATAGACGAAGAGTTCGAGCAACAGATAGAACCTCAGAAAGAGAATCTAATTTCTTCAACTTCGAAGATCAGAGAGCAGTTGCAGGAAGAGATATCAAAGTAAGTAATGATTGCTGGTTCGTGGTTCACGATTTAGTTTTCCTTAGAGCCCGTGCACAACTCGAGCAAATCAATCTTCAGATTCAAGCTAATCTTCGCAATAAGACGCTGTTGGCTTCTTTAAAGCTTGAGCGAAACCAACTTGAGGAGGTGATCTCAGAGAAGTTGGAGGAGTTAGAGGGTGTGGCGGAGAAAACGAGCGACGCCATCAATGAAAACAATCCCATTTTTATCGTAAATGATACAGAGCGAGTCAGTGTTTCATCTTTTTTCCCAGCCGAAAGCATATCTACCATCCCACAATCTTCTTCTTTTCCTCTTCTTCCTCAAACGATTTCTGTTGCACCTGAGAATCCGTCGTGTTTATGTGGGTTTCCATCGATTGAATTTGTGTCGAAGCAACCTCAGTCAATGGGACGAAGTTTTTTCAAATGTTGTCAACAAGAGAAGGATTTGTCCTGCAATTTCTTTCAATGGAAAGATTTGGATGATTCCCCCGAGAAGTTTGGTGGAAGTGCTGGCGCAAATCGATCAACGGAGAGAAATCCACTGCAGGAACTGCAGAGAAGATTCGGACATCGTCAGTTTCGAGGTGGTCAACGGGAATGTATTGAGGCAGCTTTGGAAGCAAGAGACGTCTATTGTCTCATGCCTACAGGTAAGAAGTGACGTTACATTTAAACATTCGTAAATGTTCTTTTTAGGTGGTGGGAAAAGCATCGTATATCAGGTGAGTTTTCATCATGAGATACGTCAGTGAGTTGATTGATTGCGACTTGTTAGTTGCCGGCTTGGTGTGATGCGGGCTTAGCGATCGTCTTTAGTCCTCTCATCTCTTTGATTCAAGATCAAGTTGATGCGATGAATGCAATCGGTATCAGGTATGTGGAGATCGTTCATGTGGTGTTAGGAAGATTTAATATACCTTAAAGAGCGACGGCACTCATTTCTACGCAAGAGAGAGAGGAGTCGTCACATTTAGTACAGGAACTACTTTCTTATGCCAGAGATGGAATGACGTGGAATGAAGAGGATGCGCCGATTAAACTCCTCTACCTCACACCAGAGAAGTTTAGCAAGTCAGACTTCTTACGGCGAGTGATGCATGATCTGAATCGAAGACGATTGATTTCTCGCTTCGTTCTCGATGAAGCACATTGTCTCTCGCAGGTTTGTTGAATTCATTTCACACTAACTCTTCAACTCATCACGCATACCTCATATATTCAGTGGGGTCACGATTTCAGACCTGATTATCTGGAGCTTGCTAACTTGAGAAGATTATTCCCTGAAGTGCCGATAATGGCGCTCACTGCAACGGCAAATCAAAGTGTCGTGCGAGATTGTATTCAAATAATTGGGATGCGTCAACCCTTCATCCACACTCAGTCTTTCAATCGAGCGAATCTCCGATACTCTGTGCGGCCCAAAGCTTCTGAGAAGAAAATGCTCGAGGAACTGAAGGAGTTTCTACTGCAGAGGAGCCATCAGTCGGGCATCATCTATTGCTTGTCTCGGCGTGATACTGAGGAGCTTTGTGAGAGTCTTCTTGCGTTGATTCCCAGTATGCGCAATCAAATCACTTTCTATCATGCAGAATTACCGGGTATGGAGAAGGAGAAGCGGCAACGAGCCTGGTCCAAGGGTAATATTAAAGTCATCTGGTAAATTCTGTCCCCTTGTTTGCTTCACATTTTTTCTGACTCGAATTCAGTGCAACGATTGCTTTCGGAATGGGCATTAATAAGCCGGACGGTGAGTCAGATCGCAACATCTAACTTTTAAAGAATTCACTTCTTTATAGTTCGGTACGTCATTCACCATTCCATGCCAAAGACCTTGACGAATTATTATCAAGAGTCTGGTAGGGCAGGCAGAGATGGCGAGGTGTCAGATTGTGTTCTTTTTTTCAACTATAGAGACAAAGTCAAGTTATCCACGATGATCTCGAAGTCAATCGAGGAGAGAAACCAGCATGGTTCCTCTTCTTCCAAGGCGAATCTTCAGCGACAAATGTTCTCGCTGAACAAATGTTTGCTTTACTGTCTAGATGAAGTCGAGTGTCGAAGATCAATGATGCTTCAATATTTTGGCGAATCTTTCAATCGCGATGAGTGTGGTGGAACTTGTGACAATTGTCAGTTTCGAGCCTTATATCCAGACTCCGTCCAAACAATCGATCTCACTTTCCATGCTTGTCAGCTTCTCCAACTACTGTTTCAAGTCGCAAAGGAGAATCTCCCAAAGCTAACTGTTCTTAAACTTGCCAAGTTGTATTGTGGAAGCAAAGATAAGGAGCTTCAGCGCTATCTTCATCTCCATCCCTCTTTTTCAAAAGGTAGTGCGAACCAATCAGCTGTTCCGCTCACGAAAGATTTATGCGAAAAGATGATCCAGCACATGGTCATTCAAGAGTACTTGACTGAAGAGCATGTAATCACGAATACTTTTAATCAGTTTGGGGCGGATTACATAACAGTCGGCTCAAAAGCGGGAGACTTACTTAAGAACAATGGTGAAATGGTTTTGACGATTCGGAAGAAAGCAGCAAGTGCTGTATCATCCATAAATTCATCAAAGAGCGCGAATGAGTTCACCGAAATTTCCTTACCTTCTCAATCGAAGGGTACTCGAGCACGACAGTCGAATCGAGATCTTTCCGACTTATCCGATGCTGGGAAAAAGACATCAAATAAAACGACGCGCCGTCCTGTGCCAGTTGTGCAAATCAATTCAGACGATGAGCTCGATGGCTCACCGTTGCCATCCATCAATCATGTGCGAAAAAGGAAGGCGGAGGAAGTTATGAATATCGAGGATCTGACAAGCAAAGATTCGACTTTCCCGCAGCAGAAGATGTCATTGTTGTCAAACAAGCAGAAAATGCTCTTGCGTGAATGGTTGGAAGAGTTTCGTAAAATCTGGGAAAAGTATTGGAATTATCTTCCCAACGCTGCAATCGATGCTATTGTCGATAAAATTCCCAACAATATCGCTGAATTAGCTCTCGTGAACAATATGGGTGAGACGAAGGCCAATTTACACGGCCCCAAGATCCTGGCGACGATTTATGCTTTTATCGAGCAGAACGATTTACTCCACCTTTTCAGAGATCTGGAGCAACCAACCGTTGCAGCGTGTCCGACTTGGAAGGCCCCCTTCTCGAAAGAGGCTGAGCAGAAGCGACAGAATCTCCAAACAAGCATTGCTCGAGGAATATTTCCCTCATCCCATCCGCAAAAAGAGCAAAGCTTTCCCTTCGTCGATGTTGAGACGGATTTTCGTTCCTTTCACTATTAGTCCTTGCACATCATTAGTTAAGTTTCTTTCTGCGACGGGTGTCGTGACGATGTTATCCTCTATTATTCGAGAGCATTCATATATGGGCACAGCCACAAAAACCGGAATTTTCGCAATCTTTCTTGAGAAAATGAAGAAGTCATTTTGATAAACACCCTTTACTGGACGGAAGGAATGTAATTCGCAATTTTTTTGCGGGGAACGCCAATTA
>VFQN01002915.1_pt1 | contig 25485 bp, 40 predicted proteins | sample 3512371 | NCBI WGS metagenome assembly VFQN01 (sample SAMN10412370, study PRJNA504923) | tailings metagenome | isolation source: Replicate 2 from Balatoc abandoned mine | place: Philippines: Itogon, Benguet | collected 2017-08-28 | reverse complement strand
GCCCCCACCTCCCACGCCCCGCTGCCCCCACCTCCCACGCCCCGCTGCCCCCACCTCCCACGCCCCGCTGCCCCCACCGCCCGCAGCGTCGTCAAGCTGCTGGAGCCCATCCTGGCCCGCCACCCCGGCCTGTCGTACGCCGACCTGATCGTGCTGGCGGGCGGCTTCGCGCTGCAGCAGGCGGGCGCCCGCCACGTGGACGCGCACTTCTGCCCCGGCCGCGTGGACGCACAGGAGCCCGCCAGCAACCTGCAGCCGCCGAGGGAGCTGCCGGACAAGTGAGGGCGCCGGCTGGGGGCACGCGGACGTAGTGTTGCACCCACACCACATAACCAAGTGCTGCCACTCAATCGCGCTCCGGGGAGGAGGAGGGGGCCGTCGGCGTCTTGGCGTTGACCCCAGGAGCCAGGGCAGGGTCGGCCTCCACAATTTGCTATAGTTACGCTGGGCTCGTCTACCCATCGTTCTCGTTGCGTGCAGTCGCTGCTGTGCACGTCATGCTGCTGGCGGGTCAGTACTGGCAAGGCCCATCCATCAGCTCTGTGGGCCACGTGTCGCCTGCCCCATTGCACATCGGCCCGTACTTGTCGCACGACAAGGTGGGTCATGTCCCTGATCCCCCCTCCCTCTCTCCCCCCGCCCCCCACGCCCCTCCCAGGATCGCCCAGTGGTGGGACGACATGGAGATCCTGGGCCTGCAGCCGCGCGAGTACGTGGCGCTGCAGGTGGGGCGATGCGGGGGCGGAACACGGCTGCGTAGCTGCTGTCTGGTCCCCACAAACTCAGCCGTACATCCCGCTTTCCGACCTTGTGCATGCCACACGTCCTGCGGCAGCATCCTGCCTACCCTGCGCGGGAACGACCCTCCTTGACCGACCTCAGGCCCCCGTACCTCGGCCCCCTGTCCGCCTGCTCCCCCCGGGCCGGTCCGTACGGCCTGCTCCACCGCGCCACATCACACGCTGCGCTTCCGCTTGAAAAAATGTACGCAAACCACTCCCTCCTATCCGAACCGCCATTGGTATTGTTCCTCCTAACCCACCACCCCAGGGCCGGCTGCGCTCGCCCAGCCACCAGCGCGCGCTGGGCTACAGCGGGTCGTGGGCGGAGGACTCGTCCATGATCGCAAACGACGACGGAGTCGCCTACTTCAACGTAAGCGCATCGCTGCACCACCCTGGACGCTGAGCTCTGGTTGTCATGCATGGCCGTCGCCGGATCTGACGTGTCATCCTAGATTCTGAGGCCCGAACTCATTGCATGCACCCTGGGCATGCAACCTGCCACGCTGCAACGCACTGCTGCCCCGAGCGTGCAAACATATGAATGGTTGCAGCGGCTACCGTTGCACCAAGCTCCCTGTGTTTATGAGAGGCACCCTTGTGTGCGGCCCCAAGTCCCGCCTCCGTCTACCAATACAGGCCTGCCCTCATGTCGTACCACATTACCGGCAACCCACACCGGTCCCACCCAACACGTGTACGGCACCCCATACGCCCTTTCCCAGGTGCTGCTGAGCAACCGCTGGGCGAAGGCCACGTCGGCCTCGGGCCTGGCGGAGTACGTGGCGGTGGGGGCGGAGGGCGTGTTCCTGACGCCCTACGACATGGTGCTGCTGTGGGACCCCACCCTGCGGGCCATCGCGGAGGTGCGGTGCTGGGGACAGTGGACGCGTGTGCCTGTAGGTGGCTGGGATATCAGAGGCAACACACCTGAAGGCAACCTTCGCGCCACACGTGCAAGTAGAGGGTAGCTGCTGCAGCTGGCGCTGCCTGTCCGCTTGGCACTCGGTGCAGCACACGGAAACAGACTTCCGCCTGTGCTACCTGGCATACCCTCCTTCCCTGCCCTGCAGGAGTACGCCTCCAACCCCGCGCCCTTCAACGACGCCTTCGCCGCCGGCTGGACGCGCCTCATGAACGCCGACCGCTTCAAGGGGCCCACCGCCAACGAGTGCGACTAGCGGCTGCGCGGGAGGCCGGCAGGGGTAGCCCGCACGCGCTGAGCGGGCGTGGGGGCCAGTGCTGCGCCGTGGGTCCCGTAGCGGTGCCACATGGTGCTGCCGCGGGCAACAACGCGGAGGGGCAGGTATAATGTGGTTGTGGAGCTGTACGGGGTGGTGCACCTTGTGCACATGGTGGTAATGACGCAAACGCGCGTGGTTGGACCGGGCTGTGCATGCCTTGAATGCCAGACCACTGCGCTTTAGGGAGAGTGGGAGAGCCCGTGGCTTTGGAGTAGGTCTGGCATTAGGTGCACCACCTGTGAACGTTGTTGCCGTGCATGTGGCAACTGTGTGCGTGTGTGTGTGTGTGTGTTGTCGTGGATTCCACCTTCAACGGCGTCTCAACCGTACACCAAGAGGGGTGGAAAACCCTGTGTCCCTCATGGCCGGGGCCGGCCCTGCCTGGCCGGCTATGACCTGGCTTGAAGTGTCGCCGCTTATGAAGCAACAAGGTGCTGGGTTACGCTGGGCTGCGCTGCAAGTGGACAGGCCCTGGCAAACGGACATGGAACTCCGGGCGGATTCCAAGGGCTTGTCCCCTGGGCTTGTCCATGCTGGTCCATGCGTGTCTATAGCAAAGCCAGTGGCAGTTTACGGTAATAAAGACGAACAGGAGTCGCTGCGCTGCCTAGGTATCAGAGAGTTGTCATGAATTTCATAATGCCCTTGGCCCAACAGGAATGCCATCAGGATGCGGTCTGGTGGCCATGGGAGGAGAGTCTCCCCTGCTGGTGGCATACATGCGGAGCACGGCAACCGGGAACAAAAGGCGGGAATCCGTTTGCTAAGCAATCGATATTATAATATATGGAGTCTACTGAAGCAGCGGTCTTGGGCTGTAAGTGAAACGGGGAACCGTCGCTTCCCCCGAGCCCGAGCACACTGACAGTTCACGGCAGGGCGTTCAGTACTTAACATGCAGACAATAAATTCTACCATACTTTCTCTGTGAGCTGGGTGAATTGCTTGCATACACAGAATACGGTGCACAGTCATGTGGCATGTGCAGGTAGGAAAAGGCGGGCTGTATTATACGAGGCGCAAGCACGGGACATTCCATACCCGGTTGATATGACCTGCTACCTGACATACACCGCACCCATTCTAGCGATCTTCACGTCGCGGAAGGAAAGCATCCTTTCCATACTGCGCTACCAAGGCTGACAAATCTGGCTTGTTTGTTGCCGATACCACACGGTACAGGCGGTATTGTATTACATGAACATCCCTCTTAGATGGAGAGTAGTACGTCTGTTGGTCGCTGTCGTTTGGACAACCCAGATGGTGCATCCGGGTGTCAGCGAACAGTTATCGCGCGCAGCAAAGCTACGCACTGGAGCCGTAGAGCTCAAGTGAGCCTGGTGACAAAATGAATGTGTTCATCAGGCGCACAGCCCTGTGCAGCTTGCCAGACATGTATAGTTGCCACCCGATGGCCACCTTACCCGACCACTCGCGGCTTCCGTGCATAACTTGAACTTTGTGCACTTAATAAATGATATAGGATTCTTACCCGAGTGGATCGCGACGATGGCTCGACTGGCTCGGACGGCTTTGCTGGAGAGGTCGGGCGCTCAGGGCCCCAGGAGCAGGAGGGGGGCGCCTACCGCGACGATGAGGCGTGGCGCGGCCTGCCCGGTCTGCGGCTGTACCTCGTGGGCTACGATCCCCAGCAGCCCCAGGCGCTGGGGGAGGCCCTGGCGGCGCAGGGGGCCTCCGTGCTGTCGTACGTGCCGGACGACACGTGGCTGGTGGCAGCCACGCCGCAGGCCATGCTGCAGGTGTCCAGGAAGACCGGTGCTCAAGCGGTGAGCTGGGCTGTGCGGCCGGGACCAATACGCACAGCCCAGTATTCTACTGCTTATTACCGAGGATGCATTCTGGTCTTCTAGTATATCTAACAGCGTACCGCTGCGCGGCACCTCGGCACACCTTCGCAGCACGCCGACAAGCACGCCGACAAGCCCACCTGCCGAAAGGATCGCCCGCGTGGGGCACGCATCTGCGTCATCCCTGTGATGCCTTGCGTACTTTGCCATGCACGATGCACCTTTCTGATCACCTTGCGTGTGGGTGTGACACAGGCGCCGTACAAGGCCGAGCTGCGGCTCGCCCCCGAGTGGGCACCCCTGGAGGCCCTGCTGGCGCCAGGGGAGGGCGCCCAGGGCGGCCGCAGCGGCGAGGAAACACGGACAGTCGCCAAGGAGGGAGCAGGAGCCGCCTACCCGCCTGGCGGCTTTCTGTGGGACGGTGTCGGCATGCCGCCTGAGGGCTGGGACGCCTCGCCGCCCTCCGCTGCCAAGGGTGTGCGGCGGGCGCTACGGAGTGCAGCGGCGGACAGCGCGTCAGGAGCAGGACGGGAGGGGTCGGCCACAGGTGTACGAGGGTATGGTGCGGCTGCTGTCACAGGAGGCAGCGGGGCTGAGGGCACGGGCCGTGCCGCGGCCCTGTCCCGCCTGCTGTCCTCACTACGCACGCTGGACTCCACGCCGCTGCACCCTGCGGTCAGGGGGCGGCTGGACGAGCGCAGGCGGCGGAGGCAGCTGGGGGAGGCTGGGGCAGGGGAGCCCCCTGCGCCCCCGCGGTACGGCGTGTGGGTGCAGCTGGCCGGGGTGGTGCCTGCCGCCGCGCTGGAGGCTGCGGAGGAGGACTGGCCGGTGGCCCTGGGGAGGGAGCTGGGGCGAGGGAGTGGGCAGGGACAGGAGGAGGGGGAGGGGCAGGGGCAGGGGGCGGATGAGGGTGCGGGGGACGGCTGCCAGCCGGTGGTGGTGGCGCCACGGAGCGGCAGGACGGGCCAGGTGCTGGACGCGGCCACGGGGGCACACGGGGCCAGCCTGGAGGTCTTCTTCTGCGAGCAGGTCAGCCTGGGCATTGGCGCCGGCGCTGCATTGGGACTTGCTGGCGTGGTGCGCAGAGGCTGAACGTCTACACTCGTGTACGCACCGTCATCTCTAGCAAGCTGGACAGGACGGCATCAATACCAGCACCTTTGCGTCGCTCTTGAACGTTTGGAACTCCGCCTCCTTCCTGCCTTCCCGTCGCACAGGACCTCGGGCAGGGCTTGCGGTGGCTGGCCCGCCAGCCGCTGGTCACATGGGTGGCACCGCTGGAGCAGCTGCGCGCCACCGATGCGTTTTCTGGCATCCTCGTGCAGACAGGTAGGCTAGGGCAGGGCCTTATGACCCCCACGCTACCTAGAAGTGGTCTCCACTCCGTGAGTCCTTGCCATCTAAGGCGGGTCAGTGGTCACAAACACACCGCAGAATGCTGGTGGTAATGAGCGCCATGCCAACACGCCATGTGCAGCACATTGCCAATGTAGAGTGGTCCACACCGCGGCTGGCTTGCAAGTGCTGCTGTGTGCGCCTTCGTGCAGGCGAGATCACCCCAAAACAGGTTGCCGACCCCTTGGGTGGCGGCATGGGCGCGCGGCCCTACCACGCATACGGTCTGAGGGGGAACTCGGAGATCCTGGGGGTGAGTAGGATGCTTGGTGGCGGCAAGGCTGTTGGTGATGGCCGTAGTCATGGCACATTCCTCTAAACTATACCGTGCCTGTCGAAGGATGTGCAATGCCCACTAGGATTATGAGCCCATCGCCAGTACTGCAATTCGAGCAGGAATTGCATAGGCCCGTTTTTACCCTGTCTTGTGTAACGGTAAATGGACGGCCCCGGCTTACCACAGCCTGGCCATGCTCTTCTGTGCGTGGCTGCCTGCTCAATGGGCCCCATGTGCCGACTTCGTCGTCCTCCCCCCCTTATCGTACTGCTACCAGTGGTGCTATCACTTCATTTCGCTTTAAAAGTACTTTGTCCCCCCCTTCCCGCAGATTGGGGACACGGGATTGGACCTACGCAGCTGCTACCTGGCGGACCCACAGTACGGCAACGACTACACGGGCAGGCTGGTCCGCGACGGCCGCAACCACAACATGACCAGGTGCGCGTGCGGGGGGCCGGGCCAACAAGTGCCTTGACCTTGGGGTCCCGCACAGCCGTGCCGCCTCTGTTCCACGAACTAAATTACCAAGTGGGGAACAGAGCAATGCTTGGTACGACCCATGCGTGGGCGCAAGCTGATCGGCCCAGCGAATTCTGGACTGGTGAGGGCTTGTGCTCGTCACAAGCAATCAGCCGGCTAATACTTGGGCAATCCACACCATGCCTGCAGGCTTGACCTGGGCGGCCACCGCAAGCTGGTGCAGTACGTGGTGGCACCCGGTGGGTGGGCGCGTGTGGGGGGAGGGCGGCTTACATGGGTGCCTTTGGCGGGCCGTCACAAACACGTGGCCAGCCGTATGTGGTACAGCTAACCTGGCATGGGTACGTGGTATTAAGTGGCAACGTGGTAGCGGAAGCGGGGCTCCCCGCTGAGGCCCAAGGCCACACGCAACTCAAGCACGCCTTACTTGGCTGTGTCCTACGGTGTCCTTTGTTGAGCACCTGCCTCTGGCCCTCCCGTGTGACCCGGCCCTTCCACAGGCGCTGGCTTCCGGCAGGACGACCTTATTCACGGCACACACGTGGCGGGCATTGCGGTGGGCGCCCTGGAATCGTACTCGGGGGGCCCCGACATGGCCACGGGGGCCGCGCCCATGGCCAAGATCTCCTTCGTGGACGTGGGCAACGGGGCCACGGCCGTCACGGTGCCCTACCCACTAGAGGCCAACTACCTGCCTGTGAGCGGGGTTTGCTTGGGTACCTCGTGGGGAGCTGTGGATAGGGCCTCCGGGGTGCTGAGCTGTGTGGCACGGTACGCCACGGAGCTGGGGGTTCAGTCGGGTCTGGCCGCCAGCGCCGTACGTGCACACGTGCCTGCTGCTCAGCAGCTCTCGCTTGGCAGCTTGCACTGCTGCTTACTTGAGCACTGCCCGTCGTCCCATGGCACCCGTGTCCGCAGGTGCATGCCGACGCCGGAGCGGAAACCACGAGTGACTCTTGGGGAGGGGGAAGCGCTTACAGCGTCGAGTCGGCAGGTGAGGCAGGGTGCAGTCACCTCACTGGCGGCACCACATCACAGGCGTAGGAGAGGGCACGCATGCTAGGAAATCCAACTTTAGCATTGCTGCTGCGGTATGCATTATGAATGTTTGTGTTGAGGGATTTGCTGTACACGATGGGCACGCGGCTACAAGCTGCTGCAGGCAGCAGCAAGGCGCTCAGCGCATGCGAATGTCAGCTTGTCAGGGTCCCAGGGCCCCGTTGATATGACATCAGGAAGACGCCGACCGTCATTTGTGGTACCGTTAACCGCCAACTGCCGTCCTCAGGCTACGACCTGTTTCTGTGGCGCAACCCCATGGTGGCAAGCTTCCTGGCGGCGGGGAACGCGGGTGAGGCTGGGCCGAGGGGGGTGTTCGGTGGCTATGCATGGCCAACAGCAGCAGATGGGCTCGACCTCCTATCGTTTACGGCGCAGTAGGAACAGTCAGCTGCATGCGTCGGTCGCATGTGTGCAGCAGGCGGTGCTGTGGTCCAAGGTAGGGACCGCAGTTAAGAGCCCAGTGCCATACAGCACAATGTGCGCCTGGAAAGCACTGTACAACTGCACTTCATTGTTCTTTGGCGCGGCACGTTACAAACAGGTTACACCTCACGACTTGACTAGCCCCCGCAGGCGGTGTTTCAGCCAACATACATGCGCTCTACCGCGCTAGGCGCAATGCAGCCACATCTTTGCGCCTCACCCAACCTGCGTCCTGTGTGTGTCGTACTCTGCAGGCTCGGATGCGCCGTACGATGGCTCAACCGTCAACTTCCCGGCCACCGCAAAGAACGTCATCGCCGTCGGTGCGGGGTACAAGTGGAACAAGGGGGACGAGGTTGAGCTGCTCAACGCCTATACTGTCCGGGGCACGGACGCCTCGGGCGCTGAGACCTTCACCCTGAATGTGAGTGCCAACGGCGCAGGACACAAGTGCCTGCTGACTGTCTCCCCAGCTGCCAGTAACGCCGTGAGTCCACTCGCCGGTACCATGCGAGCTCCTGTGTACCAACCACCCCAACATCACACACGTCCAAGCTTGGATGTCAGCGCAACCCCGCTTAAACAGGCAAGCTGCTATGAGCCTGCCGCCTTTGTCGTTGCATGACGCCGTGTCTGGTGCCGCATGGTCTGCTCCCGCAGGTGTGGCCGACGGAGAACGACCAGCTGCCCCTGCTGTCGGGGCCCCTGCTAGGCACGGTGAGTACAACCAGGACGGAGCAAACCTTGCTCGACGGTAGCGGCCTCCACTGAAAGTCATCAGTAAGCTGACAAGGAGTCGAGCAGGATAGAGGCGAGGGTAGATACTTTACAATTACACCTCCGCTCTCACGTTCCCGCCCAGGCGTACCTAAGCGCTTCGACCCTCGTGTGGCCTTCTTACGGCATACGTCACTGGTTTACGTTTGTGTTGCCATGTGTGAAGCAAATGCATCATGCTGCTATCTCCAGGTACCTTTCGTGGTCGCATCCGCGCAAGCCGCCTGCAACAGCATGAACGGTGTAGCTGCCAAAGGGGCGGTGGTGCTGGTGCCACGTGTGGCGGCGAGCGCGTGCACCTGGACCGACGTGGCACGTGCCGTGCAGCGCAAGGGCGGCCTAGCCCTCATGGCGGCTGACGACGGCCTCAGCGCCGCCTACTCGCCCCCGGACCCCGCCCTGGTCAGCGGCCAGCAGGTGGTGCCGTGCTCCATCATCCGGCAGCGCTTCGGGCAGTGGATCTACGGCAACGCCACTCGGAGCGCGCGGATGACCATCGCCCGCGTGCAGGTGCGGCAAGTGCCTGCGCCCTGGTATACAAGGGCGAGGCTCGGCATACCGAATTACGTATCATGTAGCATTGCTGTCTGAGAACGTACGCCTGCGCCGTACTGCTCTCCTTACCTGAGTTGGGGCTCAGGCCTTCCCTCCTGCCGTTGCCCAACGCTCCCTGCTTGCTGCCTGCGACCTGCCCCAGGCGCTTGCCAGCACACTCAACGTGGCCCCCTTCTCCTCCTACGGCCCGCTGCCCGACGGCCGCGTCAAGCCCGACGTCATCGCGCCGGGGGTGGCCGTCGTGTCGGCGCTGGGGTACGACCGAGCCGTGCCAGGTGGGAAGCAGGGTGGGGCAGCAGCCATGCGCGTTGCTGCCAGCATGCAGGAATCTGACTGCTTGCCGTACACGATGCAGTGCACTGGCACTTGTACACTCTTGTGCCACTGCCCCTTTCCTCTGCGCAGACGGCACCTGCAGCGGCGACACGTACACCCTGTCCGGCACCTCCATGGCATGTCCCTCGGTAAGCGAGATCACGTGTCAAATGATTTCAGTGGAGTACCGTAGGCAGGTCTGCGGCTTAGCGTCCTGCACACTCAGTAGCAGCTCGGTAGCACGCGCCTGCATGGCCGACGTGTGTGGTGGCCATCGCCCAGCCGCGCCTGCATCCCGATGGCCGTAACCCATAGGAGTATCACTCACCTCAATCCACACCGCGGCCCCATGCCCTCCTTGCTCGCTGGCCCCACCCTCCCGCGCAGGCTGCCGGGCACGCCGCCATCATGCGGCAGTACTTCAAGTGGGTCGCGTAGCTGGTACACATTTCTACGTTGTGTTCTCTTGCTGTCATGCCCTTGTCCGCTAGCAAGGACTGGGCTGCTATTTGCATTTGCGCGTGGATGCTCACTGTGCAGCACCCCAACCAGTACGCAGAACGCGCACCACTGGGCCCAAACCCAATCTGCCCCCAAACCTGGCCAGCAGCATGTCCGTGCATCCGTGCATTTGTGCCTACGTAGGCAAGTTGAAAACATGCACAGCAGTCATACCAGCCTACCCTGACCTATGAACGGACTTCCCTGTCTCACGCTTGCGCTGCGCCCCCACCGCCCGCAGGGACGGCTTCTACCCCGACGGGAGGTCGGACAGCCCCAACTCCATGCGTTTCAAGCCATCGGGGATGCTCATCAAGGTGCGTGCGCCACTGAAGGCAGAACCTAGCAGTACTGGAGTAGCACGCCGTCTTCATGCGGCCCACTGCAGTGCCAGTTCTGCTGTCGTGTAGCACTGACGCCACTGTGCGCGCCAGCACTGAGTCTAGACCCCATTGACTGCCTAAGAGTTCTGTCCACGGTAGCATTGCCATTGCCATGCTAGCATACTAAGGCAGGAGTATACATTCTCCGTCTTACCCTTCCACGGCAACAACCCCTACCACGCCTGTCCCCCTGCTCTGCAGGCTCTCGTCATCGCGGGGGCCCAGTCCATGCAGGTGAGGGGCACGGAAGCGGTGGCACGTGGCACATGAGACATGACACATACACGCATGACCTTGCTCAGCATGGCTGCCATCGTATGTCTTTCCTTGCAGTCCAACTCTCATGGTAGGGCTGTAGGCTCCATGGGCTGGTGCGCGGGGACCCACCTGGGTCGCCTCAGCAGTCTGGTGGGCCACAGCCTGCAGGACTCGCACGGCCCCCAGTGGCGTCGCCTCCATGCGCACGAATTGCATGATGTACGGCACATGACTTCCAACTGTACACGCCAGCACCGAGGCCCTCCACTGTTGATCCTGGACCACAGGGCGGTCAGCACCTGGGCGTGGGTGGCCGGCTGGGCCCCGCTCCCGACGGCCTGCAGGGCTGGGGCCGCATGAGCCTGGCTGGCAGCCTGCCGCTCCCGGGTGCCACCCCCTCCGGCTTCCGGCTGCAGGTGGCGGACATGATGCAGTTCACGGCCACGGGGCAGAGCGTCACGCTGGGGGGGCTGGAGGCAACCGGAGGCGGGTGGGTGGCGGTGGCGGGAGGGTGGGAAAGCGGGCGAGGGCACCAAGGGGCGTGCGCTGTATACATGCTACTGCAAGGTAGTGCATGGCACCTGATCCAGCCAAGCTGCGGCCAATGTCACTGTCAAGCCGCGCTCTGCAGCACTATCTGCTGTCCCATCTATAATATGTCACAAACCGGCACCTGTCCTCTCTTGGCGCCTCGTCCCTGCCCCCAGGCCCGTGACCGTGGTTCTGGTGTGGTACGACTACCCCGCTGAGCCCAACGCCGCCTCCGCCCTGGTCAACGACCTGGACCTGGAGGTGGCGGTGGGCAGCGGAGCTAACACACAGCGACTGCTGGGCAACAGCGCGGACGGCGCAGGTGGGGCAGCTCAGAACGTTTCGCCTAGCACTTCGGGAGGCATCCATCTTGCAGTCTAGGCGTACCGAGCCTGGACTCGCTCATCGACCTCCGCTATCGACTTGCGCAGGTGTGCCCCTGTCTCACGCTGCTCCCGTATCCCTCCCTGGCCCCCAGCCTCCCCAGCGCCCGACCGTGTCAACACTGTGGAGCGGGTGTTGCTGGCCAGGCCCCCGGCCGGTTCGCCGCTGGCCGTCACGGTGCGGGCCGCGGCGCTGCGGTCGGGGCTGCTGGCCAGGAGGGCCGACGCAAACCTCCCGCAGCGCTTCGCGGTGGCGGCGGTGGGCCACTTCACGGGCAGCTTCGCGCCTCCAGGGACGGCGACGTCGGGTGGGGGCGGCGGCGCGGCCAACGCCACGAGCGGGGCCACCACGGCAGGCAATGGCGCGGGGGCGGGGGCGAGAGCCCAGCAGGTACGTGAGCGGAGGCGCACGTTGAGCATGAACCCACAGGACGGACAGTTCAGGCAGCTGGCAGGGTCATACACTGCACACGCAGGCAGAGACACACACGAAAAAAATTGCCATTCCGTGATTTTGATGAGAATGAAGGTTGTGCGGGCAGGAACTATGCAGCCATGGGCCGCTGTCGAGGCCGTGCCGGTAACAACGTGCAGGGGCGCTCCTACGTGCCCAGCTGCCCACCGCACCGGCCCGCCGCAGCTTATCAGCCCTGCCGCCTGCGCACACTCGGAGACCACCTCCCGTCCTTGCATCCGCTGGCCACCGACATAGCGGGCAACGCCCCCGTCCGCCCTACCCCGCAGCCGCCCAAGCCTGCGCGGAGGTGGAGGCCGCGGCGGCCCCCGCGCCCACCCCGGCGGGCCCGGCGCGCCAAGCCGCCAAGCCGCTCAGCGGCATGACCACTGCCCAGCAGTGCAGGGACCACCAGCCGGAAGTTACCATGGGCGCGTTGAGGGCCCTGCGCGCTGCACTGTAGGGACACTTACAGTGGCGCCTGGGTGCTACGGGAAAAACCCCTGACGGCAGGGGCAGCTCCCCCGTCGCTCGGGTGGCCTGTGCGCCTGGTGAGTAGAGGCCAAGTCAGTACCGTATACGTGAACAGACCTCGTGCTTTTCCGTGTGCAGATAGTTATGGGTGCAAATATGCAGAGCACTAGCAGCAGGATGCAGCAGGATGCGGGGCATGCCCGATATGTAACCAACGCGCGTGAGAGGGAGTGGAGGGCTGAGGGCGTCTGGCCAACACTTCATTGTCTGCATGTTCTTTCCTTTGTGAGCAGGTAGTTGCTGACATGCCCAGACTTTTCTCCGTGCAGCAAGTAGGCATCAGGCACTGCCATGAATCCGTATTCTTTGCAGAGCGTGTGTGCAGCAGGCATGTAGCTACAGCTACCAGTACGAAGGCCAAGGGGTCCTGAAGGCGTGTATGTACCCGTACGTTAGCACAATTTCCTCAGGCAGGCAGTACGGTGACGGGTGCGTGTGGGTTGTAAGGTGTCGATGTACCTGTGGGTGATCATATTTGTCATCGGTACTGGTATGCTTGGTTTGCATCTGGACGGCACCTCCAAAGGGTTCGGGGCTGTTGAAGTTTTGCATGCAGCCTCCAGTTGTTGAAGTGGCTGGGGCCTGGGGGCCCACTGGTGGAGGCCTGGTGATGGTCCTAGATGGTTCCTGATGTGGCGTAGCTGTGTGTCCTTCAAGAGGCGACAGACGGGGCAGACAACTGAAGCTCGGTGCCTATGTAAGCTGTTCACGTCAGCAGCAGTACCGCTGTAGGCGCCGTTAGGCAGTTTCGTAGTATGATAGTGGCACACTCCCAAACTGCACTTGGGCGCGGAGCTACCTGGAGCTACAGGCGGAGCAATAAGCGCTGTACGGTAGCCCGGCCCTAGCAACACTCGCAGTCACCGACACGGTGCGGAGGACTTGGTCGGGGGACTACCACGTGCCGCAGGAAACACGTTTCTGAACGTGCACCCGCTGTGGTTGACTTGTGATTAACCGTCCGGTTGTCCGTTACACATCAGCCTCAGCACGTGCACGGCGTGACAGTAATTGATGCGGGTCAAATGAACACTTGAACAGCATATGCACGGAACACAGTCGTGTACTGACCGAGAGCGCGCAGGTGGGTCAGCAGCGTACCGGTATGGTAAATCGGCGCAACGCGTGTCCAGCATCGCCGTGCTGGTGCCCAGCCACTACATCCCGTTCCCTTTACACCCCACCAACGGTAGTAAGCAATTCGCAGCGTGCGCGCCAACTTCCGATATACCGTACCCTACACACTCCAAGGGCCCAACATGTACGGTGCCATCGCCCGACAGCGCTCCCGTCCTCGTTACTACACAGCGTGGATAGCCTCAGCATCGCACTACCTGCCCAATGCCGGGCTGTGCCGGGCTGTGCCGCCACCCATGGCATCGGCACGCTAGTCCACGCTGGCGCAGGCCCGGCCCTCACAGCGGCCGCAGGTGGCAGCCCAGCAGCCCCCTGCCGCTCCACGCCCCGGGCACCAGCTGCAGCTGCACCGGCAGGCCGTGCCGCAGCACCAGCGCCCCCACCGCCCGCCCCTCGCTGCCCTGCAGCACACCCGCAACACGACGCAGCAGCGCACCGGAGTCCGCCTCCGGCCCCTCGCCGCCGGGCCCGCTGCTCGCTGCCTGGGGCTCCAACGCCACGTCGCCAAAGCGGCACAGCAGGTCGCCGACCTGGGACATTGCGAGTGCAAAATGGAGGGACTCTGAGTAGGTGTTTCCAGCGTTCGGCGATCCTTGCCGTACACAGCGCCGTAGCGCAGCGTGGGCTGCTTGGAGCAGAAAGCACGCAGGTGCGGAGCGGGAGACCACACGCCCACGCAAAGCCGAGGATACCCCAGGGCTTATACGGAGTAAAACGGCCCCACTACAGGAACCCCATGTACAATGAAAACACTGGGGGGAGGCAGAGGGGCGGTTCATCCTGTCCTTCCCTCGTGCCCTCAACCTCACCTGTAGCCCTGCTGTGGCGGCCGGTGACCCCTCCGACACCTCGTCGATCAGCGCAAAGGGCCGCGGTGCCGCAACGCACGCCGCAGCTGACCCGCCGGGCCCGCTCCCTGCTGCTGCCGTGTCGCCAGCGCCAGCTGCTGACCCGCCGCCGCCCACAGTCGCTGCCGCTGCGCTGGGCCCTGCCCCAAGCCCAGATGCTACCCCTGGTCCTGCTGCTGCGGCAGGCCCGGAAGCCTCGCCCGCTTCCCCTGATGGGCCGCCAACAGCCTGTGCTGAGCTGCTAGAAGGGGCAGCACCGGTGTCCCCGTTGGGGTTGGCGACGCCGTCATGTGTTGAGGTAGCAGCTCGCTCCCTGCGCGTTGCGACAAAACCATGGGTCAAATCGGGCCCAGGGCAGTCAAGCGGTCGTGCGCGGATGGCGCTAGCATTGCTCGGTGGCTGCAGGCTACCCAGCCGCCCACACCAGTGCACGCCTGCATAGTGGACCTTGACGCGTCCGTGCAGGTCTGCCAGTGCTGCAACGATAACCCTAGCCTCATAAGTGCGTCATGAACCCCGGTCTCATCCAGGCGTGCATTCACACACCACCAACGCACAAGTGATCGACGCATATCTGTTTCGCGCAACCTTCCGCCCCGCCCCCCCCCCACCCCCCACCCACCCACCCTCCCACCACCCCACCCATCCCGCGCTTGAGTGGCTTTGCTGGCCCCAGTCACCGTAGCCGCAGTCACAATGCGTCCCGACCCACGCTGCCACCCCTGTGTGCCCCCACGCAGCGCCCACACCAAGGCTGACCAAGCCATCTCTGCTGCTCGCAGTCTGTGGCGCCCACCTGGCCTGCGCGTGGTGCAGCGCCGCCAGCAGCTGCGCCAGGCGCTCCGTGAGCGCCTTGTGGTCGTTGGTGAGGCACGCCAGGCGGTGGCGGTCGCGCCGCACCGCGTGCACGTCTATGTCGGCGCGGGGGAAGCCCTGGCGTGGGGCGGGAGCGTAGGTGGGGCCAGGGCAGTTGCGTGCACACCCCGAGCAGTGCAAACCGGTCCCACGCTTGGTCTCATGGTTCGCGTGAAACCTTGCATGAACGCCTCTTGCGGCCAGTTCTCTCAGCGGGGCTGGGCATACAGGGACAAAACTGCATTGCAGGCAGGTGACAGAGCGTGGTTCCACGTGCAGTAGGTGGGCCCACGACTGGTGGGTGGTGGCACTGTATGCCCTTCTCATCCTCGTCGTACGAAATCGTCACACCTATTGTAACCTACTTCTTTATCCAACAGGCTCCCCGTGACTCCAGGTTGACCGGGTGCGTTCAGGCGCTCCGTAATCTGGCTGACTTCAGTCTCAATGCCAGCCTTCTGGGCGTCCAGGTCCTTAAGAGTTGCGCGTAAGTTGGCAGCCGACTCCATCGTATTCTGCGCCGAGCTATCAGTTCGGTGTTCGTCCACTGTCGTGGTGGTACACATACGTGCGCGTGACGTGAAGACACGAGTCAGAGTTGGAGGCCCGCTTGATCAAGTGGTACTGTGACTTACGACTGTATCGATCGCAGTTGCTTGAACGACGCCTTGCAGTCGCTCAGTACTTTAGTGAGCGCTCTTCGCCGAATGGTGGTTGTGTGACGGTTGACTGCCTCGCCATTGCGAGTTTGCGACCTCGAAACGCTGACAGCAACTTGACAACCACATCGTAGTTAACATTAGTACTTTGAACCTGAAAGGATGGACAACCGGTAGAGTCTTACTTGGTTTCTCCTTCGAGCGTTTCGCAACTGTACGTGGGCAAGCGAACACAGTGTATGATGAGAGTTTTTATTGAGCTGCTGCAGTGATGTCAATAACGTAGTGCGGGTGAGGCTTTCGTCTCCCACCATGGGGCCGCTGGCCATGGAGCCCGGCGCGCCACCAAAGCGCAAAGTCAAGGCATACAATGTTCTAGGAGATGTGGGGGAGTTTCAGCAGCGCCTTCAGGAGACGCTCCCACCACCGAAGGCGCCGGAACCAGACACGGTGTTCACGGTGGACAGCAGCGAGTTTCCACAGGACGTGTGGTTTGCTGCTACCATAGCACCTGATAAAGGGGCGGGCGTTATCGCATCTTACAGGGAGCTATGTAAAGCCAGGTGAGCTTGCTTTGCAGGACAGCTGGCGCAGCAGGGATATGCCTGGTGTTCGCACACTGCACTAACCAGCAGTGTTCACACTGTAGTTGGGGAGTCTAGGGTGGGAGTCTAGGGCCGGGACTCGGTTGTGGCGCTCGTGCTGGATGGAAGTTATCGTGGAGCAGCCTGAGCCACGCTGATAGTTGTCAGCACAGCGTCATGCATATTGGGTAGAGGCGCCCAAAGGTTTGGGGACTCTGTGCACATGCCACAGCCGGGTGGTGGCAAGGGCAGATCACCTGACTGACCCTTATCAACATGAAGCACCATAAGCTACATAAAGCACCAGGGTAAAATGCTGCCTGCATGCGGGGTGACGACCATGTGTTCGCAGGTCCCTGTATCAGCAGCAGCTCAACAACATCTACACCGCTCGGCGTCAGCACACCCTGGCTGCGTCGACCGGCTCCTTCGCCTTCGCAGCGCCAGGTGGGTACACGACCCTGACGCCTCGAGGGCGCGCATGCGCGTGGCAAGGCGGAGAGGGGAGACTGCAAAGCACTGCCAAGTGGTGTAGCAACCAGCGCGCTGGGAGCCATTGGGCCATCGCTTATGACGCGTTCGAGTGCGCCTCATCCAAGCTTCTGCGATCCGCATAATCGCAGTAGCATGATTGGGCCGCACCTGTGGGCTGAGCTGCACCGCTTCCTGGCGCATGCAACACAGGCGACGCCACGCTGAACCGGACCATCGCGGAGACGATGCGTGTGGGGGCCGACGCCCGGAAACTGGACAAGTTTGGGCAGCAGCAGGTGGGCCGGGAGCCGGGAACCGGTGCGCCTTAAGCACCTTGGGGTCTTCCATACCGCTTGCCCACAGCTTGAGTGCTAGCAACACGTGGAGCGCCCTTTGGGGCAAGGGTTTGCCCAAGAGTGTTACGAGAGTCTTAGAGAGGCTTAGACGGTGGGTAACGTGCACCTGCGGCACTTTTGGGTAAGCGCTTGACGTTATCCGGTCGTGTCTGCTGCAGGCCAAGTGGGACAACGTCTCCGCGGCACTTGTGGGCAAGGTCGGGGGCAACACGCAGGAGCTGGCCATGCAGCGAGGTGGGCATGGGCGGGAGTGGGGCGGATGTGCGAGGGGGCGTCGCGAGTGGCCAGCGCATCCCACTCACCCATGGAGCAGTGCAGCTCACGAATGCGGCCGGGAGGGGTCTTCGGGGCGTGAACGTACTGCTGCCCCGCAACATTTGCACAGGCTGGCGTTGACTTGCACCTCCTCGGCACGAGGAGCGTGCAGGGCGCTGCCTCGGCGCCGACTCTCCGTGGGTTCCAGCCGATTCTGCGTATCAGCCTGCCCCATCCTCCCCCATGCCGCAGGCCCCGCGTGGCGCACCCGCACGGAGCTGACGGAGCTGCTGTACCGCGCGCAGCCGCGTGACGCGCGGGGGCTCAACCCGGACGAGGTGGGCTGCGGGGCTGCGGGAGTTTCGGGTGGTTGTACCGGTAGTAGCACCGCAGCCAGATCAAGTGGGTGCGGCTGGGCTCTGCTTGCTAAGCGCACGTATCTGGCGCGGGGGTACCGGAGTCCTATCTGTCATAACCCCAGCTATGATACGCACGTTTGATTCCCCTACGCAGTATCTCCCATGCCCTGCCTTGTTTGTATCCCACCCTGCATATCCTCGCTCTGCTCACCCCTCAGGTCTGGACCGCCAGCCTCCGTGACGCGTGGGAGCGCATCATCCCCCTGGGCACCATCTTCACAGGCCTGTCCATCAAGATCAAGGTAGGGCCATCGCAGGGAAAGCGCACGCACGCGCACGTTTTTGGGCAATCATGTGCCTCATGTACATTGACGACCACACAGCTGTTGCTCTGGCAAAGCGTTCGCACACCTGTTTCCTGGGCCCGCAGGAGCGCCCCCATGAGCTGCCCGCCACCCGCGCAGCCCGCGTGGGGCGGCCCCTGGAGCCGCTCGCGCCTGCCACCTCCCTCTCCGCCGTGGCAACGGGGACCTCGCGCCTGCACTATCAGCAGCAGGCTGGGTCGGCAACGCAGGGCCAGGGCGCATTGGCTGGCGGCGCGTCGCTGTCGCTGGGGAGACCACCGGCCGCGCCGCGGTCGCTGTCTGCACGCGGCAGGACGTGGGAGGATTCGGAGGTAAGTACCAATCGGAGGCGAATGTACAGCGTGTATGCCACCCAATCAAGCGTACACCCTGCTCCACCGCCTGTTGGCACCAACATGACAACTTCAGGCATGCGGCATCCCAGTTCAGGCCATTCAATGCACGCAAGCCAACACCCACGCGACCCGCTGCCACAGATGCCCTTGCATTTTACCCCTTTCCACACCCGCGAACTCCAGCCACCCTCACCAGCCCTGTCCCCACCCCGCTGCGCCCCCAGCTCCTGCGCAAGCGTGTGGCTGACTACAGCTCCAAGCTGCGCTCCCTGGCGCCGCACGACCCCGACTTCGGGCAGCTGGTGGTTGCTGGCGAGGCGCTGGAGGGGCAGCTGGAGGCGCTGGCGCACGCGGCCGTGACGCTGGCGGAGGTGGAGGCGCACCTGCGGCAGCACGACCCACCGGGCTTCGAGGCGTACCAGGCGGTCAAGGACGAGATGGAGGTGAGCCAGTGCATGGAGGGCGTCAGCGTGCGAGGGCCGAGGTACACGCGGGGTAGGAGGGGGACGGGTTTGGAGCTTTGGGCGCGGATGCACCCCCGTTGCCGACCACGGGCCAAGCATTGCGTCGCTTTGAACTGCTTCTCTTCTCCTTTCAGAGCCCTGCCGGCCACTCTCACACCAGCTTATCCGTCGGTCCCTGTTGGCCCACTTGTTGTCCCCAGGTCCAGCTGCGTGCCGCCGTGGAGGCTGACGAGGCAGAGCGGCGGGCGGCGGAGGAGGCAGCCCGCGCCGCCGCGCCGCTGCCGGGGCCGCACGCTGAGCTCAGCAGCTGCGGGCTGTCGTTCGGCTGCGCGGCGGGGGAGAGCGCCAGCGCCGCCGTGCTGCTGCACAGCCGCGGCACGGCGGCAGTGCGGTGGCGCTGGGAGCGGCGGGGCGTGCCACAGCACCCCTTCGCGGTGACGGAGGTGGCGGAGCCGCCGCGGTTCGTATGCTCAAAGCGGGTAAGTGCGGACGGCCGGCATGTACCCCACAAGCGCCATGTGTTGGCAGTGCACAGTTACAAAATGCTGGGGAGGTGGCCCGTGGTGCGACCGCCTAAAGTGCAAGCATGATTCTCCTACCTTTCATCTGCCCCAACAGAGTGGCGAGCTGCTGCCCGGGCAGTCCCTGGAGCTGACGGTCACCTTTTCGGCGCACGGCGGGGCGGGCACCTTCAGGGAGGAGTGGGAGCTGGTCACGGAGCCGCCGTTGCAGGTGTGGGAGGACTTTCAATCTGAGAAACGGAGGCAGGGTCTTGCTTGGGGGGGTCACCGGCGAGCCTACGAGGGGACGAGCTGACATGTTGTTACAGCTCTGCCACCAAACCCATGTAATACGCATTGCAACTGTCAGAACAAGTAGCATCCATGTTTCCTGAACACTTGCAAGCGTGACGCTTGATCGGCTACTGTCCTGTGTCCTTGGCTTCCAGGGCCCCACGCCCGCTCTGCTGCTGCGGCTGCGCGGCGCCTCCGAGCAGCGCGACGAGAGCGCCGTGGCGCGGGCGGCGCTGGAGGAGCGGCTGGCGGCGGCGGAGAAGATGGCCAAGGTGCGCGTGTCATGGCCGCGCGGGATTCATGTAGGATTAGGGGGACGAGGAAAGGGGGCTTCAGGCCAAGGCGGCCCAGGGCTGCTGGCCGTCTGCTTCCGCCCAGGGCACACGGCCGGCATCGAGACGTGTTGGTGTCCTGAGCCTGCTGCATGGCCATTCGATTCCGCCCCACCTACGCAACTCCCATTCCGCATCTCCCAGGCCGCTGCTGCGTGCCGCTGACCCCCAAGACTTTGGCCATGCGGCCCATTGCCCCTTTCCTGCCCTATCAGGTGGCCGCCGCCCTGGAGCGCGTGCTGCGCGACGTGCGGGCGCCCCGGCGGCCCTCGCCCCCCGAGTCCCCTGAGGCCGCGGCGGCCGCGGAGGCGTGGGACCGCGCCAACGGGGCCAACGGAGAGGGGCTGCATGCGTGGCCGCCGCTGTTCCACTCCACCAAGATCCATGTGAGTGGTTATCGGTATCGACCCTGCATCTCAATGCTTGCTCCTTGAAGCAGGACTTGCGTTCATTTCTACCTAGGCCATCAGCGCTCTTCCTTGTGTGCCAATGATTGCTGATGCACCACGGGTGCCGCTTACTTCGCCCTGGTGCCCTTTGTCACCTCTCTACCCCACCCCTGCACGCCCCCAGGCCCAGCTGGCGGAGGTGTACGACAGCGCCAACGCGGCACTATCCGCCGCTGCCAAGCCGCCCGCGGATGATGACCCCAAGAAGAACAAGAACGTAAAGAAAGGTGAGCTAGGGCACTGTTACTGGTCTGGACGCCATCGGTAGCGACATCAGCACGCCTATCTAGTCCACAGCGCTTAATACTGTGCTCCTAAACGTAAGGGCCCATAACGGCACAATACCTCATAGGTTTGCCCCTCCAAGTGAGCCGTGTCTAACCGAGGCGCACAGCTAACCAAAGCTTGCTTCTGTGTCTATGTGCGCAGACACGCCTCGCGGCAAGAAGGCTGCGGACGAGCCGCCTCCACCGCCGCCCAAGTACCCGCCCTCCTGGGACGGCCGGCTGGCCACCCTGGAGGCCCTGCTGGACGAGCTGGCAGCGGCGGCGCCGGCCGCGGCGGCGCCGCTGGCGGAGCAGTTCGCCGCCGCCAAGGCCGCCGCCAGGGTGCCCGTCAGCGGGCGGCACGTGCTGCGGCGTGCCATGCGCAGCCTGGTCAGCAAGCTGGTGGACGCCGTGGAGGGCAAGTTCGACACCATACGGACGGACCTGGAGGTCAAGGCGGCGGCGGAGGCAGCAGCGGCGGTGGCGGAGGCGGGCGATGGGGAGGAGGGCGAGGGCGAGGGCCAGCCGCTGGAGGCGGAGGCCAGCAAAGCGGCCAAGGGGAAGGCGGCGGAGGGCAAGGCAGGGAAGGGGCAGGCCAAAGGGGGCAAGGCGGCGGCGGCGGAGGCCGAGGCGGCGGCGCCCGGGAGCGGGCTGCCGAGTGTTGCGCACCTGCAGCCTGCGTTTCACGAGAAGGCGGCGACGGCGGCCAAGGCCGTGGTCAAGGTGGGCGAGGGGCTGGGGCGTGCGGGGCCTGGCAGTGCAAACAGTTTGGCAACGTGTATAGCAGGATGGGTCTGCGAAGGCTGTGACTCAGGGTGACTGCAGCGGCTGCATGACACATGCCTTAGACTGCCGATGTTCGAAATGGTTTTCCATGCTGCTGCTGCTCTCTCTCCCTCCTGTTTCCCTGGCCAGGCCCAGCTCAACACGCTGCTGGACGAGGTGCAGCGCCACAAGGTGGCTGTGGGCGACGCGCTGGAGGCGCAGGTCAGGGACATCGACGCGCAGGCGGCCGCCGTGCAGGAGGCGCACCTGCGGGACAACCAGCAGCAGCAGCAGCAGCAGGGCGACGACGGCGGGGTGCTGGCGGCGGTGTTTGGGCGCACCGCGGGCGGTGTGCCGGCGCCCGGGCCCGGCCCGGCGGCCAAGGTCCGCTCCCCCGCCCTGGAGCAGCTGTACTGGGACCGCCTGTGCGTGCTGAGGACATGGACGGGGCTGGGGATACCCACGCGTGCTGATATACGCTGAGGTATCCGCGCTGGGTCCGGAGCTCGATGATGCACGCGAGGTGGTGCATGTACGGTAGATGCATTCGTGCTGGGGGCGAGGCAGCGAGCTGATGGTAGCACTGAATGGTACTGGACCGGGTTGCGTGAAGTCTTTGTTGTGGGATGTCGTGAACGCGGCAGTGGGGTAGGTAGATGATGCAAGCGTATGAGAACGCACTTGCCGGGAGCTACGTTGCACTGGCGGTGTACTGTGTCTAGGCAAAATGACTCATTGGGCCCCAACGACCTGGTGTGTGACAACGTTAATGCTCAAAAGTAATATTCCTGAGTGCAGGGCCAACCGTGCGGTCCACCGCATGATCACAAGGGGTGTGTGATCCAGGAACGTCGCCTTTGTGTCACACATGGGGACATGACCTTCGCTGTCGACGTGTGCCCTCCAACCTGGCCCTGCTACCGTACGTATGCCGCTTGGAGTCCGAAAGTGAAAATGCAGCATGGGGCACATACCGCACTGGGCATCGAAGGTGGTAAGGCCATACTCATTTGATTTACAGGGATCTGCAGCGATTATGGAACGCCGCCCTTCGTTGAACCAGCTGACCTCCCCGGCTGCGGCCACCACGCCATCGTCTAGGACGCCATTTGAACTTCACCGCCCACTGGATATCTGTAAGCAACCTTGCAGCGCCCGACCCAATAAGCTCTTCCTTGCAGGGACGCATAACAGCATAGGGTACGTTGCTAGAACACTTGCAGCGTCACATGCACGTTAGCTACTGCGTACCACTAAAGCTCCCGTACGTCGCCGTACGACCTATGCACTGCACTCTCACCGCCATCCTGCAACGTCGCAAGTCCATGCACCACCTGCTGCATCCGGCAAGTAGGTATCCTATGCTAAGGTAAACACCGCTAAGGCCACACGCACGCAGTCGCACAGCAATATCCACACGATCAGTCGCACCGTTGATGCTCACGGACGTCTGCGCCCGAGGGCCACTGGACCCCTGCTAGGACACCTCTTGGGACACCTATGAATAAGCTTTGCTACTGCTTTGGGAAGCAGCGACACGTGCGCAGTACGGTAGTACACTATAGGGCTCCCCCCTGCGATGCACGCGAACTTGCACAGGAAAAGGCAATGAATGCTCCATTCCTTGCCCTAGTATGCTTGCAACCCAGGGCTCATGCAGCACAAAGTCTGCTGCAGTTGCGGCCAGACAATGCACAAAAACCATCAATGCTGAACTGAAAGCATAAGCACCACTTGACAGTGTGCTGCACTACAAACACATCCCCTGCTCACATCCAACTCTAAACGGTCCCCCTAAATCCTAAGCGCTCCCTTACAGACCGGTGTTGCGCTTTGGCCTCTGGCGTTTGGGCGGCGGCCGCGGCGGGCGTGGCGAGGGCGGCGGGCTGACAGCGGGGGGACTCGGGGGCGGCCGCTTCTTGGCTCCTGCGCGGGCCTTCTTGGGGGCCCGGGGCGGCCGCGGAGCAGGAGGTGGTGGTGGCGAGGAGGTAGTGGTGGTCGAGGGCTGACCTCCAGTGGGAGACGGTTGAGGAGAGGGACGCGGCGGCGACAGGTCTTTTGGTGGCTGCATGAGCAAAGCGGGGGAGCAAAGTACTAGTAACGCGAGGAAGTGGTACTGGTAGCAGTACGGTACGGAGCCAAAGGGGAGGGAGAGGTGTATGGGATGTGAATGGCGGTATGATACAGTGCTGATGGCGGGAACACACCGTTGCGCCTAAAAAACACTGTTGGGCCAGGGAGCGCGCACTGCTGCTGCACAACCTCCCATGGCCGCCACAAGCACAGCAGCGTGGCACCACCCTCAGCGACAGTGCCCTGCCTGCACGTCACTGCCATCCCGCCCCATCCCCTCTGTTGCGCTCTTGTCCTTTGCCCGTACCAGTAAACCACGTACGGTACAGGTACCATACTGTACGGTACCATACCTGTGTAGCGCTGGTCGGCACAACGTTTGGGTCTATGTCGCCGCTGAAGAAGCCCACGACGGCCACTGCGAAGCGCTGCGGCAGCCGCGCCTCGGGCCTGCCCAGGTTGGCGCTCCGCAGCCGGAACGCGGACACAGTCATGTCCAAGGGTCCCCCCGCCGGCGGGCTGGGCAGGCGCACGCGCTCGACCGTGTTGGTGCGGTCGGGGGCCGGGGAGGCTGTGGCAGGGCAGGATGGGACAAGGCATGGTATCAGCAGGGCGTATTCCAGTCTCAATTGGGGCCTGTAGGCATCTGCCTCTGCTACAACTCCCCGCACCTGCGCCGTCCGCGCTGTTGCCCAGCAGTCGCTGTGTGTTAGCTCCGCTGCCCACCGCCACCTCCAGGTCCAGGTCGTTGACAAGCGCGGAGGCGGCGGTTAGGTCAGCGGGGTAGTCGTACCACACCAGAACCACAGTCACGGGCCTGGAAGGTGGAGCAATGGCGCAAGCAATACCGTATAAGGCGTATTCACCACAGCACGACACCTGCCGCGCGTATGGCCAAGGTGCCGGCGACTTTATGGCGCCACGACGTATGGCTATGGGAAGGAGGCAGTACAACAGGCAAACTATGGTCAACGGCGGGCGGGCCTCCATGTTTCCCTTGTTTGAAGTGGCAAGAGCAGGAGCACCCAGGGCCCTCCCACCAGCCCCACCCACCCGCCTCCGGTTGCCTCCAGCCCCCCCAGCGTCACGCTCTGCCCCGTGGCCGTGAACTGCATCATGTCCGCCACCTGCAGCCGGAAGCCGGAGGGGGTGGCACCCGGGAGCGGCAGGCTGCCAGCCAGGCTCATGCGGCCCCAGCCCTGCAGGCCGTCGGGAGCGGGGCCCAGCCGCCAGCCCCGTCCCCAGTGCATACCGCCCTGCACGGCAGGAGCGTGTGTTGTGCACGTAATTGGAGGGAATGTGACTGTTTGACCTCTAGCTCTCGGACCGACTCTATTAGCATCAAGGTTGCGTCTGGTTTTGCACATTTGCAACAGCCCTGGGCTGCTCGTGTTGGCATCTATAGAGAGAAACACACAATGCATGATGATTCACCTCCATGGACTTGGCGCCGGCTATGATAAGGGCCTGCGGTTTCAGGCAGGGAAAGCCAACCGTCATGGTCACAAGATACGCCGTACCCAGGATGGGGGCAAAGGTTCGTCAGGCGCAAAGACGCCCAACGCAGGACACCCAGCGGAAGGCGCCCAAGACCCGCACCTTGAGCAGCATGCCGGACGGCGCAAAGCGCTGCGCGCGAGGGCTGGCGGGGTCGCCGTCGGGGTAGAAGCCTTCCCTGCACGTGGTGGCCCAGGACGGCAAGGGGGCATAGGGGCACAGCGGGCACTCCCTGGGTGGGGACGGTGGATCAACCAGGAGCCCGCGAGGTCAAAGCGTACGGCCATGGCGCGTTAGGGTGTACAGGTTCGCTAGCGCACCATGCTTTTGTTGCTGACGTTGGGATGGCCCTTGACGGTTGCACCACTTGCTGGGCGCACCATGCCATCACCTACCTGCACAGTGCGGGCCTAGGGGCAGCTGAGCACTTGACTACCATTGATAAAAATAATT
>VFQN01002914.1_pt1 | contig 25495 bp, 15 predicted proteins | sample 3512371 | NCBI WGS metagenome assembly VFQN01 (sample SAMN10412370, study PRJNA504923) | tailings metagenome | isolation source: Replicate 2 from Balatoc abandoned mine | place: Philippines: Itogon, Benguet | collected 2017-08-28 | reverse complement strand
TGCGGCGGCCCGGGCGGGATAGATGCCGAACACGATCCCGATGCCGACCGAGATCCCGAAGGCCACCGGCAGGCTCCAGAAGGCGATCTGCGGCTGCATGTCGGTGAGCATTTTGCCGAGGGGCGAGTTCTCGGACGACGAGTCCAGCACGAAGTTCTGCACCGTCCACTGGATGCCGCGGAATGCGAACGGGGTCAGCAGACCCAGCAGCACGCCGACCAGTCCACCGGCTCCGGACAACACAATGGTTTCCGTGAGGAACTGTTCGATGATGTCTTTTTGTCGCGCCCCCAGGGCCCGCCGAATGCCGATTTCCCGCGTGCGTTCGGTGACCGTGGCCAGCATGATGTTCATGATGCCGATACCGCCGACCACCAGACTGATGGCTGCGATGGAGCCGAGGACGATGTTGAAGATCTGGCGAATCTGGTCGGCCTGCCGCAACAGTTCCAGCGGCACTACCACTTCCCAGTCTTTTACGTTGCCGTGCGTCCGGGCCAGCGACTCCTTCACGACTTCCGAGGTCGGCAGGACGTCTTCCCGGTCTGCTACCCGCAGGGTGATCTGGTTCAGCTCGACCTGTTCCGCCGAGAAGCTGCCGGCAGAGGCATTGAAGACGCGATCGCCCACCCGGACCTGGAAGGTACGGATGGGAATATAGACGTCCTTGTTGAAGTCCTGACCGGACAGGCTGCCGCCGACTGCTGCGGAGGCGGTTCGCGGACGCATCACGCCGATGATTCGATAGCGATAGTTCTTGATCTGAACCGACTGTTCGAGCGGGTTCTCGAAGGGAAACAGCGTCGCTGCCGTCTCTGCACCCAGCACGCAGACGTTCGCCAGTTCATCCTGATCATGGTCCGACAGGAAGCGGCCCATCTGCAGTTTCAGATGGTTCATGTCCAGATATTCGGACGTGCAGCCGACGACGCGGGCGTTCAGTGTCTTGTTGAGATACCGGACCTCGCTCGGCATCTCCCGCATCGGCACCGCCCCCGTGATGGTCGGCAGCGTCTCGGTCAGCAACTTGAAGTCGGATCGCAGCAGGCCATACATCAGCATCCGGGTTCGGCTGCGACCGCCGCCGCTGCCTGCTCCTGATCCGGCATCATCCGGCGGTTTGACCGACAGGATGATGATGTTCGTGGCTCCCAGCGCCAGCACCTGTTGTTGCGCCTGGGCGCTGGCGCCTTCGCCGATCGCCAGCATCGCGATCACCGAGAACACGCCGAACACAATCCCCAGCATGGTCAACCCGGAGCGCAGCTTGTGCAACATCAGGCTTTTGAGGGCCAGTCGCACGGCACGCAGCGTTTCAGAAGGGTTGTACATGGGGAAAGTTGAGAGTTGAGGGTGAAGGGTTGAGAGTTAAGGCAAAATACCTGGTGAGGTCCGCGAGCTGTGTCGTCGAGAACCTTTTCCGGCTCTCAACCCTCAACTCTCAACTTTGTTACTTCCCGTCTTCCGTGATCAGCATGCCTTCACGGGCGACCAGGCCGTCTTTCATGACGATCTGGCGTTTGGCCCGGCTGGCGACCGACGTTTCGTGGGTCACCATGATAATCGTGCGTCCTTCCCGGTTCAGTTCGGTCAGGAAGTTCATGATTTCCTTTTCCGTGACCGAATCCAGGTTTCCGGTGGGTTCGTCCGCCAGGATGATTTCCGGATCGTTCACCAGCGCCCGGGCGATGGCCACGCGTTGCTGCTGACCGCCGGACAGCTGAAACGGACGGTGATCCAGCCGCTCTGCCAGTCCGACCCGCTGGGCCAGATCCAGACAACGGTTCATGTCCTTCGTCGTAATCGTTCGCTGGTTGGTGCGATAATGCAGCGGCACCTGGATGTTTTCCAGCACCGTATACTGGGCGATCAGATTGTAAGACTGGAAGATGAAACCGATGCGGCGATTGCGGATGTCGGACAACCGGTCGTCGTTCATCATGCTGACATCGTCACCCGCCAGGATGTAGTGGCCGCTGGTCGGTTTGTCGAGCGCGCCCAGCACGTTCAGCATCGTACTTTTGCCGCTGCCGGATGATCCCATGATGGCGACGTAGTCGCCCTCGGGGAAATCCACGCTCACACCTCGCAGCGCCTTGACGGTGTGCTCTCCGAGGTGATAGTGCTTCTGCAGGTTAATGAGCTGGGCAGCGAGTCGCATCGACGGTGAATTTCAATCGTCAGTGGATTTTGAAAGGCCTTCCAGGGATTGCCGCGATTGTGCGCGGACCAGCGGCACCGGTTCCCGGGCCTCCGGCAAGGCAGCGAATCATTGTCCCTGCCGCCGGATACTGAACGCTGCGCCGCGTGAGGATCAGCCTCCGCCCACCTGCTCGGCCACCGTCCGGTTGCCGCCAGCGCCCTGCGGTCGTCCCGGTGGATTCGCCTGGAATTCTTCCAGGCTGATGGAGCCGTCACCATCGGTATCGACCAGACGTTCGCCGATGGGACCGGACAGTTCCGCGCCGGACAGTTTCTGGTCCTTGTCGAGATCCATGCGTTCAAACAGCGCCAGCGGATCGCGGCGACCTTCAGTCGAGCCCCCCGGAGCCTGGAGACGACGGCCCCCTGGTTCTCCGCGTGACCCCGCCGGGACCGGCTCCCCCGGAGCACCACGTCCTGGACGGCCGCCGGGGCCACCCATGCCGGAACCATTCCCCATACCGGGTCCGTTACCTGGTCCCGGTCCATTCCCCGGGCCCGGCCGACCACCTTCGAGCTGACCCGGCTGGAAGTCCGGCAGGGGCGGCGCTGCATCGGCCGCCTGTTCCGCATCGGCCTTGCGTTCCTCTTCCCGCTTGACGATCAGTTCTTCTTCCAGAGCCTTCAACTCGCGTTCAAAGCTGGATTTCGGGTTCATCACGACGATGTCGCCCTGATCCAGGCCTTCAGTGATCTCGATCATCCGTTCATTCGACTGGCCAATCTTCACCATCCTCAGTTGCGGTTGGCCGTCCCGGATCACGAACGCCACCTGCTGGCCGACAACGGTGATGATGGATTGCATCGGCGCCTGCAGGACGTTGTCGCGCGAACTGACGAGTACTTCCAGTTCCGCCGTCAGGCCGGGACGCAACTGGCTGACTTCGGAATCCGAGCCAAGAATGCGGATCACCGCTTCATATTCCTTGAGATCCCGGGTCATGAACGAGCCCGTGGAACTGGGAACCGAGGCCACGGTTTCCACGCGACCCGGGAACGTCTGGCTGCCGAAGGCGTCGACCTTGACGGTCACCATCAGCCCCGGGCGGATTGAACTGATCCGGGATTCGTGAATCCGGGCGTTGACTTTCATTTCGCTCAGGTCCGGCAGATTCACGATGGGCTGCCGTTCGCGAACCGTGGAACCTTCCTCGATCAGCACCTGATCACTGCCGCGACCGTCGCGATTGTTGGCATAGATGACCTGGCCATCCTGCGGAGCATAGATCTTGCAGTTCTGGATCTGCTCTTTCATCCGCAGGTGCTTGCTGAGTTCAACGTTATAAGTCAGCTGCTTGGCAGCGAGATCGGCCTCTGCCTGGGTCAGGGCGGCGGCCGCCTTGCGTTTGACCCGGTCCACTTCCCGGCCGAATTCCTCGGCATTGGCCTTCAATTCGGTCAGCGTGCGGGTCTTGTCGTACTTCTTGAGCAGGTCGAGTTTGCCCTCGGCGATCTGCAGGTTCAGGAACTCGGTCTGCCGCGTGATGCGGGCACTCTCCAACTCGCTCTGGGACTTGTAACCCTTTTTCACCAGCCGTGAAGTGAAGTCATAGGTTTCTTCCGCCTGGGCCAGTTTTTCCTTCGACAGGGTACCATGGCCATCACGCAGCGGCACCAACAGATACACGCCCCCCATATCGACACTTTCGAGGACGAGCCTGGCCAGCGTGAGCTGCAATTCTGCCGCCGCGATATCACTGGCATTTTGCGTCTTCTGGATTTCGACCGCTTCCTTGGCCGATTGCATGGCGGACTCAGATTGCGTGACCTGAATCTGCTGCTGGATTTCCTTCTCCACGAGGGCCGAGGAATCCAGTTCGCACACCAGATCGCCCGCCTGGACATACGTGCCTTCGGGGACAATGCTGATGATGGTGGTCGAACCTTCCACCTTGCTGCTGAGGGCAGCATTCTTCAGCGAATCCAGCGTACCGCGCTCCGTGACTGTAATACGGAACGGACCGCGCTGGACGCGGTCGGTAATCATCCCGACCAGCTTTTTCTCACCCTTGCCCAGGAACGGCACCCATTCACGGGCTTGTGAGAGCAGGGGGGCTGTGTACGTCTGAATCCGGTCGTACGCGAGTACGCCACCCGTCAGCAGTCCGGCGAACACGCACAGGAGCAGGAGACGCTTCACCCACCTGAACGACCGGGAGGACGAACTCGGGGTCGCTGGAGACAGCTGCTGCCGGAGTGACGCTTCGTCGATCATCAACGCTCGATTCTGGGTCTGGGTCAGTTGCGGGGGCTGGCTGAGGTATGGCGGCTGGGATGGACTGGTCGAGGGCTCCGACTCCCGGGAGTGGTGCAGATCCGGTGAGGGGCCGTGCGGGGTCTGCGTCGAGAACCCGGGGAGGGTTGGCGGCGTCGGTGGCGTCATGGGTGGGCTCACTCAAGGTGGGAGTGACGGCGGCCGGATTTCCGAGGTTCTGGTACACCTCGTCGATCCAGATGCCGCGTTCGTCAACTTGCATGATATCCATATCTCGGTGAATGTTAATGCGATTTTGTTCGTATTGGACCCAAATTCGGATCAAATCGTTCTGCGCATTGAGAACACTTTGCAAGGCGTTCAACAGATTTAACCCCTGAGTCCCCGATTGAGATCCGCCGGATCTCTGCATTGAGGCCGGTTGGTTGGAAGTTTCGATCGAGCTGTCCAGCTGAACCGAGGCAATCCGCAGATTCTGCCGCGCCGTTTCAAAATTCTGCTTGAGCACCTGTAATTGCCGCCACTCGGAACGCACGTCCAGTTTGATGTTGTCTTCCAGCAGCATGTATGCGCGTCGGGCGCGCTGGTAAGCCACCTGGGATTGACGGTAGTTATTCCGTTCCAGCACCTGATCCAGCGGAGCGGTGAACTGGATGCCCGCCTGGAACGTGCTCTGGTCGCCGCGGAAATCGAACGGCTTGTTCCCGCCCGACGTACCGATGTCGCCTCGCGCCACCACGTTAAGGACTGCTTCGAGGCGATTGGCAGCCACTTCCATTTGCCGCCGGGCATCCATCACGACTGCCCGGGCGTTCATCAGATCCAGCCGGTTTTCCATCGCCAGGCGGACCGCTTCTTCCTGTGTCATCTCAAAGTCTGTCAGGGAGAGCAGTTCCGATCGCAAGCCCGCCTGCACGGCCCGCAAGCTCTGGGTCAGCGCCAGCAACTGGTCCCGGGCTGCGTTCAGGGAACTGAGCGCCTCTTGCCGGGCCATCAACGGCAAATCATTCTCGGCCAGCTGCAAAGTCAGCCCCTGTAGCACGAGAGTCGCCTTCGAGAATTCTTCCAGCACCACATCCCGATACACCACGCGATTGCGTTCAAGGTCGCTGACGACTGCGGAACGGTCTGCCGGATCAGGAATTTTCTGCAACCGGGTTGGCAAGGCGGCGTCGACCTTCTGGAAATCGGATTCCAGCAGATCCAGGCCATCCGTGCGGATCTGCTGTCGCACCCGTTCCAGACTGGCGGTGGCAGCTCGCAGTGATTCCAGCGTCGGATCGAGATCATTGATCAGGAACAGCTCATCCTGCTTGTAGCTGAGCAACGCCTGTTCGAGATCGTCGATCCGCGGATCGATCAACTGGAACGGTTTCAGCAGATCAAGATTCAGCGTGAGCTGAAAGTCGGTCGGCAGTCCCAGTTGCAGCTTGTACTGGTCGATCGAATCCAGCAGCTGCCGCTCGGCATCCCGCAGGCTGTTTTCCTGCGACGACAATCGCGTGAGCAACTGGGCCAGGTCGAGGGTCACAACCCCGGATTGTGTTCGCGAGTAGAGATTGGTGATGGCCTGTCGCCAGGCGGCATCGTCGCTCATCTCCAGCAGGCGATCCCGTTCGGCCGCGTCCATTTCGCCCAGCCACGAGAGTTTGTTGCGGATGCGGTCGATGCGGAACCGGCCGCGAAAATCCGGATGAACTTCCACAGCTTCCGGGGCGTTTTCCAGAGGTTCATCCTGAACCGCGCTGATTTCGCGCAAGCGCTCGATCTGCATCGCCAGGGCCTTGATGTTGCCCCGCTGGTTATTCACCTGTTGTTGCTGGCGCAGCAGCCCGAGAAAGCCTCCGCCGTCGCCATTCACCACGATGTCACCGAAGAAAATCTTGCGGAACCGCGCGAGGATCCGCACGTCGTACAGGACCGCACGCTCGCTCTGCGTCAGGTTTTCCAGCACGATCTTGCGGCCCGCTCCCAGCAGCAGCGGCTGGGTGATCGAGTACGACAGCAGCGAGGATGTGCTGGTCTGGTTGTCACCCGAAAACAGCCACAGGGTGTTGTTCGCCAGTTCCATCGCCCACTGTCCGCCCGTGGGCAGCAACTGGCTGACACCGAAGCGGTTGTTGAATTCCACGTCATCCCGCACACCCGGCGTGTTGATGTAGGAAAGGTTGGATGTCGGTTCACCGCCGCCGATGCCCAGATACCGCACGTTGAACTGAAAACGGTCGAACGTCAGTAGCAGCGAGGACAGAAACACCTGTTCGATCGCAGTCTGGTATTCCCGGCTGTGGATATTCGCCAGCTCGATCGCCTGTTCGAGTGTCAGACCCCGAATCGTCGGCACCGGAGGGGCTGCGGTCTCCGCCAGCTCTTCTTCCCCGGTCGACCGTTCCCACGCGGCCTGGCGAATCGTCGGCTCCATGTCGAAATTTGCGAGCCACTGCGGGTTCTCAACGGTCAACGTATCGCCGAACTTGTGCCAGCTTTTGTAGCCTTTCATGCCGTCAACCACGTGCATGTAGACATGTGCGGCCGGATCATCCGGAGGCAGCGGGGCCATGTCGGGATTCGTGCCGTCAAAGAACCGGCTGCGGGGATCGGCTTCCACTGTCACCCGCGGCAAGTCCCAGCGGGGGTCACGCGTCTTCTCCAGGAGCTGGTTATAGGCGTCGAAGTCTGCCTGGGAACGCCAGAACATCCGCGAGCAACCGGTCTGGAACGCGGCGGTCAGAAACAGGCACAGCACAATCCCGCAGCGAGCGAGGATCGGCTGCCTGTCACAACTCTTTTCCGACGAGCGACTTGTAGGCATACGACGGCCATTTCCGCAGACGATCTTCCAGTCCGGCCCGAGCCGCGCAGGGACTCGCCAGTCGTCGTATTCGGATATCTCCCAGTCGCTTCTACAGGAAAATCCGGCAAAGTCTTTTCATTCCACCCAATCCGCCGGCTCACGGTTTCGCCACCGGCGAAAACTCCCATCAAGTCGTCCTGTTGCGAATGGCGGCGAGACGCTATGGTACGGCTCCCGTCTCCCGCTCAGAGACCGGAATGACGCCGGATAGCCACTGTCGATCCTTCTGGCCAATCCCTCTGTTCGTCCGATTTTCCCCAGGGAGCCGTGTTGATGAAGTCCGCTCAGCCGGGGAAATCCGCCCCGGACATCCTGCCGCGCGTGCTGAATCTCTGGGACGGCGTGGCGATCGTCGTCGGCTCGATCATCGGCTCGGGCATCTTCCTGAAGGTTGGCAATGTCGATGCCGCCTTGAAGGCCTTCGGGTTTGGTCCGATCATCGGGATCTGGGCGATCGTCGGACTGGTCACGCTGTGCGGCTCGCTCGCGCTGGGGGAACTCGCGGGGATGTATCCGCATGCGGGCGGCCCATATCTCTACCTTCGCGAAGCCTACGGACGCCTGCCGGCATTTCTGTGGGGCTGGACGGAATTCTGGGTCGTCCGAACCGGTTCCGTGGGGGCGCTCGCCTGTGCCACGGCGCTGTATCTCGATCAGGTCGTGCCGCTCACACGCTGGGGACAGGAGTTTGTCGCGATTGGCATCGTCGTGGGACTGACAGCTGCGGCGGTGGTCAGCACCCGCTGGAGTGCGTCGATCCAGAACGGCTTCACCGTGATCAAGGTGCTGTTTCTGGCGGCGATTATCCTGTTGCCGGTGGTGATGTTCCGGGCCGACGTCAGCCACTGGTCTCCCGTCTGGTCGTCCTCGTCGGACACCGATCTCTGGCGGGCGCTGGGATTGGCGCTGATGGCCGTGATGTGGCCCTACGATGGCTGGATCAATCTGGCTCCCGTAGCAGAAGACATGCAGGAACCTCACCGCAACGTGCCGCGGGCGCTGGGACTCGGCATGACGCTGATCGTGATCGTCTATGTGCTGACAAATCTGGGTTATCACCTGGTACTGACAATGGATCAGGTCGCCGCGACGCCGACGGTCGCTTCCGACGTCTTTCAGGTGCTGTTCGGTCCGACCGGTGCCAAAGTCGCTGCGCTGGGCGTGATGTGTTCCACCTTCGGGGCGACGAACTCCAATATGCTATGCGGTCCGCGGATCTACCTGGCGATGGCACGTGACGGTCTGCTGCCGGCCCGCCTGCATCACATTCATGCCCGCTGGCAGACTCCCGCGAATGCCACGATCGCGCAGGGAGTCTGGACTGTGATCCTGATCGCCATCTTCTATGCCTGGAAAGAGAATCCCAAGGGAGCATTCGACGGACTGACCGATTCGGTCATTTTTGCCGGTTTGATCTTCTACAGCCTGACAGTCGGAGCCGTCTATGTGTTGCGGCGGAAGCGGCCGGAACTGGAACGGCCTTACCGAACCTGGGGCTACCCGGTCACGCCGCTGCTGCTGATTGGTGTCTATGCGTTTGCATTCTGCCGCCAGCTGTACGATGCCTGGCAGCAGATGTCGGCAGTGCTGGTGCTGATCGGATCGGGGATTGCGTACTACTACTGGCGCACGGCGCAAATGAAATCGAAATCGATCCGGGAAATCTGAGAATCGCGAACCTGCCAGCGTGCGCTGTTTATCGCTTGGAGGTTCGCAATTCACTCGTGACCAGAGTTTACGGGGATCCAGGATTCTCCCCCGAATCTGCTCTTGGCCGCCTCCCGGCCGCGCGACTACACTCCGCGCGAATCTCGGAGAACCGTCTGCAGGGAAGTCGATGGGGAACTGGTGGAAGCATCCGGTGCGGAGGGGACTGCTGTGGGCAGCCGCCGTAACCGCTGTTTTGCCCGGTTGCGTCAGTCGTCGCATGACGATTGCCAGCGATCCTCCCGGGGCGCTCGTGGTCCTGGAAGGTCGCGAACTCGGATACACCCCCGTGTCCGTCGATTTCACCTATTACGGCACCCGGGAATTCACGCTCATCAAGGACGGCTATGAAACCCTGACGGTCGAGCAACCCGTCGCCGCTCCGTGGTATCAGTATCCTGTCGTCGATTTCTTTGCCGACAACCTCAAGCCGGGCCACAAGACCGACCGGCATCTCTTCCGCTATGCCCTGCAGCCCTCGCGGATCGTTCCCAATCAGGATCTGCTGCAACGCGGCGAGATGCTGCGGAATGAATCTCGCATCGGACAATAAACGGCCGATACGTCAAACGGCCGATACGTCGTGCAGGTGCCGGTCTCAGCGGGACGTGACTGCAGGAATTACAGCGCACGTTTGCAGCAGTGCACTGCCGAGGTTTTGCGAGGAAAGCCGTCGCGCAGACGACTTACGTTTCTGAGCCAGCTGATGGCGGACCCAACCGCTCCTTCAACAGATCGATGAAGGCTCGTTGCGACGGATCTTCCGTCACGCGGCGGATGCGAAAACTGAAGCAGTGGGTCGGACTGAGGAAGTGACTCAGCGATCGTTCGCAGATCTCCGGATCGATCGGACCATTCTGGCTGACGCGCCCGACCAGACCGATGCCATGTCCTGCCTTCACGCACGCGCGAATCGAAGCGGCCAGCACCAGTTCGTACCCGCGGTCGGGATGATCAAATGCGCCGATCCGCCGCAGGGTGAGTCGATTCTCTTCATCGGGATAACTCGACGGATGGTTGAGAATCGGATACTTCACCAGTTCATCCGGTGAGATTCGCTTGCGCTTCGCGAGCGGATGTTTCAGGGGCATGATGGCAAACGGCAGGATGTCGTAGACCGGTTCCATCACGATGTCGTCAGAGGCGGCACAGCTTTCGATGTCGCCAATCACAATGTCCACCTCGCCGGACTCCAGGAGGCTGTTTCCCTGGTGCAGGAATGCCTCTCGCATCATCAGCTGGATTCGCGGATAGCGCTCGCGAAACTCGCCGATCACCGGAATCAGGTCATCTGTGAAACTTCGCGGCGCTGCGGCGACCGACAGTTTGCGGGGAGCAGTTCCCGTCAACTGGCGGAACCGGTCCTGCAGCGATTCAAATTCCTTGACGACCGGCGATGCCAGGTCCGCCAGCATCCGGCCGGCTTCGGTCAGTTCACTGCGACGCCCGTCGGATTCCACCAGCACCGTCTCGAGCAACTGTTCCAGGGCACGGATCTGTCGCCAGACCGTGGGATGCGACAACTGCAGTGATTTCGCCGCTGCGGACATACTGCCCAGCCGCGCGGTTTCACAGAAACTCCTGAGCAAAGAGTAGGAGATGTCCTTGTACAGCAGGTGAGGAGGCAGTTTCTCTGACACCGGTTTTCCGCCTGAGGTTGCTTTTTCTCTCATGTCGCATTGCAGATAATTATATCTGATACACAGTAGCATCGTATAGAAACCTGTCTATGATTGACGATGCGAACTTCAACGTGATGAACAGCCGGCGTCGCGATCTTCATTTTTCGCTTCCGAGCAGACCTCTGGTCTCATGTGGAGTTCTTCTATGTGCATTCGATCGCCTGCAGACATGCGCCGTGTCCTGTTCTGTCGAAGTCGCGGCTTCACGCTCATCGAACTGCTGGTGGTGATCGCCATCATCGCCGTGCTGATTGCGCTGCTGCTACCAGCCGTCCAGCAGGCGCGAGAGGCCGCCCGGCGGACCCAGTGCCGCAACAATCTGAAGCAGATTGGTCTGGCTCTGCACAACTACCATGATGCCCACAGCATCTTTCCGCCGGGTGGCATCGGCTATCAGTTCACCGGCGGAGGCGGTCCCCCGGTGACGGCTACCTCTTTTGGTCCGCTGGCCTTGATGCTGCCGTTTTTTGAACAGGCGCCGCTCTACAGTAACCTGAATTTCTCGCTGAATTTCGCCGACCCGGTCAATCGCGTCTATATGGGGACGGTGCTGCCCTTTCTCCGCTGTCCTTCGTATGCCGGTCCGGCAGCTTCGCAGGCCCACTGGTATCAGATGGCGACACGGGTCAGTTTCCCCGCAGCGATCACCAACTATGTCGCCGTGATGGGTTACAACACGTCCGGAGTCACGCAAACAGCCACCACAGCGCCAGCGACCGCAATGCGCGGCACCTTCTGGGCTAACAGCGACTCAAAGATGCGTGACTTCATTGACGGCAGCTCGAATACGCTAGTCTACGGCGAGTTCCGGCCGTCGATCATGACCGATATTGGCTGGGGCCCCTGGGACTACGACAACCGCTGGGCTCCCTGGGCCGGCGGCGTCCTGCTGGAAGGCAGTGCCGGAGTCCGGGGGATGCGTTATGGTCCCAACCAGCTGTTCCCCAAAGGACCTTATGCTGTTTACGACGCGACCCTGTTGCCATTCAGCTCGCAGCATGTCGGCGGCGCTCACATGGTTCGGGCGGACGGCGGCGTCACCTTCGCCAGTGACAATATCGACATTGGTATCTGGCGGGCGTTGTCCACGAAAGCCGGCAGCGAAGTTCTGAGCGAATGGTAGAACTCCACCGGTCCTCCTGGCCAATTTGCTTTCCGCACTGAGCGACTGAATTCAGCTGATATTGAAGGACTTTCCCGTTGACGATGCGAGATAACTTGTTGTCGCGGCAGTCTTCACGACTTTCGCTGGCCCTGGCTGGTCTCGTGCTGGCCGCAGGCTGTTCCCGGACTCCTGACGGACCTCAGTTCGTCCGCGCAACCGGCCTGGTGACCTACAAGGGAGAACCGCTGAAATCTGGTCAGATTTCCTTCATTCCAGACAGTGCCCACGGAACCAGCGGACCAATGGCCAGTGGCAACATCAACGAACAGGGTGAGTTTGAGTTGTTCTCAAAGAAGCCGGGTGATGGGGCGGTCGTCGGATTTCACAAGGTTGCGATTCGGTGCTCGAAGGTCTCGGGGATTGATCCGAACAATCCTTCAGCTCCGATCGAGGTCTCGCTGATTCCGGTCCACTATGCCGATGGCAACTCCAGCCAACTGGTTGCCGAAGTGAAAAGTGATCCGGAATTAAATATCTACAAGTTTGAATTGACACCCTGACAAGCCGTGTTCTCGAAATTTCCCGGGATCGAATGTTCATTGTTGCTTCTTCCGAGAGTCTCTGGATGGATCCCGCAATGTTTGTGTCTTGAACGAAAGAGTGCTGAATCGCGTTAATTATTAAATTCGTTATTCGTTAAAGGGCTCGGCATGTTGCAACTTGCTTCCCGTTCCAGCCTCGCACGCCGGCTTCATGGCTTTACCCTCATCGAACTGCTGGTGGTGATCGCCATCATCGCCGTGCTGATTGCCCTGCTGCTGCCAGCCGTCCAGCAGGCGCGCGAAGCGGCCCGGCGGACCCAGTGCCGGAATCATCTGAAGCAATACGGCCTGGCGATGCACAACTATCACGACACCTACACGGCCTTTCCCTATGGTCTTCGTTCACTGGGTGGCATCCCGGGGGAAATGGCCAACCGTGAAACCTGGTTTCATCCACTGCTGCCGTATGTCGACCAGACGTCGCTGTATCAGGCTTACTGGAAGTGGCACATCGATTCGATGGCGACCGGCGGGTATGCCGGCTCGGGACGAACTCATATCCAGCAGATGGCCACGTTCACGCAACGCTTTCTACCGGTGCCGGTCGCCAGTTGTCCGTCGAATCCCGGTGGTCCGGGCATCAATGGTGATCCGGCTTCCAGCGGAGGTTTTCAGGGGAACTATGTCGTCTGCACCGGTGACGGAAATGATTTGCGCGCCAGTCCGACACAGGCCGCCCTGCGCGGCATGTTCTGGATCAATTCGCGGGTCAAGCTGCGGGATGTCGTCGATGGCACATCCAACACCATCATGATGTCGGAAGTGATTGTTCGGGGCTTCCCGAAAGGCATTCGCAGCTACGGGGAAGCAGGTTCCTACTGGAACGGCGGCTACTGGGGCGAGTATGGATTCACGGCTCTGGAAGTTCCCAATACGTCGGTGGCTGACAACATTTATGGGGTGGAAATCGCCAGCACCTTTGAATGCAAGGAAGATACCAACCCCCTGGCACCCTGTGTGGCTGTGAAGACGGGTCTTGCGCAGAACTATGCCCGCAGCTATCACACCGGCGGCGTGCATGCATTGATGGCCGACGGTTCCACCCGGTTTGTCTCCAGCAATATCAATCTGGCCACCTGGCGAGGATTATCGACCCGGGCGAACAGTGAAATTATCGGTGAGTTCTGAGGAACTGTTTTTAACCAGGAGTTGTACGCCGCAAGCATCATGGCAACCGTCAGCTGAAATGGAAGAGCATGCGAAAAACTCACAGTCTGGTGATGACGGTCCTCATCCTGATCCTCATCAGTTCGGGGTGCGGTCGAACCGATCCCAACAAGGGTGCGGTCTCCGGCAGCGTCACTCTCGACGGAGAACCGCTGGATCATGCCCAGATCGTCTTTCGCGATCCTCAGGGACAACAGGCCAGTGCAGGCGGCAAGATCGTGAAAGGGGAGTATGAACTGGAAACTCCCGTCGCAGCCATGCGAGTGGAAATCACCGCCTATCGTGAGATCCCGGGCAAATTTGACAACTCCAACCCGACCGGTCCCGTACCGCTGGCAGAGCAGGTGCTGCCAGCGCGATACAACCGGGCTTCCGAACTGACGGCTGACGTGAAGGCGGGAGCCAACGAATTCAACTTCCAGCTGAAGTCTGACAAATAATGGCCGGACCCCTGCATTCTGACCTGAGGAGAGCCGGGCCTGGCCGATTCGGGACGGGAATGCGGGTTTCAGCTTGATTGACTGCCGACAGCATGAAACACTACAGGAACTCGCCCGCCACAATGTCCCACCGAAATCATCCCGAAACCGCAGATCGCCAGTTGTCTTTCGACGAACCAGCGGTCTGCCACCCCTCGGAGTCTGTCATGTCTGCCACGATCCTGCCCTCCCGGGGTGACTGTTCGTTGTTGCGCGGAGTTTGCATCGCAGTGTTCACCGCTCTGGTTTGTGGAGCGTCGCCGGGTTTCGCTGACGCTGCCGACATTACCCCGCAGCAACTGCAGTTCTTCGAGACCCGCATTCGGCCGCTGCTGGCCGAGAATTGCCACTCCTGTCACGGTAGCAAGAAGCAGTGGGCAGGATTGCGGCTGGATAATCGCGCGTCAGTCCTGAAGGGGGGGGAATCCGGTCCGGCGATCGTTCCCGGGAAGCCGGAAGAGAGTCTGCTCATTCAAGCTGTCAAGCAGGACGGCGATATCGTCATGCCACCGGAAGGGGAACTGACGGAACGACAGATCGCAGACCTCTCCGAATGGATCAAACAGGGTGCCCCGTTTCCGGCCGATGCCGTGAGCGTGGCCGACAACAAGGGCTACCGTGATCCGAGCCACTGGGCTTTCCAGCCACGGGTTGACCATCCTTTGCCGGACGTGAAAGACGCGGGCTGGGTCCGGACCGATCTGGATCGCTGGATTCTGTCACGCCAGGAAGCGGCTGAGATTCCGCACGCGGAAGCAGCCGACAAGCGCACGCTGATTCGCCGGGTCACCTATGACCTCACTGGACTGCCGCCCACGCCGGAAGACGTGCAGAAATTTCTGGCCGATGACAGCGACGAGGCGTATTCCCGCCTGATCGATCGTCTGCTGGCCAGCCCTGCTTACGGCGAACGCTGGGGCCGGCACTGGCTCGATGTCGTCCGCTATGCCGACTCGAACGGGCTCGACGAAAACGTGGCTCACGGGAACGCCTGGAAGTATCGCGATTATGTCGTCGACGCTTTCAATGGCGATCTGCCGTACGACCAGTTTGTGATCCAGCAACTGGCGGGCGATTTGCTGCCCACACAGTCGAAGGAGGAACGCTATCAGAACCTGATCGCTACCGGCTTCCTGTCGCTGGGGGCGAAGGTGATTGCCGAAGTTGATGAAGTCAAGATGCAGATGGACATCATTGACGAACAGATCGACACCGTCGGGAAAGCCTTTCTTGGTCTGACGCTGGCCTGTGCCCGCTGTCACGATCACAAGTTCGATCCGATCACGACGGCCAACTACTATGGCCTGGCGGGCGTGCTGAAAAGCACCCGCACGATGGAATCGTTCGTGAAGGTGGCCCGCTGGTACGAGAATCCGCTGCCGACCCCGGAAAGCGAAGCCGCGGTGGCAGCCCATGCGGCACAGGTCAAGGAGAAACAGGACGCAATCAACGCCTTCATGGCCGCGGCCGATCAGGCGGTGCTGGATGCCATGTCGCCCGGCGAGACGGTGCCGGAAAAGAAGGAGCCGCTGTATCCCGAGGCAACCAAAGCGGAACTCAAGAAACTGCGGGATGAATTAAAGACCGTGCAGCAAGCGATTCCGGAAACGCCGTCCGCGATGGGCGTCGGCGAACTGGACGTCACCGACGTGGCGATTCACATTCGCGGCAGTCATCTGAAACTGGGCGATGTCGTCCCGCGCCATACTCCGGAAGTATTTAAGGGAATTGATCCCGCAGTCTTTCCTGCCGATCACAGCGGCAGACTGGAATTCGCGAGGTGGCTGGTCTCGGCCGATCAACCTCTGGTGCCGCGCGTGATCGTGAACCGTGTCTGGCGCTGGCATTTCGGGGCCGGACTGGTGACCTCGACGGATAACTTCGGCATCCTCGGCGACCGGCCGGTGCATCCGGAACTGCTCGACTGGCTGGCCACACGCTTCGTGGAGAACGGCTGGTCGTTCAAGTGGCTGCACCGCGAGATCCTGCTGTCGAACACCTATCGGCAGAGCACAATTCCGCAGGCGGCTGCGCTGGACAAGGATCTGGAAAACCGGCTCTGGAGCCGGTTCCCGGTACGTCGGCTGGAAGCAGAAGAGGTCCGCGACTCCCTGCTGGCAGTCAGCGGACTTCTGGACCGCACCACTGGCGGCCCCGTGCTGACGGTGAAGAATCGCGGCTACCTGTTCGACCATACCTCGAAAGATCTGACGAAGTACGACAGCCACCGGCGGGCGATCTATCTACCGGTCATCCGGAACAACGTCTACGACCTGTTCCAGCTGCTCGACTTCCCCGACCCGGCGACTCCGAACGGCGATCGCAACTCCACCACTGTCGCTCCGCAGGCCTTGCTGATGCTCAACAGCGATTTGATCATGGAGTCCAGCGATCAGCTGGCACAGCAGTTACTGGCGGATGCCGCAATGGACGATGCCAGCCGGATTCAGGAACTGTATCGCCGCGTCCTCAGTCGCGATCCGTCGGCGGGCGAGCAGCAGATCCATCTGAAGTTTCTGAATGAGGTCGACACCGCACTCACCGCGGATCATGCCGAGGAGAGCGAACGCCGCCGCATGGCCTGGAGCACGCTCTGTCAGGTCGTGATGGCCTCCAACGAATTTTTGTACCTGAACTAATCGGGCGGAAGACTAAAAGCTCGGGGCCAGGGGACAGGGAGAACCTCACTTTTCTGTCCCTCAGCCTTAGACCTTCAGCCTTGGACCCTCAGCCTTCAGCCCTCCGGAATCCTGCTATGTTCCCGACTCCCTTTTCCCGCCGACAGATGCTGCGTCAGTCGGCCGTGGGTTTTGGTTCGCTGGCCCTCGCGTCCCTGTTGGCCGGCCAGTCCCAGGCGACTCCGGTGGCCACGGCGGGCGTCGATCCACTGGCGGCCAAACTGCCGCACTTCACACCCCGCGCGAAGCGCTGCATCTTCCTGTTCATGAAGGGCGGGCCGTCGCACGTCGACACCTTCGATCCCAAGCCGCTGCTCGATCGGGACGATGGCAAACCGCTGCCGTTCGAGAAGCCGCGACTGCAGTTCGCTCCCACGAACAACCTGCTCAAGTCGCCCTGGAAGTTCAGCCAGTATGGCGAATGCGGTCAACCGGTCAGCGAACTGTTTCCGCACGTCGCGAAGCATGTCGATGACATCTGCATGATGCATTCGCTGTACGGCACGAATCCCGCTCACGGCGGGGCGCTGCTGAAGATCCACACCGGCAGCGACAACTTCGTGCGGCCGAGCATCGGATCGTGGCTGTCGTACGGCCTGGGCACCGACAATGCCAATCTGCCGGCATTCGTGACGATCTGTCCGACGCTGGCACACGGCGGCGTCAACAACTGGAGTTCCGCTTTCCTGCCGGCGGTCCACCAGGGCACTCCCATCGGTAATGCCAGCGTGCCGTCGAGCGAAGCGAAGGTGAAATACATCACGAATTCAAGGTTGCCGCGCTCCGTGCAACAACTGCAACTGGATCAGATGCGGGCGATGAACCGTCAGCATCTGGCAGAGTCGGGGCCGGATGCTTCGCTGGAAGCCCGCATCAACTCGTTTGAACTCGCCTTCCGGATGCAGACGGAATTCCCGCAGGTTGAGGATCTGTCGTCCGAAACTGAAGCCACGCAGAAGATGTATGGCCGCATGTGTCTGATGGCCCGTCGTTTTGCCGAAGCGGGCGTGCGTTACATCCAGTGTACCCACAGCGACAGCAAGGTGCAGTGGGATCAGCACGGCAACCTGAAAAGCGGGCATGAGGAAAAGGCGGGCGAAGTCGATCAGCCCATCGCGGCACTGCTGCAGGATCTGAAAGCCCGCGGGCTGCTGGAAGACACGCTCGTCTGGTGGGGCGGCGAATTCGGTCGTACGCCGACCGCTCAGGGCAACGACGGTCGCGACCATAACCCGGAAGGGTTCACAATGTGGCTGGCCGGCGGCGGCGTGAAGGGCGGCTACCGCTACGGCACCACCGACGACTACGGTTACTACGCCCAGGAAAACAAGGTCCATATCCACGACATGCACGCGACCATCCTGCATGCAATGGGACTGAATCACGAGCAACTGACCTATCGTCATGCCGGTCGCGATTTCCGTCTGACCGATGTCGAAGGCCATGTCGTTCACGACATCTTCGCCTGACGACGTTGCGGCTCATCCCGAAAGAACCACCAGCCCGAAGCGCGACCGAGCGAAGGGGAGTCAATCCTTCCTCACTCGCGCTTCGGGCTGGTGTTTTTTGAGCCAGGTGACAGACAATGCAGGATTTACAAACCGAACCGAGGCCGATTGTAAGTTTGCTGCATCTTCCAGGGGATACAGGCCGGGTGGCCAACAACTTGCAGGGGAGCGACGAGACGAGAATTCGTCCCGGGAAATTCAGGATGTGATGTCGTGAAGACGGGTCGCGCTGATGGGCCGTCATGCGGGCGCTGCATGTCGGCGTCATCATCTGAAATCGAGGTGGAAAGAAAGGGCACCTCACGCGGGTTGAAATACAACCTGCGAGGCACAACCGGGTGACGATGGGACCGCCATCCCGGGAGTGGCGAGCCGGATTCAGACCATCATGGCGACGTCATCATCAATCCCGGCTTCCTCAGTCGCCGGCATGTCGCTCAGCCACGGATCGCCGTCAAAACCGGCTAAAACCGAGAGCACGGTCCGCCAGCAGCCTTCCACGACCACGCAGTCGGATTGCCGCATCGACAGCAGGCCGCGGTCCGAAAGGTAATTCGTCAGCACTCCCAGTTCTGCCTGGGTCGCAGTGACCTCGGTCAGGGTGGGGCTGAGCACTTCAACGCGCAGGACGCTTGGAGACATGAGAGGGCTCCTGGACAACGGACTGAGACAGAGACGTGAGTTTTCGACGATGTGAGTTTCGACCGTACCGGATCGCGGTCGACAATGCCACAAAAATCAGGAATAGAAAATAACGGAGATGCAATGATTGTGCCCGACACGTCGGAAATTCGTGTGGCACATTCCGCAAGTCCGCGGTAATCCGGAAGATCGGACAAGAATTCGCTGGTGGACCGGGTACGAATGTTGAGAGGAATGCAGAAGGGACGGCTGCCAGTGTGATGAAAGACGAGGCAGCTTGCAGCAGAAAACTGCAGCACTGGCAGCAGGGTTCGGGCTGACGTCAGCTGACCTGACGTTGTTGGTATCGGTCACGCTCGCGATAAATCGCAAGCGAATTCGGCGGTGCAAGGCGGGAAGCGGGAAAAGTTCCCGCTCGGACGTTTCCTGCTTAAGACCGGCAGACTTCCAGCGATTTCGGCAATAGAAATCGCCGGAAGTAGTCCGGTTCACCGCTGTTTCATTGCGCCAGGTTCGCAGAAACGGTGCTCCTGGATGTCGCCCCGCCTGCAGGAAATCAGGTTTGCAGGAGATCAGGTCACCGGTCCCCATGTCCAGGGGCAGAATTCTTCATCTCCGATTCCCTGAGCTTCGCTCTTCGTCGGTTCGCCGCTGGCGACTGCGATCACATTCTCGAAGATCTCACGGCCGACCTCTTCAATCGTCGCTCCGTCCAGAATCCTGCCGGCGTTGATGTCCATGTCGTCGATCATGCGATCAAACATCGGCGTGTTGGTGGCGATTTTGATGGTCGGGACGGGCTTGCAGCCAAAACAACTGCCGCGACCGGTGGTGAAGCAGACGACATTGCAGCCGCCGGCCACCATGCCGGTCACTGACGCCGGGTCGTAGCCGGGCGTGTCCATGATGACGAAGCCGCGTTCGCGGATCTGTTCGGAGTACTTGTAGACCGCCTTCAGGGCGGTGGTGCCGCCCTTGGCGATCGCTCCCAGCGATTTTTCGTAGATCGTCGTCAATCCGCCCTTCTTGTTACCAACCGACGGATTGATGTCGATCCGCTCACCGAACTTGCCGGTGTATTCAATCCACCAGCGAATCCGTTCCAGCAGCGCTTCGCCGACTTCGCGCGAGACCGCTCGCCGTGTCAGCAGATGCTCGCCGCCGTAAATCTCGGTCACTTCGGACAGGCAGGCCGTGCCGCCTGCGGCCACCAGCAGATCGCTGCAGTAACCCAGTGCCGGATTGGCGGTGATACCGCTGTTCCCGTCGCTGCCACCGCATTCCAGGCCCAGCACGATTTCCGAGACCGGAATCGGCTCGCGTCGGGCTTTATTGACTTCGGGCAGCAGTTCCCGGATCGCGCCCGTCACGCGGTCCACGGTCTTGCGCACCCCGCCGGCATCCTGAATGTTCATGATCAGCGGAGCTGGTTTGCTGCTTCCGCCCAGTTGCACCAGACCGCCATTTTCCATCAGGAACGATGCCTGCGAGGTCTCGCAGCCCAGGCCGACGACCACGTAGGCTGCGATGTTCGGATGTCGCGCGAAGCCGGCGAGCGTACGCACCAGTTGCTGGTGGTCCTCGCCGCCGTATTGCATCGAGCAACCGCCCTTGTGGACCAGCGGGACGACGCCGTCGACTTCCGGAAACTGTTCCAGAATCGCGTCGTCGAAGTTCTGGGCAACATACTTTGACGTGGTCGCCGAGCAGTTCACGGTGCTGATGATGCCGATGTAATTCCGTGTTGCGGCGCGGCCGTCGGGACGGCGGTAGCCCTGAAAGGTGCGACCGGTGACGGGAGCCGGCGGCGGGGGAACTTCAGTGGAGAAGGCGTAGTCGAGACTTAACTGACCGGCGTCCACGTTGTGAGTGTGGACCCAACCTCCCGCAGGAATCATTGTGCGGGCGAAACCGATCGTCTGACCGAACTTGCGGATCGGCTGACCGGCTTCAATGGTCTTCAGGGCGACCTTGTGCCCCATGTCGACCGCTTCAGCGGTGGTGATTTCGCCGCCGAAGTCGAGCAGACAATGCGTGCCCGCGTTCAGTGCGCGGGCGGCGACGGCGATGTTGTCATCAGCATGCAGTTGAATCAACGGACGCGCGGCAGGCATGCGAGCGGGCTTTCCCGGCAGGTAGTGGCGACTCTGGTGGAATAAATGCAGAACCCAATCATATCAAAACGACCGGCGGAATCGCGTGTCCGGCAATTCCCGGGCAGATTTCGCAGTGGGTTCTGCTGGCAACCTGGCTGACGTTCCAGCTCTCTGACGTTCCCGGGCCGCAGACGATAAAATCAGGATCTGATCGCGAAAGGAGTCTGTCGATGCCTGTTCCTGACCCGACGTCGTTGCCGCCCACATCGTTTCCCCCGACGTTGTTGCTGGGTGACGATCCGGCTGCACTGCAGCGGGAAGTGCTGCAGCAGTGTCTGACAGCATTGCAGGAGGAGCGCGCCCGGGGCACGGCCGGCACCGTTCTCTGGCTGGTGCCCACGCAGCAGGCCCGGAAGCAGTGGACCCGCACGCTGGTGTCATCACTGGGTTTCACGCTGATGGCGTCGCCTGTGGTCACGTTCAACAGCTTCGCAGAACGGCTGTTGCAGGCGGCAGGGCGTCCGGCCACGGCCATTTCGCCGACCGTCCGGCGACTGCTGTTGCGGCGGATCACGCAGCAGATGGCCCAGGACCGCCGGCTGTCGCACTTCGCTCCGGTGGTCACGACCACCGGCTTCCTGGATATCGTGGAAGCCTTCATCGCCGAACTGAAACGGGACGAAATCTGGCCCGAGGAATTTCTGGCGGCCTGCCGCGACGGGGCTGGTCTGTCGGTGCGGGATCAGGAACTGGGCGAGATCTATCTGCACTATCAACAGATCCTGAATGTTGAAAACTGGTACGACTCGGAAGGCCGGTTCTGGCTGGCGCGTACGGAACTGGAGAAGGGACGCTGCCGCGGACTGCCGGCCTGGTCATGGATCGGCGTGGCCGGGTTCACCGATTTCACGCTGACGGAAATGGAGATTCTGGAACAGCTGTGGCCACGCACGAAATCGCTGGTCCTGACGTTGCCGCACGATCCGGGCGGCCGCGAAGCTGTATTTGCCCGGTCGACGATGGCGGCCCGCGCTCTGGGAAAACTGTTTCCGAATCTGCGGCAGAGAACCGTGTCCGCCCTCCCCGGCGAGTCCCTTGATCGTCGGCATCTGCGACAGGGACTGTTCGGGAACCCGCGCGAAGTGACTCCCGCAACTACCTGTCAGCATCTGCAGGTCGTCGGGTGTACGGGCAGCGACAGCGAAGTGACTTCGGTTGCCTTGCAGATCAAGACCTGGCTGCGTGCCGGCGTGAAACCGGGACACATCGCGATTGGTCTGAGATCGATCACCGAAGACGGACTGCGTTGGCGCGATACGCTTCAGGCGACCGGTTTGCCGGTCTGGTGCGACACCGGGGCTCCCTTTGCAGCTTGCGGCCTGATCAAGTTTTTGCTGGCAGTATTGCAGGCAGAACTGGATGACTGGCAATTTGCGCGGATCACCGGCGTGTTCGGCTCATCGTACCTGTCTCCGCCACGAGAAGTGGTGCAGGGCGATGCGGAACTGCGGTCGGTCGCGCGAGTGTTGCGTGGGTTGCGGCTGCCGCAGGGACGGGTGCAGATTCTGGACAGTGCGACTGCCGCAGCGCGACGTCTGGCCGCAGCAGCCGTCGAGGCGGACGCAGATCGGGAAGTCGACGCGGATCGGGTCGATGATCCGGATGATGTGATCTATCGCGGCCTGTCTGCCGCCGATTGCGTGCCCGCCGCGCGGGCCCTGCAGTGGTATCAGCAGGTGACCCAGCGGTTGCGGCGACCACAATCGCTGGCGAACTGGGCCGATGTCCTGACGGAACTGTTGCACGAACTGGGAGCGCTGCCTGGCGCTGCACAGCCGGATCATCCGGACCAACTATTGTGGGAATTGTGGCAGCGTTCGATGCGGGATGCCGCTGCGGCCGAGGAACAATACCTGAAGCGACCGCGAGAATTTCCCCTGGCAGAGTTCGTCGATGAACTCCGCGATCTACTGAACGGGGAACGCCAGGATCCTCTGCCGGAACCTGCGGGCAGCGTCCGGATTCTGGGACTGGACGAACTGCGACATCTGGAAACGCCGTATCTGGTCGTCGCCGGTCTGACGGAAGAGAGCTTCCCGCGCCGCCGCAGTGACGATTGTCTGTTCAGTGACGCCGAACGCCGTCAGCTGGCAGACCAGGGATTACCGATCCGGCATGCCTCGCTGCATCAGCAGGAGGAAATGCTGTTCTTCTATCAGGTGATGCTGTCGGCGGGTGAGCAGCTGTTGCTGACTTATCCAGAGGTCAACCATCGCGGACAGCCGGCGTTTGCCAGCCCGTACGTCACTGCACTGCGAACCTTGTGGACGGATGCTGCGCTGCCGATCCGGCATGAAGGCCAGCTCGATCCGGTGCCCGATCCTGCCCGCGCCGTACACGCCGGCGATGCTCGCCTGATTGCGACCCGGGCGGCGCTGGATGGTGACTTCGGGTGGTTGCGAACCTTGTGGGAGAGTCCCGCCACGCAGACCGCGGTGACCGGCGTGGTCGCTGCCGTCGAGATGGCCCGGCACCGGTTTCACACGGCAGGTTTCACTCCGTATGAGGGCCAGCTGGAAATCGCAGCCCATCAGGAATGGCTGTCCCGGAAATTTCACGAGACGCGGCAGTTCAGCGCGACAGAACTGGAATCCTATGCCACCTGTCCGTTTCGTTTCTGGCTGCAATCGATTCTGAAAGTGGAACCGCTGCCGGAGGTGGAGCAGGGGACCGACGTGCAACGCCGCGGGGTGGTGGTGCACGATGTGTTGTCGCGATTGATTGACGACATGCAGCCGGACCCCGAGGTCGATCGCCTCGTGCTACGGTTTCAGCAACTGGCGGGCGAGTTGCTGGACCAGCAGATTGCGGAGTCGGATCTGCAACGGGCGCTGTTGCGGATCGAGCAGCAGGTGCTGAGCGAATGGGGGCAGGCGTACGGAGAGCAGTTCGGGATCTATGCAGAGAAGGTGGGACTCGCCTGGGGAGGCCGCTGGAGCCTGGCAGCGCCGGAATTGCCGTTCGGGGACGTGCCCGGTTCCCGCCAGAATGAGGCCGCGTCCCGCGCCACGCCACGGGTTCCGCCGCTGGAACTCGGTCCGCCGGGACAGCAGGTTCGCATCCGTGGTCGTATCGACCGCATCGATACCGGCGTGGTCGAAGGTCAGAAGGTGTATACCGTCATCGATTACAAGACCGGCAGCCGGCGGGCCCTGAAGAAAGACGACCTGGATCGCGGCCTGTCGCTGCAACTGATCCTGTATGCGATGGCAGCGCGGCGGCTGGGCATGGTCTCACCGGAGGCAGTGCCGTATCAGATCGGGTACTGGTGCTTGCGCGAGACCGGATTTCAGACGGGTTTCAGTACCCGCAAGAAGGACAGCCTGCCGCCGATCGAAGCCGCGGACTGGCTGGAATATGAACAGGTGATCGAGGAAACCATTCCGCGTTTGGCGCGCGGGATTCGTTCGGGTGAGTTCGTGGTTCACAATCATGACGAAAATTGCACGAGCCGCTGTGCGTTTCGTACCGTCTGCCGGGTCCAGCAGATTCGGCCCCTGGCAGATACCCTGCACAAGGTCCGGTCCGGCACGCCACTGGCTGCCGTAGCAGAGACCTCCGGCGGAGAGCCGTCATGAGCAAATCCAGCGGCCGGGAACCTGGAAAGCCCGTTGCGCAAGAGCATCCACCAACGATCGTGATGAGATCCCCGACATCATCCGCCCGTTCCGTATCTGCCCATGGCTCGGTTGCGAAGTCATCGACTGCGAAATCGCCAGCGGACACGACGCCCTCAGTCGGGGAGATCCCGCAAGCGGAGGGGTTGTGCGTCCTGACGATTGGTCATGGTGAGCGGGCCGAATTCCGGGATCTGAAACTGCACCTGCTGTCGCTGTTGCCGGAGGGACTGGCTGGCAGTTGGCCGGAGATCGCCGGATTTCTGGCCGATCAAGCAGCTCGTGCGGCAGATGTCGTGATTGTCTGGCAATCCTGGCCGGATGAATACTCCAATCGCGAGATTCTCGCACTGCTCACCCGCGTGCCGCTGGCGACGGTGCTGTGTATTTCCGGCCCGTGGTGTGAAGCGGAAGGCCGGACGCGAACGCACTGGCCGTCTGGCTTGCGCGTACCTGACTGGCAAGCGGCGCGGCGGATCGAGCTCGAACTGCAATCGCGGCGTGAAATGGCGGGTTCGGCGGTCTCCGTCCTGCCCTGGACGGCCTCGCGAGAAGAAGTCTGGCTGCGCGACATCCGGGCACACTTGCAGCCGGACCTCAACGGTCTCCGCTGTCACGTCATTTCCGCGGATGCCGTCCTGAGGCAGACCGTGGTCGATCAACTCGCCCGTTGGCAGGCAACAGTCACGCAATCCGCAGAGATCGAGACAGCAACGGAACCATATCCTGCGTGTCTGGTGGTGGACCTTGAGCCGTGGACATCCGGCTGGCGTGAGAGCCTGATCAGTTTACTGACCGATTCCGCCGAAGTTCCGGTGATCGGACTCGCCGGCTGGATCACTCCGGACCTGCACGCAGAATGGCAGGCTCTCGGCACTGCT
>VFQN01002913.1_pt1 | contig 25497 bp, 22 predicted proteins | sample 3512371 | NCBI WGS metagenome assembly VFQN01 (sample SAMN10412370, study PRJNA504923) | tailings metagenome | isolation source: Replicate 2 from Balatoc abandoned mine | place: Philippines: Itogon, Benguet | collected 2017-08-28 | reverse complement strand
CGCCCCAGCCCCCCCGAACGAATCCCGGGCGGCGCGTTCCACCTTGACCACGCCCCTGCCGAGAGCCCGCAGACCACGCCCGACCCTGGAGTGCTTGATCTTGTAGGCCGACCATACGGTGAAGGCTGCGATCGCCAGCATGGCATAGTAGTACGGCACCTTCGCCCACTGCACCGAGAGGTCGTTCGGCGGCAGGGTGAGACCGTTGGCACCGCCGATGAAGTGCCAGTTGTCGAACAGGATACGGGCGATCATCAAAAGGGCGATCGACGAGATGATGAAGCTCGGGCCGCGTACCTTGAGCGTGACCATGCCGACGGCATAGCCGAGGGCTGCGGCAACGAGGCCGGCAATCGGCGCGGTGACCAGCGTGGAAATGCCGTAGCGCGCCAGAAGCATGCCGGAGAAATATCCCCCGACGCCGAAGAACACCGCGTGGCCGAGCGAGACGTAACCGGCAAAGCCGCCGAGGATGTTCCAGCCCGAGGCCATGGCGACGTAGGAGGCGGTGAACAGCACCAGGTGCAAGACGTAATTGTAGTTCCCGGTAAATTGCAGCAGCGGCAATGCGGCGAGCAGCGCAAGCAAGGTGAGCGGGAACCAGGTCGCGCGGGTCTGGTCCGCCTTGCGCGACAGTTTCTCGTTGTGGGCGCGGCGCGCCTCGATGACAGCGCTGGCGCTGGAATCCTGAAGGGTAACGGCCATCATGCCATCTCCGGTTTTTCGCCGAACAGGCCCTGTGGCCGAACCAGCAGAATGATGAAAAGGGCGAGGAAGAAGGTCAGCGTTGACCAGGTCGCCCCGATCCAGGTGCCGACAAAGGCGGCGATGACGGACAAGACCAGCGCGCCGACCACCGTGCCGAGAATGCTGCCCATGCCGCCGAGAACGACCACCGACATCAGCATGGCGATCCACTCCCAGTGCTTGGCCGGAAAGAAGCTGAACACGAAGCTGACCAGCGATCCTGCAGCGCCCGCAAGACCGATGCCGATGGCAAAGGCAAGCACGCTGATGAACTGTACGTTGACGCCGAGGAGTTCGGCCGCCTCGCGGTTCTGCGTCGTGGCACGGATGGCATAGCCGAGCCGCGAATATTTGAGGAACAGGGACAGCGCCGCGATAATCGCCAGCGAGACGAGGCCGGCATAGAGCTGCCCCTTGGGGATGAAGACGTCGCCGATGAAGAACGCCGCGGTGGCGTAGTCGGGCGACGTCACCCGCTGCGTGTTTGTGAACAGGCCACCAAGCAGCCCCTCCACCATCATCGCCAACGCGAAGGTGAGCAGCACGGTCATCTCGGAGTATTTGGCGCTCTTGGTCTCCCGCTGGAACAGCAGCCGGTAGAGCACCACGCCGACGGCCGCCATCGCAACGGCCGCGACGGGCAGCATGGCGATCGGGTCGATACCGAACGTCTTGAACGCCAGGTAGGTGATGTAGGCGCCGCCGATGATCAGCGCGGGATGGGCGAGATTGACGATGCGCATCACGCCGAAGACAAGCGACAGGCCGGAGCCCATGAGAGCGATGACGCCGCCAAGCGCCAGGCCCAGGATCAGTATCTGCAATATCTCTGCCATGTCTGTTCCTCGTCAGGCGGCCTTCTTGCCGCCGAGGTAGAGTTCCTGGATGCGCGGATCGGCCAGCACCGTGGCGGCCGGGCCTTCGAACAGTGTCCGGCCGAGATCGAGCACCACGCCCCAGTCGGCGTTCCTGAGCCCCATCAGCGCGTTCTGTTCGACGAGGAGGACGGTGACGCCTTCCGCCGACATCATCTTCATGATGTCGAACATCTCCTGGACGACCTTCGGCGCAAGACCGAGGGACGGCTCGTCCAGCATGACGATGTCCGGCTTGATGATGAGCGTGCGGGCCATGGCGAGCGTCTGCTGCTGGCCACCGGACATCGTGCCGGCATGCTGGTCGGCACGCTCGCGAAGGATCGGGAAACGTTCGAGAATGCCTTCGATGCGGCGCTCCAGCTCCTTCTTGTCGTCAAGGATGAAACCGCCCATGCGCAGGTTCTCCCGCACGGTCATCTTCGCAAACAGCGCCCGTTCCTGCGGCACGAAACAGATGCCCTTGCGCAGGATTTGGTCTGGGCGCAGCCCGTTCAGCCGCTCGCCCTTGAACAGAACGTCGCCCTTGCGGATCGACAGCATGCCGCAGATCGCCTTGAGCAGCGTCGACTTGCCGGCACCGTTGGGGCCGATGATGCAATGGACCTTGCCGGGCTCGACGGTCAGATGCGCCCCATCGATGATGGCGGGGCCGTCGCCGTAGCCGGCGGTGATGTTGGTGACCTCAAGAAGTTTCGTCATCAGGCGGCCTCATCTTCCAGGACGCCGCCGAGATAGGCATCCAGCACGTGGGGATCCCTGCGCACGACGTCGGGCGTGCCGGCGCAGATGACCTTGCCGTGCGCCATGACCACGACCTTGTGCGAGAGGCGCATGATCAGGTCCATGTTGTGCTCCACGATCAGCACCGTCAGGCCCTTGTCGTTGAGCGCGCGGATATGGCCGACGATCTCTTCCATCAGCGACGGGTTGACCCCGCCGGCCGGCTCGTCGAGCAGGATGATCTTCGGGTCGGACATCAAAAGCGCGGCGAGGTCCATGAGCTTCTTCTGCCCGTAGGAGAGATTGTGACCATCCTCGTGGGCGATGCGGGTGATGCCGAGGAAATCGAGGATCGACATCGCCTTGTCCTTCTCCTCCCGCGACATGGCGGGGCGGAACAGGCCGCGCAGGCCCTCGACCCGGGATTGAACGATGACATTCTCGATCACCGTCATGTCGCCGAGGTTGCGCGAGATCTGGAACGTCCGGCTGAGGCCCTTGGCCGTGATCTTGTGCGGCCGGAGGTGGTCGATCCGCTCGCCATCGAGCCAGACCTCGCCGGATGTCGGCGCCGCCGTTCGGCTGATGCAGTTGAACGCCGTCGTCTTTCCGGCGCCGTTCGGTCCGATCAGGGCGGTGATCGCGCCTTTCTCAACCGTGAACGTCGCACCGTCGACAGCCTTGATGCCGCCGAAATGCTTACAGAGGTTCTTCACTTCCAGCATGCGCCATCTACCTTTCGCAGTTGCGCTGACAATGGCCGGCGGCGGGAAGGGTGTCTGCGAGGGACACCCCTCCGCCGCCTGCTTCTCAGAACCCGTTCTTGGGATAGCTGAACGGCGATACGCCCTCGAATTCGCCCGTCGGGTAGACGAACTTCAGGCTGCCATCCTGCCACTGCGTCATGATGTGGGACTTCTCCACCGGCAGGCCGACGTCATCCCAGGAGAAGCGGCCAAGCACCGTGCGGACCGGGTCCTCCTTGGTGCGCGCATGCAGCCATTCGCCCATCTTCGCATTGTCGGTGGTCCCCGCTCCGAGGATCGCCTGCTCGATACCCTGGCAGACGGCGAACGGAATGGCGCTGTCCTCGTCCGGTTCGACACTGTATTCGGCGGTGAAGGCCTTGACGAAGTCAGCGTTGTTGAACGGCTTGCCGGCCAGCGTGCTCTCGAACGGCACGTCCTTGTGCCAGGTGGTGTGGATCAGCACGCCATCGGCCGCTTCCTTGCCAACGCCCTCGATGAACTCCGTCTGCGCTCCCTGGCTGAGATAGACCAGCTTGGGAGTGGCGCCGACGGTCTTGAGGCTGCGGGTCAACTGCACCGCTTCTTCCGCCGAGGCCGTGAGGCCGATGACCATCTCGGCACCGGAGCGCTTGACCGAATTGGCAAGGTTCAGCCAGTCGTTGAAACCTTCCTCCGGCCACTTCTCCTTCATCAGGACCTCGATACCCACATCCGCGAGGTAACCGGGCGCCAGATCGGCGATCTCCTTGTCGGTCGCGGGGTCCTTCACCTTCTGCCCGAGCAGACCCGCCTCGATGGCATTGGCGAAGAAGTCGTCCGCTGAAACCACGGCCACGCTCTTCGGCGCTTCGCCGGCCGGAATGAGCTGCTTGATAACCGCGGCCACGTCCTTGCCGGTATATTCAGCGGCGTTGACCTGGAAGTAGAACAGGTTCTTGTAGCCCTGCTCGTAGATGCGCAGCGCCCCGCCCGAGGGAATGGCGTGCACCATGTTGTATTTCGAAAGGATGCTGGCGACCGGGAAGGTCAGGCGGCTCGAAAACGTGCCATATACCGCCTCGACCTTATCGACATTGATGAAACGTTCGTACTGGTTGATCGCGGTCGCCGTATCGGACCGGTTGTCGCTGACGATCAGCTCGACCTGCCGGCCGAGAATGCCGCCGGCTTCGTTGATCAGTTTCGTGCAGAGCTCGTAGCCCCGCTTGTGTTTTTCGCCGCTGACCGAGAGTCCCCCGGTAATCGGCAGCGAAGCGCCTATCCTCAGATTTTCCGCATGGGCCGCACTGGCCGCAATCGCCACAGCGGCCGTTGCCGCGAGCAATGTATTCAATCTCATACGCCTTCCTCCCGTTAGCGATCGATTGTATCCGCGACCGGGCGCCCACCGCGGGGAGCCCGGCTGAATTTCGTGCCCGGTAAAGGAAGCCCAGCGGACGCTGCCGCATTCCCCGTCCGGGATCATTAGGGGTATTTTGCCGGCCGCCCTCCACGACGAACCGGTATCTGCCCGATGCAGGAACTCTCCTCCAAGCGTCCATGCAATCGATTGCGAAGATGAGGTATCATGGCACTTGCGTTTGGTCAAGGATTTTCGCAAACGATTGCGTGCGCCATCCGTCATCTGCTAATATGGAAAAATCAGAGGGGATCAGATGCGGCAGAAACGGGTTACGCTGAAGGATATCGCCCGGGAGACAGGCGTACACGTATCCACCGTCTCCCGGGCGCTTGATCCTGTGGAGCGCAAGTCGATCACGGAAGAGGTTGCCAGCCGCATCCAGGCTGCGGCGGATGCCCTGGGATATCGGCCGAACCGCATCGCCGCCGGGCTTCGGACCAATCGCACGATGACCGTCGGCGTGATGATTCCCGACATCACCAACGTGATCTTTCCGCCTATCCTGCGCGGTATCGAGAGCGTTCTCGAGCCGCTGGGCTACGCATCGATCATCGTCAATACCGATAGTGAACGGGATCGGGAAAGCCGTCTTGTCGACGTGCTGCGGGACCGCGGCGTCGATGGCATCATTCACGCGGCCGTGTTGAGAAGCGATCCGTCCATCGCGCGGGCCGCAGCCGAAGGCCTGCCGGTGGTGACGCTGAACCGCATGGTCGAGAACTCGCAGATTCCCTATATCATCAACGACGAGGACGCCGGCATCTGCGAGATGCTGCGCCACCTGCGCGATCTCGGCCATCGCGACATTGCCCATCTCGCCGGTCCGCAGGACCTGTCGACCGGCCAGCTTCGCCTTGCCGCCTTCCGCAACGCCGCTGCTGCCCTTTCACTGGAGTTCCGCCCCGACCTCGTGGCAACCGCCCGGCGCTTCGACGAGCAGGAAGGCGCACGCTGCATCCGGGATCTCCTGGTACCGGGCCGGAAATTCACGGCCGTCCTGTGCGCCAACGACCGTCTTGCACTGGGCGCGATCGACGAGTTGCGCGAGCGCGGCATCGACTGCCCGCGCGAGGTTTCCGTCACCGGCTTCAACGACATGCCGTTTCTCGACCTCATCCGCCCCCGGCTGACGACCGTCCGCATCCTCCAGCACAGTGCCGGCCAGACCGCGGCCACCGTGCTGCTGCAACTCATGAATGGCGAGAAGGCGGAGGACATCCCCGCGGAGACGATCCTGCCGGTCGAGATCATCGTCCGCGAGAGCACCGCTCCCGTCCGCAGCCTCGCGTGATCCCGAAAACCGGAATGCGCCGCCACGACCATCCCGGCGGACAGAAGGCGGCCCGTCCCGTGGAGGAAGGCCGCCCCTCGCCCCTACTTCGTCGTGTAGCCGCCGTTGACGAGGATGGTCTGGCCGGTCATCCACCAGCCATCGGAAACCATGAAGCGGATATAGGGGACGATATCCTCGATATCGGTGAGGCCGGTTTTCGAAAACCCCGACAGGGCTGCGGCGGTCTTGTGATAGGCAACCGCATCGGCTCCCTCGGCCGGATAGAAGAAGGGTGTATCCATCGGGCCCGGCCCGATCGCCGTTACCGAGATGCCGCGCTCACCGAACTCCTTGGACGCGGCCCGCGTGAAATGCTCGACCGGCGCCTTGGTGCCGGCATAGCTCGCATAAAAGGGCGTGAAGGCGCCGAGCAGGGACGTGACGAGCGTCACCAGCTTGCCATTGTCGTTGAGATGCCGGCCTGCTTCCTTGATGAAGAAGAAGGCCGTTTTGGCGTTGACGGCGCTCATCTCGTCATATTCGGCTTCGCTGATCTCGAGCATGGGCTTCTTCAGCACCTTTCCGACCGTGTTGATGGCGATATCCGGCCGGCCAATGGCAGCGACCGCATCGACGAACAGTTTTTCGACGGCACCGGCCGTCGTCAGGTCGGCCTGGAAGGCGACGGCCTCGGCGCCCGCGGCCTTGACGGCGGCCACGGTGGCGTCGGCCTCCGCCCTGCTGGCGGCGCTGTTGTAGTGGATTGCGATCGCCTTCGCGCCATGCGCCGCGAGGTCACGGGCGACCAGCCCGCCAAGGTTCTTCGCGCCTCCGGCGATGATGACGGTTTTGCCTTTGATGCTGTGGTCGGTCATGGGCGGCCTCCTTTGCCGGTTCCGCGATCACATGAGCGATCGCTTTCTTGGGAAGAACATATCGTCTAGGATCAGCCGATAAAGACGGCCATTCTGACATCACTTGTCAGAAATTCCGTGCAATCGAGTGGATAGAACACGTGGACCGTATCGATCTGTTCCGCATTTTCGCGCGTGTCGTCGAGCAGGCAAGCTTCACCCGCGCCGCCGATACGCTGGGGATTGCCCGTTCTTCCGTATCGGCAGCCGTTCAGGAACTGGAGGGCCGCGTCGGCGCGCGGCTGCTCTATCGCACCACGCGCAAGGTCTCCCCGACCCAGGACGGCGTGGCCTTCTACGAACGCTGCCAGCGCGTCATCGCCGATGTCGAGGACACGGAAAACCTGTTCCGCCAGACATCCGCACGGCCATCGGGAAAGCTGCGGATCGACGTGCCCGGCCGGATCGGACGCCTGATCGTCGCGCCGGCCCTGCCCGGCTTCCTTGACGACTATCCCGAGATCGACATCGATCTCGGTGTCACCGACCGCACGGTAAATCTCGTCGAAGACGGCGTCGATTGTGTTCTGCGCGTCGGTTCGCTCGGTGATTCCGGCCTGATCGCACGCCCGATCGGCAGACTGCCGCTCATCAACGTCGCCAGCCCGGCCTATCTGGCGCTTCACGGAACGCCGCACACGCCAGACGATCTCCGGTATCAACGGGCGATCAACTACGCCTCGCCTTCCAGCGGTCGGGTCGAGGACTGGGAATGGCTCGAGAACGGGACGCTGCACAGGATGCAGATGCAGGGACGCGTCACCGTCAACAGTGCGGAGGCCTATATCGCCTGCTGTCTCGCCGGCCTCGGACTGATCCAGATACCAGCCTATGACGTCAGAGGACACCTGGAAGCCGGAGAACTGGTCGAGATCATGCCCCATCACCGCGCCGAGCCGATGCCGATGGCCCTGCTCTACCCGCACCGCCAGCACCTCTCCCGTCGATTGCAGGTCTTCGCCGACTGGCTCGAGGCGCTGCTCAGGCGACAACTTTTGTAGTCCTCCGAAACGGCTTTTCTTCAATGTACGAGGCAGAGGTCGCCCATATCCCGCCTCGCAATCCCGAAAGAGCACCTCCGGCAAGAGTTCAACCGGAGCGCCACGACCGGCTGCTCAAGGCTGCCGTCGGCTTCAGGCGCAGGCGCTGAAAGGCGATGTCGATCCAGATACCGAAGGGGCGCATCGTCGTTGGCAACCGCAAACCGCTCTCCTCGAACCGCCGGAAACAGCCACTTCAACCCTCTTTGTCATTCAATCCTACACGTCCTGCGTTTATGGCTAACGGAGTTTTTACGCCGGCGGGACGCACCATTTCAGGACATAACACACTTCCTCCAACGCCCTGAAAAACCGGGACTGTTACCACCTTCTTCACAAAGCACCGCAATGGTACGCCTCGGTTCAATCCAGCAATCCCACCCGCTTCACGAAATCTTATCCATGTCCTTTCAGCCGATCTTATCAACCGTCGGTTATGCCTTTGAGGAACGATAAGCCAAGAGCCCGCTGTCCGGCCGGCAATGAAAACGACGGAGAAGACCATGAAGCAGAAGATTCGTGATATCCTGGCGAAACACGGTGGCCTGCCGACGCCGGTCGATCAGCTCGCGGACGATGCCGATCTCTATGCAGCCGGCCTCTCCTCCTTTGCTTCCGTGCAGGTGATGCTCGGCATCGAAGACGCCTTCGACGTCGAATTCCCCGACAACCTGCTCAACCGCAAGTCCTTCCAGAGCATCGACGCGATCACGAAGGCGGTGTCGGGCCTTGTCGGGAGCACGGAGGCCGCCGAATGACACTCACCGTCGGAAAGGGGCTGACGGAACGCGCCGAGCGCGTCTCCGCCGTGGCTGCAGCGCATGCCGACGACGTGGACGCCAAGGGCCGCTTCCCGCGGGAAGCCGTCGATGCGATGATCGCCGAACGGCTGCTTTCCATCCAGATTCCCGCCGCGCTCGGCGGCGAGGACGCCTCCGTCTCTGAAATCGCCGAAATCTGCTCGGTACTCGGCCAGACCTGCTCGGCCGCCGCCATGGTCTTCGCCATGCACCATATCAAGCTGTCGAGCCTCGTCTCACACGGCGCGGGTGATGCCTGGCACTCGGGCTTCATGCGCCGCGTTTCAGACGAACAGCTTCTCCTCGCCTCAGCAACGACCGAGGGCGGCATCGGCGGCAACCTGCGCAACAGCATCTGCGCCATCGAGATTACCGGCGACACCTGCCGCCTTACCAAGGACGCCACCGTGATCTCCTACGGTGCCCATGCCGACGCAATCCTCATCACCTCGCGCGCCCATGCGGACGCTGCCTCGACCGACCAGGTCATGACCGTCTTCACCAGGGACCAGTATACGCTGGAGCAAACCCATGTCTGGGATACGCTCGGCATGCGCGGCACCTGCTCGGACGGCTGGCTGTTCAAGGGCGAAGCGCCGAAAGAGCAGATCCTGCCCAAACCCTTCGCCGAGATCGCGGCGCAATCGATGCTCGCCACCTCGCATCTCTTGTGGAGCGCCGTCTGGTACGGCATCGCCGTCAACGCCGTCGCCCGTGCGCAGGCCTTCGTGCGCGCCGCCGCGCGCAAAAGCCCCGGCGTGACACCACCCGGCGCGTTGCGGCTTGCGGAAGCCTCGAATCTTCTCCAGCTCGTCAAATCGAATACGATTGCGGGCCTCAAGGAATATGAAGCGGCCAAGGCCGATCCGGACCGCCTCTCCTCCATGGGCTTTGCCGTGGCGATGAACAATGTGAAGATCGCCTCCTCCGAAACGATCCTCACCATCATCAACCAGGCCATGCTGATCTGCGGCATCATGGGCTACAAGAACGGCACGCCCTTCAGCCTCGGCCGCCATCTGCGCGATGCGCATTCCGCCCAGCTCATGATCTCCAACGACCGCATCCTCGGCAACACGTCGAACCTCCTGCTTGTGCACAAGCAGGACACCAGCCTGATCGGGTGACACCATGGACATGCAGACCTCCCTTCTCGACCGGCTCTTCGATTCGGGCCTTCTCATCGACACCGGCGTCGAAGGCCTTTACGGCCGCAGCGGCGCCTTCGAGGACGTCATCGCCCGCTTCGAGCGGCTGATCGACGCCTATGGCGGCGCCGACGGCGCGGAGGCGATGCGCTTTCCGCCGGGCATGAACCGCGCGCATTTCGAAACCTCGGGCTACATGAAGAGCTTTCCGCAGCTTGCCGGCACCGTGCACAGCTTCTGCGGCGGAGAGCTCGACCACATGAGCCTCCTGCAATGCATGGAGGTCGGCGGCGACTGGACCAAGGACCAGAAGGCGACCGACATCGTGCTGACGCCGGCAGCCTGCTATCCGCTCTACCCGACGATCGCCAAGCGCGGCCGCCTGCCGGCCAAGGGCGGCCTCTACGATCTGCAGTCCTACTGCTTCCGCCACGAGCCCTCCAACGACCCGGCCCGCCAGCAGCTCTTCCGCATGCGCGAATATGTCTGCATGGGCACGCAGGAGCATGTGACGACCTTCCGCCAGACCTGGATGGACCGCGGCCTGGAGATGATGGCGAAAGTCGGCCTCGACGTGACGATGGATGTGGCCAACGACCCGTTCTTCGGCCGCGCCGGCCGCATGCTGGCCAACAATCAGCGCGACCAGAACCTGAAGTTCGAGCTGCTCATCCCCGTGACCTCGGCCGCCAAGCCGACCGCCTGCATGAGCTTCAACTATCACCAGGACGCCTTTGGCGCGAAATGGGGGCTCAATCTCGAAAACGGCGACGTCGCGCACACCGCCTGCGTCGGTTTTGGCCTGGAGCGCATCGCACTTGCCCTCTTCGCCCGCCACGGCATGGATATCGCCGCCTGGCCGGACGACGTCCGCAAGACGCTCGGATATCAGGACTGAGCATGGCTGCCGTCTTCCCCGGGGCCGACCCCGAGACCTTTCGGCCGCACGCGCTGCACGATGCGGAGCGCATGTGGCCGGAGACGAACTGCTACGTCGATCTCTGGATCGAGGTGCTGAACGCCTTCGGGAGCGCGCCCGAGGCAATGCTCGGCTTCTCCCTGACCCAGGATTTCGAGGGCGACCAGTTCACCTTCTTCAAGGTGCCGCTGGAAGACCTGGAAAGCCTCTACGGCATCCGCTGTACGGAACTTGCCATTTTCGACAAAGTGGAGAGCCATGTCGCAACCCAGATCGCGCGCGGCCGCCTCTGCCTCGTCGAGATGGACAGTTTTTACATGCCGGATACGCGCGGCGTCGCCTACGACCAGGAGCACGGCAAGACGACGGTCGCGATCAACCGGCTGGACCTTCAGGCAAAGCAGCTCGACTACTTCCACAATGCCGGATTTTTCCGGTTGGAAGGCGCAGATTTCGACGGCCTGTTCCATCTGGATGACGGTCCGGACGACCTGCCGTTCCTGCCCTATACCGAATTCGCCAAATTCCCGGAAAAGCGGCCGGACGAGGCCCATCTGCGCCGCGAGGCGAAACGCCTCGCCGCTGTGCATTTCGCGCGCCGCCCCGCCGAAAACCCGGTGGCGGCCTTCGCAAAGGCCTTTCCGGGCCAGGTGGAAGCGGTGGCCGATCGCCCCTTCGGCTTCTTCCACAAATACGCCTTCAACACGCTGCGCCAGCTCGGCGCGAATTTCGAACTCGCCGGCAGCCATCTCGACTGGCTCGCGCCGGATGGCAGCCTGAACGAGGTGGCCGAGGCCGCGCGCAAAATCTCGGAAACGGCGAAGTCCGTGCAGTTCCAGCTTGCCCGTGCCGTGACGCGCAGGAAGTTCGATCCGCTGGCAACGGCACTCGATCCGGCGATCGAAGCGTGGGATAGTCTAATGGCTCAACTGGCCACCCACGTCGACTGAAGGAAGACGGAATGCCCGAAACCGGAAAGGCGCTTTCCACCGGCTGGCGCATGGCGCTGACAGTGGCCAACGCTGCGGCTGATTCCGCGGCGCTGGACAGCCTTTCCGATTTCCTCGACGCTCCCGTGCCCGGGACCGTTGCTGGTGCACTCGAACGGGCCGGCCGTTTCGACCGTACCGCCCCGCAGCCGCTCGACCATCTCGACGCCTGGTACACGCTCGATCTCTCCGGCGAAGCACCCGGCGAGGCTCTGCTGCAGTTCGACGGGCTCGCGACGATCGCCGAGGTCTGGTGGAACGGCACGCTGGTTCTCTCCTCCGACAGCATGTTCGTGCGCCACAGCCTGCCCGTCACCCTCACCGGCAACGACCGCCTGGCCCTCTGCTTCCGCGCACTGAAACCGCATCTGGAAAAACGCGGCCCCCGTGCCCGCTGGCGGCCGCAGATGATCACGCCGCAGGGCCTGCGCCTCGTGCGCACCACTCTGCTCGGCCGCATGCCCGGCTGGTGCCCGGAGGTCCACACCGCCGGCCCCTGGCGCCCTGTGCGCCTCACACGGCCGAGCCCGGCCGTTGCCTCGGAAATCCGCCTCTCCGCGCGCTTGCACGAGAACGGCAAGGGCCAGCTCGAAATCGGCTTCACGCTTCCGGGTGCGGTCGCGCCGATCGTGGAATGTGCGGGCGTTGCCGTCGAAGCGATTCCGAACGGCGCACACAGTTTTAGCGCCAGCCTCAGCATTCCCGATGTCGAAGCCTGGTGGCCGCGCAGCCATGGCAAGCCGGTTCTGCACGACATCACCCTTGTCGTCGACGGCGCGCGCCAAAAACTCGGCCGCACCGGCTTTCGCCGCATCGAGATCGATCGCGGCGCCGATGGCCGCGACTTCGCCCTCCATGTCAACGGCGTCAAAATTTTCTGCCGCGGCGCGGTCTGGACCAATGCCGATATCGTCGATCTGCCGGGCACGCACGCGCGCTACGAACCGCTGCTGACGCTTGCAGCCGAGGCCAACATGAACATGCTGCGCATCGGGGGCACCATGGCCTACGAGACGCCGGATTTCTTCGCGCTGTGCGACGAACTCGGCCTTCTCGTCTGGCAGGATTTCCAGTTCGCCAATTTCGATTACCCGGCAAACGATCCGGCCTTCCTCGAGAATGTCAGGGCCGAAGTCGCGCAGTTCCTCGATGCCACCGCCGCCTCGCCGTCGCTCGCCGTGCTCTGCGGCGGCAGCGAGATCGACCAGCAGGCGGCGATGCTCGGCCTGCCGGAAACGGCCTGGGCGGGGCCGCTGACGCTCGATATCCTGCCCGCGCTCGTTGCCGCTCATCGTCCCGATGTGCCCTATGTCGAGAACTCGCCGAGCGGCGGGGCGATGCCCTTTTCGCCCGATGCCGGCGTCACGCATTATTACGGTGTCGGTGCCTATTGCCGGCCGCTGGAGGATGCGCGCCGCGCAAACGTGCGTTTTTCCGCCGAAAGCCTCGCCTTCGCCAATGTGCCGGAACAAGCAACGCTCGACGCGCATCTGCCCGTGCCCCCCGTGCACGATCCGCGCTGGAAGGCCCGCGTGCCGCGTGACCGCGGCGCCTCCTGGGATTTCGAGGATGTGCGCGACCATTACCTCACCCTCCTTTACGGACACGAGCCGGCGCGTCTGCGGCGCGAAGACCCGGCCCGCTATCTCGATCTCTCCCGCGCCGTCGTCGGCGAAGTGATGGAGGCGATCTTCGCCGAATGGCGGCGGGAGCAATCCACCTGCAATGGCGCGCTCGTCTGGACCTTCCAGGATCTACTGCCCGGCGCCGGCTGGGGTATCGTCGATGCGACCGGCCTACCGAAATCCGTCTGGCATGCGCTGCGCCGCGCCTTCCGGCCCATGCAGATCACGCTTTGTGACGAAGGCACCAACGGCCTCGACATCCATGTAAGGAACGACGGCCCGGAGGAGCGGCGGCTGATGCTGGAGCTTTCCTGCCTGCGCCATGGACGGCAGCCGGTGGTCTCCGGTCGTAGAGAGATCACGCTCGCCCCGCATTCCGCCGAAACGCTGCCGGCAACCGCGCTCTTCGGCGCCTTCTTCGACACGACCTACGCCTTCCGCTTCGGCCGGCCCTCCCATGACGTCACGGTCGGACAAATCATCGATACGGACGGGACGGTGGCCGCGGAAGCCTTCCATTTTCCGCGCGGCCGGGCAGAGGCGATCTTTTCCGCCAGCCTGACGGCGACGCTCCGGCAGGACACGGAGGGCTGGCTGCTCGACCTCTCGGCCGATCGTTTCGCCCAGTCGGTCGCCATCGAGATCGACGGCTTCCGGCCTTCCGACAACTGGTTCCATCTGGCCCCCGGCAACGTGAAAAGCATCCGCCTTCTCCCGTCTGCCGGCACGTCCCCCGAGACAACACCGCACGGCACGATCCGCGGCATCGGTGCCGAAGCCGTCATCTCCATCTGAGCATCGGGGATTTACAGGCGATATGGGTGGCGGCCTCGTGTCGAGGTCACCCATGCCCCAAGAGAGTGCGCAAGACTCCCGACCCCAAACATCAGCCCGGATGCTGCCCGTACTGCTCTTGAAGCCAGAGAAGCATTCCGAAGCGTTTGGCGGTGCGCTATACCCCTCTCGAGCATCGTTCAGGAGGAGCCGGATGGCCGTCACCGATTTCGCGACCCGCACCTACGACCACAATTTCCGGCTCGACCCGATCGTGCGCAGCCTGCTCGACACCGATTTCTACAAGCTGCTGATGCTCCAGATGATCCGCCAGCTGCATCCGGATGTCCAGGCGACCTTTTCACTGATCAACCGCACGAAAGCCGTGCGGCTTGCCGAAGTCATCGACGAAGGGGAACTGCGGGCACAGCTTGACCATGCCCGGGAGCTTCGTTTCACCAAGAAGGAACTGATCTGGCTGGCGGGCAACAATTTTTACGGCAAGGCCCGCATGTTCGGCCCGGACTTCATCGCCTGGCTCGCCGCCTTCCGCCTGCCCGACTACGAGCTGCGCAAGGTGGACGGGCAGTACGAGTTGCATTTCGAAGGGCCGTGGACCCATACCAGCATGTGGGAGATCCCGGCACTCGTCATCATCAACGAGCTGAAATCCCGGGCGGCGATGCGCGACAAGGGGCTTTTTGCGCTGGACGTGCTCTATGCCCGCGCCAAGGCCCGGCTCTGGGAGAAGGTCGAGCGGTTGCGGCATCTGCCGGATCTCGTCATCTCCGACTTCGGCACGCGCCGCCGGCACGGTTTTCTGTGGCAGCGCTGGTGCGTGGAGGCCCTGAAGGAAGGGCTTGGCGAGCGCTTCATCGGCACATCCAACGTGTTGCTCGCGATGGATGCGGACCTCGAGGCCATCGGCACCAATGCGCATGAACTGCCGATGGTCGCAGCCGCACTGGCCGAGAATGATAAGGCGCTTGCCGCCGCGCCCTACCAGGTGCTGGAGGAGTGGCGGCAGCACTACAACGGCAATCTCCTCATCGCCCTGCCGGACGCCTTCGGCACCACTGCCTTCCTGGCCGAGGCGCCGGACTGGGTGGCGGACTGGACCGGTTTCCGGCCGGACAGCGCCCCGCCGATCGCCTGCGGCGAGCAGATCATCCGCTGGTGGCAGGAGAAGGGGCGCGATCCGCGGGAAAAGCTGCTGATCTTCTCCGATGGCATGGATGTCGATACGATCGAGGAAACCTATCGGCATTTCCATGGGCGGGTGCGCATGAGCTTTGGCTGGGGCACCAATCTCACCAACGATTTCCGCGGCTGCGATCCGGATGGCGGCAGCGGGCTCGATCCGATCTCACTCGTCTGCAAGGTGACAAGTGCCAACGGCCGGCCGGCGGTCAAGCTTTCGGACAATCCGCTGAAAGCAACCGGCGATCCCGCCGAAATCGAACGGTATCGCCGGGTGTTTGGCACGAAGGCCGAGCATGCCCGGCCAGTCGAAGTTTAGCTCTCTGCCGCCTGCGGCGCGTCGCCGGCCTCGTTGACGAGGCCGATGATGCGCTCGACCGCACAGGGGATCGGGCCGAGCACGGGCTGATCGAAGCGCGGACGCAGCTTTTCTGCCGCCTGGCCGAGCGGGCCGCCGCCGATGATGACGGCTTCGGCTCCGTCCTCGAAGATGCACGCATGCACCGCGCCGGAGAGCGCCTCGGTGAGCAAGCCCGGATCGGATGCAAGCGCGACGGGGTCGCCCACGGTACAGCGGATACCCCTGTAGAGATGGGCAAGACCGAGATCGTTCGCCCGCTGGCCGATGGCCTCGATCAGGTCAGGCGTCGAAGTGGCGACGGAGAAGGCCCGGCCGCCCCGCGAAGCCTCGATCATCGAGGCCTCGCAAATGCCCACCACCGGGACCGCGACCTTGCGACGAAGCTCCGCAAGGCCGGGATCGCCGAAGGCGCTGACGATGATCCCCGCACAATCCCGCCCGTGCGCGGTGCCGAGTTCCACCACTTCAGCGGCGGAGGCGGCCAGTTGCTCGGGGGTGACGATCATGCCCGGCGCGCGGCGCGCGGTGACCGTCTTCACCACCAGCCGGCCCGCCGAAGAGGCCAGCGCGATGGCGTGCATCATCTCGCTGGTGGGCTCGGAGCTGTTGGGATTGATCAACAGGATGTGCGGGGTCATGCTCTTGTCAGGCTCCTGCATTTGCGGGCTCTGCGACGAGGTTGTCGCTTGCCGTGGTGGCGTCCGCCCGCTGCGTGATATCTTCCATCGACATGCCATAGGTTTCCGGTCCGAGGCGGATGCAGATGGCGAAGATGGCGTACATGGCGGCGGCGAGGCCGAAGACCCCACCCATGCCGTAGCTGTCGAACAGCGCACCCGAGATGGTCGGCACGAAGGATCCGGCAGCCGAGCCTGCCGCCAGGATGAAGGCGACGCCGAAGGCGCGGATGCGGGTCGGGAAGAGTTCCGGCGCATAGATCCAGATGGACGTGTTCAGGAGAAGCACGAAGAACTGGAACAGCGCGCCGAAGAACAGCACCAGATAGATGGTGGTGCCGAACTGCATGATGGAAAGCGCGGCAAGGCAGGCGCAGATCGCACCGACGGTCAGGACGCGCTTGCGCGGGAAGTAGTAGCCGAACATCGAGGCCGCGATGGCACCAAGGACGCTGCCGCTCTGGATGATCATGCTGTAGAGCAGGCTGCCCTGCAGCGTATAGCCCATCGAGACGAAGATGACGGGCATCAGCGTCAGGACGGAAAGCTGGGCGCCATAGCTCATCAGGATGGCGATGGACACGGGCACGATGCGGCCGAGGAAGGGTGCACGGAACAGTTCCTTCCAGGCGCCCTTGGCGCGCGGCGCATCCTGCTCGTTGTCCTTCGAGAGATATTCGCGGACCACGAGGTTCTTCGGCCGGAGCGAACCGGATTCCAGCACCGAGAGCACCTTGTTCGCCTCGTCTATCCGCCCTTGCGAGGCGAGGAAGCGCGGCGTTTCCGGCACATAGCGGCGGTAGAAGACGACCAGCAGGGCCGGCAGCGCAAGCGAGGCGAAGAGCCAGCGCCAGCTATCCTCACCCGGGAAGATGCTGAAGATCATCAGACCATAAACGGGGGCAAGGAAATTGCCGAAGCCGCCCGCGCCCACATTGACGAGCCCGGCCGCCGTTCCGCGGAATTTCGGCGAGCAGAATTCCGACAGCATGGTGACGGCGGTGGAAATCTCGCCGCCGACGCCGAAGCCGACGATGGCCCGGGCGATGCACAGGAACATGAAGTCCGGCGCCAGCGCGCAGGCTAGGGAGCCGAGCGAAAACAGCAAGAGATTGACAGTGAGCATGACACGGCGGCCGTAGCGATCGCCGAGGATACCGGAAAGCAGGCGGCCGATGGCCGCGCTGCCAAAAGTAATCGTGTTCAGGAAGCCGATATCCGTACCCGTCAGCCCCCAATGCTCCTTCAGGAGCGGGCCGGATACGCCGATCGTGTTCTGTTCGAAACTGTCGAACAGGCAGCCGATCAGCACCAGCGCGATGATCTGCTTGTGCGCACGCGTCACTCCGATACGGGTGAGCGCGCCCTCCAGTTGCCGAATGGCCGGCGATGATTTGCCGGACTGCACCATACCTTCTGCTGCCATAGTCTCCTCCTCTTGGCATCAGCATGAAAATTAATTTTCTTAGAATACACATGAGAAATCATTTTTTCAAGAAACTTTGTGTCCCGGCCCCCGCGGCATTCTTGCGTAGTCCAGCAAGTCCGTTACAAGCTTGATTTCGAAGTGAAAGGCGGTGGCTCCGATGGGCTCTACGGATCGTTCGTTCCTGTTTCGCGTGCGTGATGCGCTTGACGACCTGCATCCGGCAGAGCGGCGACTCGGCGACTTCGTCTGTGACTTTCCAGGAGAGCTTGCCAGCTATTCGGCATCGGAGCTCGCAAAGCTGGCCCAGGTCTCGAATGCAACCGTGACACGATTCGTCCGCCGGCTCGGCTACGAGAACTACGAGGAAGCCCGCCGCCATGCGCGCGACGAGCGCGAGACCGGATCGCGCCTGTTCCTCGCCACCTCGACGGATGCTGCAGGCGCGCAGTCGCTTGGCGCTCATGTCGCCCAGGGCATCGCCAATCTCGAAGGCACCTTCTCGAGCATTACCGATGCGCAGGTGGACGCCGTCGCCGACGCGATCCTGGCCGCGCGCAAGACCTGGGTGGTCGGCTTTCGCAGCAGCCATGCCTTTGCCGATTACCTGCAATGGCAGATGACGCAGGTGGTGGAAAACATCGTCGCCATCCCCGGCGCCGGCCAGACGCTCGGCGAACACCTCGTCAGCGTGACGGAGAAGGATGTCGCCATCGTCTTCGGCCTGCGTCGCCGCGTGGCGCAGATGGACAGCATCCTGACCGCGATCGAAAAGAGCGGCGCCAAGCTGCTCTACCTCACCGATGAAGGCGTCACCCATCGGGCGAGTGCCACCTGGCATTTTCGCTGTCACACGCTCGCACCGGGACCGCTGTTCAACCACGTCTCGGTCATGGCCGTCTGTCACCTCATCACGACGCGCGCGATCGAGCGCGCCGGCCCCGCCGGCCGCACGCGCCTGCGCGGAATCGAGCGCTTCGGCGACACGCTGGAAGAGCTGTAGCGCCCCTAGAGTTTGTCCGGAAAAAGTGGAACCCGGCTTTCCCGAAAAGACAAACGAAAACAAAGAACGCTAGAGCCCGTCAGTATGAAGCTGACGGACTCTAGCGGGCGATGCGTTCGATCCTGCCGTTTTCCACCAGCGCTTCCGCCGGCGCCGGATGGGAGAGGAAATGCCCCGGGCTCGCCGTCAGGCCGTAGGCGCCGGATTGCAGAACGGCGACGAGGTCCCCGGCGGCAAGCGCCGGCAGCCCCGTGTCACGCGCGAGCGTATCGAGTGGCGTGCAAAGGGGGCCGACCACCGTTGCGGGCAGATCCGGTCCAGCCGCCATATGGGCAGGCGCAACGACAGGATAGTTTCGCTTGATGACCTGGCCGAGATTGCCGGAAGCCGCCAGATGGTGGTTCATGCCACCTTCCAGGACAAGGAACCGCACGCCGCGGGACGTCTTGACGGCGTTGATTTCACTGACATAGAGGCCCGCCGTACCAACAAGGAAGCGCCCCGGCTCGACGATGGCCCGCGCACCAGCGAGCAGCGGTTCGCAGCGTATCAGCGCCATCAGATCGGGAATGGCCGCGGCAACGGCATCAAGATCGAGCGGCCTGTCCCCGTCATAATAGGGAATGCCGAGGCCGCCGCCGAGATCGATCGTGGCAAGCGGTCTCCCGCTCGTGCGGGCAACACGCGCGGCCAGCGTGATGGCATGCCGCCAGCTTTCGATCAGCGCTGCTGCATCGAGGATCTGTGTGCCGCCATAAACATGGATGCCGACGAGTTCGATGTTCGGCACGGCAAGCACGGCCGCGATCGCCGCATCCAAGTCTTCCTCATCGAAGCCGAAGGCGGTCGCCTTGCCGCCCATGCGCATGGCGCCCACCTGAACGGCTGGAACCGGATTGATACGCAGCGAGGCGCGGACCGGCCGGCCGATCGCGCGAAGTCGCGCGATCTCGTCATGCCCCTCGATGTGGATTTCACCAATCCCGCCGTCGATAACCGCCGCAAGCTCCGCATGGCGCTTGCCGGGCCCGGCGAAGAGGATCCGCTCCGGCTTTGCACCGGCGGCAATGGCTGCGTGGTACTCGCCGATTGAGGCAATCTCGACGCCCGCCCCCTCCTCGATGAAGAGACGGATGACGCTGCGGGCCGGATTGGCCTTGGCCGAGTAGTAGATGGCGGCAAAACCGTCGAGCACAGCGGCGAGCCGGCGATAGGCCCGGCGCATGACCGCACCGTCATAGATATAGGCGGGCGACCCCATCTGCGAGACGATCTCGCGCACCGAAAGCTCACCGACATGGAGGTCGTCGCCTCGCACCTCGAAAAGCTCTGTTGCAAGCGGGTAGCCGTGACGCGTCATCTTCACCGCGGGATCAGCCATTTTCCGTGCGCTCCCTGACGAGTTGCCGGTAGTCCACCTTGCCGTTCGGCGTCACCGGCAAAGCCTCGACGAGTTCGAGGCCTCGCGGCACCATATAGGCCGCGAGCATGCCCGCGACCGCCTGCAACACCGACGCCGCGTTGACATCCGGCTCCAGCGCCACGGCCACGGCATGGAGCTTCTGCCCGGCAAAATCATCCGGCAGGCCGATGACGGCAACCTGGCGGAAGCGCCCGGTGCTCATGATCGCCTCCTCGACCTCCGATGGGCTGATGCGGTAGCCTGAGGATTTGATCATCGCATCGTTGCGGCCGATGAAGGAGAAGAAGCCGTCCTCGTCCTCAACGGCCAGATCGCCGGAGTAACAGACGATGTCACCGCCCTCGTCCCGCGGGCGGAACGGGTTCGGCCGCAGCACCCGGGCCGTCTCCTCAGGCCGGTTCCAGTAACCAAGCGAAACGGTCGGTCCACGATGCACGAGGATGCCGGGCTCGCCCGGCCTCGCGCGGCGGCCATCCTCGGTCACGATGAAGATCTCGCATTCCGGTATCGCCTTGCCGATCGAGGTCGGGCAGCGGTCCAGCTCTTCCGGTGGCAGATAGGTCGAGCGGAAAGCCTCAGTGAGGCCATACATCAGGAAGACGTTCGTCTGCGGCAGCATCCTGCGCAGATCCGCGACCGTCTGCGAAGGCACTGCCCCGCCAGAGTTGGTGATGTAGCGCAAATCCGGCAAGGCGGTCTTGTGCAGGAGGGGCGCAGCCTTCGTCAGGATCGCCCAGATGGTCGGCACGCCGGCAAGGGCGGTGATCTTGTGGTCACGCAGCGCGCGGACGATCTCGTCGCCGAAGCGGAACGTCAGGATGACGGTCGTCGCCCCCTGCTCCACCGCGGTCAGGAGCTGGTTGAGGCCATAATCGAAACTGAACGGCAGGATGGAAAGAATGCGCTCCTCCGGCGTGATGCCGAGATAGGTGCGCACGATACGCGCGCCGGCCAGAAGGTTGCGGTGCGACACCATCACGCCCTTTGGCCGCCCGGTCGAGCCCGATGTATAGAGGATCGCTGCAAGATCCTCGCCGATGGCATTTTCACGGACAGCCACAGGCGCGGCTTCCGCCATTTCCTCGACGGTCAGGATATGCGCTTCGGCAACGCCATGCAGGCTTTCGGCGACCATCGGCGCAAGCTCGCGGCTGGTAACGACGACACGCGCCGCGCAATCGGCGACGATATGGCTGATCTGCGGACCGCGCAGCAGCGCATTGATCGGCACGAAAACGGCGGCAGCCCGGCAGGCCGCAAAGATGGAGACACATTCTTCGATACCGCGCGGCAGGAAGATCGCGACGCGGTCCCCGCGCTCGACGCCCACTTGCAACAGCGCCGCGGCAAAGCGCTCGACAGCCTCGTGGAAGGCGCGATAGTCGAGTTCCCTCTCGCCATGAACCAGCGCACGCCTGCCGCTCTCGGCATGCGGGACAAGAAGGTGATGAAGAAGAACCGGTGATCCCGTCACGCCCGAACCTGCGAGACGAAGCGCACAAGGCTTGCGGGTGTCGCCAGCTCCTGGAAATCGAACCCGTCATCCTCCATGGAGACCCCGAAGCGCTCGCCGAGGAACATGATCAGCTCGAGAAAGCCAAGGGAGTCGATCGCGCCGTCAAGCAGTGCCGTGTCTGGCGCAACGGGCGCGAGTGCCGGAAAACGCCGATCGATATAGGCGTGGATCTCGGCGCTGATGTCGTCTGTGGGGACTGCTGCACTCTGCATCGTCCGTCTCCTCTTCCTTTGCCTCTCACCGGCTACATCTTCAGAAGTACGCGCTCGGAATAGAGCTCATCGATCAATCTGTCGTCCCAATCGCCCTTCACCTGGTAGCAAAGGCCGCGTTTCCAGATCCAGGCATACGGGACGTTGCGACCTTCCTCGACCTGGAGCGCGAGAACCGGCACCCCACGCAGGACAAGCAGGCGTGCAAGCGCCCCGAGATTGTCAGCGACGATGTCCTGGTTTTCGGCAAAAACAACCCGCGCGACCGGAATGCGCTTGCGCGAGGTGACGCTGAGCACGATCGGATGGTAACGCCCGTTGACTTCGACCGCGACCACGATGCATCCGAGGGCCAGATGGTTTCTGAGATCCCGCAGCAGGGTTTCGGCAAGCGCGCCTGCCGGAACAGCTTCGAGCGGCCGAAGCCGCCCCTGCCTTGGACCAGCGAGCGCCAGCCAGGGAAGGACGACGAGGGAAAGATCGAACCCTATCGATCGGAATCCGAAACGGTTGTTTATTTCAACGGCGGCGGGGGTCGGCGTCAGGTCCGTGTAGATCGCTTCCTTGTCGGCCAAACCCGCCATGATCAGACGTGTGGCGGACCAGCGATGATTCTCTTCCACGTACCAGCTCGAAAGATTCACGATCCTTCGACCTGTCTGCGCATCCCATCGGGAGATCGTCAGAAGGATGCCGACAGGGGTCTCCCCCGCCAGAAGAAAGAAGCCAACCGACGGTTGGCCGGCCGCCCTGTTCTGATCGGCAAGCCTGCGCAGTCCCTTGCGCCAGAAAGCACGAGAGCGGGAGGGGAACCCCTTCGAGAGCAGGGTCTCGGCCGCTTCCAGGCGAGCCTCGTCAATGGCGCAAAGCTTCAGCATTTCCTCAATCGAAAATCCGTTCCTGTCGAACCGTTCTAGGGATGACACCTTCTGAAAGCGTAAACGCACCTTCTTGCAATTAAGGCTTGAGCGGAAAATGACGAGAACGTGAACGGACGCGGCGACATTTGCCATTCACCGCGCATTGTCTTTGCCAATTCTTCAACTTTGGCCCGTCCGCGACAGCGCTTTCGCCATTGAAGTGAAAACAATTACAACTTTACCTTTCGCATAAACGGCATGCTGACCCGGCCTCGTTATGCTCCGCTGAAGTAAGACGAAGGGGACCCCATGAGCTGGCATATTTTCACCGCCACCGCAGCACTTGCAGCAGGAATGTACAGAGGCCAGTTTTTGGACCGCGCCGAGCCGGACGTGTTCGTTGCGGCCAGCTCCAATGCATTGCCGATGGAGCCGCGCCCGATCAACCCCGACTGGGTCATGGCAGGCAGTCCCGTTGCCCGCGCCGCGCTTCACTCCCGGCCGGCGGACACCTATGCCACGATGGCGGTCTGGGATTGCACGGCCGGCCAGTTCCGCTGGTTCTTCGGATGGGACGAGATGGTGGTCATCCTCGAGGGCGAGGTTCACGTGACAGCCGAGGACGGCAGTGCGCGCCTGCTGACCAGCGGCGACATGGCCTATTTCAAGGCCGGCACCTGGGCGACTTGGCGTATCGATCGCTATGTCAAGAAGGCCGCCGTGATGAGAAAGCCCTTCCCGCTGCCCGTTTCGCTGCTCTATCGCACGCTTGGCTGGCTCCGGTCGGCCATCAAGGGTACGCAGTCGGGTGGCGGCCTGTAACGTCAAAAATCTGGCGCAGAAGATTACAGGCGCAGAGAAAGCCCCTCGCCCCGGAAGCTGGGCACCCTGGCATGAGCAGCGCAAGTCCTTTAGCGGATGCCATGCATCTCCGGGTTGACAAAACGCCTTGCTTCACTGGGAAGCAAGGCGCCTCGGGCTCTTGAGGCTCCAGCGAAACCGTGGAACCTTGCAGTCGATCACCTCGAGATGCTCGCTGCTGTTGAGCGTGTGTATTCTTGAAATCGCTTTGTCACGGGACGGAATGGGAACAGGGGCCGCAAGGCGCACCCTCTCCTCGTTCAGTTCGAGAAGATCGGCAAGCCCGAGGCCGGCGCCGTATTCCTGCGTTCCATCCTGCAAGGGCAATACGAGGCGGTTGCCGACACCGATAAAACTCCCGCCGGGCCGGGCGGCGGCCCGGTCTATCTGCAGCGGATTGCTGCGGTGCGGCGTCCATTCGCCATCCAGACGGTCCGCATAATACACCACGAGTGTGTCCGCAGCGCTCCCATAGGTGTCGCGTTCACTGGCGAACAGCCACAGGCGCCCCTCGTGCTCCAGGAGCGTCGCATCAAAAAGCGCACGATCCGGTATCAGGACGGCGTGTCGTACCCAGCCGTCCGGAAACGATGCCGCACGATACAGAACGAGACCGCCGCCCGCCGCACTCTCCGGCAGCATCCAGATTTCACCGTCGCGGCTGAAAACCTGCGGGTAAGACAGATGATGCGGCTCCTCGACGACCGTACGCGGAACGCTCGCCCTGCCATCGGGAAACACTTCCGCCACGGAAATGACGGCCTTCGTATCCCCGTCGGCAAAATCCTCCACGAAAATGAAGTGCCGCCCGTTCCAGTCGAACGGGAACGGATCGGCATAGAAGCGATTGCCGCCATCCGGCAGGATCGCCCAGGGCTCGCCCGTCAACGACCCCGTGCTGCCCACCTGCACACCCTTGTGGAACCGATAGTACGTATCCCAGCGGTGTATGTTGAACAGTGCCCGCTGAGCCGCGCCCGCCAGCTGGCGCGGCATCATCGAGAACATATAGGCATTGAGCAACTGCCCGGCCGTCGGCTGAGGCGATCGCGTGACGCGCTTGTAGGGTGTTTCTGCCGGCGCCCCGCTCCTGAGGTAGCGATCCGCCGCATCCACCAAAAGGGTAAGCATGCGCGCCAGAACATCGTCCAGCCCCCGGACGAGCGACAGGCGACTGTCGACCATGGGCGCAGCATGACCAATGGCCTCATCGTCGTTGAGAACGATATCGATCCTGGGCAAACATCCCTGCATCAACGCTTTCGCGGCGGACGCGACGGAAGCACAACCGTTGAAGCGCGGTTCAAGTGTCGGCGATGCGAAACTCCGCCCGCTCGCCGTCAGATCTATCCGCAGCGCTGCCTCGGCACGGGAGGAGGACAGTCCGACAGTGGACACGACATCGAAAAGATCGTTGCCGCGAATCCGCAATGTTCTTCTTTCTGCCCTAAGAATATTGCTGAGCATGCGGGGTTCATCGGGTGTTTCCACCCCTGCGAGCACAATATCGTGGCCCTTCTCGGCAAGGCGATCGGCAACAAGAAGATGGATGCGCCGAACGTCATTTGCAGGCACTAATATATCGATTGTGCTCACACGATTCCTTTATCTCAGGCTGATGAAAAAAAATGATACAACACTTGATAGTTGCAAACTTTGGCAGGTCAAGTGAAATCTCCGATCCAGCCGCATACACCGTGCAATCAGACCGGCGCACTCTTTTAAATCGGGACAAACGCATGACAAGCCGTGTCTAAAATACTCCGGCATCCGTTAGCCAAACAGAAAAGGAGAGCAGCCAGTTTTCAGGTTGCTGTGCCCAAGCTCCCGGAATTTACATTCCCTGCGATATTTTTATTATTTTTGTCGTTTTTGATTTCGCGCCAGATGCCCTTTGCGATTGCGATTGTCAGGCCGATGGCTGCGCCGGTTATTGCGCCGATGACGAGGAGGACGGCGAGGCTTGGGGGCCAGGATCGG
>VFQN01002912.1_pt1 | contig 25504 bp, 36 predicted proteins | sample 3512371 | NCBI WGS metagenome assembly VFQN01 (sample SAMN10412370, study PRJNA504923) | tailings metagenome | isolation source: Replicate 2 from Balatoc abandoned mine | place: Philippines: Itogon, Benguet | collected 2017-08-28 | reverse complement strand
GCCCCCCGACACAAAAGCATCCCTCCAAACCAGGCAGGCAAACAAGGCAGGGTAGGCACGTGTGGTACTGTGTGGTACGCAGTACCTGGGGTTGTGAGCGGGAGTACGTGAGCAGGAGAGCTCCCGTGGAAGAGCATTGTCCTGCAGCTGGTCCTCCGCTGCGGGAAGGACCGGTACCGCTGTTAGGCTGTTTGTCCCGTGCTCCGGCATACACTGCAAGCGGTGTGTAGAGCGGTTGAGAGCTTCCCTGCCTCCGCCCTTTCTCCTCTAAAACCCACGACTGGGCCAACGCGAGGGCAGCGGCACGCCACTGCGTACCTCTCAGGCTGCAGTAGCACAGGTGCATGCCCTTTACTTTACCACTATCACCAAACTCCCAGACCCGGTAGTGCCCCTATCGTCACGCATACCCGACTCCAAGCCAGCTGCGTAGCTGCTGCAGCGCCTCTCCGCATGCCCCTCATGTGGACCAGAGGCGGGAGAGCATCGTATGTCGCCCGGAAACCTCAGCCCGTGCGGCCCGCCCATGTGGCCCCCGTGCGGCCCACCGTGCGACCTACCCAGTGGTGACCACCGTGGGGGCCCGCTTGGCCCGCCCATGGCGCCCATCAGGCCCATATCTGTGAGCAGGGCGCAGGAAGAACGTGCTCACAGGACAAAAGATATATAACCAGACAGTAGACACCATGGGTACCGGTTACCCCAGTATCAGGCGGGGATGCAGCATGCAGGCACGCCGGGCCCCGCCGCCCTGACCCACATGGATGCATGGGGGCCCAGAGGGGGCCCATGCCGCCGTGCTTTCAGGTGCAGCCGTGTGCAAGCAGGGGAAGGGCAGACGCAGCAGGTCAGCGACACGGACGTACAGCGTACAAGGGATTCAGGCTGGACAGGCCTGGCATCACCAATATCCTGTGCTCAGGCAAAACGCAAAAGTCATAAACCATGCGGAGCCAGCACCGACATGGGCCAGAGCAGGCCAGTTGACTCCACGGTTTATTCCGCACCCTGGGAAGCTCCAGGGGAGCTGGGAGGGCCCCAGGCCCCAAAAGCCTTCTGAGAGCCCAAAGGAGTGCTGGACGGCTCCAAGGCACATGGGGGCAAGGGTCTTTCCGTGCATGGGAGACGGGTCCAAAGCTAAGGCTAACCGCCACCCCATGGAGCACGGTCGAAATTGGTATTTTCCAGCGGCCATATGTACAGGGCATTGTTGAACACGAGAATTAGATCTTGAACCCGCATAAGGTTATGATCATATGCGACCTGTCCACGCGAGGAAAGCCCTGACACGTGACAGCTGACATGCCTCGTGGACACCGCCAGCGAGAAACGCCTAGGCAGCCTGTCGCCAGCGAAGGCGTCGATGAAGCATATAAAGACCCAGTCGCCGTTCGGTCCCTAGAACTTGCATCGCGAGTGCAGGGCACGCTGTCGGCATTATGCCAGGCGGCAAGCTCCCATTCTTCTGGCCAGACCCTTCAACAATCGGTTAAACAAGCCTGCTCCTTTCTCCAACAACTCAACACCTTCTGGCTTAAGCACATCACCAAGGGGGGCGTGAAGTACGCGACTGCGTTTTATGACAAGGACCGCATCCTGCCGCTGTTCGACCTCAACCACGCCTGCCTGCCAGACCTCCTCGCCGCCCATGCCTTGGCGCTGCGAGCCTCCGCGCCGGACAGCACCAGCCCGCTCCACAGCTGCATGCAGGAGGTGTTCCATGGCCCCACCTGCCTGCTGAGGGAGTTGCAGCTCAGCGTACGCGCAGTCATTAACGCCGAGCCCCCGGTGTTTCCTTACGGGATCCGTCCCACCGTGGACGAACGGACCCTACGCATGCTGCGCACACGGAAGGCCGTCGTTATGGCCTTCCTGCGCACACAGCCGCTGCGGGCCGCGGCTGCGGTACTGCACGCGCACCGCCAGCGCCTGGCGGAGTACAGGGGAGACCCGGGGGCGTGCAGGGGAGACCCGGCAGCACAGCTGGACGCCCTGTGCAGTGCCGCGGAGGCCTGGGTCCTCATGGTGGACCTGGCGTGCCTGGTCCGCGATGCCCGCTCGTTCCTTATTAACCTCCTGCCCCGGGACGCTGAGGCGGATGCCTTGTCCCACGCCATGGCGCACCTGTGCGCGCTGCGGCTGGACCTGGCGGAGGGCCTGGCACGCGTGCAGGAGCAGCTCGGCAAGGACGTGGTGGATGCGCGGCTTCGCGGGCGGCTGAGGCGGCCAATGGAGGAGGAGGACAGGGCCCTCCTCATCCTCATGGGCAAAACGGTTGACGCTCGCGTGCTGGGCGGCATGACGCAGATCCACGTGGACAGGCTTGCCGTGTCACTTGCCACGTGCCGGCAGGGGGGCCCTGACGCGGACTCGTGCCCCGAGCTGTCGCACCCCGCCGTGCAGTTCCTGCTGGGCTGGTGGATGGTGGCGCCAGGGGCGGTGGCGGAAGGGCCTGACCGCTGTGCATGGGGGCTGCCCGAGGGCCTGCTGAGCCGCGTGCCGGACATGCAGGACCAGTCGCAGTTGTGCATGTATGCGCTGATGGCTGCGGGGCCGTACTGGGAGCACGTGATGCTGGCTGGGCTCGACCTGCCGCCTCAGCAGCACGGGGGGCTTGCACCGGCGGTAGCGGCATCAGCGGCAGCGGGGGAGGTGGCGGCAGCAAGGGCGGGGGCGTTATCGGATGGCGCTGGCGGGGCCGCGCGGGGGGCGGGGCCGGCGGCAGCGAGCCCGGGGTCCACTCCTGCGGACGTTGCGCCTGCGGTCGCGGTGGACGCGCCCGTGCCGGCAGGGGAGTCCTCGCCAGCAGCTGCTGGCAGCATGCCAACGGTACCCCAGCCCGACAAGCTGATCTTCAACCCGGTGCAGGCTTACCGCCTGTGCACTGCGGCTGTACGGCACTGTTGCAGCGCTGCGGAGAGCGCGCCGCAAGGTATGCCCGTTGGCATCCGGTTGAACCTTGGGGATGCGTTGGAGCACGGCATGAGCTCAGCGGTGGCATGCCTGCTGCGCATGACACCCACCCAGGCAGCACGCCACCTGGCGACTGCGTGGCAGCTGCTGCTGCGGTCTATCAAGCACCAATACAACGATGGGATGGACAAAGAGGAATGGCACGTGGCGCAGCTGCTGGGCGAGGTGGCGCAGCACGTACAGCAGGCGGAGGGCAGGAGGGGTGGCTTGTCGGCTGCTGAAGAGGCGGTTGTTCCGGTAGCAGCGGATCCGGACGTGGCAGGTGGATCGCAGGAGACGCACGGCTCAGTGGCCAGCGACGATGAGAGCCAAGATGCAGCGGGTAAGCTTTGGGCCCCCTGCCGCCGGAGGTGGTCCGTACGCATACTGTACTACGGTCGCCCCCTGTTGTCCGCCCGAAACATCCGATAGCAGCGACATGTGACCCGAGCTTACACGTGCTTGAAAACAGCAGCCCCGTGCGTTCTCTGTCGCGTAATGGGCCAGCCTCAAGCTCCAAGCCCTACCGCCCCTTGGCCCTGCTCCTCCCTTCAGGACCCGCGGGTCAGGCCTCCCACGGCGGGGCTGCAGGCGGCCGTGCGCCCCTCGCTGTGTCCTGCGCCCTGGCTGCCGGCCTACTGCCCGAGCTGGAGGCGCGGCTGCGCAGGTGTTGTTCAGCGGAGGGCGGCGATGAAGACTCGCTCGAGGAGTTCCAGTCTGCGGCCAGGCTGGTGGACCTGACGCTGCGCCGCCCTGGCTGCTGGCCCGCATTGCTGGCGCATGGCGACCAACGCCAGGTAGGCAACCTGCCTTTTTTTTGTTAGACGTAAGGCCTCTTGTGCTGCTTACGGAAAGCAGCTGGTTGTACGGTACTTGGGTAGGAGGGTGGACACGCTGTGACCCGCGCCAGACACATTGCCACAACTCATCCTGCCAACAAAGCTTCTCGTACAAGCCATGTGGAGCACGTGTCTTACGCACCACGGCTAGGGGTGATGTGCCATAGGCACGCTATGCGTTGGTGTGTACAGCTTGACTTCTTTGTTGGGGTTTATTTGGCGGCCCACGGCAGGCGGCGGCGCTGGTGGTCAGCCTGGGCAAGGCAGCGAGGGCCGAGACGGCGGCGGAGTGGAGGGCCGGTGCGCAGGCGGGCCGCCGCGTTCGCGAGACCAGCTCCCTGCTGCACCTGCAGCTACTGGCGCTGCTGGAGCAGCTGGGGCCGCGCTCCACGGGCCGCGTGGGTAAACGCCACGGCAAGGGTGATGGCGAGGGCCACAGCGTGGAAGGGCACGGAGGTGATGATGGGGCAGGGGGGTCAGAGGCGGGACGCATGGCGGCGGCGGGCTCAGGGAGCAGCACGAGCGGTGGTGAGGGCCAGCGGCATGCCGGCTGGCCTGACCTGCGGCTAAATCGCGGGGTGGGAGGGGTGGAGGAGGAGGGCGTTGAGGGGGCTGGCTCGGGGGCAGAAGATGGTGGCAGCAGCACAGGGGATGGCTGGGAAGCCGGTACTACTAGCAGCAACTGGGGCGAGCTTGGTGCCGCCAAGACGCCTGCCTGGGCTGCGGGCCCCACGTGGCAGCAGGTGGAGAACGCGGGCGGCTGCCCCGCGCCCGGCACGCCCGAAGAGGAACAGCTGGTGCGGCTGACGGCACTGGCGGCGGTGGAGTGGCTGCCTGTGCTGCTCACCCGCAACTGGTGGATGCCGCCGTCTGCAGGCTTGGGCCTGGAGGCCGCGCCGCTGAGCGACCTACTGCCGCACGGCGCGCACCGCGTGGCGTGGGCGTGGCTGCGGCTGGTGGCGCGGCAGGCGCTGGGGCACCCCGCAGACGGCACGCGCTGCCACGCCGGGTGGACGACATTCCTGCTGACCCGGCTGGCCGCCTTGGACCAGGTGCAGCACGTGATCGCCCTGGCCTTGAGTGGCGACGTCCTGCCGCTGATGATGGTACAGTCCCCGGCTCAGACGCGGATGATGGAGGCAGCTCCGGAGCTGGTGCCGGCGGCGTGTGACCTGCTGGAGGTGCTGGCACTGGCGGCGCCGGAGCAGCTCCGCGCATGGCTGATGGGCAATTTCGGGCCTGCTAAGCTTATCGTCATGCCGTGGAAGCAGTTGGTGCTAATGGAGCTGGCAGGCAAGCCCGAGCGCGCGGCGCTTGCCTGCGTGATCCGTGCCCTGACGGCGCCGGAGTGGCCTGGCACGGGTGGTGCGGGCGGGGCGGGTCTGGGTGGGCCGGTGTGGGGTGCGCTGCGGGGTGTGGTGGCGCAGAGAGTGGAGCGTGAGGGACTGCCGCTGCTGCCGGGCCCGGATGTGGACCTGGGCTTGCAGCGGTGTGCCTACGTGTGGTGTGGGCGGCTGGAGGGGCAGAGTGAGGTGGGGGTGCGGCTGCGCGCGTGCGGGCGGTGCCGGGTGGTGGGGTACTGCAGCGCGGAATGCCAGAGGGCGGACTGGGCGGCGGGGCACAAGGCGGCGTGCGGGCGGGCAGCGGCGGAGGGTGGGCAGTGACGGCATGGTGGACGCTGGTCATGCGAGGGATTAGGGTGGGACCTGCGCTTGACGTGCGCAAGCGGAGGATGAAGACTGGCAATATATCGGCGTGGATACGAAATTCCAAGTTGACGGCATGCACAGCTTCTGGAGTGCGCGCCATGGTGGCTAGAGGTCAAGTAGGTCAAGTTACACTTGCGGGCCCAGCGGGGCTCGTCCGGAGAGCCCAGGGATCATTAGGGCGGAGCATGTCGCATGTGCCGTGGTGCGCTTTGGTACGGTAGTGTGGAGCGGGGTGCGATGCATGTTGGGGACTTGGTTGATGGAAGCAGGTTTGGAAGGGTGCAGTGCGGAGCACCGTAAGCAACCATGCCGGTACCAACAAAGAAGGAGCTGGCCACAGATTGCTTTGCGCTTCTGAGGGACTTGATCTCCTAGAACACAGCATTTGTGGCGCCGCGCATGGCGCAAGTCTTACGTGTGGGAGGTACGTGGCATCCGTTAGCACATTGACGGTTTGGTCCTGAGCTTCCCCTGGCTCAACTGTGGTCGGGAACGTGGGCAGTACGCCACGAATACGCGAGGAGCCCTTGGGAGTTTTCCTGAAGCTCAGAACATAATGGCATGCCTGTCGTACGCAAAAGTGAGGCGCACCTTTTGTCAGTGTTCTGAGCGGAGGCAGTGTTGCTGCGTTATTGCACTGTACCCCCCCAGGAGCCCTGCTAATGCGACAGCCTCAGAAGGTGGTTGCGTGCTGTTGGGCGGGAAGAACAAGAGCAATCGAGTTCCCTGTGGCAGCCCGACAGGGCGTTGTTCTGTAGCTGGCCCTCAGCAGCAGGGAGAACCAGTATGCTGTTTACCTCAGGTGCTCTTGCATAGGGTACAGTGGAAGCGGTCACCTGGTGCGATTGCATATTACCAGGATTCATCGCCTGCATATCACACCTGGTCTTCCCACGGCCGGCATGTAGACAATTCAGCTTTGGGCATATGGATCAGAGCATTTGAGCTTTCCTGCTCAAATGCTCTGATCCATGTGCCCAAAGCGTCAACTAGGCCCACTCAAGCGCAGCGGCACGCCAATGCGTAATAGCAGATAGTAGTCACGGTTTGTGCCCCAAAACCCCGAAGGAAACCAAGGAACCTACTGCCGTTCGCGTTTCAAGCCAATAGCAGGGACCTGTGGACCAGCCAACCGGAAGCGCACCGTTACACGACCTGCCCAGTACAAAGGTACGCACGTCGCTGGGTGGTACATGACCAACTACGCTCAGCCCTCAGGTGCTGAACTGTCCAAGTAGCATCCAAGTTGCAGGATGTCAAGTTTCGATTGAATCGCCGTCCCAACACTGCTGCCAACTGAGAACGGCCTTCGCACCAGGCACGGAACGTGCTGTCCTAGGGCCCTGCCGTTGCATTACCATGCGCCACTTCACACTATGCCCACCGATGTAGCACCGATTGCCACACGATGCGCCTATCCGCACGTCCAAGTTCTGCTGTAACCTGCTCATGGCCACCACCTCCAGCAACACTGCGCCGTCCTAAATGCCTCTTCAAAGACTGCCGCACTTCCGCCCGCCAAAAGCCACTGCAACCCAACGCGAAGTTGCACCGAGCCAAACGCACCGTACCAAAGATCCATGGCATGGGCCCAACCCCGTCATCCCTCCACAGCTCGTAGCCCACACGCCTCAGTCGTCGGCATGCCCTCCATGTCTCACCGTACGACCAAAACCACCACCCCTGCCGTCACACCTGCCGTCACACCTGCCTGAGTCTTAGCCAGCAGCGCCTCACCGCATGCCCCCCATGTGGCCCCCGTGTGGGCCTCCCATGCCGCCCGGCCCGTGCGGCCCGCCCATGTGGCCACCGTGTGGGCCTCCGTGTGGGCCTCCGTGTGGCCCGCCGTGCGGCCCACCGTGGGGTCCGCCGTGGGGCCCGCCGTGGGGACCGCCCATGTGCCCCGGGGGCCCGCCTGGCCCGCCCATCGGCCCCATGCCGCCCATCGGGCCCATCCCTGTGAGCAAGGCACACGAGTACGTTGCACAAGGGACAGACGGTGAGCAACAGTACATCTCGCAGGAGGTAGCATGACTTTGCCGCCCATCCACATGTATTTCAGCATGCAGGCACCTTGGGCCACCTCAAATCTGACCCACCTGGATGGGGACCCATGCCGCCGTGCCCTCCTGATCCAGCCGTGTGCATGGAGGGAAGGGGCAGACTAAGCAGTTCAGCGACGCAAACGGGTTGGCGCCAAGCATGCAAGAGATACGGCATGGACAGGGTGAATCATGCAAGGACAGGATGTCTTGCACTTGACATCATGCCAACACCACCGGAACACCGGACAGAGGCGCAGTCCCAAAGCATAGCGTTTAGGCCCCTCTCACCTGGACCCATAGGACCGCCCATGGGGCCGCCTGGGCCCATGCCCATCCCCATGCCCATGCCCATGCCCATGCCAGGCCGCATCATGCCTGCGGTGGTCGCACACGCAAATGGGGTTCATGGGTTGGGCCAACGGTGTGCGATGATCCAGCATGTGCAACAACACGGTGCGCTGTCGTGCGTAATTGTGATGGCAACCGCCGCCATCTTGACCAGAAGTTGTGCAGCGGACAGTACCCAAGTCATATAAGCATCCCGACACCCAATGCCATCGCCATGAGCCCGAGACAGCCGATCCACACTTTCCACAAAACCAGCAGCCTACCCAAGTCCCCTATGGCTTACGCAACGAGGGTCTTGCCGATGGCCCACATGTGCGGGAGCTCACACAGTACACTTCCACAGCTCACCTGGACCCATTCCCATGGGGCCGCCGGGGCCCATGCCCATCCCCATCCCCATCCCCATGCCTGGCCGCATCATGCCTGCGGGGATACCACCAGGGAGAAGTAAGTTCAACAGCAGGCAACGCGATGCACAAACGAGCGTGCGCCCACAGCTATGCAGCTCATGACAGTGCAGCATCCAAAAGTTAAGCCGCAGTATGCCCTGCCGGCAAATTCGCTGCTCGCCGCAGGGACAAACCTGCCCCATAAGCATAAGGTTGCCTATCCCCGATCCAAGGGCACACCCCCTCGGCCGCAGGGCAGCCACCCATGCAGGACCTACCCATGCCCATGCCGCCCCCCATGCCGCCGCCGACCCCCATGCCCATGGGCCCTGCCGGCCCCATGCCCATCGGCCCCATCGGCCGCATGGGGCCAGGCGCGGCAGCAGCTGAGGGTGCAGACCCGCCCTCCCGCTCCTGTTGCACTTGGATGAAGTTGTTGTAGTAGTTGCGTACATTGGCCTGTTGACAAGGCACAGGGGTGCAGATTCACACGGGTGCGGCAAGGGGCGGCCAAAGGGCTCTTCGGTGAGGGGACGTCCGACCTGCCCCCTCCCACCCGCCCCCACCACCGCCAACCCCGATCGGTATCATGCCCAAGGAGCAGCGCATCCCTTACCCCCCCTCCCGTGCAACCAGGATGGCCTTCGTGCAAGAGGCATGCCGTGGATCAAACTCCAGGAACTCCCTGGCCATTGGACACAGAGCATCCGGCCGCGATCCAGCTGGGCCAGCCCAAACAGATGCACCCTACATACCTTGTGCTTGTAGCCTGAGTTGTGCTGTTTTCTCACAGCTGCCTGTAACGCAAAGCAGCGTGGCCCACGGTCAGGCACGTCAGCGCGACGGCGGGCGTCGCCCTGGCTCCAAGGTCGCAGAGGTTCGGCTCACCGACTCATGTGTAAGGTATGTGTCACAGTAGTCACAGTAATAGCGGGGCATTTGCTCCTTGCTCCACGACTGGAGCGCCTAGAAGTGCGTCCACCTAATCTCCGAGGCTCAACTAATGTTACGCGTCAGATTTATCGTCTTTCTAATCAACAGGCGTCTGAAAGCTAGCTGACAATGTAGTGTCTCCAGGAGTGGGAGGAAGCGTCGCTGCACGAGAGTTGTCACGAAAAAAAGCGGGCGTATCGGACACCATACAGCACTGTAGTTTGTGCAATATTGTGCTGTCCATGCAATGACACCTTACTGATCACAGGCAATCGCCAATCGGTTCGTCGCTCTTCGGCGAGTCTCTCTGCGCCCATGCGCCATGCCCGAGCCTCTCGCGCCCATGGGAGTCTTGCGCTCTCGCCGAGACAATCGAAAAAGGTGCAGGTGGACGCTAAGCTATTGATTATTACCCTTGCTATTGCCGTTGTTTCTGCGCCATGCTTGCAGCAAAGCTTCATGCAGGTGCACCCTGCCGTGTCAGGTGCCCGGCCCGGAGTGGAACACCCGCGTGCATCCGGCCACTCAGGACAGTCGCAAAGGCAGCATCAGCTCCAGATGGTGAGGATACGCGGTGCACGCTGAACGTTACCACCCAAATAGCGAGCTCAGGACCGGCATCCTCCAACTGGTCCAGTCGACCTAGCCCGAGCGCATTCAGCGCATACAGCAGACGTATTTGCTACACATGCAGTTGTGGCTGGTGAAGCCCAAACTATCCTGGAGCGCGCTGCGAAAGCACCAGGGTCAGTCCCACCAAGGGAGGTCCTCAACGCAATCATAGCCCTGGAAAAGCAGAAGCTCAAGGTACGCAGTGGCCATTACCCATTTGCACACATGAGTTTACGCATTCGTAGTGCTCATCCCACGCACGCACCGGCGTTATGTCCGCAGCCCCGATGTCAGTGACAAGGCCCCCCTGTCTCCTCCTAACTGCCATGCAGCCCGACAGTTGGCTCGAGGCCCTGACTGCTACTGGGGCCCGTTGGAGGCTCATCTACACTGCACGTGAGCCCCAGTAGCACTGCTTACCCCTTCGATGTGGTCCTGTGTGGCCTCGTATGGCGCGTTGCCCGGACTGCCGTACAAGGCACAGCGGGAGTCAGGGCCCGAGGTACACCGTCCATTGTCTCAAGTTGGTGTGCTGATCCACGACTGTTCTTATATGCAGCAAGCAGGGCCGTCGTCGCAGCGACGAAAGGGCAGCAGGGAGGCGCGGGAGGCTACTTTCCCATCCCTGCTTGCCAGGTGAGGGATCCCTACCGCCGCACGTGCAGCAACATCCTGATGTTGCCGCGTAATGCCCATGGAGGCACCAGTGCACGTGCACCTCAGGGGTGCACCTCCCCTGGTGCACCTGTTCCTGTGTGTGATTCCTACCTGTCATCTGTCTGCTACGGCGTACCACTGATGGCTACCATCATGGTCGTGTATGCAGAAGTTTGATGCCGAGGGCTTTGAGAACGGCGTGTTTTTGGGCCCCGTGGGGAGCCTCACCGTCAAGGGTCCCTTCAAGATGAACGGGGTAGGTGGTCTGCCTGCCTGCATCTCCTTCGGCCCGTCCACACCATTTACGTGTTGTAAGGTCCAAACGTCTGTGAATCCCTCCATGCATGCTGTGCTGGAGCGTTGTTTATCAGTGTGCGTGGTGCAGGCACGTAGTAGCCTTGCTCCTGGGTGCAGCCCCCGGGTGTCCACGACAGGCAATGCATTGGGGCCGAAATAAGCAGCAAGCTGTGACGGCAGTGAATCGCTATGTGGTAGAGCACAGCGGGGACCGCCCCTGTCCCCGACCCTCACGCTCCCCTGCCGGTCACCCGCAGCGGCTGCTGAGCTTCGACGTGACCAACACCTACATCACCCTGGGCCCCTGGCGCTTCACCATCCCCGTAAAGAAGGAGCAGGCCATCGAGGACATGGATCCCAAGTGGGTGCAGCGGCAAGCCGCTTGGCAACCTGAGTTGGCGTCCGCGTAGCTACCCATAACCTGTTGTAGTGACAGGCAGCAACGGCCCCTGCAGAACAGCGGTGCCCGCCTCAGTACCGGGTGGGATATGGCAAACGCCTGTCTCGCCCCGGTGCTAGGGTGGCCCGTCGCACGCCGTACGGTACACTCTAGTACCGCCGGAGCCAGTAGGGCCTTGCGTTGTGCTTTGGGTGTGCTGAGCCGGCGTGTCCCGCGCCTGTTCTGCTTCGCTGTCCCCAGGGCCGCCAAGGCGCTGCCCTTCTTCGTGTACGCGCTGGTGACGGAGGACATCATCGTGGCGCGGGGCCGGTCGGGGGGCCTGGCGCTGTGGGCACGTGCCGACTCCGACTGGATGGCCAAGGCCGGGGTGCTGCAGGTGTACAAGTAAGGCGGTAGTGCTGTTGTTGATACCGTACATATGTGGCCAGCGGACGATTTTACGGATGCAGTGTGAGCATGCGCGCTCCTGACCGCGGGGGTTAGGAAGTAGCTTGGCAGGACACGGCTGGGCGGCGGAGGGAACTGACAACGTGCGCAGCGTGGTTTTGCGAGAATACGGTGGCTGCGTGCAATGGCAGTCCTAAAATATTTTGCACGTGAGAGCGTCTTATCCGCGTGACAGTACATGCATCAGTGCCGTACATGGTATGCAGCACTTACCGTACGGGCTTATGGTGGAGGACACGAACCCGATGCGTTGCTTTTGGTTGGCTGCTGTTTAATGTCAGAGTTCGTATTGCGTTTGATGCTGGCAGGTTGACTGGAGAGCATGTGAGCCCACGTGCAGTACATTTAGAACAATATGCTGTTCTCCTTCAATTCTTTGGCACATTTCTGCTAGTAAGCCTAGTGCATCGCTGCCCGCACACGCCTGCACAAGATGCAGACGTCTGGCGATGACCCATGGGTCGCTCGCAGCGGTGTAAGCGCCGAGCGCGCGGCATGCTTGGCATCCCACGTCATAGACCTTGAGTTCAAAGGGTATAAGGCTGCTGCAACACAGCTGTCCCCAATGGATTCCACGACTTATGGGGAATGGGAAACGGCTTACCCGTACATGAACACGCTGAGTAGCAAGACGGTGAGGAGAGTTGTGCAGTACCGACGAGGACTCCGCCGTTCACCCCTGGCCAGTGCGTGGGCTACCCCTGAGACGGACACACGAGGCTCCCTTGGCGCGCTGGCGGCAGTGGTCCTGTTGCATTGCCCCTGCCGCCCAGCGTTGGCGGCAGGTCACGTGTCATCAGGCGGGCGCCCACGCAGGAGCGGAACACAGGAGGCTCAGGGGCACCTGCCACGTGGGCGGCACCTGCTCCGGGGGCACCTGACGCTGGCGGGTTCAGCTCTGCAGGCTGCGACGGGAGCGTGTGGGTGCAGCAAAGCCCCGGGCGCAGCCGCAAGCCTGGACAGGGCGCCCGGGAGCAGGTGACTGTGCAGAAGGAGACAAGAAGCATTAGCAATGCGTGCGCGGGACGGCAGGGCGCTGGAGTCAGCAGCATCGCGGCCGCCCCGAGGGCGACGGCTCAGCTGGCGGCTAGCCCACGGCCAGACTCGGGCTGCGGCATGGCCGCGGAACGCCACCTGCCCCAACCATAGCTGGGCACCATGGCCGAGGCATCTGGCCCAGGCCCCGTGGCCGAGGCTGTGGAGGAGCAGGTAGCGCAGCAGCAGAGACCCTCGCGCGTTCCAGCTACGTTGACCTTCCAAGGGGATGGGGCGGGCTCTTGTCCCGCAAGTCCGCCGGGCGGCACCACCATGGCAGGCCTCACTGCGGGGGGCTCGCCTGGCAGCCCGCCACAGGCATCGGGTGTTGGGGGGCACCACCTGGGCTGGCCTGTGACCGGTGCGGAGGATACAGGCCAAGCGATGGCGCTGCGCTACGCGTGGGTTACACGAGGTGTGCTGGCGCTGACGGCACATCTGGAGGCCATGCTGGGGCAGCTGCGGGCGGCGGTGGCGGAGGTCGAGGTGAGCGTGCAGGGCGTCAGGTGTTCGCACAGCCCTTTGGTTGGACATCGCCAAACAGGCATGCATAGGAAAGGCAGGTTGCGTCTGTGGGCCCTGCTGTTTGGACCGGTAATGGAGTTGACGTGACTGCTCGGTACTGGTGCATCATATCGGTACGTAGCCGACACTGCACCTTGCTTGCCCACGCGCACTCTACGCAGGACATGGTGGCGCTCATGGCAGCGCTCCTCGTCGCCGGCATGGCCGCCACGGAACCGTCAAACCCCCGCGCCAGGTGGGCGGCGGCACGGCTGGCGGCGACGCGGCACGCCCGGGAGCGCCAGCAGGCCGTGTGCCAGGACGGGGTGCACCTGGGAGCTGGCGCGGATGGCCCTGGACACGCGTCAGGGTGCAGGCGCTCCGCGGTGCTGGAGCAGCAGCTGCCCAACGCGCCGGAGATGGGTCTGGGCACGCTGCAGGAGCACGTGGCGCAGGGCCAGCTGGGCACGGGCATGGGCGGCCTGCAGGTGAGGACGTTTCGGTAAAGCCCCTTGCGAGGACTTCGACCCAGCCCAGGACGCAGCCCCTGGCTAAGTATGTCCCCGCTTGGTGACCCGATGGCCACGCAAAGTTCTGTTGCTCCTGCGCGCGTTGATGAAATGTGTTGGTGCACTAGGTTAAGCCTTTAATGATGGTGGTCCGCAGGCAAAGGGAGATGCGGTCCCAGAGCCCGCGCCTGCGCCGGGCAGCCCTGGCACGCACCACTTCGACGCCAGCCACGGCACCGATCTGCTGACTGCGGAACTGTTCGGAGCAGGCGCAGCGGAGCGGGAGGCACTGGTGGCAGCGGTGGCCACGGCCATGGCGGCAGCAGCAGCGCACGGAGTGGGCTCGCCTGGCACGGCAGGAGCTGGCCCACACTGCAGCACTACGAACCGACCCGTGGGTCACCAGCGACGTGGATGGGGAGTCCGGCGGCGCGCCCTGGAGGCGGCGCAGGCCAGGGGGCGGCTTCGGGAGTACGCGGGGGTGGAATACGAGGATAGGGGTACGCAGGGGGAGGTGGGCGCAGTTGGCTGCGGTGGTGGCCACGGCAGCAGAAGCGGGCGCGACGTTGTCAATGAAGGCCAAGGCGCGGGCTCTTGCCTGGGGCTGACCCACCGACCCACCGACCCTGTCGCGCCTTGCGCCCTCGCGTGCTGCAATCAGCCTTGCAGCCTTGGGGGAGGTCGTGGGCACGGGCAGCTGCGGAGGCGACGGAGAGGAGCAGGGCGTGCAGTTGGTGGATGTGCTGCGAGCGGCGCCACCGCATGCAGAGCACATGGGGCGGAGGTTGCTGGGCGACGGGGCACCTGGTGTCGGGAGCTCGGGACTACCGTGGGGGAGCTGACGGCGGCGCTGCCCGGCCTGCCTGAGCCGCACAACGCGGTGGTGGTGGCGGGCGGCAGGGCGGCAAGGGCGGGCGCGGCGCTGGGGCTAAGGAGCCGCCGGACCACCGCCGATGATATTGAGTGAAAGCACAGCCTGCTGTGCAACCGAGTATGCAGTATTGCAGTTGCACCGTTGTGGGCAGGAAGCGCATGGGGCATGGGAGCGCATGTGGTGTGCAAGGGGTCTGCTTGTGTGGAGGGATGGCCCATGGCCAAGGGTTGCTGATGACCGAACTGGAAATGAACACACGTTGCGCCACGTTCATGGCTATCCCCCGCCCTTAGGCAGTTGCTGCAGACTTATATGTGCAGCGATGTACCTGTAGCCCTAAGTGGTCTTCAGACTTCAGTTCTGAATGTTACAGCTGGCTGACAGTGCGCAGTCCCATGGGCAGAAATACTCTCCATCAGTTGGCATACGAATATGCGCACATTGGCGCACATTGTAGATCACATACATGAGGGCATTCATTCCGTGGTTTGGGAGATTGCGTTGTCTACAGTTCTACCATGCTGCACACGTGCACAACTGATGAGTTGTGGGGCAGTTGTCCGTACATGTACACCAGTTACGTGGCACCAGTTATCTAGACTGGTGCTCAGACCAGCCCTCTTGGTGGAGTCCATTTACATGGTTTAGCTGGTTAAAGTCGAGGTTAAGTAGATACTAGTTACTGATTGGTACACAGTCCACGTCGATGCCAGCACAAGGCTGACCTCCACGAACGGCATGTAAACCCACGCTGGCCTCGGCAGCTAAAAATCACCGATAAGTGCCCATGCCATCGTGTTCTGGTGCTCCTAAAATTGCCTTGGTACACGCCCTGTTTTCCCTGCACAGTATCCTGCACCCCAATTGGCAAAGAGCAGGCCAAACGACGGGAGCTCCCTTGGACCAAACCGCAAGCTCAAGCAATGACAGTAACCCAAAAAAGGCGGGCTGCCCCGAGTAGGCGCAAAAGATGCCCGAAAACACATGCTCGGAGCCCGTAGCCTACTAGCTGCCCTGGAAGCACCTTTATTTTGCGCAGCTGCGCACCCGCACAGTACAACACGTAGCTAGGGACCATGGCAGTCCCAGGAACCGCAGTCCACCGGGTGCACTCACGACCGCCGGCACCACTGCACCGCCAAATGACATACCGCAGTACTCCCATCCTCACAGTACTCCTGATGCCTAGCCTAATGAAGCGCCTTTCCTCCACTATGCTATCGTTTGAATGCTTGCCATGCTTGTCGCGTACCGGTTTGCAGTGTCCCTAGTCTTAGCCGGCCGCGCTCCTAAGCCAAGGGACCTGTACGGCCCCTGGGCAAGGTGACACAGCAGCGTCACGCCTGTGGGCAGGCCCTCTGATACTGATCGTTGCGGCGATGGGCCGTAGCCTGGAACTGAGGACACCTAGAAGCTGCTTGCTCGTATCAGTGCTCCCACGGTGCTCTCCTCCTGCTACAGCCATGCAGCCAGCCTGGGCCTGCGAGGCTAGTCTTCGTCAATTCCGACGGGTACCACCAGCACCTCTCCCCTGCCGCTGTCCGCCACCGCCCTCTGCACCTCCTCGCACAGGCCCTGCAGTGCATGTGGCCTAGCGCACACCACCGCCACCGCCTGCAGCCGCGCGCAGCACTGGAACGTGGCAAACAGGCCGGCGCACAGCATCTCGTCAGTGTCCGCACCCCCCTGCCGTACGTCGAGCACAAGCTGCTGCAGCTGCCGCATACGGCCCAGGCATGGCAGGGCGGCCACGGGCACGCGGGTGTACTGGAAGTCCAACGCCTGCATCACAAAACGAAACACAGGGGTCGACAATGAAGAGGAAAGAGGTAAGTACTGCAATGGTTGGTGCGACTGCGTGCGTGTACTAACATGGTTTGCCCATTTCGTCTATGTGACTGTTAAGCATCTGCACGTTACATTACTGTGCTTTTCAAGCCGCACACGCATGGGCTACTGGGATGCTACGCGGTTTACAGCACCCTGCCACACCTTGGCTTCCGGGAAGGTTTCCGCCATGGCCGCCAGGTCCCCCGCCGCCAGCGCCAGGCCCCACAGCTGCACCCGCTGCCCGGGCAACGCCAGGGGCGCCAGTTCACGGAGCCACACCGCGTGGCCGCCAGCGGGGGAGGCCGCCAAGGGCGCGGGCGCAGGGGGCAGCAGCAGAGGGTCCACGTCGGTGGTAATGCACAAGGCGCGTGGCTCCTTGCCAGAACGCTGGCCACCTTTTCTAGCACCTGTCCGCGCACGCACGTCGGCCACGGCCTCTACCGCCTGCCGCACCACCTGGGGGGTGTCCGGGAGCAGGTGCGTGCCTCCAGGGGACAAGTCGGCCGGGCCAAAGCACCAGTAGTCGGGTAACACCCCGGTCCGGGCCTCTCGCAGAAGAGGGAAGGCGCCAATGCACGCCAGCGCTCGTATAGAGCACGAGCCGCCCCCTATTGCGAGCTCCCGCAGCTGGTGCGGGCCCCTCGCGGAGGCACCAGGCCCCAGGGCCGCTGGCTGCTGCTGCTGGTGCTCCGTCGGTCCAGGGGGCTCCAGCGCCGCTAACCCCACGTGCGTGAGGGACGTCAGTGCCGCCAGGTCTGACACGCGGAGGGTGAGCGTGGAGCTCCCAAAGCTGGTCAGGTGCGGCAGGTGTCTTAGTGCTGCGACCAGCACATCTCGCTGCGCTGGCCACACCTGGCCCCACACAAGCTGCTCTGCATCGTCCTGCAGGACGTAGGGGTTGCGCTCTATGGACAGTTGGGTCAGGGATGTGAGGGCGCTGAGATGGCTGAAGCTACGAATGTCACGAGCGGGGATGTTTGCGAGCGGCAACTTGGGAGCGTTGAAGCTGAATTCCAGGTGCAGGCTCTCCAGCTGCGGCAGCTGGGAGACGCTCTCTAAGATGTCCGCTTGGTCTGCACACACGGGACGGGAGGGAAACGAGACAGGACTTGAGGACCAGCCTGGGTTCGGGCAGACGTCTCATGCGTGCCATGCGACTGCACGCTGCGGAGACACGGTTGCACAATACTTTGCGCGTGAATGCGGCGGTCAAATCCTTTGGGAATGAACAGCACTGGGTTACCTTAAGGGAAACTAAGGAGGCAAGGTGTCTAAGACCGGCACTGCTCACAAGCCATCTGCCGTACTACATCGCGGGCCAAAGCTTCAGCAAGTTACGCATGCGCTCTAGTAATCTGCTCACGGTCTAGGTCGATTAGCGTGTTCTCGCCGGCGTCGATGTACAGGTCCTTCAGCGCCCGGCAGTGGCGCAGCGCTTGCAGGCTCTCAGTCCACCAGCCGTCCGCCTCCTTCAAGGTGAGGCCCGTTAGCCGCGGGCCCATCTCCTGCAGGAGGTGGATGCGCGCTTGCGCAAGCACCTCGCCGTCACACGGGATGTCCGAGAGTGTCAAGCGTGCCGGCGGCGTCGTTGCTGGGCCCTCCACTGCGTCGTCCTCTTCCTCCTCTGATGACGGCTCATCGTCTTCCATCCCTTGGGCCGCGTTGTCTAGGGTCAGCGAGGTGACGGAGGGGCAGGAGGAGGCGATTTTGGCTGCGATGTACGGGTCCATCCAGTAGATGCCGCGGAGCTCCAGGGTGGTGAGGTGCGGCGTTCCAAAGGCGGGCAGGGCGGCCTGGCTGCGGCGGGTAGATCAGGGGGGGAAAGGAGGCGACACTTCAGCAGCGGCGCAGGTTGCAAAACGTGACAAAACTTGCACAGGTCAATGGAGGGACACCAGCAGCACAAGTCGCCACAGTCTCAAGAAGCGTGGACCAGCAGGACAGGAGGTGCCACTCACAGCTGCTTCCTCTGCCGGCTGTGCGAGCCCTCGGTGTTGAACATGACCACAGCAGTCTGGAACCTGGCACCGCGCTGCACCATCCCGCTCAGGGTGGTGCGGATGTCCGCATGCGGGACCTTGGTGGTCTTGGACAGGTCCAGGACCAGGCTGGTGCTCATCCGGTCGTGCAGTTGCCGGCCGTGGCGGCAGGCGGTGCGGATGTGCTCTCGGGTGTCCCATTGGTTGGCTATGTATGACCACACGACCTCGCACACGCTGACAAAGATGTCTTCTGAGCTCAAGCGGGCGCATGGCGTACGACGGGCCTGCAGTGAGCACAGCAAGGAGCGGTTGAGGATACCGTAAAGCGCCGGGGTGAAGGCGTTATCGCAGAGGACAAGGCAAGAGCCTGCCTGCTTGAGCTCGTCGGGGACGGCTCTGGAATGGCTCCCAGGTCCATAAGGCATTTTCATTGACTCATTGTGCTCACGGAAAGTGTCGCAGCGTGTTGCTCGCCCGAGATTTGCCGTTTGGCGCCAAAAAGTGCAAGGGACTTCACATCAAATGCTACGCACACCGACGGGTAAGGCTAAAGGTTGCATGATATGTTATAGTTCCTCTGCAACGTTATAGTACCTCTGCTGCTGGAACCGAAAGTTTCGGAGCATGACCGCTTCAGCCGCCATGAAGTTATGGCCACTGCAGCCCTTCTACTGTAGCACTTCTGCCGCTGCTGAGAGAGCGAAGGCGCAAGTCCTGGAGACAGCTGCATGTTTAGACCGTCAACGTCATTGCGAGACCAGACGGTCCGTGTCTTGCAACATTAGTTTGGGGAGCTCCCCTGGTCTGCACTTCAAGAAGGCTGCCGTGTGGGGTCATGACTTGGAGCAGACCGGGGCTTCTGATGCTGCAATGGTTGGCGGTTGAGGACAGCTGAGGGCTCCGCGTCAGGGCAGGTCTTTCTACGGTACATATTTATTACGGTACCGGTATGACAACGCCCCAAATCCGGCCGAAAAGCCTCGCTTACCCCAGCCTAACAGCCACACGCACGGGTCAACAGTGAGCAGCAACACAACCTGTGCCCCACGTCTGTGGACCCACCACCCTGGAGCCAGCGCCTGCACGTGCCAGCTATGCCACATAAGGCATGGCAAAAAATCAGACAGCATTGCCAGACCAGTGCCCGGTAGCAAACTCCCTCCTGTGGTGCAGGGGCAAGGCCCTTGCCCACGTGCAATCTGTTATGCAGCATTGAGAGTGTTCTCAAGCTCCAAAGGCACCGTTGACAGACAAACAACGACCTGCTCCAATACATAGTACACAGCCCTTCCATGAGCACTTGCTAAGCCCTTACGCCCGCGCGAGAAGTACGGTGTCCCACGCGTACCGTGACCATGCACCTGCACCTGCCCCATGGCCAAGCCACCCAGCACTACAAAGCCCAACAAAGCACCCCACCACCATCACCATCTCCACATCACCCCCGCTTGGCCACCACTCGCACCCGGCCCTTGCCACGGCCATTCACTACCCGCTCCACCTCCGCACACAGCCCCTCCAGCCCTGCAGCACACACACGACCTCCAGCTTCTGCAGCCGCCTGCACCAAAAGCACGTGGCAAACAGGGCCGCGGACAGCACCTCCTTGGACCCCGCGCCGCCCTGCCGTAGGTCCACCGTGAGCCGCTGCAGCTGCCGCATGTGGCCCAGGCAGGGCAGGGCCGCCAGCTGCACGCGGCTGTGCCGGAGGTCCAGCGACTGCGGCGTAGAAGATGGACACGGCAGGATAGGAGGTATGTGTAAGGTATACGGCACAGGCGTTTTTAAGGGACGATTGCATGGCGACGTAAAAATGCGGCCCTACATGCGCTATCAGCGCAGCAGCACAGCGCAAGGGACTGCTCATGTGCCGCACCTTTGCGTCCGGGAATGTGTCGGCAATGGCCGCCAGGTCCCCCGCCGTCAGCGCCAGGCCCCTCAGCTGCACCCCTTGCCCCTGCACCCCCAGGGGCCCCAGCTCACGGAGCCACACCGCGTGGCCGCCAGCGGGGGAGGCCGCCAAGGGCGCAGGCGCAGGGGGCAGCAGCAGCCCGGGGCCCGCGCCGGTGGTAATGACTAGCGTTGAATCCTCACGGTCCCACGCGTGGCGCCCCTCACCATCCACACGCCCCCGCGCCCGCACGTCCGCCAGCGCCCTCACTGCCTGCCGCACCACCTGGGGGGTGTCCGGGAGCAGCTGCGTGCCCCCAGGGGACAAGTCGGCCGGGCCGAAGCACAGGACCCCCGTCCTTGCGTACCGCAGGAGCGGGAAGGCGCCCAAGCACGCCAGGGCTCGCAGCGAGCACGACTGGAGCGCTACGTGAAGCTGCTGCAGCTGGTGCGGGCCCCTTGCAACAGTACCGGCCCCCATTGCCGCTGGCTGCTGCTGCTCTGTCGGTCCAGGAGACTCCAGCCCGGCTAGCTGCACGTGCGTGAGGGACGTCAATGCAGCCAGGTCTGACACGCGGAGGCTGAGGGTGATGCTCTCGAAGCTGACCAGGTGCGGCATGTGTCTTAGCGCTGCGACCAGCGCCGCTCGCTGTGCGGGCCACAGCTCGCGCTCATCCACCTGAACCCCGCGGCTGCGCGGCCAGTCATGGTCGTCCCGTGTGCAGTAGCTGTAGTCGAGGTGCAGGTGGGTCAGCGCTGTGAGGGCGCTGAGGTGGCTGAAGCTGCGGGTCTCGCGGGCGGGAACGTCCGAGAGCGGCTCATCCGGAGCGTGGCACCGTAGCTCCAGGTGCAGGTCCTGCAGCTGCGGCAGCTGGGAGACGCTCTCCAGGATGGTTGCCTGGTCTGTGGGGACCGGAACGTGATGAAATCAACAGGTATTTTGGGCTGAGGTTAGGACAAGGGCTAGGGGCTGCTCCGCCAGTGCATGCTCGCAGAAGCAGGAGGCTGATAGCGGCGTGCCATTAGGTGAAGCATGTCAGACAGCTGCCGCATGATACCGCCAGTACTGCTGTCATGGTCACAGGATTAAAGCAACCAAGGTTACGCAAGGTCGCAGCCCAGCCCTTCCACACTCCTTCGCAGACGTCCCTCCCCACGACGCCCTGCGCCGAACCCGACCCCTAGCCCCGCACCCCAAGGGCCCTACAGGTTCACACGTCCCGATTCGCTTACGGAACCGTACCGTCAAAGCCAACGGCGTACGTCCCTCCAGCTTCCACGAACAGGTCTGTCAGCTCCCGGCAGTGGCGCAAGGCGCGAAACATGCCAGGGAGCCAGCTGTCTGCCGCGATTATGTTGAGCTCCTGCAGGCGCGGACCCAGCTGCTGGAGCAAGCGGTCAAGCCCCAAGGTCACCATCTCAGCCCAGTGATCCAGGCCCTCGGCCTGGGCCTTCCCCGCCAGCAGCGCCGCTGCTGCGCCCTCCTCGCCGTCCTCCGCCACCTTCGCGCCCGCCTCCTCCATCGGTCCGCCACCCCAAGCCTCCCCCTCCTGCCCTGCCTCCCTCGTGCCCGCCTCATCCTCCTCATCTGACGACGGGTCATCGGACTCGCGTCCTTGTGTTTGGCAGTCAATGGTCAGCACGGTAACGCCGGGGCAGTGCGACGCCACCACGGAAGTCACTTGCGGGGTCAGGTCATACAAGCCTCGGAGCTCCAGGGAGGTGAGGTGAGGCCCGCCGCAGACGCCCAGAGCTGTCTGACTGTGCGCGAGGTGAGGGGTCAGGTAGGGAACGCAGGGGAATGTAACTTAGCCAAGTGCTGGCAAGGGGACAGGAAGGACAAGCGTGTAGACCTCCTGGGATGCGTGTGCCCTCTTCTGTACAGCCCGGTCGCTTGTAACCCGCGTGCGGTATAGCTAACTTGGCCCTGCCGTATGAACAGCAACACGCAGCCCACAGCTTGGTAAGACGGCCACTCACAGCTGCCTCCTCTGCCGGCTGTGCGAGCCCTCCGTGTTGAACATGACCACAGCGGTCTGGAACCTGGCACCGCGCTGCACCATGCCGTTGAGAGTGGTGCGGATGTCCGCATACGGCACCTTGGTGGTCTTCGACAGGTCCAGGACCAGGCTGGTGCACATGCGGTCATGCAGCTGCCGGCCGTGGCGGCAGGCGGAGCGAATTTTCAAACGGGTGGCCTCGCTGTATGACAGGTGTGACCATGCCACCTCGCATACGCTGACAAACGTGTCTTCTGGGCTCATGCGGGCGTACGCTGTACGGCAGACCTGCAGTGGGGATATCAGGGGACGGTGATGGATGCCGTGTAGGTCCTGGGTTAAGGCAGCGTGCGCCATCTGCTGTTGCAGAGGGCAGAGCAGGGAGGGCAAGCAGGGCAGGCAGGGCCGGTTGGCCAGTCGGCAGAGCTTGCCTGGTTTTGCTCGTCATGGGCGACTCTTAAAGTGTTGCCCGCTCCTTTCAACATCATTTGCAAGTGTGTCCTCGCGAAAAGTACCGCAGCACCCTGCGCGCCACAGGGGCGTCTGTTTGGCGCCAACGACGCGCGCAGGAAGCGAGGCCAAACGCTCGCAAACCGATAAAAGGCTATATTGTAACAGTACCTCAGTGCCGCAACTCCTCTTGCTGCTTTATCCCTTGCTTCAGATCCCGAACGGAATGGGTTCTGGAGCCGTGGCCCCGCCCACAGCTGCCACTCACTCCCTACCGCATCGGCAACTGTGTATCGCAGGTTGCCACTCGATCACCAGCACTGATGCCGTTCCTGAAAGGACAATGTCTGATGACAGGTGCTGACTGCTGAGTTCTACGGCAGCATGCCTACCGGTATACCGCATACCGGTACTCTTATGCCAGTCACCACCGTCACTATCTCCCTTGTCAGCAGCCCGGTACGCTGGCTCAAGAAAGCTGCCGGTGTGGGGTCATGTCTCGACCAGGCGCAGACAGGGGAGCAGACTGGCGCTGGGCTGCTCCAGTGGCGCACGGTTGAGGGCTCAGGGGTCGGGTCAGGGGGCAGGAGGCTCTGAGGAGGCAGGCTTCGTCAAGCCAGGCCAGGCCAGGCCAGGCCAGGCTCCCAGGTCCTGCTGAACTACCGGTATTTCCTGTGGCGTGCCCCCAGGGGACACGCCGGCAGCCGCGGCAGGCGCGAGGCGCAGGGAGCCTCGCCCCGACCTTCCGCAGGAGAGGGAAGGCGGCCCAAGCACGCCAGGCCTCTCGTAGCGAGCACCAGTGGGGCGACACTAAGCTCCTGCAGCTGGTGGGGGCGTGGGACGTGTCCGGCAGCTGTACCGGCCTGAAGGGCTGCTGGGCGCTGCTGCTCCGTCAAGCACCGCTAGCTGCACACACGTGAAGCCGTGAAGGACGTCAGTGCCGCCAGGTCTGACCCGCTGAGGGTGAGGGTTGCGGTCTCGAAGCTGCCGAGGTGGGGCATGTGGACTTAGCGCTGCGACCAGCGCCTCACATTGTACCGTACTTACGGGCCAGGGGCCACAGCTCGCACTCATGGACCTGAACCCCGCGGCTGGGCGTCCAGTCGTGGTCGTGTCTGCAGTTGAGGTGCAGGTGGGGTAGAGTGGTGAGGGCGCTGAGGTGGCTGGAGCTACGGGCCTCGCGGGTGGGGACGTCTGCGGGAGGGTGCCCACGAGCATGACAGCGCAGCCCCAGGTGCAGGTCCTGTAGCCGCGGATCCGGCTCGTCGTGGCGACTCTCGAAGCGTTACCAAGTCCTTTCATAATCACTCGCAAGTGACGGTGATGGTGGATAAGTGTTCCCATGCCAGAGGCACACCTTTTTGGCGCAGCCGCCACAGCGTTGGCGCAAACGACACGTACAGGAAGCAGGGTCTTAACGTCAAAGGCAGCGCACACGAGTACTAGGCCATGTTTTGTGGCGATAGTGTACTATCTCTGTGGCGCACGTGCTCTTGCTGCTTTACCGTAGAAGCGTAGATCCCGAACGGATTGGTTGGAGCTTGGGCTCCACGTGCCATGCACCCAGCTGCACGCACCAGGTACAAGGTACCCCCTTGTTTAATCGGTGGGGTTTCACACAGATTGGAGGTCGGATAGTGGATGACAAATACGACTAGATTTATGTAAATGTGTTGCACTGAGTACTTAGCCGTTCTGGAGAGCGGACAGAACCTGACCACGTGACCAGGCCCACACATGCTGACCCGTTTGGGACCTCCCAACTCTCCCAAGTTCGAACTCATGAGTCTGTCGAGGTGTGTGCACGCTGCACAGGCTCTGACCCACACCGTTCAATAATACCAAAGCGCGTCCCCTACCGCGCCCAAAGCCTCCCGTCTCCATGCACCCGGCGCCAAGACCGTGGGCTGTTGCACCGATGACTGGTACCGTACCTGCAAAGGTTGGCGCCTTTGCGAGCAACGGGGACTGCAATCTAACAATCTGCTACATTTTCGTTGTAATGAAGCACAGATGCAAGTGTCAAAAGATTTGAGCAAGGCTATTGAGCGCTGCCTGCGATACACTGAGAATGCTTGCGCCACGTGCACGCGCCAAGGTGCTCTATTAACAGAAGCTAATAGCGCAAAAGCATTTGCTGCCCATGACGACGGCATTGAAACGCTGTTCAAGGCTTGGAGGCGCTGGGACGCTTGGACAACTTCCGTTCCCGAGGCCCAAGTCGCGGACTGCTCAAGAGCATGGCTGGATTCATTCCTCGAGACAAAGGCTCTCACAAGAATCTCTGCGCTGTTAGCGCTGGTGAGCAGCCAGGCGGCTGTCGCAACTTCACCAAGCACTGCCCCACCAGCCAGGTAAGGTTGTTAGAGCCCTTGGCTGCAGGTGTGCAGCTCGATGTGACGTATGCCACCCGGAACGCTGCCAGTGGCCACTCTCCATGCGACCCAAAGGCAAGGCGCTTTATACCCCTACGTGGCACTGTGACAGGTAGTCCTTACGCCTGGTCCTCACGTTGATGCCTTCCCTTCATGGCCCGGCTAGTCAGCCCGTGCTCGTCTATGCTGCTCCCTTTTTAACCCCACCTCCTTTTATGCATTTGTGTGCACGCACCACGAAGCGCCGTTAGTTCCAGCTACAGCTGCTCTTGAACTGTTATACAGTTACACATTATACAACAGGCATATCCAGTGTGCGCCACAATCACTCGCACACGTCCATACGCCCCCCCCCCCCCCCCCCCCCCCCCCCCCTTGCTCCCCCAGGGGCGTGGGGCCGCCTCCCCCCCCCGCCTCGCCCTTAGTT
>VFQN01002911.1_pt1 | contig 25505 bp, 22 predicted proteins | sample 3512371 | NCBI WGS metagenome assembly VFQN01 (sample SAMN10412370, study PRJNA504923) | tailings metagenome | isolation source: Replicate 2 from Balatoc abandoned mine | place: Philippines: Itogon, Benguet | collected 2017-08-28 | reverse complement strand
CTTCATAATACCAAATAAAACCTAACGCGGTGGCAGTAGTGGCCATGTACAATACCGACGTCAAAGACTGCCAACTACTGTGGGTGATTTGGGAAATAAGGTCGTGTTGTAAGGCGGGGCCTAGCAATAGTAGCGCTCCTAAAGTGGCCGAATAAGCACTCAAAGTCAGAGCGGGCATTTGGCGCAAAGTGATTTTTCCTACCAACGTGTACACGGTCCAGCTTATGACACATCCCATGATAAGCAGCTCTCCTAGTCCCCAAGTATTGTCAGAAAATAAAGCCATAAAATCGCCACGCGTAAGCACCACTATGGCACCCACAATAGATAAGACAATGCCCGTCCATTTTACAAATGATACTTGCTCTTTTAAAAACAACCAACTTCCGAGCGTTACACTGACGGGTACAAAAGCAATCACTAATGAAGCCCGGACGGTACTCATGTATTGCATTCCCGAAAAAAAGAAGACATTGTAGAGAAATACCCCGGTAAAAGCGGCGACCAATACCAAGCCCCATTGGCTTTTGGTAAGGTTTGGGAATTTGCCGTTGGTACGATACAAAAATGTCATCAATAACAAAGAAGCTAAAACGAAGCGCAAGCAAGAAATCGAATAAGGGCCTAATGATTGAAGGGCGATTTTGCCAGCGGCAAAGTTGGTACCCCAAAAAAACACTGTGGCAATGAGCTTTAAGTAAGTGAGGCGCATAGAAAAATGAAGAGAGGATTCGTATGGGTAAAAAAGAATCACGGCTAAAAGTTCAGCAAAAGCTAATCTATGTGTAATATTTCTATTTTTGATTTTCGTAAATGAATTGTAGCCTTTGGGTGAATAAAAAATAACAAACCATGACAAAAAAAATCAATGTCAACGACTTTCGTTTCGACGGGAATCAAAAATTTAGTATCAAAAAAGCAGTTTCTAAAATTGATGATTTATACGAAGATAAGGCTGATTATGAGGCTAAATTGAAAGATTTTCGTACTACAATGGACGAACTCCAAAGTCGCATGTATGCCCATAGCCGATATGGATTGTTGGTGATTTTTCAGGCAATGGATGCCGCTGGCAAAGACGGGACCATCAAGCACGTACTATCGGGAGTAAATCCGATTGGCGTAAAGATTCAATCTTTTAAACGGCCTTCTGACCTCGAACTTGACCATGATTTTTTGTGGCGTCATCTGATATATCTGCCTGAGAGAGGCAATATCACCATATTCAATAGGAGTCATTATGAAGAAGTATTGGTGGTAAAAGTTCATCCCGAAATTTTATTGAAATCCCAAAAACTTCCGACAGAGCTTACCAAAGACTTGGATAAAGTATGGAAACATCGCTACGACGATATTGCTCATTTTGAGAAGTACCTCTACCGAAATGGGATTCGTACGGTGAAGATTTTTTTGAATATCTCACAAAAAGAGCAAGGCCAAAGGTTGATTGAGCGCATTGCCGACCCTTCTAAAAATTGGAAGTTTGAAGAGGGAGATGTCAAAGAAAGGGGTTTTTGGCATCAATACATGGAGGCTTACGAAGAAGCTATCAACGCCACTGCTACCGAAAAAGCGCCGTGGTATGTGGTGCCCGCCGATGATAAGAAAAATATGAGATTGCTAGTGGGACAAATTTTGATTTCGGAACTTCAAAAGCTAGATATGTCGTATCCCGAAACTACCCCCGAACGCCAAGTCGCACTTCAAAAATTGATGGCTACGATTGAGGAGCAAGACAAAGACTTGTGAGCGAATGTAGTCAATCGTTCAAACTCATAAGGTAAAGCTGCTCTACTTTTTCGCGGGCCCAAGGGGTTTTACGCAAAAACTTCAAACTTGATTTGATGCTTGGGTCATACTGAAAGCAGCGGATATTGACATATTCGCTCATCACTTCCCAACCATAGTGAGCTACGAGGTGATTGAGCATCATTTCGAGGGTGATGCCGTGGAGAGGATTGTTGGCTTGGGGATTGTTCATGCTGCAAATATACGCAAGTGGGTATTGAATGAGCTAATTTGGAAATTTTTATCAAAACACAATGACTCCTTTAGCGTTGCGTCCAGCGTGCATATCCGCAAAAGCCGTGGCAAGCTCCTCAAGAGGATACGTTTTTGTGATCATTTTATCCAATATCAAGTCTCCTTTGGCATACAGCTCCTGTAAAATCGGGAAATCGATTTGGGGGCGGGCTTTGCCATAGAGTGGGTTGATGTAGATTTTGTCCCATTCAAAAAGATTCATATCGATTTTGATTTCTTGCTCAATTCCACTGACTTGGCAAGCTACTCCCGCATTGCGAATCATGGCTAGAGGAGCAGCGCCTAGCTCAGGAATAGCGGTACACTCAAAAGCATAGTCAGCACCTCGTCCCGAAGTCAGGGTTTTGACTTGAGCCGCCGCTTTTAATAACCCTTCATCGTTTTTGTCGGCCAAAATCGTGTCGGTAGCACCGTATTCTTTGGCCATTTCGAGTCGTAGTGGATTGATATCGACGGCGATGATTTTGGCAGCTCCGGCGATGCGAGCGCCCTGAATCACATTCAAACCTACCCCCCCTGTACCCAGTACTACCACGGAGCTACCAGTTTTTACTTTGGCGGCATTGACCACCGACCCATATCCCGTCATAACACCGCAGCCTACAATCGCCGCCGATGGAAAAGGCATATCGACGTTGATTTTGACACAAGCAGCTTCCCGAACCAAGGTGTATTCGGACATGGTGCCGAGGCTAAAAGCACGCTCGATAGGATGGCCGTGGAGTCGAGTTGAAGTCAGGGTAGCATGGCCTCCTGCGGCTTTGTTGCCTGCGGTAACGGGGGAGTTGACTTCACAAATATGTTGGTTCCCTTCTTGGCATTGAAAACATTTATGGCAAGGAATGGCCCAATTGAGCATGACCGCATCACCTACTTGCACTTGGGTAACTTGCGGCCCCACGTGCGTCACGATACCCGCTCCTTCGTGTCCCATTACGATTGGTTTGCCCCAAGATTGTGAGTCCCAATCAGTGTGGCAAATGCCTGCCGCTTTGATTTGGACAATTACCTCATCGTCTAGAGGAGCATCTAGGTGCAGGGTCTGGATTGAAAAACCGCCTTCACCGTTGGCGATGGCGGCTTTGGATACTAGCAACATCGTTTATTTGGCTTGGGGATATTGAGATAAATCAGGACGGGCAAAATCAGTAAAAATACTATCGGGAAGTTTGTCAAAAACCATGATGTCGGTTAGGTCACGGTCGCCGCGCTCCCCAGAAAGATAGATTTTTCCGTGTTTTTTGTAGTCTGTCCAAGGGCGAATGAAATTAGGCTTTTCGGCATCGTACTTGGCAAAATACGCCCACTGCCATACCATGGGGTTTGTTTTTTTTACCCAAACCTTGTATTTATTGTCGGGGGTATTGCCTACGCCTTTGAAAGTAAGTTGGAGAAGGTCAGCTTCTACGCCGTCTTGGGTTTTGTCTTCTCCCAGATACTTGAGTGTCACGCCCGAATCTTTAAGTTTAAAAGGCATTACTAGCCAGTAGCTATCATTGATCCAAGCGCCTTTGCCGCTACGCATATATTTAGTGACAGAGTCGGGGGCTGTTTGTTCTTTGCCATACTTAAAAACCCGCCCTTTGTCAGTGTTGATATTGAGAAGGAGAGTTTGGTCATTGTTGACATTATCGATTCGTACATTGCCCGTCCATTTGTCCCAGATAAGCTTACGATTACCGAAAAAATTCCAAGCGATGTAGCGGGTTTTGTCCCAGTTTTTGCGCCCTCCCATGTTTTCCATGACTTGGTCGGCAATCTGAATCGCTTTGGCATCCGATCCAGCTTCGTCAAAACCGGGTGCTGCTGGATTTTTTTGGGAAAAACAGGTGATACCTGCCATAAAACATAGAAGAAAAAATACAGAACGTGAGGTCATTGGTATAGTTTTTTATGGAAAATTAACGCTTAACGCAAAATTTACATACGTGATTGACATTTATCACCAAGTTTACTGATTTTTATCATATCATTTCATCTTTTATCTACACAATTTTATGGCATCCAACCAACCTCAAAAAACAATGAGAACGATTTTGGTTCCGACCGATTTCTCTGAAAATTCGCAAAAGGCCTTGGAATTAGCCCAAGAAATAGCCGAACGTTATGACGCAGGACTCTTTTTGGTACATGCGTATCACCCTCCGGTGGTAGATCCCAATCTTCCTGCGGATGCATTGGTGGTATTGACCGAGCAGACCGAGAAAATCGAGAGTGAAAAACTAGAATCGTGGGCGCAAGAATGTCGGGCCAATGGCTACGCTTGCAAAAGTAAATTGGTGTTTGGGAGTGCGGTAGAGGTGGTCTTGGACGAAATCAAGGCTGAAAAACCGCTTATGGTAGTAATGGGACGTACCGGAAAAGGCGGCTGGCTCGACAAAATCATGGGAAGTGTGGCGTCGGCAGTGGCCTCTAAGGCAACTTGTCCGGTGCTGGTATTGCCGCCACAAACTCAGGCCATTACTATTAAAAAAATGGTATATGCCACCGAGCTTGAAAGACCCGAAGAAAATGCCTTAGGGTTTGCTTTCAACCTGGCCGAACATTTCAAGGCGGAGCTTGATTTGGTAAAAGTAAATGCACCTTTTGAGGTCAATGTGTTTGACGATGAGCAATTTGTGAATGACATCAAAGGAGTGTTTGGCGAAAAAAAATACACACTTCATACCATCGACGATGAATCGGTAGTAGGAGGGTTGCAGAAATATGCGGATGAAAATCAAGCGGATTTGATTGTGATGTCGACGCGCAAACGCGATTGGCTATCGAGTATTGTCAATCCGAGTGTGTCTAAAAAAATGGTATTGGCCACACACATCCCCGTATTAATTTGTCATTTAGAAGAAGCTGTGCTAGCATAGCTCATTTATAAAAATCTTGCGAGAATGGGTTGTTTAGAGTACACCTGAGTCTGGTTAGGCTCAGGTGTCTTTGTTTTTGGACTTTATTTTTTCAATCCAAATCAGATAGATATTTTGGGAAGAGCGTTTTTTTGAGGCGTATTTACGTTATTAGCCGAAGGGGTATCTCTTCTTCTCTTTTGTGAGCGTAGATTTTTGAGATATGGTTGATTTGGATTTTGACAAGTCTGTTTGAGTGATACGCTCTCCATCTACAAAAATGTCAATATCGTTTTTGTTATCTACTTCTAATTTTTTTGTTCCCCAAGTTCTTTTTGGGTATCTGTGATAGATTCAGAGTGGATGCTAGGCTGGCACATCATTGTTGAAAATGCCACAAACCCAAAAGTAAAATATCTCCAAGCATTACAAGAAGAAGGGCGGCGATTCATCATCTGAACTCTTTTTTGAGCATTGATTGGGTGAAATGATTCGTAAATGCGAAGTGCGCGGGATTGGTGAGGGTTTTCATGGCTAGTTGTCTTTTATAGTGTACACTAAAATATTAATTTCGTGAAGGTTAGCTTTTTTGTCCTCTACTTCATATTTGATAGCGTGTTTGAATTTTTGAATCGGAACGCTTTCAATATCAGACAATAAAGCAGGATTATCATTGAGTCTAAATTTGGCTCTATGGAGTGACTCATTTACTTTTATTACATCTTGGCGTTGACTATTTGTCATAATGGCAAAAGCCTGATGAAAATGTGGAGTGGGTTCTTTAATCAAGGATTTCGCCAAAAACATACTAGTAGGAACATTGTAAATGCCTAGTTGTCGATACCTGTTTATGATTTCGTAGGAAGCTTGTGACCATCTACCATCAAAGTGGACAAGCCAATTGTCAAGTTGGGCTAAATGCTTGAGACTTTGTTCTTGAGGTGTGGTACCCTCAAGCAAAGGAATAGTTAAGCTCGTTTTGCGGCTCTGTTCCAAAGAAATAGTTTTGGGAGATTTTTGAAACAACAATATGACAGCAATAGGCTCGATGGGGCTAGAATCCGTATCTTTTCCTCTTTGGATGAGGCGAGGCATAGAAGAAAAACTTTTAACTAACATTTCTGCTTTTCTAATATATCTCCCCGAAGAATCCATTTGCCAGGTTATAATGTCTATTCCTAATCCATGCTGGTCTAATTCCTGACGAATTTTCACTAGCTCTTCAAATGGCGTTTTTGCCGTAATGAGTAGGTGCAGATAATCGCCTTTGTAAACTACATATTTGGTAGAAGAAATCTTAGGCACTGGGATTTCATTAGGAGTTGTCTCAGTTGCTAAAGAAGAGTCTTGGGGAGAAGCCTCTTGGGGAGTTTTCCATACAAAATCTTTCAATGGAGCTAATGATGGGGTCTTGTGTACTTCTTTTAAAACCGGAACTTTCGTTAGGAGCATCACTTTAACTTGTTCCTGATAAGGTTTGGTGAAAGCCGCACACACCCAAATAGCTGAGATAAACAATCCATATTTTCCAATGGCATACCAAGCCGACTTACGCTTGTTCATCATCTGAATGCGCTTTTTGAGCATCGATTGGTTGAAATGATTCGTAAACGTAAAATGTTCGGGGGAAGTGAGGGTTTTCATGGCTTTAGTAAGTATGAATCAGAACAAACGATTGAGGCTTGTATAAATTTTTAGTATCATAGATTACAAAAGATGCAAACTCTTTGATTTGATTGGGGGCTAGTTTGCTGACATACTCATAAGAAACCGGAAAACCATTTTTTCTAAAAATAGCACCTCTATTTTCTAATGCTTTTTTCAAAACTTCATTAGCAGGTGTATTAATTTTATACGTAGGTGTCCCCTCAATTCCTTCAAAGGGATTTTGAGTAAAGCTATTAGTTGACATGTAAAGCAACTTATCCCACGACATGCCGTGCTTTATTTTTAGCTCAGAAATTTCGTATTGCAAAATTCGGTTAGAGAAGACTTCCTTGGCACTTGCTTCATCTTCTTTCGCTATCTTTTCTAAAGTAGAGGAAGAAGGTTTGCGAGAAGATGAAAACTGATTTGTATGAGGGTTGTACTTATAAAATTTAGATTTAAAAGGGAGTTTATGACTTTCATTGCCATGGGTATGTACATAATTGTACCCTTTGCCGATTTGATAAGTTTCAATTTGTTTGATGAAGTTTTGAGAGTTGTCTAAGACGTATTTTGAAACCTTAAAATCAATATTCTGCTTTTTCAATGCTTGCTGAATAATGGCTAAATCACCCAAAGAAATTTTAGGCGTAATCACCCATTCAAGCTCGTTTTGGTTTTGATGCAAATACTTTGATTTTTCAGCCTCATCAATTGCAAGAGAAGGTTTGGAAAAAGAAAAAACTAAACCTATTGCCCCCGCGAATAAGAGATATTGTAACGCTGTTTTCCAAGTAACGGCGTTTTTGTTCATCATCTGAATTCTATTGATAAGCATCGATTGGTTGAAATGATTCGTAAAAGCAAAGTATTCGGGATTGGTGAGAGGTTTCATGGCTTTAGTGGTAAGTAAAGATTAGAATATGGGCTTTCTTGTCTCTGAAGGCATCCTTGAAGCGGGCTAAGTAAAGATCTTGAACTGAGATTTTTTCAATCTCTTCAATGCTCGAAACCTTGCCATTCAAATACACTATGTTGCTGCGGTACTCTTCTCCAATCCTGATATAATTGTCACTTGATAAATGGAGGCTGGTAGAAGTTTTATTTTGCGCTCTCAAATACTCCAAAGATGCTTTGGAATAATCACGAGGACCTCCTCCTCCTACTTTTCTGTCTGTTTCGATAACAAGGTAGTCGAGATGACGGGTGCGTAAATCCTCAAGAGATGCGCGGTAATCGTCCTCTGCCAGTTTTTTGAATTCGGGTAAAGAAGGCTCTAGTTCACTAATTCCCATTATGCCCTTTTTATTAATCGTCGCATAACCTGAAATGGATTGACAAGGTACTAACAACTCGGTGTCCCCAATGGCAGAGGAGGTACTTCCTGAGCCTTTTTTCAGACATATCACGCCGATACGTTGGTTAAACAACCGTAGCGGATCAAGCTTAAATTCGGTAGTTTCAAATTCGAGCCCATATTTATTAAGCTCTTGCTGAATAGCATTTAGGTCCGAAAGTTTTGATTTTGAAGTAACTAGCCAATAGACTGTGCTATCTCTATAAATCAAGTATTTAGTAGAGGCGACAGGTTGTGAAGTAGAAACAAATTTGGGCTCAATAGAGATGGAATGAGAGTCTAAAAGGGTGATAGGAGCGGGGCTCTTCCATTCAAAATCTCGTAAATTTTCTTTGGGAATGTTGGCTGAGACCTGAAAAACGGGTTGAAGCTCAGGCATTTTTTTTACGAGAGTCGCTTTTACTATTTCCTGATAAGGTTTGGTAAAAGCCGCACACACCCAAATAGCTGAGATAAACAGTCCATATTTTCCAAAGGCATACCAAGCAGACTTACGCTTGTTCATCATCTGAATACGTTTTTTGAGCATCGATTGGTTGAAATGGTTGGTGATAGAAGGCGTTTCGTTGCCTAATGTATTTCGTAAAAGATGGTACTGATAAGACTTTTTTTCGATGCCACTGTCAAGCACGGCGCGGTCGGTGATAAATTCTAGGGTCTCTTGAACGAGTTTTTGATGCCACCAAGCAAAAGGATTAAACCAAAACACAATCTTCAAAAGCTCTGCTGTAAGCATATCGATACTGTGACGTTGATGAGCATGTACGCATTCGTGGGTAAAAATCTGATTCCATTCATCTTCGGTATAAAGTTCAGGATTGAAAAAAATCCAGCTGAAAAAAGAAAAAGGAGAACTGATTTTAGGATTTTCGACCAATATAACGTCGTATTCTGTAGCACGTGTCGAACTCTGAATTTTGAGTTTCCATAATACGCCTATCTGTATTAGAAGTTTTATCAACAGCCCTCCCACTACCAATGCATATCCAAACGTAAGCCAATCCCATAGCGTATAGTCAGTCTCTCTCGTAGAACGTGAGACAGGCCCAGTAGAAGAGGTAGGCGCAGTGGAAGGCACCGAAACCGAAAGAGGAACAGTAGCGACAGACGGAGGAGTGGCAGGCAATACCCTCGCAACGGCTTGAGCAGGAGCATCAGGTAGCCACTCAAAATCGGGTAAAGGTACAATCGGCAACAACAGCGTAGCGGCAACATTGAGCCACAAAAGCCACCGATTTACTTGTAAAAAAGTTTCCTTCTTGACCAGCCACGCATAAGCAGTGGTCAAAATCGCTAAAACCAAACTGGCTTTTAAGAGATAAAAAAACAGAGCGTACGGCATAGCAGTAGAGGTTTAGAAGTTTAGGTTTTGTGGCTAATTGCCTTTTTCAATCATTCGCAATATCTCTCGAAGCTCATCGGCACTTACTTTGTCATTTTTGGCAAAATAAGATACCATGTTTTTGTAGGAATTATCAAAATATTCGCCTACCAACTTATTGATAACAAATTGATTCTGATAATTTTCCTTGCTTATAAGTGGAAAGTATTCATGGGTATTTCCGTAAGTATTGTGACCTACGTAGCCTTTTTCTTCGAGGTTACGAATGATAGTCGATACGGTGTTGTAGTGCAAAGGCGGGTCAGTAAAAAATGGCAAAAGGTCTTTTACAAAAGCACGTTCGGCTTTCCAAAGCGCCCGCATGATTTCCTCTTCTTTGTTCGTTAATTTTTCCATAGCCCAAATGTATAACTATAAATGTAGTTTACAAACTATTTTTATAGTTTTTGTAAAAAAATAATTTAGCTTATGAATTTTTTGAGTGATTTGAAACCATTTAGGAGGATTTTGGTTAAAATTGAATGTAAATACATTTATATTCATCTTATCCCATTTTCCAATGAAAAGACTGATTTTGTTAGGAGCGATGTTTGCATTGCAAGCATTCATTCAGCGGCCTGTCGAGGCACCGATTCCATTGTGCCAAACCTCCCATGACATGGCGACTTGGGCGGCCGATGCCAATTTTATGGCCATGCATGAGGCACCTGAGGCGTATCATTATGCAGGTAAAGGCGAATCCATTACCTTTCCGACTCCCGACGGTAAAACGGGTTCAGGCTTTTTGATTAAAGCTCCCAAAAAGTCGGATAAGTGGCTTTTTGTGTATCAAGAATGGGGGGGGCTCAACGACCATATCAAGCACGAAGCCGAGACATACTACAATGATTTGGGCAATGTCAACGTATTGGCACTGGACATGTACGATGGCCAAGTGGGTACTACTCCGCAAGAAGCCGGGAAAATCATGCAATCGGTACCGAAAGAGCGCTTGACGGCTATCATGCAAGGAGCGTTGGCGCACGTTGGTAAAAAAGCCAAAATTGCGAGTGTAGGTTGGTGCTTCGGCGGAATGTTGTCGTTGCAGTCAGCGTTGTTGGAAGGAAAGCAAGCGGTGGGCTGTGTCATGTATTACGGTCGTCCAGAGCAAGATGTAGAAAAACTTAAGACGTTGAATGTGGACGTATTGGGAATTTTTGGAAAACAAGACAAAGCACCTTCGCCTGAAATGGTAGAGCAGTTTGAGCAAAATATGAAAGCTGCGGGAAAACAAGTAACCGTGAAAATGTATGATGCGGTGCACGGTTTTGCCAACCCAAGCAATCCTAAGCACGACCCTACCGCTACAGCCGATGCCTACAAGCACTCAATTGAGTATTTGAAGAAGAAGTTTAGCTAAAGAAAGTACTGCCTTTCAGCAAACTTTCCCTTTTGTCACCCCGACGTAAGGAGTGGATGGGCGCCTCTGCTTGTTAGCGGAATGGATTCCTCCTATCGTCGGAATGACAAAAAAATTCGTTGGAATGACAGAGAAGCGTGTGGGAATAACAGCAAACTTTCCCTTTTGTCACCCCGACGTAAGGAGGGGACTAAATCCTCTGCTTGTTGGTGGCGGTATAGATTCCTCCTATCGTCGGAATGACAAAAGTTGCGTTGGAATGACAGAGAAGCTTGTGGGAATGACCGCAAACTTTCCCTTTTGTCACCCCGACGTAAGGAGGGGACTGCTACCTCTGCATGTTGTTGGAATGGATTCCTCCTATCGTCGGAATGACAAAAAAATCGTCGGAATGACAAAAGTTGGGTCGGAATGACAAAATAATAAAACAAAGAAACGCTACTCGGAAACCCAAGTAGCGTTTTCTGCCATTAATTAAACCATTGAAGTTACTGTTTTAACAATTGTTTGCGTTTTTCGCGGCTGCTGTAAATCCATTCATAGACGGTAGGAAGAATGAGCAACGATAATAAAGTAGCGGTGATAAGTCCTCCGATGACCACAATTGCCAGTGGTTTTTGCGTCTCAGAACCAATCCCCGTCGATATAGCGGCAGGTAACAAACCGAGCGATGCCATCAAAGCGGTCATCACTATGGGGCGGAGCATGGCTTTCGAACCATCTTTAATGGCCTCAATCAGCGGCATTCCTGCTTTCAGATTTTTGTGGTAATTGTTGATAAGAATAACCCCATTCTGGGTCGCAATCCCGAACAGAGCGATAAAGCCAACCCCCGCCGAGATGCTAAAATTGACTCCCGTCAGCAACAGTGCCGCAATTCCTCCAATGAGGGCAAAAGGCACGTTGAGGAGCACCAAGATAGAGTCGAGAGCATTGCCGAAGGAAACAAACAAGATGAAGAAAATCAGGATTAAGCTGATAGGTACCACCAAGGCCAAGCGGTTTTGGGCGCGTTGCTGGTTTTCAAACTCCCCATTCCATTTCATTTCGTAGCCTTTGGGTAACTTTACAGCGGCGTTCACTTTCGATTGAGCCTCGGCAATGGTACTTCCTAAGTCGCGGCCGCGTACCGAGAACTTCACGGCGATAAAACGAGCGTTGTCTTCGCGGTAGATGAAGGCAGGCCCCGCCACGTTTTCAATGCTTGCAATTTGTTTCAAAGGTATTTTACCACCGTTGAGAGTAGGTACTTGGAGCTGACCAATTTGCTCAATCGACGAGCGGAACGGCTGGTCGTAGCGGAGACGCAAATCAAATTTCTTTTCGCCTTCATAGACTTGGCTCACGGCCTTTCCGCCAATCGCCATTTCGATAACCGCATTGGCATCGACGGCATCAATGCCGTACTGGGCCATTTTATCGGGGTTGAGGGTAATGCGAAGTTCGGGTTGTCCCAAGTTACGGAACACGCCTAAATCTTCCACGCCAGGTACTTTTTTGAGGACATTGAAAACTTGCGTAATCTTCTTGTCTAATATATTAAGGTCATCACCCTGCACTTTTACGGCAATCGACCCTTTTACCCCCGAAACTGCCTCGGCAACATTGTCAGAAATAGGTTGTGAAAATCCGAAGTCTACCCCTTTGAAGCCTGCCAATTTCGCTTGCATTTCGGCTACCAATTGGTCTTTGGTGATGTCGCGTTTCCACTCGTTAGCAGGGTACAAGTCCACAAAAAACTCTTGGTTAAAAAAGCCTGTGGGGTCAGTACCGTCGTTGGGGCGACCTGTTTGGCTGATTACTCCTCGTACTTCTGGGAATTGCTCAAACACCTGACGGAACTTACGCGTAAAGTGGTAGCTATCTTCGAGGCTGATACTGAGCGGCATACTCGCCCGAACGTAGATTGAGCCTTCGTTGAGCTGAGGTAAAAACTCGGAACCTACAAAATGAAACGCTCCAAGGGCCAAACCAAGTGCCGTTACCCCCGCCACCATAGCACGTTTGGGGTGACTCATGACGGCATCAAGTAGGGGCGCATACGCTTTGTTGAGTCCCGATATGATGGGGTTATGACGCTCACGAACGTTTTTGTTCAACAAAATACTACTCAACACAGGCACAAACGTCAACGCCAGTAACAACGCTCCCAACAAGGCAAAGCCAATCGTAAATGCCAAGGGACTGAACAGCTTTCCTTCTACTTTTTGGAATGAAAAAATAGGCAGCAAAGCGGTGATAATGATGAGCTTAGACGTAAAAATAGATTTTCCCATTTCTACGGCAGTTTTGAGGATTCGGCTGAGTTTAGCACGTTTGTTAAAGCGCTCCATTCCCTCTTTTTCGGCCCAATGTGCCAGCATTACAAACAGTCCTTCGACCATCACCACGGCTCCGTCGATGATAATCCCGAAGTCAATCGCGCCAATGGAAAGTAGGTTGGCCGTCATGCCTTTGACCCGCATTAAGATAAAGGCAAACAACAACGCCAACGGAATGATAAGGGCTACTGTAACCGTCGTACGCCAATCGGCCAAGAATATCAACAAAATGACCGTCACCAGCGTAATCCCCAAGGCTACGTTTTCGCCTACGGTGTGCATGGTGTGGTTGTTGAGTTCGGTACGGTCGTAAAAAACCTTGATTTTAACGTCTTGCGGTAATACCGTTGAGTTGAGGTAAGCTACTTTTTCTTTCAATTTGGGTAACACCTCGCCTGGGTTTTCACCTTTCCGCATCAACACAATTCCCTCTACGACGTCGTCGTGAAAATCGCGGCCAACGATGCCTAGCTGAGGAAGGTTAGAGGGACGAACGGTACTGATGTTTGAAATCCGAACGGGAACACCGTTGATGTTTTTGACGATGATTTTTTCGATGTCAGGTACGTCTTTTACGATTCCAATCCCGCGCACTACAAAGGCTTGCTGACCTTCTCTTACGATGTCACCCCCTACGTTGACGTTGGCGCGTTGGAGCGCACCATAGACGTCGAGTGCGGTGAGGTTGTATTTGGTGAGTAAATTGGGGTTAACACTTACTTCAAAAGTGCGCACTCGTCCACCAAAACTCACTACGTCTGCTACGCCTTGGACGGCTTTGATGTTTTTCTGAATCACCCAATCTTGGATGGTTTTAAGCTCAGTCACCGATTTGGTCGGTGATGTAAGCGTGTAGCGGTAAATCTCACCCGTAGGGCCTGCGGGAGGCTGAATTTCGGCATTTACACCTTCTGGAAGGTCAACGTTAGACAATTTCTGACTCGCTTCCATGCGGGCGTTGAAGTTGTCAACACCGTCTTCAAAGATGATTTTGATAAACGACAACCCAAACAAATTGACGCTACGAATCGCGGTACGGCGGCTGATGGAGTTCATTTCGGTTTCGATGGGAATCGAAATGAAACGCTCTACTTCTTCGGCACTACGACCAGGCCATTGGGAGATAATGACCACTTCGGTATTGGTAACGTCGGGATAGGCTTCAACGGGGGTATTGTAAAAACTTACGGCCCCTGCAATCACTACCAACAAGGTGACAAAAAAGACAATGCCCTTGTTTTTGAGTGAAAAGCCAATGATATTTTTGATGAATTTATTCATGACTTAGTCGGTTAATTCATTGAATAACAAAAGCGCACCTTCGGTCACGACTTGGTCGCCGTCGCGGAGATTGGCTTTGATATAGCTGTATTTGGAAGTACTTTTAACGACTTCTACGGGAACCGATTGGTAATTTCCTTTGCCTTTGTCGAGAATGACGAAGTAGCGATCTTCGCTAAAAATGACCGATTTGGGGTTGACCGCCAACAATTTTTCGGGCTTTTCGATGTGAAGTTTTACCGTACAAAACATATCGGGCTTGAGCAAGCCCCCTGGGTTCTGAAGCACTACGCGCGCTTGCAATACTTTGCTATCGTTGTCGATGACCTGACTGATGTTGTCGATGCGGCCTTGGAACACGCGGTCAGGATAGGCAAGGGTGTTGATGTTGACTTCTTGTCCTATTTTAACAGCCTGAATGTCAGACTCATAAATGTTGATAAGCACCCATACATCCGAAAGATTAGAAATGGTAAACAAGCTATTTCCGTTGTCGGGGCGGATTTGCATATTGGGGTTAATGTTCCGCTCTACGATGTAGCCACTTACGGGGGCCGAAACGGTAAAAATAGGCTGGCTGTTGGCCGAAGTTCCGCCGTACATTTTTAGCACTTGGCTAGAACGTTCGAGTTCTGACGACGCGATTTCAAGCTGTTTGCGGGCGTTCACCAAATCGTTTTCAGACGAAAATTTGGTTTTATACAACTGCTCTACGTTGTCAGCATTGCGTTTGGCGATGTCATAGTTCGATTTGGCCGTGTTGTAATCCTTCACAAATTGGCTAACATCGGCGCTTTGAAGTTTGGCCAACACTTGTCCTTTTTTGACAAAAGCTCCTAGTTCAGCATTGACATCCAGCACATTGCCGCTAACCATCGGATATACGCGGTCTACTTGTTTTTGGTCAAACGACACTTGGCCCGTAAACTGCAACTCCTGTTCGTAATTGCGTAATTGTACCGTATCGGTGCGAAACGCAGAGCCTGTGTCTTTGGTTTTAGGCTCTTCGTTTTTTTGTTCGTTTTGGCATGAGAGGAGAACAAATGCAGGTAGGCAGAGTACCCACAATAGTAACTTGGTTTTCATTGAATGACAGAATTGAAGATAGTAGGAATGATTTGACTAATGCCTGGTTGTCAGTGTTTTTGATGGTCGCATTTTCTAAAACACCTTAGAATTGGTAACGTAGTTAAGCTGTTGTTGCGCCTGATACAGTCGATTGGAGCTATCGATAAGCATCATTTGAGCATCTTTGTAAGCTCTGATTTTGTCAATAAAACTTACCAAATCAATAACCCGGCGAGTATAATCTTCGGTGGCATTTTTAGAAATATCTTGGATGCTTTGAAGATATTCGGGGGTAATCTTAGCTTGTAATTGAGTCGCCTGATTGTACTGTTGGTAGGCATTTACGACTTCTTGCTCTACTTGAATTCCTACGGCGTTGCGGCTTTCTTTTGCTTGGTCAATTCCCCAGCGTGCGGCTTGTATGTTGCCTTGGTTTTTGTTGCGAATCGGTAAGTCTATCAATGCTTGTACACCTACATAATTTGGAAAAGGCCCCCCGACGTGTTGGTAATCAGCACCCAAGGTAAGATTAGGCGTAGCGAGGGCTTTTTGATAGGTGAAGTTATGTTGATTATAAGTGACTTGTTGATCCGCAAGTTGTAAATCGGGGCGTTGGGATAGCGCCTGACTTACCAAATCGTTCAAAGGTACGACTGTTTTGCCGCTGTTTGTTTCAATAACGGGAATAATATACGTTGACCCATTTATCGACAACAGCGTGCGCAAGGTCGCCTCATCTTGACTGATTTGGGTGTGGAGGTCGGTTAGGTTACTTTCCCAATTTTTTTGTTCCAATTCTAGGCGTGTTACTTCATAAGGCGCAATCACTCCGAGTTTTAGTTGCGCCCTAAACGCCTCCAACAAGGATGCAAGTTGTTGGCCTTGCAATTGAAGCATAGTCAGTTTTTGCTGATTAGTAGCCAAATTGCCAAACGACTGTGCTAGCTGAAAGCGGATGTTGCGCATCAAATCCTGAAAGGCAGATTGTTGGAGCGAAATGTTGGTTTCGGCCAGTTGTACGAGCTTGCTTCTTAGCTTTACCAAACTCACAATTTGCTGTACTTGCAGGTTTATGACGCTATTGGTCGGATTGTATAAATCGCTATTGCGTCCATAGGGGAGAAGTTTGCCGCTATACCCATTGTAGAGGTTGGTTTCTACAAATAAGTTGGGATTGTACCATAGCTTGGCTTGTTCTTTGGCAGCTTCGGCCACGTTGACGTTGTATTTTTGTGCCAACAGTACGAAGTTTTTTTGCAGGAATTGTTGTTCAGCTTGTGCCAAAGTAAGACTCAAGGAGTCAGTTTGCGCGTGAACAAAAGCTGGACAAATCAAGAATGTCCAGAATACGAGAATCAATGGTTTAATACGCATAACTTAAAATGAAAAGTGGCTGCATTTGAGACTTCAGATAACTGAAAGCTTCAAAGTGAGAGAAATCTATAATCTATATAAAATCTTAATGGCTATTGGGGAGGAGGGATTAGGGTGATAGCAGGAGAGGATGCTTTATACATTACTCCTATTTTCCAATGTGCTTTCATGATGATAGATGTTGTTTGTTTGATGCATCAAAGGTGAAGCACCAATATTAAAGCGGTTTTAAAGCCATATTAAAACAGGGTTAAAGTTAAACCTAGAACGCTTTTCCGGTGAGTGCTAGTAATGCGTAAAAAAGATAAAACAAACATTTTGGTCAAAACCCCAACTTTTCGATAGGGAGAATTGTTAACAAATCACAAGGGTTTATGAACTCTTTATTGTAATTTTGCAGACTTTTTCTGATGTACTACGAGGCAATGCGCCCGTTATGACCAAGACAAAAACCACTTATTATGCTTACAATCACGGATTTACAAGCTTCGGTTGACCAAAAAGAGATTTTGAAAGGAATCAATTTGGAAATCAAACCCGGTGAAGTCCACGCAATAATGGGCCCCAACGGCTCCGGTAAAAGTACTTTAGCCTCTGTATTGGCAGGTCGCGAAGAATACGAAGTAACGGGAGGAAGTGTTGACTTTGAAGGCCAAGACTTGCTCGAAATGTCACCTGAAGAGCGTGCGGCAGCAGGTATCTTTTTGGCATTTCAGTATCCTGTCGAAATCCCAGGAGTTACGACCATCAACTTTCTAAAAACCGCCCTCAACGAAATCCGTAAGTCACGTGGGGAAGAGCCTTTGGACGCTGCGCAATTTTTGAAACTCATGCGCGAGAAGGCCAAACTCGTTAATATTGATGATGCGCTTTTGAAGCGTTCATTGAACGAAGGCTTTTCGGGTGGAGAGAAAAAACGTAACGAGATTTTTCAGATGGCAATGCTCGAACCCAAATTGGCGATTTTGGATGAAACCGATTCAGGGCTTGACATTGATGCGCTTCGCATTGTAGCCGAAGGCGTCAATAAACTACGTACTCCTGAGCGTGCCGTTATTGTGGTGACTCACTACCAGCGTTTGCTCGACTATATTGTGCCTGACTATGTACACGTGTTGTACAAAGGGCGTATTGTAAAATCTGGCCCTAAAGAGCTTGCCCTAGAGCTTGAAGAAAAAGGCTATGATTGGATTAAGGCCGAAGTAGCGGCTTCTTTATAGATTAAAATAAAAACTTCAATTTATGACTACCACGATTGAATTGAATGCTGAAGAGCTTGATTATAAGCTTTTTAGAAGCTTAAAAGCGATGTATAAAAATCGTAAGATACGTTTGACTATTAATAGTGAAATGGACGAGACAGAATATTTGCTTTCAAGTCAAGCTAACAGCGACATTTTAAGAAAATCGATGGAAGAAGCTAAAAGAGGTGAAAAGATATTAGTGCAGTTGAGTGATTTAAGTAAATGAGAAATATTTCATTTACTCCCACGGCGTTTAGCCAATTTAATGAATGGAGAAGCACCAATAAAAAAATGCAAGATCGTATCATTAAATTATTAGGAGAAATACAGCGAAATCCTTTTGAAGGAACAGGCAAACCAGAACCTTTAAAATACAATCTCAAAGGATACTGGTCACGGAGAATTGATGACGAACATCGTTTGGTCTATGAAATCACCAATGACGATATTGTCGTAATTAGCTGCAAATATCATTATTGAATTGTAAAAATTCAGACATGGATTTATCAAAAAATACAGACTTAAAACAACAACTCGTTGCTGATTTTCAAGCCAATGAAAGCCGCTTGAATGGCGAAACCAAAACGCCCGTGCATCAAACACGTCGCGAAGCCATGCAAAACTTCGAGAAGTTGGGTTTCCCTACTATCAAGCACGAGGAGTGGAAATATAGTAATGTCAATAGCCTTGTTAAACAAGCCTTTGATTTTAACGTAAAAACTGAGTTTGGCTCCGAAGAACTAGAGACTTTGGCGATTCCTAACTTAGAAGGCAATATTCTCTATTTCATCAATGGTATTTACAATCCTTCGCTTTCGCGGATTGTATCACCCGAAAATCAATTGCAAATATTGAGTTTTGGGCAAGCCGTCAAAGAGAATCCTAGCCTTCTGGATGCTTACTTTGCCAAATATGCCAACTACCAAGACGATGCTTTTACCGCCTTGAATACGGCTTTTGCGCACGATGGCGTAGTGGTCAATGTACCCGCTGGTAAAGTAGTAGAGCAGCCGATTATTTTGCGTTTTATCACTGATGCGCGTATTGCCAATGCCGCTTCTCAACCCCGGAATTTGATTGTAGTGGGCAAAAATGCCGAAGTGAAAATGGCGGAAGCATTCCGAACAATCGGCGAAAATGGCTCTTTTACCAACATCGTTACCGAAATCGTAATTGATGAAAACGCCAACGTACAATACTATAAAGTACAAAACGAAACCGAGAAAGCCTATCATATCGGTACTACGCAAGTAAGCCAAAAGGCAAATAGTCATTTTTATGCCGTAACGGTGACGGTCAACGGGGGTTTTGTACGCAACAACCTCAATATCGTTCTCGACGGCCAAAACTGCGAGGCTTTCATGTATGGCTTGTATTTTCCGAATGGTAAACAACACATCGACAATCACACCCTTGTAGATCACGCTAAGCCCAATTCGTACAGCAACGAATTGTACAAAGGTGTACTACAAGATAAATCGACGGGGGTTTTCAACGGAAAAATTTTCGTTAGAGACGGTGCCAGCAAAACCAATGCCTACCAGTCGTGCCGCAATGTGGTACTATCTGATGAGGCGTCGATGAATACCAAACCCCAATTGGAGATTTATAACGACGATGTGAAGTGTTCGCACGGAACTACCACCGGCAAACTCAACGACGAAGCGTTGTTTTACATGCGTTCGCGCGGGATTCCGAAAGCCGAGGCTATGACTTTGCTCATGTATGCCTTCTGCGAAGACGTAATCAGCGAAATCAAGATTGAACCCATCAGGGCGTATTTGGAGGGTGTTATTGCCGACAAACTCGCTCAAAAATAATCTTATCTTTATTTATCCTGTTTGCAAATTACCCTATCCCCGCCTCCCTCGGCGGGGATTTTTTGTAGCTCAAGTTGAGTGAAAAGAGTAAGGTGAAAATTTACAAAAAAAGCATCAAAAAGGGGTAAGTCGTAGAAGCGGATTTCTTTAAAAAAGGTATATCTATCATAAACTAAAACAACTGCTGTGAAAATTGTTTTTTTAGACGCTCGCACCGTAGGAGATGTTCCGAATTTGAATCAACTCGCTGCTTTAGGAGACTTAACTCTCCACGCTGATACCCAACACGATGAAGTAACACAACGGATAGCGGGGGCTGAGGTGGTGATTACCAACAAAGTAAAAGTGACCCGTGAGGCCATGCAAAACACTCCTACCCTTAAGCTCATATGTGTAGCTGCCACAGGGACCAACAACGTGGACTTGGAAGCAGCCAAATCTTTGGGGATTGAAGTAAAAAATGTAAAAGGATACTCTACCGACAGCGTGGCGCAGGAGACTTTTGCGTTGTTGTTGGCCTTGCTCAATTCCACGGCCTATTATGATGCTTATGTCAAATCGGGGGAGTATTCCCAAGAAAAAATCTTTACGCACTTAGGGCGGCCTTTTTGGGAAATCAACGGCAAGCGTTTTGGTATCCTCGGTTTGGGCGAAATAGGCCGCCAAGTGGCACGTATCGCAATGGCATTTGGGGCAGAGGTAGTCTATTTTTCGGCTTCGGGCCAAGAATACAACGTTATTTATAAACGCCTCGAATTAGAAGAGTTTTTACAAACTTGTGATATTGTCTCTATTCACGCACCGCTCAGCGCTGCTACCGAAAACCTGATTGATTATCAGCGCCTTGCTTTGATGAAGCCTACAGCGGTATTGCTCAACACAAGCCGTGGGGGAATTGTCAATGAGGCTGATTTGGCGCGGGCTTTAGACCAAGATGTGATTGCAGGGGCGGCGATTGATGTATTTACGCAAGAGCCTATCTCGGCTACGCATCCTTATTTACAACTGACAAAAAAAGAAAAACTCATTTTAGCGCCTCACATTGCGTGGTCGAGCATCGAAGCGCGAACGCGCCTGATGCATCGTGTGGCCGAAAATATTGAGCATTATTTAGCGCAGTAAAATCTGTCATAAGTCTTCCCAAGTTAAGTTTTAAGCTTGGGAAGATTGATATTGCCACCATGCTCATTACCCACTCAGGGTACAATGCTTTTGGAGTAATCACCCTTTTCATGAAATGTCACTATTTGGTCATTGGCACAATTGCCCACACACCGACGCCCGGGGTTGACTGTTCGCTTGCCTGAGACCACGATGTACTGTGTTTTGGCAGGTGGCCGAATGTAAAGTTTGTCGTAGAGGACTTCTTCCAAGCAGGCCAACAGCTCAGGGGTGGGCGTATTTTTCTTTCTCTCAGAGGACTTGGGCGCAGTCTCATAGAAAAAAACCAAATCTTCAGTACACCAGGCGTATTCGGTGGGAGGGCTATCTTTGTAGCGGTCGTCAATGAGGGCTGTCATGTACCAGCATTTTTCGCCTTTGTCGTTGACAAATCGCCTGATTTCTACAACCCCCTTATTGTTGACAAACCAATGATCTTGAATACAAGAGGTAATGTAATGACTTACAATCATTTTTTCTTGTGGATTGAGGGTGTATTCATGGCAGGGCTTCTGGGAATATCCCGCCAGAAATACAATCGAAAACAGAATGGAAAAGATGATTTTTTTCATGGATTGCTTTTTAATCTCCAACATACATAGACCTATAGAGAGGTCAGAGGCGGTTTAGCCTCTGACCTCATCATCTCTGCTCAGGGTACAATGTTTTTGGTATAGTCCCCTCTTTCATGAAATGTCACTATTTGGTCATTGGCACAATTACCTAAACAATGACGCCTATTTAGAATCTGTTTCCCGAATATAGTCGTGTACTGCCTTTTAACTGGCTGTCGAATATAAAGTTTGTCGTAGGCGTAGTTTTTTTTTCAGAATAAGAGCCAGGAAAAGAATTGTAATTAACGCTCTCATAGAAAAAAACCAAATCAGCATTACACCAAGCGTATTCGGTGGGAGGGTTGTCTTTATAGCTGTCGTCGATGACCGCCCTCATGTACCAGCATTTTTCGCCCTTTTCGTTGACAAACCGCGTGATTTTCACGACTCCTTTGTTGTTGACAAACCAATGCCCGTGCACACAAGTCATGATGTAGGAGCTTACAACCACTTTTTCTTGCTCATTGAGGGTGTATTCATGGCAGGGCTTTTGGGAATATCCCGCCAGAAATAGAGTGGAAAACAGAATGGAAAAAATGATTTTTTTCATGGATAATTTCCAACATAAAAAGAATTATAGGGAGGACAAAAGTGGTCGAGCATTTATCCTCATCCTTTGCTCAGGGTACAATACTTTTGGTGTAATCACCATTTTCATAAGCCTCCCTCGTCCGCCAAGATGTCTGGGGGGCTTACTTGTTGTAAAGGTAAAATGGTTTTTTTTAACCGAAGGTAGTTTAAACTACCAAATGCGACCTGCACCAAATTTTATGTCTTTTTCTTCGCCAATCGCGCTCGGATTTTACACAAGGTCACGCGGTGAATCCCCAAATAAGAGGCTATGTGCTTTACTTTGAGCCGATAAGCTGCCTGATGGTATAGCTTTAGAAAAAACTCATAGCGTTTTTGAGGGTCGGATTGATGCAGTAAAAGGTTGCGTTCGTGGGTGGTTTCGAGCCAATGACGACACAGATTATCAAACACCGCCTTCAGTTCAGGGTATTGACCGATGAGCCGCTGCCAATCGTCGTAGCTAATACCTTGTAAGATAGTGGCTTCTTCCGTAATACATGATTCAAGAGCTGGCTTTTTTGAAAGAAGGCAGCCTAAGGCACAAAAAAACGTCCCCGTAGGAGCGAAGCCTGTTGTTTTTTCGCCGTCGGTTTGTTGTTGAAAAAAACGCACCGTACCACTTTTAATCCAATAAATGTAAGGATTGGTTTGGTTTTCTCTAAACACTACACATTGAGCAGGCAGGTTGCTTTCGGTAAGGTAAGCGGCAATGGCTTTCTGGCAGGGGGCCGTTAACGGGTCGTAATGGCGCAGGGCTGTAACAAAGTTTTCGTCTTGTGTCTGGCACAAATACGCCTCAAAGCAGGAAATAGAATCAAGGTGTGACATAGTAGAGTTTAGGCTGTAAGGTTGGCAATGTACAATTTTAGCTATCCAATTTTTAAGATATTGCTAAACCTAAATCTATATAAAATAACATGGAAAAACAAAACAGGAGAGAACCCTAAAATTCCGGTGAAATCTAACTATTGCCCAGTGAAATGACTATAAAAGTTGAAAACCCTGACCGCCAAGGTACTCCATAAACGCAGACATATCTGATGCTGTACAGTGGTAAGAGAAAATTAGATAAGGGAAGTTTTGTTGAAAAAGTACAATTTGAAAGGTTGTTTTATTTGGCCAATTAAGGCTATAATGTTTTACTCAATGCGTAAAAACCAGAACAATTAAAGATAAAATCGATGAAAAAACCTTCGCCCGAAATGCATACTTTTGGCCTAAAATTCATGTAGATACTACCTAAAAATGAAAAACTATATAAAACACGACCCTTGGTGTATTATTGAGGAAGGGTTTGCGGCCGAGTACAACGAAATCACCGAGAGCCTTACAAGCCTTGGCAACGGACGCATGGGGCAAAGGGGTAATTTTGAAGAAAAGTTTTCGGGAAAAACTTTGCTGGGCAATTATGTTGCCGGCGTGTTTTACCCCGACAAAACCCGCGTTGGCTGGTGGAAAAACGGTTACCCACGGTATTTTGCCAAAGTACTCAATGCTTGTAATTGGATTGGAATAGATATAGATATTGAAGGAGAAACCATCGACTTGGCTATTTGTGAGGTGTCAGAATACACCCGCGTGCTCAATATGAAAGAGGGAATACTGGAGCGGAAGTTTGTGGCAACGCTCGCAAGTGGTAAGCAAGTGCGGGTACACGCGCAGCGTTTTTGTAGTATCGTTGACGACGAAGCAGGCGCGATTTGTTACGCTATTACTCCGCTCAATTTTGACGGAAAAATCACCCTTGTTCCTTCCCTCAATGGAGATATTAGTAATAAAGACTCCAATTACGGCGAAAAATTTTGGGACGAAATTCGCAAGGAAACGTCTTTTGGGGAAGCATATCTCGAAATGCGTACCAAAGATACGCCTTTCAAAACCGAGCTTTTTAATGTATGTACAGGGATGAAAGTCGATTTGAAAATCGATGGGAAAAAGGTTGATTTTCAGAGTTTACCAGTCAAGGAGGAGAAGTATGTAGGGTGTCGGATTGTGGTTGATGCCAATGCTAATGAGGAAATCACATTATACAAATACGCCGTCAATTTAGCCTCACTCAATCATTCGGTAGAAGATTTAATTCCTAACGCTAAGGTATATACTCAGCGAATATTTAAGAAGGGTTTTGAACAGATGAAAGCCGAGCAAATCCAAGCTTGGGCGGAGCGTTGGGCACAAAACGACATCATTATTGAAGGAGACGATGCCGCCCAACAAGGCATTCGTTTTAATATTTTTCAATTAGAACAAACCTACACGGGCGAAGACGACCGCCTCAATATTGGGCCTAAGGGCTTTACGGGAGAAAAATATGGCGGCAGTACCTACTGGGATACCGAGGCGTATTGCTTGCCTTTTTATTTGGCCACTGCCGACCAAAAAGTAGCGCGCAATCTGCTCGTGTATCGTTATAAACACCTCCAAAAAGCCATCGAAAATGCCCAAATGCTTGGCTTTAAAGATGGTGCCGCTCTCTACCCCATGGTGACTATGACGGGCGAAGAATGCCACAATGAGTGGGAAATTACGTTTGAAGAAATTCACCGAAATGGCGCCATTGCTTATGCCATTTATGACTACATCCGTCATACCGACGATGAGGCCTATCTCGGCGAATATGGCCTAGAAGTGTTGATTGCGATTGCTCGTTTTTGGGCGCAAAGGGTCAATTGGTCTTCTGACAAACAAAAGTACGTAATGCTAGGTGTGACTGGCCCTAATGAATACGAAAACAACGTCAACAACAATTGGTACACCAACTACCTCGCTGCTTGGTGCTTGCGATTTACGTTAGAATCAATCGCCAAAGTAGAACTACAAAATCCTGCCGCTTTGGCCGTCATTTATGAACGAGTGGGTTTTGATGCCGCTGCCGAAACTGCCAAATGGAGTCAGGTGGTGGAGTATATGTATTATCCTTATGATGCAGAGCGTCAGGTATTTTTGCAACAAGACGGATTTTTGGATAAAGAATTACTTACCGTAGTGGATATTGCAGCCCAGCGGCCTATCAATCAGCGCTGGTCATGGGATAGAATCTTGCGGAGTTGTTTTATCAAACAAGCCGATGTATTGCAGGGCTTGTATTTCTTTGAAGATGAGTTTGATATCGACACCATCCGCCGCAATTTTGATTTCTACGAACCCATGACCGTGCACGAATCGTCGCTGTCGCCTTGCGTGCATGTGATATTGGCGGCTATGCTTGGCTACAACGAAAAAGCCTACGAGATGTATTTGCGTACTTCAAGGCTAGATTTGGATGATTACAACAACGACACCGAAGACGGCCTTCATATTACGAGCATGGCAGGTACATGGATGTCGGTTATCAAAGGATTTGCAGGGATGCGTATCAAAAATGGCAAACTGTCGTTTACGCCTTTTTTGCCTACCCAATGGCAGGGGTATTCTTTCAGAA
>VFQN01002910.1_pt1 | contig 25507 bp, 17 predicted proteins | sample 3512371 | NCBI WGS metagenome assembly VFQN01 (sample SAMN10412370, study PRJNA504923) | tailings metagenome | isolation source: Replicate 2 from Balatoc abandoned mine | place: Philippines: Itogon, Benguet | collected 2017-08-28 | reverse complement strand
TCATCCGTTCTCCAGGTACTTCCCGATCTGCTCCGCCGCCTGGCGTCCCTCGGCAATCGCCCAGACGATGAGGGAGGCGCCGCGACGTGCGTCGCCGGCCACGAACACGCCCGGCGCGGTCGTCTGCCGGGTGACGGGGTCGGCCTTGACGCGACCCGCGGCGTCGCACTCGGCGCCGAGCTGCTGGAAGATCGGCAGCGGCTCCGGGCCGGTGAAGCCCATGGCGAGCAGCAGCAGATCCACCTCCTCGACGAACTCCGTGCCGGGCACGGGCTCGAACGCGAGCTGGCCGTTGTCCTTGCGCACCATCTCCACGCGCACGCCGTGCAGGCGCTTCAGCACGCCGTTCTCGCCCTCGAGGTGCGTCGTCATGATCGAGTAGTCGCGCTCACCGCCTTCCTCGTGTGCGGCCGAGACGCGGTAGATGTTCGGCCACTGAGGCCACGGGTCGGCCGGGCTGCGACCGTCGGGCGGCCGCGGCGCGATCTCGAACTGCTTCACGCTGGCGGCCTGCTGGCGGTGAGCCGTGCCGAGGCAGTCGGCACCCGTGTCGCCGCCGCCGAGGATGACGACGCGCTTGCCCCGCGCGTCGAGCGTCGCGTCGTACACCACGTCGTCGCCGGCAATCAGGCGGTTCTGGCGCTCGAGGTACGTCATGGCCAGGTGCACGCCCTGCAGGTCGGCCCCTGGCACGGTCAGGGGTCGGGCCTGCGTGGCCCCGACCGCCAGGCACACCGCGTCGAAGTCCTGCCGGAGCTGCTCGCCGCGGAACGACCCGCCGACGTCGACGCTCGTGCGGAACTCGACGCCCTCGGCCCGCATCTGGTCCAGCCGGCGGTCGAGCAGTCGGCGGTGCATCTTGAAGTCGGGGATGCCGTAGCGCAGCAGGCCCCCGATGCGGTCGGTGCGCTCGAACAGCACGACGTCGTGTCCCTGACGCGCGAGCTGCTGGGCGGCTGCGAGGCCGGCCGGCCCGGAGCCGACCACCGCGACACGACGGCCCGTGCGTACGGGTGCGGGCTCGGGCACCACCCATCCCTGCTCGAAGGCGTGGTCGATGATCGAGACCTCGACCTGCTTGATCGTCACGGGCAGGTCGTTGATGCCGAGCACGCAGGCGGCCTCGCACGGCGCCGGACACAGGCGTCCGGTGAACTCGGGGAAGTTGTTGGTCGCGTGCAGGCGCGCCGCGGCCTCCTTCCATCGATCGCGGTAGATCAGATCGTTCCAGTCGGGAATCAGGTTGCCGAGCGGGCAGCCCTGGTGACAGAACGGGATGCCGCAGTCCATGCAGCGGCTCGCCTGCCCGCGCAGCGCCTCGACCGGGAACGGCTGGTACACCTCTTCCCAGTCGCGAACCCGCTCTTCCACCGGACGGCGGGACGGCGTCTGCCGCGTGAGCTCGAGAAATCCTGTCGGCTTGCCCATTACACCGCCACTCCCTGCAGTTCGGCCCGCTGCGCCTCGAGCGCCTTCTTGTAGTCGATCGGCATCACGCGCACGAGCCGGGCGAGCGTGTCCGGCCAGTGCGCCAGCAGGCGACCGGCCACCGTGCTGCCGGTGACGGCACGGTGCCGTTCGACCAGCTCCCGCACGTAGCGGTCGTCCTCCTCGTCGAGCGGCTCCAGGTAGACCATCTCGCGGTTGCAGCGCTGCGCGAAGTCGCCGTCCTCGTCGAGCACGTAGGCGACGCCGCCGCTCATGCCCGCGGCGAAGTTGCGGCCCGTGCGACCGAGCACCACCACGCGCCCGCCGGTCATGTACTCGCACCCGTGGTCGCCCACGCCTTCGACCACCGCCACCGCACCGCTGTTGCGCACACAGAAGCGCTCACCCACCACGCCCCGGATGAACGCCTCGCCGCTCGTCGCACCGTAGAGCGCGACGTTGCCGGCGATGACGTTGCGTTCGGCGAGGAACGGGGCGTCGGCCGGCGGCCGCACGATCACGCGGCCGCCCGAGAGGCCCTTGCCGACGTAGTCGTTGGCGTCGCCTTCGAGCCGCAGCGTGATGCCCGCCGGCAGGAAGGCGCCGAAGCTCTGGCCGGCCGACCCGGTGAACGCGATGTCGATCGTGTCGTGCGCGAGGCCCTGCCCGCCGTAGCGGCGGCTCACCTCGCTGCCGAGCATCGTGCCGACCGACCGGTTCACGTTGTGGATGGGCAGCGAGAGGGTCACCTTCTCGCGGCGCTCGAGCGCGGGCGCGGCCAGGTGGATCAGCTCGGCGTCGAGCACCGAGGCGAGGTCGACCTGCTGGTCCACGGTGCGACGCAGCACGGGAGGCGTGGCGCCCTCGGCGCCGAAGACGTGCGTGGTGTCGAGGATGCGCGACAGGTCCAGCCCGCGCGCCTTCCAGTGCTCCACGGCCGGCTGCACGTCGAGCAGGTCGGCGCGCCCGACCATCTCCTCGATCGTGCGGAACCCGAGCTGCGCCATGAGCTCGCGCACTTCCTCCGCGACGAACTGGAAGAAGTTGACCACGTGGTCGGCCTGCCCGGTGAACTTGGCGCGCAGGGTCGGGTTCTGGGTCGCGATGCCGACCGGGCACGTGTCGAGATGGCACACGCGCATCATCACGCAGCCCATGACGACGAGCGGCGCGGTGGCGAAGCCGAACTCCTCGGCGCCGAGCAGCGCGCCGATCACGACGTCGCGCCCGGTCTTCATCTGGCCGTCCACCTGCACCACCACGCGATCGCGCAGGCGGTTGGCGACCAGCGTCTGCTGCGTCTCGGCCAGGCCGAGCTCCCACGGCACCCCCGCGTGCTTCAGCGAGGTGAGCGGGCTCGCACCGGTGCCGCCGTCGTGGCCGCTGATCAGCACCACGTCGGACTTGGCCTTGGCCACGCCGGCCGCCACCGTGCCGACCCCGACCTCCGACACCAGCTTCACGCTGATGCGCGCCCGGGGATTGGCGTTGCGCAGGTCGTAGATCAGCTGCGCGAGATCCTCGATCGAGTAGATGTCGTGGTGCGGCGGCGGGCTGATGAGGCCCACGCCGGGCGTGGAGTGCCGCACCTTCGCGATCCACGGGTACACCTTGTTGCCCGGCAGCTGGCCGCCCTCGCCGGGCTTGGCGCCCTGCGCCATCTTGATCTGGAGTTCGTCGGCGTTGACGAGGTAGTGGCTCGTCACGCCGAAGCGGCCCGACGCCACCTGCTTGATCGCGCTCCGCCGCCAGTCGCCGTTGGCATCGGGCGTGAAGCGGTGCGGGTCCTCGCCCCCCTCACCGCTGTTGCTGCGGGCGCCCAGGCGGTTCATCGCGATGGCCAGCGTCTCGTGGGCCTCGGCGCTGATCGAGCCGAAGCTCATCGCGCCGCTGGCGAACCGCCGGACGATGGACTCGACCGGCTCGACCTCGTCGAGTGGAACAGGCGGACGGGTGCCGGTGCGCAGCCGGAAGAGGCCGCGCAACGTGGCCTGGTCGCGGCTCTGGTCGTCCACGGCCTGCGTGTACGACTTGAAGATGTCGTACCGCTTCGTGCGGGTGGCGTGCTGCAGCTTGAACACCGTCTCCGGGTTGAAGAGGTGCAGCTCCCCGTCGCGTCGCCACTGGTACTGCCCGCCCGGCACGAGCTCGCGCTCGGCCAGCGGCGCCGGCGTGTAGGCGCGTGCGTGGTTGAGCAGCGCCTCCTGCGCGACCTCCTTCATCCCGATGCCGCCGATGCGCGACGGCGTGTTGGTGAAGTAGCGATCGACGAGGTCCCTGGCGAGCCCGACGGCCTCGAAGATCTGCGCGCCGCGGTAGCTGGCCACCGTGCTGATGCCCATCTTGGACATCACCTTCACGACGCCCTTCTCCACGGCCTTGAGGTACTTGGCCTGCAGGTACTCGTCGGCGGTCGTCGCATCGGCCAGGCCCAGGTCGCGCAGCTGTGCGAGCGAGTCGAGCGCGAGCCACGGGTTGACGGCGCTGGCGCCGTAGCCGATCAGCGTCGCGAAGTGGTGCACTTCCCGCGCCTCGCCGGTCTCGACGATGAGCGTCACGCGCGTGCGCGTGGAGGCCCGCACGAGGTGGTTCTGCAGGCCGGCCACCGCGAGCAGCGCCGGGATCGGGCACTTCTTGGCGTTGACGGCGCGGTCGGAGAGCACGAGCACCTTGGCGCCGTTGGCGATGGCGTTGTCGGCCTTGGCGAACATCGCGCGGATCGCCGGCTCCATGCCGTTAGGGCCGTCGGCCACCGGGAAGACCATGTCGAGCACGGTCACGTAGAACGGCTGGTCGTCGCGCGAGGTCGGCAGCAGGCGGCCGGCGCGGTCGTAGCGCTGCAGGGCCTTGAAGCGCGCCATCTGCGCGTTGTCGAGGAAGGGGCTCTCGCAGAGCACCATCCGGCAGCTCTCCGGCTGCGGGTCGAGGAGGTTGCGCTCGGGGCCGATGGCGGTGCCGACCGAGGTGACGAGCTTCTCGCGGATGGCGTCGAGCGGCGGGTTGGTGACCTGCGCGAACAGCTGCTGGAAGTAGTCGGGCAGTGGGCGCGACCGGCGGCTCAGCACGGCGAGCGCCGCGTCGTTGCCCATCGAGCCGATCGGTTCCTCGCCCTTGAGCGCCATGGGGGCCATCAGGACCTTCACGTCCTCCTGCGTGTAGCCGAAGGCGTGCTGGAGGGTGCGCAGATCCTCACCGGCGCTCGGCACCGGCGTCTCGGCCGGCTGCAGCGCCTCGAGCGGGATCAGGTGCTGGTGCACCCAGTCCTGGTAGGGCTTCTCGGTGGCGATGCGGTGCTTGATCTCCTCGTCGGCGATGATGCGCTGCTCGGCCAGATCGACCAGGAACATCTTGCCCGGCTGCAGGCGCCCCTTCTCGATCACCTGGCTGGAGGGGACGTCGAGCACGCCGACCTCCGAGGCGAGAATCACGTAGTCGTCGGCCGTCACCCAGTAACGTGCCGGGCGCAGTCCGTTGCGATCGAGCACGGCGCCAATCTGCACACCGTCGGTGAAGGTGACGCACGCCGGGCCGTCCCACGGCTCCACCAGGCACGAGTGGTACGCGTAGAACGCCTTCTTCTCGGCGCTCATCGTGTCGTGGTGCTCCCAGGCCTCGGGCACCAGCATCATCACCGCGTGCGGCAACGAGCGCCCAGCCTGCACGAGCAGCTCCAGCACGCTGTCGAGACACGCCGAGTCGCTGAGCCCCTCGCGGACGATCGGGAGGACCTTCTTCAGGTCGTCGCCGAACAGCGACGACTCGAGCATCGCCTCGCGGGCGCGCATCCAGTTGATGTTGCCGCGCAGCGTGTTGATCTCGCCGTTGTGCGCGATCAGGTGATAGGGGTGCGCGAGTTCCCAGCTCGGGAACGTGTTGGTGCTGAAGCGCGAGTGGAACAGCGCCAGCGCGCTCTCGGTGCGCGGGTCGTCGAGGTCGGAGAAGTACTCGCGCACCTGCGGCGGCGTGAGCATCCCCTTGTAGGTGAGCGTGCGCGACGACAGCGACGGCACGTGGAAGTACTTGGTGTCGTCGATGCCGCTCTGGCGGATGGTCGTCTGATACCGCTTGCGGATCACGTAGAGCTTGCGCTCGAACGCGGCCGTGTCTGCCGCGTCGGGGCCCGGGGCCACGAACACGTGATCCATCACCGGCTCGACCGAACGCGCGGTCTGGCCGAGGCTGCGGTTGTCGGTCGGCACCCGCCGCCAGCCGAGCAGCGTCTGCCCTTCCTGCCGCACCACCATCGCGAAGATGAGCTTGGCGAGCGCGGCCGCCTGGGGGTCGGGCGAGCTGAACACGAGGCCGACGGCGTACTTGCCGGCCGGCGGCAGCGCAGCCAGCGGCCGCCCCGTGTCGGCCTCGAGGATGCGGCCCAGCGCGCACTCGCGCTCGAACAGCGCGTGCGGAATCTGGATGAGGATGCCGGCGCCGTCGCCGGTGTTGGGCTCGGCCCCCGTCGCCCCACGATGCTCCATCCGCTCGAGCGCCTCGAGCGCGCGGTCGACGAGGTCGTGCGACGCCACGCCCTTCAGGTGCGCGAGGAACCCGACGCCACAGGCGTCGTGCTCGAAAGAGGGGTCGTACAGGCCGCGTTGCGGCCTTCGGGCCAACTGCGTGTTGTCCATTGGGCACCCACGGTCACCGGGCGTCTGGCGGGGACACGTCCCGCTGGGTGGCGACTCGTGCGGGTAGTGTATGCCACGACCGACAACTATGCGTTTCACTTATGGATGAAATGCGGATGGCGATCGCCTCGGATCAGGCCAATGGCCGTGACGGCAGAGACGGACGGCTCACCCGCCTCGCGGTACGATGGCGCATGACGAAGACGAGTGCGATGAGCGACGCGAAGAAGCGGGCGCAGGAAAAGGTGGCCCTGCTGAAGCAGCGTCTGGCGAAGCAGGAAGGCACCGCGACGCCCGACGCGCACGCCGGGGAGGACGCCGAGTCGACACGCAAGCCGGCACACGTCGCCCGTGCCCAGGCCCACCCTGCAGCCCGGACCCAGCGACCCCAGGGGCGCCGCGAGGGCAAGTAGCCCCGCGCGTGCTGACGGCCGGCCGGGACGGCCGTCCCTCCCTCCAGCCGTGAATCGCGGGGAGCTCGCACGACGTCAACAGCAGAGCAGGATAAGATTTCGTGACTCTGGATGCTCCGGCCCCCACGATCCTCGTCACCCGTACCCCGTACCCCGTACCCTGAACCCGGCTCCCGGTTCCCACACTGCATGTCCCTCAAGACCTACGACGTGATCATCGCCGGCGGAGGGCTCGCTGGCCTCTGCCTCGCTCGTCAACTTCGCCAGGAGCACCCCGACATCACGGTGCTCGTCGCCGAGAAGAAGAAGCATCCCGTGCCCGAGGCCGCCCACAAGGTCGGCGAGTCGAGCGTGGAAATCGGGGCGCACTACTTCTCGAAGGTGCTCGGCCTCGAGCCCCACCTGCTCGAGAAGCAGCTGTACAAGCTCGGGCTGCGCTATTTCTTCACCGAGGGCGACAACCGCGACGTCACGCAGCGCGTGGAGCTCGGCCCGAAGACCTTCCCGAAGGTGCCGTCGTTCCAGTTGGACCGCGGCCGGTTCGAGAACTTCCTCCTCGAGGAGGCCCGCAAGGTCGGCATCGACGTGCTGGACGGGTGCAAGGTGACGGCGGTCGACCTGGCCGACCCGCATCACCGCGTGGACATCGAGGTCGACGGTTCGGTGCACAGCTTCAAGGGTCGGTGGGTGGTCGACGGCACGGGCCGACACGGCCTGCTCCGCCGCAAGCTGGGGCTCTCGAAGCCGGCGTCGCACAACGCCAACGCGGTGTGGTTCCGCATGGGCAGCCGCATCAAGATCGACGAGTGGTCGCCCAAGGCGTCGTGGCAGGGGTGGATGCCGACCCAGGAGCGGTGGATGAGCACCGTGCACCTGATGGGCAAGGGCTACTGGACGTGGCTGATCCCGCTCGCCTCCGAGAGCCACAGCATCGGCATCGTCGCCGACGACGCGCTGCACCCGTATGCGACGCTGAACCGGTTCGACAAGGCCATGGCGTGGCTGCACAAGCACGAGCCCCAGTGCGCCGAGTTGCTCGAAGCCCATCGCGGCGAGCTCGACGACTTCCTCGGCCTGCAGCACTTCTCCCACTCGTGCGCGCAGATGTATTCGGCCGATCGATGGGCCCTGATCGGCGAGGCAGGCGTGTTCACCGACCCGTTCTACTCGCCGGGGTCCGATTTCATCTCGATCGGCAACGACATCACCGCGGAGCTCATCGCGCGTGACAGGCGCGGCGAGGACATCAGGGATCACGCGGCGTTCTTCAGCCGCATGTACCTGCTGCTGTTCCAGGCGTTCCTGAAGCTCTACGACGGGCAGTACCCGATCATGGGCAACGCACAGGTGATGACGGTGAAGGTGGCCTGGGACAACGCGTGCTACTGGGCCATCTCGGCGCTGCTGTACTTCCGCCGCAAGTACCGCGACATGGCGTACATGCAGCAGCTCGAGGGCCTGCTCACCCGATTCTTCTTCCTGCACGCCCGCATGCAGGCGAAGTTGAAGCAGTGGAACGACGCGGACATGGCCCGCTATGGCTACCAGCAGATGTCACTGCTCGACATGCCGTACCTGCACCGCATCCAGGGCCAGCTCTGGGACGACATCGACGATGCGACGCTGACGCAGCGGCTGCACGAGAACCTGTCGGAGCTCGAACGGTACGCGGACGTGATCCTGCACATGGCGGCAGGCAAGGCGATCGACCGTGATCACGGCGGCTTCGAGAACGCCGCCGTGTTCCAGTTGCCGAAGGCGCACGTCGCAGCGTAGGGGCGACGTGCAGCGCCGGACGTGGGGCCCTCCCTCCCCACGTCCGACGTCACACGCACTGAAGGCCGTGAGGCCCGCAGATTCGAACGTCGTCAGGGACAGCCACCGAGGTCGGGCACCGACGGGCATCGTGCGACGGTGACGAGCGACGACAGCCAGTTGGTGGCGGCGTCGATCAGCGCCTCGGCTGGGGGCACGTGGTCGACCACCGTGGGCAGTGCGACCCCTACCGTCAACAACGCAAGAACGATGGGCGTCTTGGTCATCGGGTCCGTCCTCCGCGCAACATACTACGCGCATTTTCGCCACGCCGGTGTCGCGAGACGGTCAGGGTTGTGTCAAGTCTCGAGCTTGGGCCGCTCGACCAGGCCACACGAGACCTGAGACGGAGGGCGCCTGGAATGCCGCCCTGGCATCGCAGCATTCCGGCATCGCGGCACTTTCAGGCGGTGTGGGCGACGAGCGGCCCGCTCGGAGCCGGCCCTATCGGTTCTCCCTCGCTGGTGGCAGCGCGTTCTCGATCACCCATACCTCTTCTTCCGGCTGGCCGGCGAGGTAGGCGATGCGCTTGCCGTCGGGGTGCATGGCCATCCATCCCCATCGGGCACCGGGGAGATCGAGCTTCGTTGGCGCACCGCCATCGACAGGCACGAGCAGGACGTCGTCGTGTCCCTTGCCGACGTGCTTCACGAGGATGTGCTTGCCGTCAGGCGTCCAGTTGGCCCAGGGAAGCCCTCCCTCGTTCACGCTGTAGATCACACGGGAGTCGCCCCCTGCCGTTGGTACGAGCCTGAGTTCCGGAACACGGTCGTCGCTCCACGGGGACGCCAGCAGGAAGCGACCGTCCGGCGACGCGATGGCGCCACGCACCCCGGGGAACTCCCGCTCAGTGCCCGTCCTCAGGTCGTGTTCGATGGCCAACGGCGCGGAACTGCTCTTGCCTCGGTTGTAGTAGACGCGATGCCCATCGGCCGACCACGACGGCCAGCTGACGAAGGCGCCCTTCGCCGACAGGACGATGGGCGTGACCTCGCCCGTGTCCACGGCGACGCGAAAGATGCCGTCCCGGCCGTCCTGCTGGACGCCCTGAAGGACGATGGAGCGTCCATCGGGCGACCAGCGGGGGAAATTGAGGTTGCTGAGGCTGGTGTGGATCTCGCGCACGTGCCTCGTTCGCATGTCGCGAATGGCCAGCGTGCGTCCCTGGCCCCGGCGCCGGCCCTGCAGCGTGAACACCAACTGTGTGCCGTCCGGTGACCAGGCGGGGCCGCGACCGGGGCCTATGCGGCTCGGGACCGGACGGTCGTTCTCCCCCACTCGCTTCCCGCTCGCCGTGTCGACGGTCGCGACGTGGATGTCGAGGGCCGCGGCGACCACACCGACGAATATCGCCCCCTTCCGCGTGATGCCGAGCGTGCCGTCGCCGATGTTGCCGTGCACCTGACGTGGCGGCCCCGTCGGCCTGCCATCGCTGACCGGCACGAGCCAGAGCGCGTTCGCTCCGCTGCGGTCGCTCGCGAATGCCAGCACCGTGCCGTCTGGCCCCCATCCGACGAGTTCGTCGTACCCGGGCGCCGGCGCGACGTACCACTCGGCGTCGGCCGTGAGGCTCCTGACGACGACGTCGCGGTCGTTGGTGTCGGTGCCGCGGATCACGTCGAAGGCCGCGAACTGCCCGTCGGGTGAGAAGAGGACACGCGTGTGTCCCCCGCCGCTGGGCCCACGCAAGTCGTTGACGCTGCCGTCGGAAGCATCGACCCTCGCGAGTGACGTCTGGCCGACGGTCCGGCTGTACTCCACCGCGAGCCACTTGCCGTCGCGCGACCAGTCGGTCACGCCGATCCACTGGATGTCGGGGCGATCGACGAGTGTGCGGGGCGCGGGCGTCCCCGCGACACCCACATCGACGATACGGAGTTCATAGCGCGCACCCGAGAACCACGCGTAGGCGATCTGCTTGCCGTCCGGGGAGAACGCGGCCGACTCGGCGAACTGACTCCAATTGCCGCCGTCCTGAGTGAGCCGCCTCGTCGTGCCGGCGTCGAGGTCGCGTACGGCGAGATCCCCCGTGTCGGGATCGGTGTGGGCGATGAAGCGACCGTCGGGCGACACGGCGCCGTCCCTGGAGGCGCCCGCGCCTGCCCAGACGCGACGCATGCTCGGCGCCGTCGCCCCACCGCCCGCCTGCCCGCGCAAGCCCAGCGCGGCGCGGGCCTTCGCCACGACCTGCGGCTGATCCTTGAACTCGAGCGCGCGCTGCAGCGTCGGCTTCGCCTGCGGGTCGCCCAGGCGCTTGTAGCCCTGTCCCAGACGCAGGTACGCCTGCGCCGCGACGGCGCGGTCGGTCGATCGCGTCAGCTCCTGGTACATCGCGATGGCGGCCTTCAGGTCGCCGTCGATCACTTCCTTGTTGATTGCCGCCTCGAGGCGCGCCTTGTCCAGACTGGCCGCCGACGGCCGCTGCTGCCCGAGCAACGCCGTACCAGCCAGCACCGCCGCGCCCATCACCATCAACGCTCGCGTCATCAGATCCCTCCGACGCGAACGGTAGCGGCCCGACGGTCGCCCGGAAATGCCGCACGTGTTCGATTTCCGTCCGATTTCACCCATCGAACCGATACCCCATCCCGCGCACGCTGGTGATGAACTTCGGAGCGGCCGGATCGACCTCGATCTTGCGCCGCAGGCCGACCACGTGATTGTCCACGGCGCGGTCGGTGACGTGGATGTCGCGCCCCCACACCAGGTCGAGCAGGCGGTCGCGACTGAGCACGGCCCCGCGCTCCTCGATGAACGCCGCGAGCAGCTTGAACTCGATGGTGGACAGCGGCACCACGGCTCCTCCGCGTCGCACCTCGCAACGACGCGTGTCGACCTCGAGGTCCCCGAACCGGACGAGCGGCGGCGCCTGCCCTGCGGCACGGCGCAGCACGGCCTTGATGCGCGCACGCAGTTCCATCGGGTTGAAGGGCTTGGTGACGTAGTCGTCGGCGCCGAGTTCGAGGCCGAGCACCTTCTCGGCGTCCTGCGCGCGGGCCGTGAGCATGATGACCGGCGTCGTGATGCCAGCGCGGCGCACCTCCCGCAGCACCTGGTAGCCGTCCTTCTTGGGGAGCATGAGGTCGAGTACGACGAGGTCGAACGACCCGGCCGTGGCGAGTCGCGCCGCCTGCTCGCCATCGCGCGCGACCACGACGTCGTAGCCTTCGAGGCGCAGGTCGTCCTCGAGCCCCAGGGCGATCCCGTCGTCGTCTTCCACCACCAGCAATCTCACGACAACTCCTCGCTTCGGCAGGGACGGCTCTCCGAGCCGTCCGTCGACTCATCGCCGCCACAGGGCGTACCAATCGGAGAGCGGACCCCACCTCTGAGCGGTCCCTACCTCTGTGGCTCACCGTCTGCACGGGACAGCCACAGCGTGAACGTGCTGCCACGGCCAGGTTCGCTCACCACATCCACGCGCCCGCCGTGGGCGCGAACGACGCGATCGACCAGCGCCAGGCCGAGTCCGCTGCCGGCCGTCTCGGCGACGCCCTCGGAGGATCCGCGCATGAACTGTTCGAAGATTCGTCGCCGATCCCGCGGCACGATGCCGACGCCGCGGTCCGTCACGTCGATCGCCACTCGCCCGTCACGCGGGCTCACGTCGAGGTGCACCGGTTCGGCATCGGGCGAGTACTTCACGGCGTTGTCGAGGAGGTTCCAGAGCGCGAGCGACAGCATCTCGCGGTCGGCGCGCAACGGGCAGGCCGCCTCCGACACGGTGACGTCGATGGTGCGCGCGCCCGCCTGTCCCGCGAAGTCTGCGACGACGGCGCGGGCGAGGTCGCGGGCGTCAACGGTCTCGAAACGGAACCGCCCCGCTTCGGCGCGGCCGACGTTGAGCATGCGTTCGACCAGGCGGTTGAGCCGCTCGCTCTCGCGGACGAGCACGGTGTAGTACTGGGCGCGGCGCTCCTCGCTGCTGACACGTCCGCCGTGCAGCATGTGTGACAACTGGCGGATCGACGTGAGCGGCGTCCGGAACTCGTGCGAGACGGCTGACACGAACTCCGACTGCAACCGCGCGATGGCGATCTCGCGCCGGATGCCGCGGAAGGTGAAGTAGCCACTCGCGAGGATCAGCACGCCGACCACAGCGAGGCCAGCAAGGAACACGGTGCGACGAGCGCGCGAATCGGCCTGTGCACGTCCGGGATCGGCATCGGCGGCCCCGATCGTCCACGGGAGTCCGGTCTCACTCGCGGCCAGCGACACGTCCGCGGTGGCGCCCTGTGCGGCAGGCCGGGCGCCTGGGAGCGACAACCGGATGGTGGTCGTGGCATCGGACAGTTGCCTCCGCATCGACTCGACATACGGCGGCCCGGCAACCAGCAGGCGTGCGCCGTCGGCACTCGACTGCTCGACGACGAGGGCGAGTCCTCGCGGCGTCTCGACGGCCGTGCGTGTCGCGCCTGACACGGGAACGTCCGGCCGGTGCTGCCAGTACTCCTCGAGCGCTCCCGCGGCGGCAAGGTCGTCGTCGAGCCCTTCGATCTCCAGCCCTGACGGTCCGAGCCATCGACTCGCATCGGCGAACACGGACGCCCAGAGCGCCGACGGGATGGGCCAGCGACCACGTGCGAGATCCAGGCGCAGGGCGGCGGCCTCCCGGGCGAGATCGTCGCGTCGTCCAGTCCGTTCGAGCACGGCACATCGTCCCAGGCGTGCAATCAGGTCTGCCGGACGGCCTTCGATGACGACGCTGGTCGCGCGGGCGAGGTCTGCGTAGGCGTCCAGCGCCTCGTCGTGCCGAGCGAGTTGGCGCAGCACACGAGCGAGGCGCATCAACGCACCGGCGCGCACGGCCGGCGAGGGGGATGTCGCAAGCTTCCGGTAGGCCGTGGCAGCGCGCGGCACGCCTGCCGGCGCCAGTTCCAGTTGCTCGGCGACGTCGAACACCCCGTCTGGTATCCCGGTGGCTTCCGGTGCGTGAGGCGTGAACGGCAGGCTGCCCGCAACGACGCGGACCGCGCCGGCTCCGGCATGCACGACGTGCGTATGTGGAGGTGCCGTCGTCGCCGCGGCGGAGAGCGCGCGCTCGAGGTCGGCCAGGACCTGGAGCGATCGGGCGGCAGCGAGGTTGGCCGCGCCCTGGAGTCGCTCGGTCGTCCGCTGCGCGTCGAGAGCCGCGTCCTGGTGCCACTGGCGAACGGCCAGCCAGACCAGGCACGCCACGGCGACAGTGGCGCCAGCGAGATACAGCGTCAGCAGGGAACGCGGCGGACGGAACCAGTCGCGAATGGGCACGTGTGGCCGAGCTCGAGTGTCCGGCATCGTGCCACGGGTTCTGTCCGATGCGTGTCTGGTCCGTGTCGGACGGACTGGACACGGGAGATTGCCGGGTACCGGGGGCCGGGTACCGGGGCCGGGTAGTGGGGCCGGGCAGGTCGTCCGGCGGGCTGCTCGAGGGCCTGGAGGTCCCGCTTGATACGCGGCCCCGACGATGGCATCGTCGTCGTGCGACGACGGATGCGCCAGCGCAAGTCGAGCGGCCATGCGCAACCCTCGTTTCCGGGCGTCAACCACGGTTACCGTGCTGCAGGCCGGGGTCGACGCGAGATCGTCAAGGAGTGCTCGATATTTCGCGCGGCGCGGAACAGGCACGCAGTCTGCACTACGCCTGCGCATGTTGAACGGCATGCCCAAAGTCGAACTCGACCGCATCGCAACCTACGCCGACATCGTGGCCCTGCCCGATCACCTCGTCGGAGAGATCGTGGACGACGAGCTCTGGACGGCGCCGAGGCCGGCCCCGCGGCATGCGTGGGCCGCAGGGCAGTTGATGGCCGAACTGGGCTCGCGGCTTCGGGGCGGTGGGTCTGGCCGCCCGGCGGGCTGGAGGATCCTTCCGGAGCCCGAGCTGCATTTCGGCCGTCAGGTCGTGGTGCCCGACCTGGCCGGTTGGAGGCGGGCCCGCCTGCCGCGCCTTCCAGACACGGCGTACATCGCGGTGGCGCCCGACTGGGCCTGCGAGGTCCTGTCGCCGTCCACCGAGTGGCTGGATCGCGACAAGAAGCTCCGCGTGTATGCCGCAGCCGGCGTGGGACACGTCTGGCTGGTCGATCCTCTGGCGCGCTCGCTCGAGGTGCTGCGGCGCACGGGTGCGACGTGGACGTGCGTCGCGACCCACGCGAGGCACGACGTCGCACGCGCCGAACCGTTCGGGGAGTTCGGCGTCGACCTGGCCCTTCTCTGGGACGACGAGGAAGGCTGATCGGGGTGCCGGGGGCCGGGGGCATCGTGCCCGTCGAGCAGGACACGCTGGAGATCCGTCCCGCGAGTCGCTCGGGCCGCAACCTGCCCGTCGGAAAGCCTGCCCTGCCGCGAGGCACCACGAGACTCGACCTGTTCACCCTCGCCACGCACGTCGCGGCCCTGGCACTGGCCGCCTGCACGTTCCAGATCCCCGTCATGCGCCATACGTCTGCGCCATGCGCTATGCGCTACGTCCGGGCTATCCAACGTGAGTACAATAGCGATTCCTGCTCAACGGAGGCGCAACCAGACCGATGGGGATCTTCGACTTCATCAAGGGCCAGCTGCTCGAGGTCATCGAGTGGACGGACGATTCACGCGACACGATCTCGTGGCGCTTTCCGGACGACGACAAGGCGATCAAGAACGGCGCGCAGCTCATCGTGCGCGAGTCGCAGGTGGCACAGTTCGTCTACCTCGGCGAGTTCGGCGACACCTTCGGGCCCGGCAAGCACTCGCTGGTCACCGAGAACATCCCCGTCCTCACGAAGCTGAAGTCGTGGAAGTACGGCTTCGAGTCGCCCTTCAAGGTCGACATCTACTTCGTCAACACGCGCCTGTTCACGGGCAACAAGTGGGGCACCAGCAACCCCATCATGCTCCGCGACCAGGACTTCGGCATCGTCCGCGCGCGGGCGTTCGGCACGTACGACTTCAAGGTCACCGACCCGCGACTGTTCCTGAAGGAAGTGGCGGGCTCGGACCACAACTTCCGGCTCGACGAATTTGCCGAGACGATGCGGTCGCGCGTGGTGAGCGTGTTCAGCGACGCGCTGGCGTCCGCGGGCGTACCGGTGCTCGACGTCGCCACGCGTTACAGCGAACTCGGCGAAGCGCTCCTGCCGCTCATCAACCCCCAGATGGCGGGCAAGTACGGCATCGAGATCGCCTCGTTCATCGTCGAGAACGTGTCGGTGCCGCCCGAGGTCGAGGCCGCCATCGACAAGCGGTCGAGCATGGCCGCGATCGGCAACCTGAACGACTTCGTGAAGTATCAGATGGCGAAGGGGTTCGAAACGCCGGGCGGAGCCGGCGCAGCCGGCATGGCGTCGGAGCTGGCCGTCGGCTTCGGCATCGCGCAGCAGATGATGCAGCAGGGTCTCACCGGAGGTGGCGCGCCGCCGACACCGCCGGTGCCGGGCGGACCGGCGGCGGCCGCAGGCGCAGCCGCGGCAGCGGGGGCCGTTGCGGGCGGTGCCCTTCCGACCGTCGATCTGCTCGGCGTGGCCGACGTCGCCAAGGTGCTCGGCGTGTCGGACACGGACGTGATGGCCGTGATCGAGTCGGGCGAGCTGAAGGCCAAGAAGATCGGCGCGACCTATCGCGTCACCAGGGCCGCGCTGGATTCGTACCTGGCCAGCTGATCTCCACGCGTCATGGAGCGGCCGGCTCGGAGAGCCGGCCCTGCCTTCCCCATCGTGTCGACGCCGCCACCCATTCCGCAGGACATCTCGGCACTCCAGAAGCACATCTGCGCCGCCTGTGGCGCGCAGGCGGAATGGAACGCCGCGAAGCAGAAGCTCGTGTGCCCGTTCTGCGGCACCGAGTCGGCGTACGTGCCGCCCGAGGGCACCGGCCCGATCGCCGAACTCGATCTCGAGGAGGCCCTCCGAAACCTTGGTGAGGCCGAGCGCGGCTGGAAGGCCGCAACCCGCAGCGTGCAGTGCCGCAGCTGCAAGGCGGTGATGGTCTACGAACCGACGCGCGTCGGCCAGAACTGCGAGTTCTGCGGGTCGCCGGCGCTCGTGGACTACGCCGACGTGCAATCGCCCGTCACCCCGTCGAGCCTGCTGCCGTTCAGGATCAGCGAGGTGCAGGTGCGCGAGACCGTGCGCCACTGGTTCGCGAGCAAGTGGCTGGCGCCGAACGCCTTCAAGAAGAAGGCGCTCGTGGATACGCTGCACGGCCTCTACATTCCCTACTGGACGTTCGACGCGCGCGTGCACTGCCCCTGGGTTGCAGAGGCGGGGCACTACTACTACGAGAAGCAGGGGAACAACACCGTCAGGCGCGTGCGCTGGACGCGGGCGTCGGGCGTCGTGGATCACTTCTTCGACGACACGCTGATCCCGGGCACGAGAGGTATCGACCGCGGCCTACTTGCGCAGATCGAGCCGTTTCCCACCCAGGAGCTGGTGGCGTACGACACCGCCTACCTGTCGGGCCATGTCGTCGAGCTGTACCAGGTGCCGCTGCCGCAGGCGTCGGAGCTCGGTGGCGAGCGGATGTACGCGTACCTGCGCGAGCTCTGCATCGCCCAGATTCCCGGCGACACCTACCAGAACCTCCAGATGTCTCCCCACTGGAGCGGGCGCACGTTCAAGCACGTGCTGGTGCCGGTGTACGTGATGACGTACATGTACGGCCGCACACCGTACCAGCTGGTCGTCAACGCCTCGACCGGCCGGATGGGCGGCACCTACCCGGTCAGCTGGGTGAAGGTGGCGCTGATCATCGTCGCCATCCTGATCGTGCTGATGATGGTGAACCGGTAACGGACGGGCGTGGAGGTAGGGCGGGCCTTCCCGGCCAAGCTTCACTCGCCCCGCGCCCAGCGGACGGCCGGGACGGCCGTCCCTACCAAGCTTCACTCGCCCCGAACCCGGCGGACGGCCGGGGCGGCCGTCCCTACCCAGGCTTCACTCGCCGCGCGCCCGGCGGACGGCCGGGACGGCCGTCCCTACCTACCGATTTCACACCCGCTTCATCACCAGCGCCGAGTCGTTGCCACCGAAGGCCAGCGACGTGGAGACGGCACAGGAGATCGGCACTTCGCGCGGGTCGTTGGCGACGAGGTCCACGGGACACTCGGGGTCGGTGGTGTCGTGGTGGATGGTCGGCGGGATCACGCCGCGGTCGATGCTCAGCGCCAGGGCGGCGGCCTCCATCGCACCCGCTGCACCGAGGCAGTGGCCGATCATGGCCTTGAGCGACGTGACGGGGATCGACCGCGCACGATCGCCGAAGACCACCTGCACCCCGCGCGCCTCGGCCTTGTCGTTCTGTGGCGTCGCGGTGCCGTGTGCGTTCACGTGCACCACGTCGTCGGCATTCACCCGCGCGTCGGCGAGGGCCGCACGGATCGTGCCGGCGATCGCCTGTCCTTCGGGCTCCGGCGCCGTCGGATGATAGGCCTCGCACGTGAAACCATACCCCGCGAGCTCCGCGTAGATGTGGGCGCCCCGACGCGTGGCGCGCTCCCAGTCCTCGAGCACGAGGATGGCCGCCCCCTCGCCGATGTTCATGCCCTGGCGGCGCGCGTCGAATGGACGGCACGGCTCCGGGTCCATGAGGCGCAGGGCGTTGAAGCCCGCAAAGGTCAGGCGCGACAGCGCGTCGGTGCCGCCCGCGAGCACGGCATCGACCCGGCCCAGGCGAATGGCCTCGACGGCGTGCCCGATGGCAATCGTGCTCGACGAACACGCGGCCATCAGGCACGAACGGATGCCCTCGAACCCGAAGTGCGACGCGACGACGTCGACGGGCGTGCTGGAGAAGTGCCCATGGATCCACGTGGGGCGCGCACGGTCCATGCCGCGGCGGCGCATCGTGAAGTAGTAGTCCTCGTTGCGCACCAGGTCGCCCGTGCCCGCACCGAGCAGCACGCCCACGCGCGCACGGTCGATGTCGCTGTCGAGCAGGCCCGCATCCGCGACGGCCTCCTCGGCCGCCACCACGCCCATCAGATCACTGCGAGACCAGCGGCGACGCTGGTAGGGCGTGTAGCGAGCCGCGACGTCGGCGAGGTCGACCTCCGCCGCCACGCGGCTTCGATATCCCTCTGTGTCGAACAGCGTCACCGGACCGATGCCGCAGTGACCGGCCACCATGTGCGACCAGACCGCCTCACGTTGCGTGCCCAGTGCGCAGATCATTCCCACGCCCGTGATGGCGATGCGTGTCCCTTCTGCCATACACCGAGCAGGATTCCAGAAATCGAGCGATTCACCAAGGTGCAGGACGAGGTCTTCGCGTCACAAAGCCACGGATGGGCTGGTATCGTGGGGATCGATTCCATGTCCTCATGCCGCTGCGCGACAGCTTCGAGCTGATCTTCCGCCAGAGTCCCATCGCGATGGCGCTCACCCGTCGCGACGACGGGACGATCATCGAGTTGAACGACGCCTGCTGCGCGTTGCTGGGCGTCGACCGCGACACGGCGGTGGGCCGACGATCGCTGGATCTCGGCACCTGGACGTCGCCGGAGGAACGGGCAGCCGTGATCGAACGGCTGAAGCGCGACGGGCGTGTCCACCGCTACGAGACGCGCCTGGTCCGTGGCCCCGACGTGCGCTTGTCCTTCGAGCCGTTCACCCTGTACGACGACCTCGAGGCCATCCTCGTCATCGTCGAGGACATCACCGACTGGCGAGCCGCAGAGGAAGAGCTGCGCGTGAGCGAGGCGCGGTGGCACTACGCCCTCGAGGGCAGCGACAGCGGCGTGTGGGACTGGAACGCCCAGACCAACCAGGTGTTCTTCTCCGATCGCTGGAAGTCGATGCTCGGGTACGCGCCCCACGAAGTCGGGACGTCGCTGGACGAGTGGTCGTCGCGGGTCCATCCGGACGACCTCGAGGAGACGATGCGCCAGGTGACGGACCACCTCGAGGGCCGAACCCCCGAGTACGTGTCCGAGCATCGTGTGCGCCACAAGGACGGTACGTGGCGCTGGATTCTCGACCGCGGGCAGGTGGTGACGCGCGACGCCAGCGGCGGGGCCGTGCGCGTCGTCGGCACGCACACCGACATCACGGCCCGCCGCGAGGCCGAGGAACGTCGGCACGAGCAGGAGCAACGCTTCCGCGCCATCTTCGACAGCGCCTTCCAATTCATCGGGCTCCTGAAGCCGGATGGGACGGTCCTCGAAGCGAATCGCACGGCGCTGGACTTCGCCGGGCTGAGTCCGGAAGACGTCGTCGGGCGCCCCTTCTGGGAGGCCCGCTGGTGGCAGGTGAACGACGGGGTCGTGCAGCGTCTTCGCGACGCCATCGCCGCGGCAGCCCGGGGTGAGTTCGTCCGCTACGAGAGCGTCGTCCTCGGCCGGGGCGATGCACGGACGGTCATCGACTTCTCGATCAAGCCGCTGCGCGACGCCGAGGGTCGAGTGACGCTGTTGGTGCCCGAGGGTCGCGACATCGGCGACATCCGGCGCGCGCAGGCCGATCTGTTCGAGAGCGAGGAGCGCTTCCGGACCGCCTTCGAATCGGCGGCCATCGGCATGGCCATCGTGTCACCCGACGGCCGCTTCCGGAAGGTGAACCGCGCGCTGTGCGAGTTGCTCGGCTACGAGGCCCCGGAACTGACCCGCCTGACGTTCCAGGAGATCACGCACCCCGACGATCTGGAGGCCGATCTCGACCAGGCACGGCGCCTGGCCGCGGGCGAGATCCGCAGCTACCAGATGGAGAAACGGTACTTCCATCGGGATGGGCACGTCATCTGGATCCGCCTGGTCGGCTCCGCGGTGCGCGATGCATCGGGCGTGCTGGTGAGCTACCTCGCGCAGATCGAGGACGTGACCGCCCGCCGCGAGGCGCAGGCCGCGCTGGAACGGGCCCTGCTCGAGAAGGACCAGTTGCTGCACGAGGTCCATCATCGTGTGAAGAACAACCTCCAGGTGATCTCGAGCCTGCTGAACCTGCAGCAACGAGCCGTCGCAGACCCGGTGACGCGCGAGGCGCTCGACGACAGCCAGCGCCGTGTGCAGGCCATGGCGCTCGTCCACCAGTGCCTGTACCAGGGCAGCAGTCTCGCGGCCATCGACATGCAGTCGTACCTGCAGGAACTGGTCGGGCACGTCTGCCGCAGTGCGACGCCCCGCGGCGTGGACCTGCGCACCAGGCTCGACGCCGACCCCATCACCGTGCCCATCGACGTGGCCATCCCGTGCGGCCTCATCCTGAACGAGCTGCTGTCCAACGTCCTCCGATACGCCTTCGCGGGCCGCACGTCTGGCGGTGTGGAGGTACAGTTCCGTCGGGAGGGTGACCGCATCGCCCTCTCGGTGTACGACGACGGCGTGGGGTTGCCGGAGGCTCCTCGTGCCGGGTCGATCGGCATGCGGCTGGTGGATGGCCTGGCCCGCCAGTTGCGTGGAACGTTCACCCTGGGTGGCGACTCAGGCGTCCACGCAGTCGTGCGCTTCCCCGCGCCTGATGCCTGATGACAGATGGACGTACCCGCATGGCAGATGTGAACGAACCCGCTCGAGTGCTCATCGTCGAGGACGAGCAGATCGTGGCGCTCGATCTGCGTGAAACGCTCGAGCGGTTGGGCTATCAGGTCGTCGGCAGCGCCAGTGACGCCGACGAAGCGAAGCGGCTCGCCGACACGACGGCTCCGGATCTGGTCTTGATGGACATCCACCTCCAGGGCACGACCGACGGCATCACTGCCGCCGACAGGATTCGCGCCAATGGCGGGCCACCGGTCGTGTTCGTGACCGCGTTCGACGACGCGCGGACCCTGGCACGCGCCAAGATCACCGAGCCCTACGGCTATCTCCTGAAGCCCTTCAACGTGCGGGAACTGCGCGCCACCATCGAGATGGCGATCTTCCACCACCGGATGCAGCAGGAACGCGCCGAGCTCATGCGCCAGCTCCGCGAGACGCTGGAGGAGGTGACGCAGCTCCGCCAACTGCTGCACATGTGCGCGTACTGCCGGCGCATCGCCGACGACGAGGGACACTGGGAGCCGCTCGAGACCTACCTCAGGAAGCACACCGGCACGTCGATCTCGCACGGTGCGTGCCCCGAGTGCGTGGAACGCCTGCTCGCCGACATGAACGTGAACGGCGGGCAATCCTGAATCAGAGCGGCTTGAGCAACATGACCTGGAGCGTGGTCGATCCGAGACCGTCGAATCGGTTCGGCAGGAAGCTCTTGCCGACCTCGCCGCGCAGGATCATCGTCCGGCCCGGTACGCGCAGGTTGAAGGCGACGCCCAGACCGGTGAGCGGCTCCCAGGGCACCTCCACGACCCCTGGGACGCCGGCCGCTCGCACGCGGCCCCACGCCTGATCGACGAACAGGTCGAGGCGGTACTGCTCGAGCAGGTTGAACGAGTACTGCCCGCGAGCCATGGCGAGTTCGCCGTAGCGCACGCCCGCCGACGGCACACCGTGGATGCGCGTGTCGTCGAACAACCCGAACTGGTACTGGCTGAAGCGATCGAGATCGCGGCCCGTGAACCAGGCGCCGTTGACGACGAGCTTGCTGAGCAGCCCGAGATAGATCACCTTGGTGGCCGCCGCGGAATACTTCGCGTAGGCCGCGGGCGTGGCGGTGAGCGCATCGGGATCCCCCCAGGGACGCCACGACGCCCTGCGCGCCCACACGCCGTTGGCCGTCACCGAGTAGCCGTTGCGCCGGTACTCGTAGAGCAGCCCGATGCCATTGGTCACGGTGCTGCTCGGCGTGACGTAGTCGGGGTCGGTCGTGCGGTCGCGCACGTAGCCGTCGAAACGGAACTGGTACTGCCCCGAGATCCGCTGATAGCTCGTCGCCTGCCAACCGAGATTGAGGCCCGTCGAGAGCGGCCACGTGAGCAGGCGCTCGTCCTCACGCTCGCCGCCGGGCGCGAACAGCCGATCGGTGGAGGGCGGCGCAATGGCGAAGAAGTCGAGACTCGCGTCGATGCGATCGGCGATGGCTTTCGGACGCTGGATGTTGCCGGCGGCGAGGACGCCGGCAAACAGCACCGCGACCTGCGTGTCGGGCCTGCCCCGAAAGCGGAAGTTCAGGTAGTTGATCCCGCCGATGGGCAGGGGGTACCCGAAGCCCGGGTCCAGCAGGGCCCCGATGGCGAGCGCCTTGGCGTGCGTGGTGGCGATGTCGCTCACCACGCGCTGGTCGCCTTCCTTCACGAAGTAGCGCACGCCCACGGGCGTGTCGCGATACATCGTCTTCGAACCCGCGCGCGCCTCGCGGCGCTGCGCCGAGAAGTCGGGGGGGTCGATCCGGTAGTCGCGGAAGGTGATCCGTCGTTCCACCAGGAGGTTGCGGCCGGCGATCAGGATCAGCTGCTGGTTGTAGATGGACGAGGGCAGGTACACGTCGCGCCCCGACGCGACCTTCACCGGTGCGAAGTCCTGGGTCTCGTCGTTGGAGATGACCGGTGCGCCCAGTCCGGTCTGCACGGCCTGCTGGCGAAGGCGCGCGTAGGTCTCGCGGTCGATCCAGACGGTGCCGCGATAGAGCGACTCGCCGCGCCGCTGCGGCTCGAAGGCCACCACCCAGGCGCGCCGCCCATTGACCGTTTCCGTGCCGTCCAGGCGGTACCGGTAGCGCGCGTCGAGCTCGATGACGAGCGGCGGCGACAGCACCTTCTCCGGCTGCAGCAACGGAAACGGGGGCCGCGGCTCACCGAACTTCGCGCCGTTCACGCTGAACTCGCGCTCCTCCCACTCGGTGCCCTCGACCCGATCGACGAAGAAGCGGTTCTCCGTGACGACGTCGTAGCCGGGATCGGTGAGCGTGGGCCGGAAGTACTGCTGGATGCGGCCATCCACCACGTAGCGCGGCACGAGCGCGCGCTCGGCCGACTGCCGGGCCTGGTGCCTGGCGAGAATCTCCTCCACCGTCGGTGTCCGGGCGCCGGTGACGTCCTCCCGCTGCACGAAGCCCGACTCCGATCCGCGGTTGAAGTCGATCAGCCAGGGGCCCGGTCCCGGAATCACGACCGTCGCCTCCGTGCGCTGCGCCGTATCGTCACGAACGGCACGCACCGCGGGCCTGTCGCGCCCGGTCAGGGGATCGCGCACGACGACGGCTCCTGCCGACGGCACCACCACCGCGATGTCGAGCTGCTCGTCTGCGGGACCTTCGGCGTCGAGCACGAGGTACGTGCCGAGCGTCGCCAGGTTGAACAGCAGCCGCCACCGGCGTGCCGTGGTGACGTCGCCGGCGGCGCTCCCGATGCGCACCGTGTCTGGCGTGACGGCCACGGGCGTGACGTCGCCGCGGTAGAGGTCGGCCAACCGGGAGGCCACCTGCAGCACCGGCGACAAGGCGTGCCCGGGCATCCGGTACCCGCGCGTCGTGATTGGTGAGCCGAGGCCGGTGATCTCACGGGTGACGAACGCCTGCGCCGCGTCGCCCTGCCCGGCCGCCCCCTCGAGGTCGGCAATGACCTGCCCGGGATCCGCATGCGACACCCACGCGGCGGCAGCCTCCGGGTCGCTCCCGGCGGGCAACGCCAGGCCATCGAGCGAGGGCGCCACGTCGGGCGTGACAAGCGCCTCGCGACGGCCCGCGCCGGCGGCAGGTCCGCCCAGCAGGACGGGAATGTCGGCAGAGCGCGCGCGCACCTCGACGGCACTCAGCTTGACCAGGAAGGCGGCACGCCGCGGGTCGGCGCCATCGGCCTGCAACTCGACGGCAGCCAGCAGGGGGACGGCGGCCAGGAGCGCATGCAGCCGCTCGGACCAGACGGCCGGATCGATACCGTCGGCGTCGAGTCCGATGACGGTGAGCCACACCGGCCAGGTGTCGGGGATCGCAGGCAGCACCGGCGCCACGTCCGTGGACGCCACCACGGCGATGCGGATGGCCGCGGGCACGCCTTCCGGCACGACGGGCAGGGGCACGGGCCGATCGTCGATGTCGAACACGAGCCGCGGAACCGCGGCAGAGGATGTCGTGGGTTGTGCCAGCAGTGGGAGGGCCAGCGCCCACAGGGCCAGTGCTGCGGCGAGTGCCGTCAGCCGCGTCGCCATGCGCGCGCGTCGGGCAGTTCGCCGAGCGGGCCGAACTCGGCGCCCGCGAGCACCTGCCGGAGTCGCGCCCGGAACCCCGCGAGCTTGTAGTAGTGCGCGAACGCCAGCGGTGCAGGCAGGCGGACACGCGGCGGGTCGGGATCGATCTCCCATGGATGCACCGTAAGGACGGCTGGATCGCCCGCGCGGTTGCTGGCCTCGATGGCCGCAAGCACGTCGGCGGGGTCGGCCTTGCGGAGTCCCCAGCCCCAGCCGAGCGGCACGGCGTGGCCCGCGAGGCGCCCCACGAGGGGGGGCACCTCGAGCACGGGGCCGGCGCTCGTGGCCAGCGGGTACGGCCGACGCGGGAATGACGGTGATCCCACGCGCGCGACGGGGGCACGGCTGGCATCGATGCGGATGCCCTCGGCCGCGAGGAGGTCGAGCGCCCACGGCGCACGTTCGTTCAGCGACCACTCGGGCGCGCGGTAGGCACCGACACCCCGGGCACCGGCGTCCTCCACGGCCCGACGGTTCTCGCGCAGATCGTCGAGGAAGACATCGGGCGTGAGGTCGTACACACGACGATGCCAGTAGCTGTGGAGGCCGATCTCGTGGCCAGCGCCCCGGATCTCGCGGACCAGTGCCGGAAACCGGTCGGCGACCCAGCCCACCACGAAGAACGTCGCCCGGTGGCCCGCCGATGCGAGGTCCTCGAGCAGGGTCCGCGTCGTGGGCACGACACGGCTCTCGAGGCGATCCCAGGCCTCCGACGGCAGGCGGTCGTCCACCCCGCAGATGTGGAACCAGTCCTCGACGTCGACGGTGAAGGCGTTGGCAGCCACGCCTACGCGGTCCGGCGCTGCGCCTCGATGTACTCGGCGATCGCGTCCACCGACTGCAGCACCTTGCCGCCGGTCTGCTCGTCGCCAATCACCACGCCGAACGATCGCTCGATCTCGAGCACGAGTTCCAGAGCGTCGATCGAGTCGAGCCCCAGGCCCGCCCCGAACAGCGGGGCGGCACTGTCGATGTCTTCGGGCGCGATGGGCAGCTTGAGGGCGCGCACGATGGCGGCCTTGATGTCGGAACGCAAATCAGTCATGTGTGCCTTACACGAGTCCGCCGTCCACGCCAATCACCTGTCCGGTGACGTACGCGGCGGCCTCGGAGCTCAGGAACGCCACCACCTCGGCCACCTCGGCTGCCGTGCCCAGGCGCCCGACGGGCACGTTGCGCAAGTGCGCCTCGCGCGTGGCCTCCGGGATGGC
>VFQN01002909.1_pt1 | contig 25508 bp, 28 predicted proteins | sample 3512371 | NCBI WGS metagenome assembly VFQN01 (sample SAMN10412370, study PRJNA504923) | tailings metagenome | isolation source: Replicate 2 from Balatoc abandoned mine | place: Philippines: Itogon, Benguet | collected 2017-08-28 | reverse complement strand
CTCGTCTGCCTGCCTCAGTCATGAAAAGGTTTACATGAAAAGGTTTACATGACAAGTGGCTCATCTTGATTTTGCGGAGGGCGGCGCAGATCGGCAGGAGCGCCCTGAGCATGCCGCACCTGCGGCCCCACCAGATGATCGTGGGGAGCGTCCGGGGAAGGCCGTCTGGTTATCCGGCTGGTGATGAATCATGCCCGGTGCCAGCGGCCTTGCCCAGACTGCTCGCAGGCTGAAGGATAACCGGACAATCACCGTGCGCACGTGCTTCGGCAAGCTTGCTCTGCCAAGCCCGCGATATCGACCTTGCTGTAGGTCTCGTCCACGCGTCACTTGCCGGTGACGCTCCGCTTGAACGGCCGGCTCCTCGATAGTTGAGGCGCTTCCATGCCTGACCGCTATTACCGACGCGTATGCGACAGAACCCAGCTTCGGCGATCTGCATCCCGTCAACGCCGGCCATGACGTACTGCTCAGTCATGGGGCTCGGTGAGGATAATCCTCACCCCAGCGTCGAAGGCATGGACTTCCTCGTCCAACATGCTGGAGCGCTTCAACGAAGAAACCCGCCACGGGACCTATGTCGTGCGCATCTTTCCCAACCCGACAGTTGCCTGCGCCTGGCCCGGGCGCTTGTCGTCGCGACTCATGAAAACTGGTTCGAGGCCAACAGCTACATCAACAAGGACGACCACAAGGTACACAAGAAGATCATACTTAAAGCGGCGCCAAGGTCGAACCAAAGCAGCGTGTCCATACAACTCGACAACTCGCGACTGTGGCTACAGCTTCACCCGAAATTCAGATGTCGAATGCTGACTGCTATTCGGACGATTGCCGGAGTGCGTCAGCAGGATCAGCGAAACAGGCATAGGTCCTGATGACCTTTCGATCATCATTGAATTCGAACGTTTCTGCGCCGTCTTCGCCACGATGGTTGCGATAAATGACGGTTAAGCTCTTATGGCCGACCGCGACATTGGTCAAATTGTACCCGGACGGCCCCGGGGCGTGATCGCTGACCGGCCCGACGCGTAGTGGTGAAGGCGTGACGCTTCGCCGGCGCGCGAGAGGATCGTGACCCGCATGGGCCGAACCCGCTGCAGCGGGTTCGGTGAGCAGGGCGAATAGAGCCGTACCCCAAAGGGGATCGCCCAAATCCGAACCCCGAAGGTCGGACCGCCTCCGGACGAAGGGCAATTCCTGCAAGCCGCATTGCACGAGTTGACGCGGTAGATTTCAATACCATATGAATACCATGACAACCAAAGGAGGCCGCTATGCCTCGTGCCCCCCATGCAACTGAGCTGGTGCTTAGTTTTCAGACCGACCCGGATTCCGTCCAGGCCGCATTTCTGCGTCGTGCCATGTCGGCGCTCGAACGGATTGCCGCGACTACGCCGTCGAAGGCGCTGACGGAGGCCCTTGGTGCGCCGACCGGCGCCGGAACCCTCGCGCAAATCCTGAGCCACCCCGAGTTTATCGGAGAGGCCGTCGTCAATCTCGATCCGATGGTCCCCGCGCTCGCACGCAATGTCGAGCATCGGAACATTTTGCTCCACCGCGCGGGCGGCGTGCTCTCCGCCGAAGAAGCCGGGAAGGTTGCCGGCGTCACCCGCCAGGCGATCGACAAGAGGCGCCGAAGCAACGCGATTCTTGCCGTTCGGGAGGGAGGCGACTGGAAGTATCCGGCCTGCCAGTTCCGGGACGGAGAGGTTTTGCCGGGAATAGCCGAGGTGGTTCGTGGCCTCGAAGACCAGGGCCCGTGGGCGACGCTCGATTTCCTCCTGGCGCCGGATAGCGCACTCGGCAACCGGTCGCCGCTGGACGCATTGCGCCAGGGGGATCTCGGCGCGGTCGAACGGCTTCTCCGCGTCAACGCCGGCGACGGCTTTGCCTAATGGCACAGCCGGTACGGGGACCGTCCGGAGCAGCGCCGCCACCACCGGATTGGCTGAAGACCGCGATATTGCCGATCACGACTATTGCGGCCGGGCAGGCGCTGCACCGTATTCATCGGACGCGATTTGATCCGATCTTCTACGGGCCTGGAACAGGTAACGATCCGGTCTACCGGTTCGACAGTGCCAGCGGGCGTTTCGGCGTGCTCTATGTCGGCCACGCATTCGCGGGCGCCTTTGCGGACACCATCCTGCGCAATCCGCAGCGGCTGATGGTTGCCGAACGGGAAATCGACAGCCGATCGGTGACCGAGGTCACGAGCCGAACCGCTTTGCGCATGGTGACGATGCACGGCGCGGGGCTCCAAGTGCTGGGCACGGACAACTCGATCTCGACAGGCCCTTATGAGCCGTGTGGCGCATGGGCGGACGCGTTGTGGGACCATCCGGACAAGCCGGACGGGATTGCATATCTATCGCGCCATGATCCCGGCGAAGTCTGCTTCGCCGTCTTCGAGCGCAGTCAGATCGCGTTCGACGTGAAGGCGACGCATTCCTTGACGGCCATGCAGAGCCTGGTCGCAGCGCTGCTCCACCGCTACGGCAAGTCCCTATCCGCCGACATATAGCCTTCCGTTGCCCGCAACCGAGTGCGTCAGCGCCTGAAGGGGGTCGGAACAAGAGCTGTTCCCACAGACACGCCGTGCCGGCGGCCGAGCTCAAGGAGATTGAGGACTTCCTCGTGGCCTATCAGGCTGCCGACGGCAAGACAGCGGGAATCGTAGACCGCTTGGACAAGGCAGCCGCGGAGGCCGTTGTCGCGAAGGCCGCCCGGCCTTGATGAAACTTGACGACTGCCTGCGCTTCGGACCGCTGGGCGGGAGCTGGGTGCATCTCTTAATCGACATGCTGCGCATGTTCGCCGAACCGACCGAGTGGCACACGCCCTGGATGGAGAGCGTGCTTCCGAATGCCGTTGCCATGACTGAGCTAGACCCCGCCCGGACAATATTCACCCGGTTTATTCCTCCCAAATCTTCCCGTGATGTTGGGGGCTCCTGGCGGCGCTACTATCGAGACGTGCTTGAGCAGATGATCCGGGATCTCGCGGACGCATTTTGCGTAGGCGGTGACGGCCCGTTCGATATAGGCCGTGTTCCAGTGCACGATCGCGCTGACGACGAGGTGAGGCCGGAGGCGCGGAACACCTTGCTTTCGAACGATCAGTCCCGGATCTCTCCGCGCTCGTGGAAGAAGTCAGCCCGCTTCAGCTTGTGCGTGGCTCAGTCCCAGTCTCTTGCAGAGAAAACCATAGACAAAGGTATCGAAGACACGCGTCTTCGGCACGATGGTTTCCCCCTCGGAAAGCTTGGCATGGTTACCTCCTCCATGAACCGAGAAGGAGACCAGAGATGACGGTGAGTTTCGTTTTTTCGAAGGCACTGCAGATCTTTCAAAGAATCTGGGGCATCGACACATCACAGCCGCTGGACCGCCGCGCCGATGTATTTGCGCGCGCGAAAGCGCTGCGAATTTACTCGCGCAATGGAGTCAGAGTTTTCGTTGCCCCAAAGAACGCGCGGAATCGCGACTGAAATCTTCCCTGCGCGAACCGCAGGCGTGGCCTGGCACGGCTGCGGGAATTAATGAGTTAGAGGCGACGCCATGAGCGGTGCACATTCGTCCTACGTGCCCAAGACCGGGATCGAGCGCTGGCTCGACAAGCGCCTTCCACTGCCACGGTTTGTGCACGACTCGTTCGTCGCCTACCCGGTGCCGCGCAATCTGAACTATGCCTATACGTTCGGCGGCATACTCACGATGATGCTCGTGTCGCAGATCGTGACCGGTGTCGCATTGGCCATGCACTATGCGGCGAACACGACGCTGGCTTTCGATTCCGTCGAAAAGATCATGCGCGACGTGAATTCCGGCTGGCTCTTGCGCTACCTGCACTCAAGCGGCGCGTCCTTCTTCTTCATTGCAGTCTACATCCATATCTCTCGCGGCCTGTATTACGGCTCGTACAAGGCGCCACGCGAGCTGCTGTGGGTTCTCGGTTGCACCAATCTTCTATTGATGATGGCGACAGCCTTCATGGGCTACGTGCTGCCCTGGGGGCAGATGTCGTTCTGGGGCGCTACGGTCATCACCGGCTTCTTCACCGCCATCCCGTTTGTCGGTGACTGGATCCAGCAATTGCTGCTGGGTGGCTTCGCGGTCGACAATCCGACCCTCAACCGCTTTTTTGCCCTGCATTACTTGCTGCCGTTCATGCTTGCAGGTGTGGTGATCCTGCACATCTGGGCGCTTCATGTCGTCGGCCAGAACAATCCGACAGGGCTCGACGTAGAATCCGATACCGACGTCGTGGACTTTACGCCCTACGCCACCGTCAAAGACATGTTCGGCGTGTCGGTCTTCCTGCTCGTTTTCGCCTATTTCGTCTTCTATATGCCTAACTACCTCGGGCATCCTGATAACTACGTCCCTGCCGATCCGCTCAAGACGCCGGCCCACATCGTGCCCGAGTGGTACTTCCTGCCTTTTTACGCGATCCTGCGCTCCGTCACGTTCAATATCGGGCCGATCGATTCCAAGCTCGGCGGCGTGCTCGCCATGTTCGGTGCGATCTCTGTGCTGTTCCTGGTACCCTGGCTCGATACGTCAAAGGTCCGCTCGGCGGTCTATCGCCCCTGGTACAGGCGAGCTTTCTGGCTGTTCGTCGCCAATGCGATGTTTCTCGGCTGGCTCGGGTCCAGGCCTGCCGAGGGCTGGTATGTCGTCGGCATGCAGGCGTCTACGCTCTACTATTTCGCGTTCTTCATCGTCGTGATGCCGCTGCTCGGCCTGATCGAGACCCCGCGTCGCTTGCCGAACTCGATCACGGAAGCAGTGCTCGAAAGAGCGGGGGCACACAGCAGCTCGAAAACGGAAAACCCCGACGGTTCGGACCTCAAGGCGGGCTTGCGATAATGGTCCCGGATCTGGTCATTTCGTGGTCGAGCGCGCCCCCGTTCTACATAATCCTCGTCGGACTCGCCGGTATTGCCGTCTGGCGTCTCATTCCCGAGCATCTGTCCAACGCCAGGCTGATCGTCCAGATCGCCTTCTTCCTGGCTATGTCGGTCCTGCTTCTCAACGGAGCCGTTGTCCCCTACAAATTGACCCCTCCCGGTGAAACCGCAGCCGGAGCGATCATCATCGGCACAGCCAAGGTGTTGTGGTGGGTCCACCTAGCATGGGCCCTGATTGGCTTTGTTCGCATCTACCTGGTGTTTGAGCAAAAGCCGCGGGAGGCGCGACTTCTCCAGGATCTCGTGGTCGGCATCGTCTATGCCGGGATGCTTCTTTCGATTCTAGCGTTCGTCTTTGCCGTACCAGTCGGAACGCTCATCGCCACATCCGGCGTCTTTGCCATCATCCTGGGACTGGCGCTCCAGAACACCCTGAGTGATGTCTTCTCCGGGGTCGCGCTCAATCTCGGCCGACCTTATGTGCTTGGAGACTGGATCGCTCTCAGCGACGGCACCGAAGGCCGCGTCGTCGAGACCAACTGGCGGTCGACCCAACTCCTTACCCTGTCCAACAACGTAGTAGCGTTGCCGAACAGCGTCGTTGCCAAGGTTGGATTGACCAATATCAGCAGCCCGGACGAGAGCCACGGACTTTCGGTGGCCGTGAGGCTGGCACCGACAAAGATGCCAGCCGTCGTTGCGGACGTAATGCATAGCGTCCTGCTAAGCTGCAACTCGATCGTCAAGGAGCCACCGCCTTCGGTTGCAATCACTAGCCTGGATGCCACGGCAATCGAGGTCGAGTTGCGGTTCCGCGTCGCCAAAGTTGCGCACCGAGCTGCAGCCAGGAATGAGGTTTTCGATCTTGTCTATCGCCACTCGAAGTCAGCGGGTTTGCTGCTGGCCGCGCCGCCTTCTGCTTCCATTGCCATAACCGAACTGCCCACCGAGGAGACGGCGAAGCCTCCGCGCGTCGATCCCATCGACCTTATGAAGGCAATACCGATATTCTCGGCGCTTACTGACGACGAGCAAGAGGCTCTCGCCGCAGCGACGTCGGTTCGGGTCTACCGGAAGGGAGACACTATTGCCCGTCAGGGCGAGATGTTGACCTCGCTCATGATCATCCGGGCGGGCGTCGTCGTGCGCCTGCGCGGTGAGAACGATGCTCGCCAGCAGGAAATCGGCCGCCTAGCGCCCGGCGACTTCTTCGGCGAAACGGGTTTGCTCGCGGGCATCGGCGAAACATCGGCATTGCACGCGATGAGCCGCGTCGTGGTCTACGTGATAGATCAGCAGAGCTTCGCGCCCCTGCTGGCCGACCGACCCGGCATGGCCGAAGACCTCGCCGCCCTCTTGTCGAGCCAGGCGTCAGCCGCAGGCGAAAGCGCGGCTCTCGCACAGCAGCACACGCATTCGCGGTTTGCTCTCATCGAAGCCATCAGGCGGTCTTTTGCGCCGTTCCGATCCAGCAGGATAGAGGCGTCGTTTCAAAGGGCTGTTCACAAGGATAATGATCCATGACCATCAGCACGAACGACGTTACGGGCGTCGGCACCGTCATGCCACTGGTCCGTGATCTCACAGAAGATGTCAACATGAGGCGGGCCCTTCCCTCCAGTCATGCGCGCATGATCGGGCCATTCGTCCTATTGGACCGTATCGGCCCCGCGGTTTTCCAGGCCAGCCAGGGTTTTGACATGGGCCCTCACCCTCACATTGGCCTGGTGACTGTGACCTACCTCTTCGACGGAGAGATCATCCATCGTGACAGTCTCGGCAATGTGCAGGCCATTCGCCCCGGCGAGGTCAACTGGCTCACGGCGGGCCGCGGAATTGTCCATTCCGAACGCACGGCGCCGGAACCCCGGGCATCGGGAAGCAATCTCTTCGGTATCCAGGCCTGGATCGCTCTTCCGCGGGAACAAGAAGATGTTGCTGCCGATCTTACGCATTATGGGGCCTCCGAGGTTCCGAGGACTTGCGCAAGAGGCGTCGAGTTCACCCTCTTAGCAGGTGCGTCCGACGGGCTGACTTCGCCGGTGAGAACACTCTCCGACATGGTTTACGCCGAGATCATCCTCACGAGTGGGGCACGATATCAGGTGAAACCCGAACATATCGAACGAGCAATCTACATCGTGGCGGGTGAAATCGAGATCGTTGGTCGGCCAGGAACGTTCGGCGAAGCCGAGTTGATACTGCTGAAGCCAGGCGTAGAGATCGTGCTCAAGGCACCCCGTTCCACGCAGCGCGCCTGATGCTGATGGGAGGCGAGCCCTTTTCCGAGCCGCGGCATGTATATTGGAACTTCGTCTCATCCTCGGTCGAACGGATCGAGCAGGCGAAGATCGACTGGCGAGAACAGCGGTTCCCATCTGTGCCGGAGGAGGTCGAATTGGTCGCCTCGGATGGGTCGAACGTTGGACGCGACTAGCTTTGCGGGGCGCCGTATCGGGCGGAAGACTACGAGGAAGCAGGTCGAGGTATTAGGCCATCAGTTTGAGTTCGATCATCGTATCCTCGTCGAGCAGACCGTCAAACCAGACGTCAAACATGGTCTCCAGCAGGAACTCGTCGTTGCTCGCTTCGGAGAACAGCGTCAGGGAAGCGTGGAGTTTCTTCGCGTCGACATCGCCGAAAACGGTGCGAGCGTCTACCTTGGAGAGCCGCTGCAAAACACCGACGCACTGCCGATAGCGACCTCCCAGCACTGGAGAGGAGATGAATGCGTTGGCTTCGTCCAGGGACTTGATAGCGTAGCGTTCATGCATTCCATGGTTTCGTCCGGACGCCAGCCTTGGAAAGATGAACTCTATGTAAGGCGTGCACATAATCCCCCGTCGCAACATCCCTAGTGCGTCGTCGTAGACCGGATCCTGCGCGCGAACGAACCTTTTCAGATCATGGTCGTCTATCATTTCGGCTCACCCAAATCGGCCAAACGGTGACACGTCTCACCGGCGATCATCCCGCAACGACGTCGGCAAACTCCGGATGTTCGCTGAGGAATCGGCTCATGAACGGGCATCTCAATATGGCCTTGCGGCCGGACTTCCGGAGGAGCTCGAATGTCCCGCGAGCCAGCTCCGACGCGATCCCTTGGCCGGAGAATTCCGCCGGCACTTCGGTGTGGATCAGAACGACCCGTCCGTCCTCCACCCGGTAATAGGCTGCAGCGAGAGCCTCATCGGCGATCGGCAGCTCGAAGCGGTTTTGTAGAGCGTTTTCCGTGACCCGATTGCTCATCTTCGATCTCTCCGGTGGTTCATCTGCAAATGGTTGCGGGCAGCCATCGCTGCCCGTTGTGACAAGGACAAGTCCAGGAATAACTATGGAATAGCGTCGGTTCCCGACCGCGCCGACGGCAACCGCAATAAGACGGTCGTGCCGGTCCCAACAGTGCTCTCGAGCTCGACGCTTCCGCCGTGCTGTTCAGCAAAATGCTTCACCATCGACAGACCTACGCCGCCAGGCCCTTTGCCCTTCGTGGTGAAAAAAGGATCGAAGACGCGGGCAACCGTTTCCGGCGTCATACCAATACCACTGTCTTCGACGCGGAACTCGATATGGGCGGCAGACAGGTGAATGACTGCGCCGGCGCCGATCGAGATCGGGCCGCCGTCCGGCATTGCATCGCGAGCGTTCAACACGAGATTAAAGATAGCGTTCAGCAGTCCCATGCGATCGCATTTCGCAAAGGGCAAACCGTGTCCAACCCGGACCTCTAGACGGTGTGGTTCCCACGCGGACCGGAAAAGCGTCGCGACCTCGGCCAGGCAGGCGCTCACATCAGCATGCTCGGTCTCGTGAAAGCCTTCTTGCGCCCTGCTGACCGTCTCTCGCACAAGCGCGCCGGCTCGTTGCAACGCTGTCTTAGCGCCGGCGATGACCGGTTCCAGTCCGGGAGCCATCGAGACGCTCGCGTCCTCGGACACTCGGTTCAAAGCGGAAGATGCCACCTGAATGAGATTGCCCAGGTCATGAACGATACCCGCTGTCGGGTGGTCCCCTTGGTAAGGGACTGAACGAAACTTCCGATCGCCAGGACGGTGGACGACCTCACGTGAGCTTGTTTCCGTATGTGGCACTTCATCCCCCTTCGTGGGTCTGAACCTGAGAGCGCTGGTTGTCTGAAGACGTTAGGCCGACAAGCATTTTCGATCGATTGGATGGAGGGTGAGGCCGGGCCATACGACAGTATATGTCCCGTGGATCGACCCCACCACATCGGGGTTGCAAGGATCGTACATGCGTCGCCCTGGCTGCAGCGGATGCGACCAAACCGCCGACAACCAGCTCCGGATCGGCAACCAATACGCCGTGACGGCCGTCCAATGCGGGGGGACATGGCGCCGACAGCCGGTTGGTTAGCGTTGCCACTCCCCGGGTGCGTCCGCCCTAGACTTTCGCATCGTATGACATCCGCTTCAGTCCGATAGTTCAAGCGGGCGTCCCCGTCGCATTGTCTCCAGCATCAGGCACCTGCCAACACGGAGAAGACGATGCGCAATTTCATAGGAATGATGACGCTTGGTGCGTCGCTTGTTCTAGCCGGAGGCACCTCGGCACAGGTCGCCAAAAGCAATCCGACGATCGTGCTCGTCCATGGGGCTTTTGCGGACTCGTCAAGCTGGAACGGCGTCATCGTCGAACTCAACAGGCATGGCTACAGGACGATCGCCGCGGCCAACCCGCTTCGCAGCGTCGCCGGAGATGCCGCGACGGTGTCGTCCATCGTCCGCTCTGTTCCCGGTCCAGTCGTGCTGGTGGGCCATTCCTATGGCGGTCCAGTCATCACCGAAGCCGCCAACACGAATGGCAATGTGAAGGCCCTGGTCTATGTGGCAGGCTTTGCGCCCGACACCGGTGAGTCCAGCCTCGCTCTCTCGAACAAATTCCCCGGGAGCACCTTGGGCAGCGCGATCGCTCCAATCCAACTGCCGGGCGGCGACCAGGATATCTACATCCAGCCGGACAAGTTCCATGCACAGTTCGCCGCGGATATCCCGGAAGCGCAAGCCCGGCTGATGGCCGCGACCCAGCGTCCCATTACCCAGGCGGCTCTCGCCGAGACCTCTGGCGTCGCCTCATGGAAAACGCTGCCTTCCTACATGGTCTACGGTTCGGCGGATCGGAACATCCCGCCGGCGGCAATGCAGTTCATGGCTGAGCGCGCGCACGCTGTGAAGACCGTGGTCGTCGAAGGCGCATCCCACGCCGTGATGGTGTCGCACCCTGACGCGGTGGCCTCACTCATCGAGGACGCTGCGACCGCACAATAGACCGTTGGCCGCTCGCGTGCCGGCCAATCACACAACCCAACTACAACCCAAGCAAGGAGTTCGACATGAAAATCGTCGTTATTGGCGGGACAGGTCTCATCGGCTCGAAGACAGTGGAGAGGCTGCGCAAGAAGGGCCACGAGGTGCTCGCGGCCTCACCGAACAGCGGCGTCGACACCATCACCGGTGAAGGCCTGTCCGAGGCTGTCGCGGGAGCCCAAGTCGTCATCGACCTCGCGAACTCACCGTCGTTCGAGGACAAGGCTGTTCTCGATTTCTTCGAGACTTCCGGGAAAAACCTCCTGAGCGAAGAGGCGACGGCCGGTGTGAAGCACCACATCGCACTCTCGGTCGTCGGTGCGGAGCGTTTGCCCGACAGCGGCTACCTGCGTGCCAAGATGGCGCAGGAGAGATTGATCAGGGAGTCCGGCATTCCCTACACGATTGTTCATTCGACACAGTTCTTCGAATTCCTGAGCGGCATCGTGAAGTCGGCAGCCGTCGGCGATGCAATTCCCCTTCCATCCGCATATTTTCAGCCGATAGCCTCGGACGATGTCGCCGATATCATGACCGATGTGGCGCTGTCCGCGCCGATCAACGGCATGATCGAGATCGCCGGGCCCGAACCGGTGCGAATGAGCGACCTCGTCGCGCGGTTCCTGAAAAAGACGAACGACCCCCGCAAGGTGATCGCCGATCCTCACGCAAGATACTTCGGCACGGAACTCGACGACCGCTCGCTCGTCCCCGGTGACCACCCGCGCATCGGCGCAACGCGCTTCGAGGATTGGTTCAGCAACGCTCCGCTTCAGCGATCCTAATCCGTCGGTCCGCGCCCGCGCGTCACCGATGTCATGCGGGCGCAAGCTCTACGCGAAGGAGCGCAACGATGAAAGACGACTTTCCTTCCCCCTCCGGATTATCGCGCCGCGATGTCTTGCTAGGCGCTTTCGCCGCCGCTGCTGCGGCCGGCCTGCCCATGGCTGCGCCGACGCAGGCGGGACGGGGGCAAAACCCTTCCTCTCCAAGACCAGGAGCAACGACCATGAGCATCATCACCACCAAGGACGGTACGGAAATTTACTACAAGGACTGGGGCACGGGCCCTGCCATAACCTTTTCGCATGGCTGGCCGCTGAACTCCGACGCCTGGGACGGCCAGATGCTTTTCCTCGCGCAGAACGGCTTCCGCGTGGTCGCCCACGATCGCCGCGGGCATGGCCGGTCGAGCCAGTCCTCCTTCCGGAACGACATGGACGGATATGCCGACGATCTCGCTGCCGTCATCGAGGCGCTCGACCTCACGGATGCTACATTGGTGGGTCACTCAACCGGCGGCGGCGAAGTCGCGCGCTACATCGGACGGCACGGCACCGGCCGGGTCGCCAAGGCAGTCCTCATTGCCGCCGTTCCGCCGATCATGCTCAAGACCGAGGCCAATCCGGAAGGCCTGCCGATCGAAGTCTTCGACGGCATTCGCGCCGGCGTCGCCGGCGACCGCTCGCAATACTATAGGGAACTCGCCCTGGCCTTCTACGGCGCGAACCGGCCAGGCGCGAAAGTCTCGCAAGGCATGCTGGACCAGTTCTGGCTCTGGAGCATGCAGGCAGGCGCGAAGAACGCCTATGAGTGCGTCAAGGCATTCTCCGAGACGGACTTCACCGAGGACCTCAAGAAATTCGATGTCCCGACGCTGGTCCTGCATGGGGAAGACGATCAGATCGTCCCAGTCAGGGATTCCGCGCGGAAGTCTGCAAAGCTGATCAAGGGTGCCAGGGACATCTACTACCCAGGTGCGCCGCACGGCATCACCGCCACGCATCAAGATCAGGTCAACGCTGACTTGCTCGCATTCATCAGATCATAGGCTCGCGCCGCGCTCGCAGGTGAGAGCCCGATCGCCGGCCGCCGCCCCTCCGGCCGGCGATCGCCCCTTCTATTCAAACCGAACTGGAGCCAAGACAATGATCAGGTCCATTCTCTTCACCGCTGCCCTAGCATCCACTCTTGCAACCGGGGCCTTGGCCCACGATTCGGTGGGCGAGAAGGTCGAGCTGGTTTTCGACCATCCGCTGCCCAATGTGCCGGGCAAGAGCATGCGTGTCGTGCTGGTAGAGTATGAGCCCGGCGGCACGGGAGCGGCACATACGCATCCGAACTCGTCCTTCATCTACGCCAGGGTTCTCGAAGGCGCGATACGCAGCAAGGTCAATGACGGCCCAGTGACGACCTACCGTGCCGGCGAAGCTTTCCCGGAACTTCCCGGCGACCGTCACGGTGTCAGCGAAAATGCCAGCGCCACCGAACCCGCCAAACTGCTGGCCGTGTTCGTCGTCGATATCGACGAGACGGAACTGACCACGCCCTACAGCGAATAATGTCGTGGATCGCCTCTCGTGCGAGACCACGTCGTAGAAGCACTCGACCGCTCACGACGTCACGGTGGATGAGATAGGGATTGGCTGCGATGCTTATCGACAAACTACACGCGTTGACTTCGTCACGTCTTGCCGTGATCGACGTCAATGCAACCACCCAAGCGGCCGCCCTATCGCTTTCAAGACCTGGCATCGGTCTGGTCGTGGTATGCAATGCTGGCGGAGCCGCGGAAGGCGTCCTGAGCAAATCCGACCTCGTGCGTCACTTGGCCAGTTCGACGTCGTCGACGCCGCAGGTCTCCACATTGATGACCCGGTCCATCGTGTCGTGCGGTCCGCAGGACGACGTCTACGCTGTCTGGCAAACCATGGCCGCGCGGAACCTGCAGAACATTCCCGTGGTCGATGCTCTCGCCAAGCCACTCGGAATACTGGACATACGCGACGCACTGCAAGCCTTGTTTAAGCAAGAAGAAATGCAGGAGCAGATGCTCACAAATTACGTCGCCGGCATAGGTTACCGCTAGATTTATCTGCAGTATCTGCGGCGCAGACGCATATGCAAAAACTCAAAGAACAAGGAAGTTTAATATGAAATTATACTACAGCCCACTCGCCTGCAGCCTGGCTGACCATATCGCTTTGCTTGAAGCAGGAGTACCATTCGAACGGGAACGCGTCGACCTCAAAACGAAGCAGACAGCGTCAGGAGGCGATTTCAACGATATCACGACGAAGGGCTACGTGCCTGCACTGGTACTCGATAGCGGCGAAGTGCTTACTGAGAACATTGCCATTCTCGATTGGATTGCGGCGCAGTATCCAGCGCTCGGGATTCCGGGAACGCTTGGCCGGACACGGGTTCTGGAAGCGCTCGCGTTCATCTCGACCGAAGTGCACGGCAGCTTCAAGCCGATGTGGCACGCCGGAAGCGAAGCTGAAAAGGATCGCGCCAAGGCGACGATTTTCAGGCTGCTGGACGAGCTGGCAGATGGCCAAGCCGGCGATTACCTATTCGGCCCGGTGCCGAGCGTGGCGGACTTCTACCTGTTCGTGATGCTTCTCTGGGCTGAACGCTTCGATGTCCGCATACCCACGCCCTTGATTGCCCTGCGTCATCGCATGGCAAGCCGCCCAGCGGTACTAGCTGCCATGGCGCATGAGGGCCTCATCTCGATGTCCAGCCCGCAAACCGACCAGGAGAAGCAGGATGTCGTCACTGGCTGACAAGGTCGTCATCATTACCGGCGGAGGCTCCGGCATCGGCCAAGCCGCAGCACGGAGCTTTGCGGCAATAGGGGCAAAGGTCGTCATCACGGGACGCCGCTCCGGGCCGCTGGAGCAGACAACCGCCGAAGGCTCGAGCATCGTCAGCCTCGTCTCCGATGCTTCGGTGCCCGAGGATGCTTCGCGCACCATTGCAAAGGCGATCGACACGTGGGGGCGTCTCGACGTGCTGGTCAACAACGCCGGCGCCGGCGCTCTCCTGGCACTTGGGGACGCCACTGCTCAGCAGATCGAAGCCATCTTTGCCGTGAATGTCGTTGGCCCAAGCCTTCTGGCGCGAGCGGCACTGCCACATCTGGCAACCGAGAAAGGCACGATCATCAACATATCGAGCACATTCGGCCACAAGCCCGGGGCTGGTCTCTCCCATTACTCCGCCAGCAAGGCGGCGTTGGAGCACCTGACCCGCTGCTGGGCACTGGAACTAGCGCCGCTGGGCGTGCGCGTTAATGCCGGCGCTGCCGGCCCGACCGCTTCCGGCGCGCTGACCGGAATGATGGGACTCTCACCGGAGCACGCTGCGGTTATCGAGGAAGCGGAGCGCGAGCAGATACCGCTCAAGCGACGCGGGAGCCCGGAGGACGTGGCCAGATGGATCGTTCATCTTGCCGATCCGGCCTCCGACTGGGTGACCGGACAGGTGATCGCCGTCGATGGAGGTCTGGGCCTCACATGAGCATTGAGTCAGATCTTCGGAGAATCTGGCGGGAGGCCGGGCGGATGACGAGCCTCTCGCCTTCACGTCGCCTCGAAAACTCAGACAGGAGACCATAGAGATGAGCGGCATCAGCAATCGTTTAGTCGCCGGTGTTTCGGTTCCCGACACGCCGCTCGTGGAAAAGGCCCTCGACTATGCCCGCCGAGAAAGCGAGCCCTACCTGTTCAATCACGTCGTCCGCTCCTGGTTGTTCGCGGTGCGATTGGGACAGCTTCGGAACATTGAACACGACGCTGAGGTCGTCGCCTTGGGGACGCTGCTGCACGACATCACGCTCAATGAACGTTTCAACGGCCCACGCCGTTTCGAAGTTGAGGGCGCCGATCTGGCCCGAGCCTTCGCGCGGCAAGGCGGCGTCGATGAGCGCCGGGCCCAGCTGATCTGGGACAGCGTCGCCCTCAACTCGACCCCGTCAATCGGCCTCTACAAGGAGGCGGAAGTAGCGCTCTGTACTGCCGGCATTTGCCTCGATGTGGTCGGCCTGCAGTACGAGATGATCCCTGCCGCTGAGATTGCCAGGATCGTTGAGGAATTTCCGCGGCTTGAGATGAAGCGGCGCATGATCCGGTGCTTCTGTCACATTGCGAAGGTCAGACCTGAAACCACCTACGACAATTTCGTCCGGGATTTCGGCGAACACTATATATCGGGATACCAGGCCCCTTCCTCTGTCGGCCTCGTCGTGGGCGCTCCTTTCGACGAGTAGCCGCCAGTAATCCCTGCAGTATGTCGCGTGAAAAGGCTTTGCGTGACATGCTGGCGACCTTTCATTCGATGCATGTCGTTTTCCCAAAGCCGCTGACTAAGCCGAATTCGTCATGTGCGGATTCGGCTTTTCACGTTTGCGCTCTTGGCCAACGGCGGGTTGCTTACAAGCGCGAAGGAAAATCTGTCGCCCAATCGGATCAAGCTATGGGACTCGCCCCGCCGGTCTCGCGCATCGGCGCGGGCAGTGTTTCCCATGTCCGGATCAGGTCGCCGATGGAAGCGGCCTCCATCTTGCGCATGACATTGCCGCGATGCAGCTTGACCGTTACTTCACTGATGCCGAGGTAGAAGGCGATCTGTTTATTGAGGCGTCCGCGCGCCACTTGCTGCAGAACCTCGCGCTCACGCGGCGTCAGCGTCTCGAAGCGCGCGACATTGCGTTGGACCAGCAAGGCTCTCGCTCGTTGCGTGGCATCCATGGCAATACCCGCAAATATGGCATCGAGCAGCGTTTGATCCCGTACGGGCTTGGTGAGGAAGTCCACGGCACCGGCCTTCATCGCCTGCACGGTCATCGGAATGTCGCCATGTCCGGTCAGGAAGATGATTGGTTTTGGATTGCCACTTCCGGCAAGATGACGCTGGAGGTCGAGACCACTCGCACCAGGCATGCGCACATCCAGGATCAGGCAGCCAGGCTTTTCCAGTACGTCGGCATCAAGGAGTTCTCGCGTCGATGCAAAGCTGGCCGGCTCGAAGCCGGCCGAGAGGATCAATTCGGATAACCCCTCCCGAACTGACGCATCGTCGTCAACGATGATGACGAGGGGTTTCTCGAGGTCGAAAGAATGCTTTGCGATTGGCGGAGCGGATCTCCGCACGAGCGACCGGTTAAGCGTCATGTTCACCCTCCTTTTCGCCTTTACCTAATGCTCTGCCGACGGCCGCAAGCAGAGCCTGAGCGTCGAAAGGTTTGCAAAAGAACTCGCTTATTCCCCGCGCCCGAACTTGATCGGCGACCTCATGGCGACCTGTAATCAGGAAAACTGGCAATGTTGGATGCGTTTCCTTTAGAAGGTCGCGTAGCTCGAAGCCGCCTATGCCAGGCATGCCGACATCGGTAATCAGCAAGTCCACGGCGGACAGGTCGCTTGAAAGGAACGAACCTCCCGACGAGAAGCTACACGTCAAATATCCTCCGGACTCGAGCAAGTCTTCGAGCGATTCAAGTAGCCTAGGATCGTCGTCCACGACGGCCACAATCGGCTTGCCATCCCTCACGATCCGTTCCCCCCCGATTTGCGCGAGTGGGTAATTGGTATCTCCAATCTCTCAGCAATACGCACGAGATCAGCAAGCGACGCCGCCGCCATTTTCTGCATGACATTCCTTCTGTGAATTTGCAGCGTGACCTCGCTGATCCCGAGTTCGGCCGCCGCCTGTTTGTTGAGAAGACCACTGACAACCAGCGGCAGCACTTCGCGCTCGCGAGGCGTGAGGTCTAGATATCTTTGCCGCAGGGTGCCAAGTTCCGCCCGCGCCGACCTCGCTTCCCTGTCCTGCGCAATGGCAGCATCTACAGCGGTCATGAGGTCAGCTTCGCTGAACGGTTTTGTCAGGAAGTCGACGGCGCCGCCCTTGATCGCTCGAACCGACGACGGAATATCGCCATGGCCTGTGATGAAGACGATCGGCGGATGCCCACCCTCTGCGATCTGCTTTTGCAGGTCGAGGCCATTGATGTCAGGCAATTCGACGTCGAGGATAAGGCAGGCAGCCACGTCAGGCTTGTCTGCGAGCACGTAATCGCCGGCCGAGCCGAAGGTGATGGTCCGAATGCCGTGCGACTCTAACAGGTCGCCGAGCGCCTCCTGAATTCGCATGTCGTCGTCGACGATAAAGACGACACAGTCATCCAACATCATCAAGCAGCCTTCAGTTCGACCGGTAACGTGAAGATGAACTTCGCGCCTTGCGGTTCGTTTCTTTCCGCCCACAGGCGTCCGCCGTGCGACTCAACGATCGAACGACAGATTGCGAGCCCCATGCCCATTCCATCGTTCTTTGTCGTAAAGAACGGGTCGAAGATCTTGTCCAAATCATCGAGCCCACACCCCCGATCGCTAACCTCGATCCGCACGCCTTCGGGGGCCTGCTCCGCACGCATCCCAAGCACACGATCAGTCGCCGCTCCGTTCATTGCCTCCAAGGCATTTCGCATCAGGTTGACGAGAACCTGCTGGATCTGGGTGCGATCGAGGACCACCATCGGGAGTGCACTATCAACTTCGACCTCCAAACGAATGCGGCGGCGCAGCGCCTCCTCGGCCATCAGATCGCGCGCCTCGGCGATCACAATGCCGACAGCCACGCTGCTCCGCGATTCCAAGGACTGTTTGAACAGCGCTCGAATGCGGCTGACTACATCGGCCGCCGCGTTGGCATCCCTGATGATGCGTTCTGATGTGACCTTAGCTCGCTCAAGATTGGGGGGAGCAGCAGATAACCAGCGGTGACACGCGTAAGAGTTGGCAACGATTGCCGCCAGTGGCTGGTTCACTTCATGCGCTATCGAGGCCGAAAGCTCGGCGAGGCTTGCAGCCTGGCTGGCCCTAGACAGCCGGTCCTGCGCCAGCCGCAACGCCCCCTGGGCTTTGACTTCGCCATCGATGTCGAGGCAGATGACATTCCACTGAACTATGTCCCCGTCAGAGTTGCGCATCGGGGCAGCACGCGTTTCGACCCATCGATATTCGCCGTCGAAGCGACGCAAGCGGTGGCGCCGTGCGTAGGGTTCACCTGTGCTTAGGGAATGGGCGTATTCTTGCTTGACGCCGGAAACGTCGTCTGGATGAACGCCCGCATCGAGCGTACCGGCCAACCGTGACCTGCTGGTGCCGTCGAGTTCCTCGAGTTCGTAGCCCAGGAACTCTCGCAGCTGCTGGCTTCGATAAACCGGCTCTCCGTCCGGAGCGGCGCAATCGATCATCGCAGGCAGCGTCTCGACAAGTTGCCAGAGGAAGCGTTCTCTCTCGCGGAGAGCCTCCTGCGCCTTCATCTCGTCTTCAATGTCGATCGAAGCGAGGTACCACTGCACAATCTCGCCATCCGCACCGCACAACGGTTGTGCGCGCGCCTCGATCCAGCGATAGCCGCCCTCTCTGAGGCGCCGGCGAAACCGGTTCACGAAGGGCTGCCCCGTCGCAAAGCCTTTCTGCGCTTCTTGGAACATGACGGGAAAGTCATCGGGATGGGCGACGTCCCGCGCCAGGGCGTCGAAGTCGGCGACTTCTGATGAAGGCGCGCCTGCCTGCTCGAGATACCGCTTACTGGTGTAGGTCATCTTCCTGGAAGGATCGAAGCTCAGGATACTGAAGGGCACCGCATCGATCATCTGCTCCAGTTGCTGCTTGCTGTTCCGCAGGGACTTTTCAGCCTGCAACTGATCGTCAATGTCGTGGCAAAGGCCGTACCATTGGGCGATGCGGCCATCCTGATCTCGCATCGCTTCCGCACTTGCGGCCATCCAGCGATACACGCCATCAGCCCGGGACATGCGCCATTTCATGAACAGGGGCTCACCGGTGGCCAAGGAGCGCTCGAACGTTCTCTCGACAGCGGCGGCGTCGTCCGGATGAACGGCAACCTCGATAAATGCGTCGAGCCGCCCCCCGTCGGGCTTGTCCAAATCTGTGACATCGAAGCCAAGGAAATCGACCAGTCTCTTGTTGAAAAAGACCGGAGCGCCGTCAGGCGTGATCCGCCAAAGATAACTCGGAACCATATCCACAAGTTGGGACAGCTCGCGTTCCCGGTCGCGCAATGCAGCTTCTGCATGCTTGAGCTCTGTCAAATCGAGAATATACGCGACGCCTTGTCTAGAGTGGCCCTCGAAGCAGGCCGCTCCGATCAACACCGGCACCCGGCTGCCGTCCTTCCTGAAATACTCCTTCTCGCGCGCCTGCATCTTGCCCGTCGCCGCAAGCTCGTCTGCTTCCTCTTGGGCGTGCACTTCTTGCCAATCGGGGGGCGTCATATCGAACCATCGAAGCCCGGCCGCCACATCCTCCCGCGTATACTGGACCATGCGGAGAAACGCGTCATTTGCGTCGATAAGTGTTCCGTCCAGGTCCCATATGACGATCCCGATGATGTCTGAATCTATCAAGCGCCGGATTCTGGCTTCCCGTTCCGCAACCTCGCTGAAAAGGCGCGTCTGATCGTCTATGTCGTGACTGAAGCCGAACCATTGGACGATGTTTCCGCCGTCGTCTCGCATTGGTTCTGCCCCCGAATCCACCCAGCGGTAGACCCCGTCGGCACGGCGCATGCGATATTTCATCGAAAAACGCTCGCCCGTGACAAACGCATGCTTGAAACCGTTGGCGACGGCGGTTGCATCATCGGGATGAACGGCGGCCTCAATAAGAGCCCCCAAACCCTTTGTTGGCCATCGATCGACAGCTGATACGTCGAAACCGAGAAATTCGATCAGGCGCCGGTTGAAGAAGTTTGCCTCGCCTTCCGCTGTCAATCGCCACAGAAAACTTGGGACCATGTCGACGAGCTGCGCGAACTCCCTCTCGCGGCGGTCAAGGGCCTGCTCGGCGCGAATTCGGTCGTCTATGTCAATGTTTACGCCGTACCATTGCGTGATGACGCCTGCGGCGTCGCGCACCGCTTCCGCGCGCGTGTCGACCCATCGATAAACGCCGTCGGCGCGGAGCGCTCGCCACTGTATCGAGTATGGCTCGCCGGTGGCCAAAGAATGCGCGATGCCCTGGGTTGCGGCCAGCGAATCGTCTGGATGGGTGGAGGTAAGAATAGCGCCCGCAAGCCGACTCATACCCGGCTTGTCGTACTCCTCCACATCGAGACCAAGAAAGTCGCTCAGGCGCTTGTTCACGAAGTTCGGCTCCCCCGCGGGAGTAAGGCGCCAGACATGGATCGGAACCAGGTCGACAAGTTGCGAAAGCTCCAGCTCCCGGTCTAACAAGGCCTGTTGCATTGTCAGCAGTTCTTCGATGTCGAGGCAAACGCCATACCATTGCGTGACGCGACCGTCGGATCCTCGGAGGGGCTCTGCTCGTCCATCAGTCCACCGATAAGACCCATCTGCCCGGCGCTGGCGATATTTCATGGCAAAGGGCGTGCCCGTCTCGACAGAGGACGTCAGCACGCGCGCAACTTCGTTACGGTCGTCTGGATGCACGTCAGCCAATGAGCGGGAGGCGCCCGGAGTGACCAGCTCGTCCAGCACTACTCCCACATGGTCCATGAGCCGCTTATTGACGTAGGACGGCACACCTTCCGGCGTCATGCACCAAATCATTGCGGGGACGGCATCGACTATTTGCTGAAGCTGTTGCTGGCTCGCTCGCAACGCCCTCTCTGCCTGAACCTGATCTTCCACATCATGACACAGGCCGTACCATTGGCTGATGCGCCCCTCCTGATCCCTCACCGGCTCCGCACGGCTGGACATCCAGCGATAGCTGCCATCGGCACGGCGTAGGCGGTAGCGCATCGCGAAAGTCTCACCGGTGGCCAGAGACTCCCGAAGTGAACTGCCGAATCCTGCCGCGTCCTCCGGATGGACAGCATCCACCAACGCGTCCAGCCGGGTCATTCCAGGCCTGACAGTACCCGCAACGTCAAAACCGATAAAATCAGCCATGCGCTGATTGAAGAAGATCGGGTCGCCGCCAGGCGTCAGGCGCCAGACGTGACTGGGAACCATGTTCACGAGTTGGGAGAGCTCCCGCTCCCGTTCAGCCAGCGCATCCACGCTCCCACGCAAAGCGAGGGTCGCCTGCTGGTACTGCCGGGATATCGCCGCCACGATGAGCGCCGACAACGCCGAGATGACAAGGAACAGCTGCAGCATAACCTGCCGCTGCCTCTGCGACTCGGGATCGCCGACAAATTGGCTCGCACCAGTCACCGTCAGCGCCAAGGTGATCAAGGCCAGCAACGTCAGTGCTACGGCGGCGCCCCTTAGCTCAAAGCGCACCGCGACCCAAAGAAGAGGCGGCATGATGATGTAGGGGGTGGGCAGGTAGGCGTCGGTCAGCGAAAGGACGGCAACCGTCAAAAAGACCAGCCCCAGGACGCCGGCTTCCACCCATTGCGCTGCGGAGAGTTGGGCTTTTTCGCGCCAATACTGGATCGCGAAAAGTACCACTGGCGTCACAAGCAAAATACCGGTGGCGTCTCCGATCCAGAACAGCGGCCACACCGAAGCGAAGGTCTGCGACTCCACGCCGAACCAAGCAAGGGTCGCGCTTCCCGCGGTCGCGCTTACGAGAGGCGCAGCACCAGCGCCCACCACGAACGCCAGAACTTCTCCAATCGTTTCCAGTCTGGCCCGGCGTCCACTTGCCAAGTTGACGAGCGCAGCGCCAACAATCGCGGCAAGGGCATTGCCGCCAAAGATCAGCAAACCCACGATCGGCGGACTTTGGAACCACATGAACTGCGCGAACGTCTCGGCCACCCAGCCCGCCAGTATCCACCATGGCCAACTGTAGGGCGAGGTAGCTAATAACGTCGCGATGAAGACGCCTGCCGGAGGCCAGATGGAGACGGTTATTCCGGGGACGAGCACGAATACGTGGGCGAATCCGCAACCCAACACATAGGCCACGGAAAACAATGCCAGATGAGTAAGGCGGGGGCGGTGCGATACGAAGCGCGTCGTCATTGGCTGGTCCTGTCCAAAGAAGGCCTGGGGACTTTCAGCGCTTCGTATAGCACTTGCGTCTGGTATCTGGGTTGCGGGCAAGGTCACGGGGTACAGCCTATTCCCCCCGCCACGCGGCCGCATCCTATGGAAATCCATGAGCCTCAATGATCAAGGTCAACCTGACCTCAGGTGTGATGCTCTCTGGACCAGGCGAGCGCACGAACGGTGCCCCCGTATGATGGCTCCGTTCGCGCTTCTTCGCGCATGGTCTGTTGGCCACGAACCCCTCAAGGAGATTAAAATGAACGTCGCCACCAAAGCGTCAGCTCACGTCGGTGCTAAGGCCGTAGCTGCTCCCCGCGTGGATTACGCTGAACACTCCCCGGATTTGCTGAAGAAGTTCACCGAATTTCTCGCCGCAACGCGCGAGGGCTCAATCGAGGAACCCATCCGAGACTTGGTCGCCATCCGCACCGCTCAACTGAACGGCTGCTCCTTCTGTCTCGACATGCATGTCAAACAGGCCAAGATCCACGGTGAGCGCGAACTGCGGCTGTACCACCTGGCCGCGTGGCGGGATTCGACCTTGTTTGCTCCTCGCGAACGCGCGGCGCTGGCTTGGACCGAGGTCCTGACGAGGCTGCCTGAGCAGGGCGTCCCAGATGAAATCTATGAGCGCGTACGTACGCAACTCTCGGAGAAGGAGATCACTGATCTGTCCTTCGTTGTGATGGTTGTTAATTCGTGGAACCGCCTCAACATCGGCTTCAAGACAGTGCCTGGTTCTGCGGACGCCAAGTTTGGCTTGGACAAGGCTGGATTGCGATAACGGAACCTATCTCTCGATCTCTGGCGGCAGGTTGTCTGTACGCTAGAGATCAGTGCTCCCCCTCGCTAAGGGCTGCGCTCTCTGTCCCCCGTTCATTCTTTGGCGAGCGACGATCGCCCGAACACATTTCCGAGGAATGCATGTCGAAGACTTGGCTGATAGGGGTCGGAACAAGATTTGTTTTCCCAGACACGCTAAGGTCGAACGAAGCACGAACATCTGTTTGTCCTCTGGATAAGATTACCAACTCGATTGCGATCGATCTTGCAGCGACCATAAGCTCGGCTCCTTCGTAGCGAGGAGCGAACGAATGGGCCGAAGAAGGCTGGTCAATGCGGCGGAGGCAAAGGTTCTTTTTGGCCTCCCGGCTGACGAGGATAGTCTGCTCCGGCACTACACTCTCGATCCAATTGACCGGTTGGAGTGTGAGGTGCGTCGCCGCCCACATAATAAACTGGGCTTCGCCGTCCAGCTTTGCGTCATACGTCATACTGGCCGTCTCTTGAGAGAAGACGAGCAGCCTCATGCGACGGTCATTCGCTACTTGGCCGACCAGCTCGGAGTAGACTCGCAGGATTACGCCATCTACGCGCGTCGAGTGCAGACACGTTTCGAGCACAGCCGTTTCCTGACCGAACATCTCAGCCTACACATAGCCAACAAGAACGACCGGCGTGCAGCACTTCTGGCTGCTATCGACGCAGCGGCTGCCGGGGACAAGGGGTACGCAATCTGAAAGATCGCAAGTTCCACACATTCGAGAAGGGCGATGCCTATCCAGCGCTGTCGAACCACATCGGCGCGCCGATCTACACCACCCTGATCCTCGACCATTGGGATGATCTGCTCCACCTGGCAGCGTCGATCTCCACCCGAGCAGTTGTGCCATCTACAATCCTGAAGAAGTTGTCGGCGTCACCGAAGGAAAGCCAACTCGCAAGGGCTCTGCGGGAACTGGGCCGCATCGAGCGCTCGCTGTTCATGATCGAATGGTACTCGAGCCCAGCATTGCGTCGGCGGTGTCAGGCCGGTCTCAACAAGGGCGAGGCTGCCCACAAACTCAAGCGTGCCGTATTCTTCCACGAGCGAGGCGAAATCCGCGATCGGTCGTTCGAAAGTCAGGCCTTTCGTGCCTCCGGCCTCAATCTCGTCGTCAGCGCGATCGTGCACTGGAATACGGTCTATCTCGATCGTGCTGTCGCGCATCTGAAGCAGGCGGGCAAAAACATTCCCGACACGCTGCTGAAGCACATCTCGCCGCTCATTTGGGAACACATCAACCTTACAGGTATCTATACCTGGGATACCGAGCATCAAATGCCCGAAGGCTTCCGGTTACTCAGACTGCCCGCGCGCCGACTCCGCGCGGCCTGATGTTCATGCTTCGTTCGATCTTAGCGTGTCTAGGAAAGCAGATCTTGTTCCAACCCCGAGATGACAGAGTATTCGTGGCCTTCGAGCGGGTAGCGGCGGGCGAGCCGACCATGGAGTTCCCTTCAACGAGAGGAACTCGCCATGGCTACCCCGTCGACCGATGCACCTGTTTCGCCGCTTCGCCAGCGCATGCAGCACGACATGCTCATGCGGGGCCTCGGCTCCCACACGCGGCAGGACTACGTTCGTCACGTCCGATGCTTGGCCGCGTTTCTCGGGCGCTCGCCCGACACCGCGACGCCGGACGATATCCGCCGCTTCCAGCTGGACCAGCATGAGAAGGGCGTCGGACCTGCGACCATCAACGGCGCTGTCTCGGCGCTGCGGTTCCTGTTCCTGATGAACTGCAGCGCCGGGATCTGTCGCGCGCCCTGGTGATCACCCGCTATCATCGCAAACTGCCGGATGTGCTCAGCGTGGAGGAAGCGGGGCGCCTGCTCGAAGCCGCACCGGGCCTCAAGTACAAAGCCGCGCTCGGCGTCGCCTATGGCGCGGGGCTGCGCGTGTCCGAGGTCGCGCACCTCAAGGTCGATGACGTCGACTCGGCGCACATGCTCCTCCGTGTCGAGCCGCGCGGTGCAGGAGGCGGCCGAGGTCGCGGGCAGCTGGTCGCCCGCACGTAAAGAATAAAGAACTTGGGCTGTCCAAAGAGCTCATCGAGCATCTCAGTGAGTTGCTCAAGGAAACGGGCTACCGTTGCGCCATTACGGGGCTCGCTCTACAAGCTGAAGGGGCAGCCGACCAACTGCGTCCGTCTCGCGACCGCACTGATAGCAACGGTCATAGATTCCGAATTTGCAAGTGGTTGCTCGATTTATCAATTTTTGGAACAAGAGGCCCCAAATCTAGAGTTCCGGCGTCAATTGGCGCTGGTGCGAGGTGAATAGTTACTACTTGCCGGTAGACGATGGTGCGTTTGTTAAACAGCTATTGTGCTATGGGGCATGTAGCTGCACATCAGTCGGCTATTTGCAGGCCTGCCTTCTTCAGAGATTGGAGGAAAAATTCGACATCTCGAGGCCGTGCAAAGCGTACCGATGCCTCCGCACGAATATTCCTTACCAGTTCGGGTTCGTGCTCGGAGAGCCAAGCGCGTGAACGTTCGGCCTCGGTCTTGAAACCTCCTTCGGCAAACACCGCGGCCGCAACTATCTGGTAGAGTGCATTGGATGGAACATTTGCCTTCCTGATCCACATGGCGGCCTGTTGCTGGTCGCCTTGGAAATAGGAGCAGAGCGCCAGCGTCACCTCGTAAGCCGCCAGAGG
>VFQN01002908.1_pt1 | contig 25508 bp, 36 predicted proteins | sample 3512371 | NCBI WGS metagenome assembly VFQN01 (sample SAMN10412370, study PRJNA504923) | tailings metagenome | isolation source: Replicate 2 from Balatoc abandoned mine | place: Philippines: Itogon, Benguet | collected 2017-08-28 | reverse complement strand
TTTGCTTTGCCCACGGCTGACTTGTTGCTTCGGGCCCTGGGCCTCGGATGCACCTAGAGTGGTCTGGAAAGCGTCCCTGGCGCAACACAGATGCGTGCCGTTATGCAACGGATGGCGGGATAGCTGCAGGCCCTATGCAAACTTCTCACCAAGCAAGCACCACTACACAGCTGCCAGCGCGTCGGTGCTGAAGGTGCCGTGCTCCAGCGTGCTCCCATGAGGGGTCCAGAGCCCATACCTGCACAAGCGTTTGCAGCGCCGGCTTGCACAGCCACCAGGAGCAGCTACAGCCAGTTGAGTCACCTATTGGGTGGCAGTCTCTGTTTCTCATTTGGCAACCACACACAACCAACAAGTGTAAGCACGTGCCGTGCACTACAGCCCCGTCGACCTCCGCCAGTGGACACGCTGTGGACATGCTGAGCCGCGAAACCTGCATGAAAACCAGCAGGGGCTGACTGCTGCCGCAACCGGCTCCCAGATCATGCACACAGTGCATAAATTCAATTGAAGCTCCTTAAGTGCCGGTTACTTGCAGGGTCTGCGTCAGACCTTGCCCTGCTGATCGACTTTTTGGCAGTCGGGAACGCCTGGTGCCGAAGCAAGCTGCAACACAAATTTCTGTCATGATATAAAGGCTGATTACATGGCTCTGGCAGCAAGTACAAGTAAGGCGATGCAGCGGCATTTTGTAAATTTGCAAAATGATTCAAAAGGAAACCGGACACCTAGGACAGCGCAACGCATACAACTGAAATGTTGTAAGGCTGCTATATCACTCTTGCCGCTCGCTATCTGCAGCAACTCCGACAAGTTGTGCTCCGCCGGACCGTACGCGGCATGGTGCCCGGCGTCTGCAGGCGTACACGCAAGTAAACGGCAGTCGGTACGTCGGGAGTGCTGTGCATGGACCGATCCCACCACGACACACCGTCAACAACGTTCAGCAACATAGGGCTGCAATGGCAGCGCGTATGGTTTGCCGGGTCACTCGTCATGCCAGGACCAGGGGCCAGGACCTCCCTTGCGCCTTGGTCCCCGTTGGCCTCCCTTGCACACCCCTCCCCTGCTTGGCCTTTCCTTCCCACGTAACAACCTACAATGCAGAAGTGGTTAGGTAAGCACTGGACGTCGCTCGTCGGCTACGGTACGTTGCAAATTTTATCACGCACGGCCTCCGCATGCCAGGGTCCAGGCGGCGCGGGGGACTCTCCCCTGGTCCGGTGTGCTACTCGTGCTGGGTGTGGGGGTTGGCAACTCGTATTGTACCGCTTCTTGGCAGGCTGGATGCGCAAAACGAAGGTGGAGTTGGACGTTGCAGTGCGGCCTTGCATGCTGTTACACTGAACCGCCCGCTCCTGTGCTGTGCTGCTATCCACCATATGCACCGGCTTGCCGTACAGTCAGTGGACTAGCACGACATGGGTGGTATTGATGAAGCGGTGCAATAGACTGTGAGGTTGATTGCAAGTATCCCTTCAAACGGTACATGATGCTACCGCAGCAGACTTGCGCCTGTCCCACATCCCGCGCTGCCGTGCACTCCTGGTACCCTTGTTGTGAACAACATACTCGTCGTACATGCTGCTTGTTCATATGCAGCATGGCATATGGCACCCACAACTGAGCAGACGTTGAGGGTTGAGCCATGTCCGCTCAGGTCTACAAGCACGTGAGTTCGCACATATCACGCACACGGCACGTGGCATGCTGAGGGGCCTTGCATGAAACGGGGCCCAGATGGCGTCAACATCGACAACACCCAGCCACTACAGTACACACACCATTAGCCCCAAAAGCAACTGGTTTGGCCCCAAACGAGTATCTGCAGGTACCTGGAAAGTGAGCTCTCTGCACCTGCCCAAGGGGTTCCGCACTGCCCCTTGCCGCGAACGCGCCATGTAGGACGTTACGAAACCAGGCGGCACCTGCACCTGCCTTAAAAGGGGCAAGGCTACATCCTTTCAACATTCTAAGCACACCGGTACACGTACAACACTACCTGCTACTGGCCTCAGCTTTTCCGCATGTTCGGCAAGCGACGGACAGCGGACCAGCCTGCAGTGTACGGCAGCAGGCGCTGCTGACTGTCCTATCGCTGCTTCTGCCCGCTCAACACCACAAACGCCACAGCACGCCGCTTGGCCACCACGGCATCACCGCTGCTTGTCCGCTGGACTCGGCTGGACTCGCCCGTTGCAGCTCAGAAGAACTGCGTGGCGGAGGAGAAGGGTCATCAATGTGGCCGCCTGTCAAGGAGCCTTACTTGTAATGGAATAAGCACCATCGATGTAAGGTATGGGCTACTCCTTGTGTTACCATATCACTTAGTCCGTGGGCTCTTGTTCCTGGCCCCACGTGCACAACGCGCACGGTACACACGCTCGCAAGCTGCCAAGCCCAACCGGTTTACATGATGCCGACTCCAGGCGCACCAGCAGCCAGGATGCACTGTACTACTGGTACGTACGGTACGGACAGACCACTATTTAGACCTACGGTATCCCGCACGCAGGCGCGTGCCGATCCCTCCCGCGCTCACCCGCAGCTCTGTAGCATCCGGGCTGCCGCTCTCTGGCGTGGACCGGGACAACCCCACAGCGTAGGTTATCGTGTTGGCGAATGCAGAGAGCTTGACCTCCCACAGAACGGCCTCACTGTGAACCCTCTCCGGCCGCACAAGCACGCCCAGCAGCACTCGAGCCCCGCCTGCGGCAGTCGTCTCCACCTTCAGCCCTTCCCTCGCCGTGAACAGGGTGACGGGGTCCCCGGGCCGTGCCGAGTAGCACAGGTCGTAGCCGTGGGCGGGGGAGGTGCGGTGCCAGAGACGCTGGCCGTTTGGCCACCCCACAGGGACACAGCCTGGGGCAGGCAGGTTGGTGAGGCGTTGAATGGCTTGCTTTTCAGTAATACCTGTGTAACTGTGAGCAATGCGAGGCTCTATACCAGTACGTAGTTGCAGGCTGCCGCGGCATCCTTTGTAGACAAAGGTGTACTAAGCACTGCGCCGGATGGACACCCATCCAGGGCACATTGTGTTGCAAGCTGCTTCGCTGCTGGGCCTCACATGGTCAGGACAAGCTGCGGCTGCGCTACGAATGCCAGCTAATGTACGACTGCCGCGGAGTGCCTGCTGTACAAGCATTTTACACCAGTCAAGCTGTACAAGCATATCTCTACGTGAACGTGCCTTACAACACATGCAAGCGGCTTACCAGGCTTGATTCGCGCCTGCTCCGCTATGGTGATGCTGCCCACTCCCGGCTCCGCCCCGCCGTACGTCCAGTGGGTCCCGCGCTCCACCGCAGTACCGCCGACCACCCGTGACACAGACAGGAACGCGGGGCGCTTCAGCTCCTTTCCCCCCCACAGCAGCTCATACAGCTTCGACTCCTTGCCAGTCCAGTCCTCCCCCACCACCGACGCCCCGCTGGTCCGGCTCATCTCCAGGTGCACCAGCTCGAAGCGCCCATCGTTGCCCGTGTCGTACGTCCCCTGGCGGCCGCTAGCCCACTCCACCAGGCACGTGTCGCCCATGTCGGGGGAGGGCTGCAGCACGCCCACCTGTTGCCGGTGTAACGATCACGCTCGACGTTAGTATTCAGTATGTGCGCTGCAAGGGCATTCTCAAGGCTGGACGTGATGAGGGACGGTGCACGCGCGCACCTGAAGTGTGGCCGACAGGGGCCCTGGTGGCCAAGCTGAACGCGTACAGACTGAGCACGCCCATGGATAAAAGGGACGGCAGGCGTGGCTCAAGTCATCGCCCTCACCTCGCCAGCGGCCGCCTCCCGCTCCTCCCCGTCCTTGACGTCGTACCCCCGGCGCACCAGCATGCCGGGGGCGGCGGTGAAGCGGGTCACGGGGACTCCCTTGCGCTCGGGGTTGTACGGCGGGTACTGACGACCAAGGAAGGGTTTGGTTGGGGTGTGAGGTCAGCGCCCCATAAGCTGCATAATTTCATGCACACAGTCTTGCTACTCAGCTGTGTTTCTGCGGCAGCCGTACAGTATTGCGCTTGCAGCACCAACCTCCGTCAACAAACGCTCCTCACCACCGGCGGCTCTACACCGTCGCACTTACCAGTAGTTTGGCGCTGCTGTTCAAGCGACCCAGTTTTACCGGTACGTGAAGTGTGCAGCTGCTCAGACTGGACAGATGCACGCATTTGCTGGTCATTTGTGGAGGCCAGCAGGTACACACCTGCACCCGGGGCGTCGGCATGTCGCAGTCCGGGATGACGTGCACCAGTTGGGGCTCATTCCAGCCGCAGACGTAATTCTGCTCGCGTCCATAAAGACTCCAAACCTGCCGGGCACACGCACGTGCAGGGGACTGAAGTTGACTTGTGGCAGACCGACCGGACGGCAGCGGGGCTGCCCTTCCAACAGCCAATGCACAAGTTTGCGTACAACCGTCAGTCATGGTGAGGGGACACAGCCAGGGCTGGTATCTTACTTTATTTTCACAAAATACCGCCGATTTCAGGCCGCGCAGCGGCGCCAAAATCAGAGGATTTTATCGATTCTGATAAAAGAAAACGGGGCTGGACAGGGGTATTTTATCCGATTTACGAAATTTCAGGTGCAGCACTGCATGGCATAGACCCTTTTATAAAATACTGGGACTTTTGGGCGTTGGGTTTTATCAGAAATGATAAAATGCCTTGGCGGAAGAAACCAGCCCTGGACACAGCACGAGCCGCTGCTTGCTTGGCCCACCCAAGCAAATTCAAGCGGCCATGCGAAGCCCCCGAACGCGAAACCCAGCAGCAGCGTACAGGCAAACACGGACACTGACAGCTAACCCATCTGCACTGCCGTACCGTACAGCCCCACATCCGCACGCATGCACACCTTCACACGCACGCCCCCTTTGGCGGTGCCCAGCACGACTCCGTCCGGCGCAAAGCTTCTGCGAACGTAGTCGAGCAGCTTCGGGGCTTGCAGTACAACCTGCTCTGGCGGCATCTCAATGGCCGCTGGACCGTCTACCGCGTGGTTGGGCACCCCGGACGCTGCGGAGGCCGCTGCCAGCAGCTGGCGCTGCAGCTCCTCCTGCCCCTGGAAGGCAGCGGGCAGCTGCTGCTGCTCCCGGTCCTGCCTGCGCTGCTCTTCTTGCACTTGCTGCTGCTCCTCCTGCTGACTGATCCGCTCCTGAAGCTGCGTGCTCTCCTCCTGCAGCTGCCTGCTCTGCTCCTTCAGCTGCCTGAGCTCGTCCTGCTGCTGCTGCTGCTTCTCCTGGTGCAGCTGCAGCTGCTGTTCCACCAGCCCCTTGACCAGGTCCAGCTGCTGCTGCTGCTCCACCAGCCCCTTGACCAGGTCCAGCTGCTGCTGCTGAGACGCCTTGAGAGCCGCCCGCATGTCGGCCTGTGTGCAGGACAGCACATAAGCACACACGCGGTCTGATACACATAGTTGCATATTGCCGGTACGCTTCCTTGCAAACTAGCGTACGAGCGAGGCGGACACCACGCAAATACTGGTAACGTTACGGTCCTGTCCAGACCATCTCACGAGGCTGAGCACCACTTCCGTAATACATTCCACGCAAAACATGCAAGTAGACTACAATAAAGAAAAGTTTGGGACAAGCGCATACTGCTTTCAGCCCGTAGGCCCGGAGGGCAACCCTAAAGGTGCAGTATGCGCTACGTCTCCCTTCGGGAGAATGTCGCCACCTGCCCACATCCCCTGCTGTCACAGCACGTACGTGTCCTGACCTAGCCCGCTTTCCGTGCTCGCTGCCGATCCCCTCCCCAATTGCCCACCTGCGCCTCCACCAGTGGCCTCAGCGCCTCCTGCAGCAGGGGCAGCACCACCTCAGCCGCCTGCTGCTGCCGGGAGGCCTTGGCGTCCGCCGGGTGGGCGTCTGCATCGGCGGGCTGCTTGGGGCTGCTGCTGCCGGTTTCGGCCGCATTCGCGTCACCAGCAGGCTGCGGCAGGCCCCTCTCGCTGCGCGCTTCTCCCTCAGGGCCAGAGCTACCGCTGGCGGGACCGCCGGAACCGATACCGGAACATCGCGCCGGAACAAACCTGCTTGGAGCTAGTCGGCTTCTGCTGGTGCCCTGCTGCAGCTGCTGCATCGAATGCTGCCCTGAAGCATACTTCGGCGCAGTACAGCTGGTTGCGGCTGCAGGCCGGGGCAGCACAGCCGTTCGGCATCGCGGAGTCAAACGGCTGCTGGCCGCCGCGGCGCAGGAGGCGCGCGGCTTGATACACGATTGCAACATTGATATAGATTGCAATATGGATCTCAAACACCAGTAATGTCTGGTCATCACAGTGACCAGCCGAACATGCCCTGCTTGGCTGTGTCTGTGCGGATGGTCCAATGCGGCATGCTCAGCGGTCCCACGGGCCACTGCCTGGATGCGAACAGCCGACCGCCGTTGGTTCTGACAACCGGGTTACGCACCGACTCACCAAGCTGGTCGAGGAGGGCCCCAGAGAGTGTCATCTGAAGGATGACGGAAGGTGATTGATTGACTCAGTATCCAAGGAACTCTGTGCGCTCAATTGTAGAGTCGCTACGTGCCCATCATGCCACGTGCCTATCATGCCGTGCCATGCCACGTGCCCATCCTGACCACCAACACTACTCGTTTGCCCTGGAGGGCGGCTAGGGTCGACGTCCCAGCGGCACACAATAATGGGGCCAACAGCCGTGCGTGCGCCCGCTGCTGCACTGGGGTCCATGACAACATCAAAGGACAGCAGTCACTATGCAGCACTCGGGACCTCGGGACCATCGGCACCACTGCCGTGGTGCAAGTAAGACTGAAGTCCCGTAAGGGTCCACGTTTGGGCTCAGAGTAGTGCTTAGGTGCAGCACTTTGCCTAACAGGCATCTTGCCGTACCGTGCGTGCACAGGGGAAACGTCATAAGCCACAACGCTGGCAGCCAGGGAATGCGTACGCGTGCACCTGGGGAATGAAACAAGCCATAGAGTGCTGCGCATTATTATCGTGTACGGCTGACGGTGTGCCAGGTACCGTGCACACGCGGCCACCGGCATGCCCGCCCACTCACCCCCAGTCCCCTTGCAGGGTCGGCAGGCGAGGCTGCGGCCCTGAACCGCCCCACCAGCTCGCCGCATTCGGTCCCCACCACCTCCGAAACTACGCCATTACCGAACAGCACCACCGGCCGCACAAGCACGCCCGGTCACCTGCTATTACAGAAGGGCGCTCCATCCGCAGCCCCTGCCGCTTTGTGAACATGGTGACGGGATCTCCAGGCCGTGCCGAACAGCCCAGGTCGTACCCGGAGGCGGGGGAAGCATGGTGACGGGCCACCTGCCCGTTAGACCACTCCACCGTAACCCATCCTGCGCGTGTGTGCAAGTTAAGCCAAAGCTCTTAACGCGTCCCAGGCTGCTGTGGGCTGACACTGCGCCCAAGCAACCGAGTACGCTAGGTATTAGTGAGGTGGCGCGCGCAAGGGGCCAGCATGATGCAGAGATACCGGTAGTCGCACTGCACTACGCCGCCTTACGCTCCCTCCCCGCTCCTGTTCCATAACTATCCGTTTGCTTTGCCTACAGCTGACTTGTTGCTTTCGGGCCCTGGGCCTCGCATGCACCTAGAGTGGTCTGGAAAGCGTCCCTGGCGCAATCCAGATGAGCGCCGTTATGCAACGGATAGCGGGATAGGTGCAAGCCCGCTGCAAACTTCTCACCAAGCAAGTACTGCTGCACAACTGCCAACGCGTCGGTGCTGAGGGTGCCTTGATCCAGCGTGCTCCCATGAGGGGTCCAGAGCCCATACCTGCACACCTGCACAAGCGTTTGCAGGACCAGGTTGCACAGTCACCAGAAGCAGCTACTGCCAGTTGAGTCACCTATTTGGTGGCAGTCTCTGTTTTCCACTTGGCAACCACACACAACCAACAAGTGTAAGCACGTACCGTGCACTGCAGCCCCGCCAGTGGACACGCTGTGGACATGCTGGGCCGCGAAGCCTGCCTGAAAACCAGCAGGGGCTGACTGCTGCCGCAACCGACTCCAAGCTTATGCACACGGTGCATAGATTCAGTTGAAGCTCCTGAAGTGCCGGTTACTCGCATGATTAGCGTCAGACCTTGCCCTGCTGATCGACTTTTTGACAGTCGGGAACGCCTAGTGCCGAAACAGGCTACAGTACAAATTTGTTTCATGATGTGAAGGCTGATTGCATGGCTCTGGCAACAAGTAAGGCGATGCAGGCATGCAGCGGCATTCTGTCAATTGCAGAATTCAAAAGGCGCAAGGAACCGGACACCTAGGACAGCGCAATGCATACAACGGAAACGCCGTAAGGCTGCTATATCACTTTTGTCGCTCGCTATCTGCTGCAACTCCAACAAGTTGTGCTCCGGCGGACGTGTGCCGTATGCGGCATGGTGGTGGTGATGACGTGGGTGATTATACGTGCACTGACGCGCGGCGTCTGCAGGCGTACGCGCAAGTAAACGGCAGTCAGTACGTCGGGAGTGCTGTACATGGACCGATACCACCACGACACACCATCAACAACGTTCAGCAACATAGGGCAATGGCAGCGCGTATGGTTTGCCAGGTCACTCGTCATGCCAGGACCAGGGGCCAGGACCTCCCTTGAGCCTTGGCTTGCCTTGGCCCCCGTTGGCTTCCCTTGCATAACCCTCCCCTGCTTGGCCCTTTCTTCCCACGTAACAACCTACAATGCAGAAGTGGTTAGGTGAGCACTGGGCGTCGCTCGTCGGCTACATTGCAAATGTTCTTCCGCACGGCCTCCGCATGCCAGGGTCCAGGCGGCGCGGGGGACTCTCCCCTGGTCCGGTGTGCTACTCGTGCTGGGTGTGGGGGTTGGCAACTCGTATTGTACCGCTTCTTGGCAGGCTGGATGCGCAAAACGAAGGTGGAGTTGGACGTTGCAGTGCGGCCTTGCATGCTGTTACACTGAACCGCCCGCTCCTGTGCTGTGCTGCTATCCACCATATGCACCGGCTTGCCGTACAGCCAGTGGACAAGCACGACATGGGTGTTGGTAATAATGAAGCGGTGCAAAAGACTGTGAAGTTGATTGCAAGTATCCCTCCAAACGGTACATGAGCTACCGCAGCAGACTTGCGCCTGTCCCACATCTCGCGCTGCCGTGCACTCCTGGTACCCTTTTTGTGAACAACATACTCGTCTTACATGCTGCTTATTCATATGCAGCATGGCATATGGCACCCACAACAGAGCAGACGTTGAGGGTTGAGCCATGTCCGCTCAGGCGTACAAGCACCTGAGTTCGTACACACCGTATCACGGCCCACGGCACGTGGCATGCACGCAGTTGCTGGGGGACCTTGCATTAAACCGGGCCCCAAATGTCGCCAACATCAATAGCACCCAGCCACTACGGTACGCCCACTTTTAGCCCCAAAAGCAACTGACTTGGCCCCAAACGAGTACCTGCAGGTACCTGGAAAGCGAGCGCTCTGCACCTGCCCGTGGATTCCGCACTGCCCCCCACTGCAGCATGCGCGCCATGCAGGACGTCACGAAACCAGGCGGCACCTGCACCTGCCTTTAAAGAGGCAAGGCTACACCCGTTCAACATCCCAAGCACACCGGTACACGTACAACACTACCTGACTGACCCATCGCTGCTTCCGCCCGCTCAGACCCAATCAAGCAACACCACATACAAACGCCACAGCACGCCGCTTGGCCGCCAACCCGCCACGGCATCACCGCTGCTTGTCCGCTAGACTCGGCTGGACTCGCTCGTTGTAGCTCAGAAGAACTGCATGCCGGAGAAGGGGTATAAGGGTAGCCGCCTGTCAAGGAGCTTAACTTGTAAAGGAATGAGTACCTGCGATGTAAGGTATGGGCTACTCCTTGTAATACCATACCACTTCGTCCGTGGGCTCTTGTTCCTGGCCCCACGTGCACAACGCGCACGGTACACACGCTGGCAAGCTGCCAAGCAAGCCCAACCGGTTTACAAAATGCCGATACCAAGCGCACCAGCAGCCACGTACTGGTCAGTACAGTATGGGCGGGCAGACCACCACTGATACCTATCCCAGAACCATCCCCAGGCATGTGCTGCTCCCACCCGCGCTCACCCGCAGCTTTGCTACATCCGGCGGACTGCCGCTCTCTGGTGTTGACTGCGATGCCTCCACAGCGTAGGTCACCGTGTTGGCGAATCCAGAGAACTTGACCTGCCACAGCACGGCATTGCCGCGGATCCCCTCGGGCCTCACGAGCTCGCCCACGTGGTGCACCAGCACGCGGGCCCCGCCGGCGGCAGTCGTCTCCACCTGTAAACCTTCCCGCGCCGTGAACAGGGTGACGGGGTCATGGACCCATGCCGAGTAGCACAGGTCGTAGCCGGAGGCGGGGGAGGCGCGGTGCCAGAGACGCTGGCCGTTTCGCCACTTTACAGGGACACAGCCTGGGGCAGGTAGGTTGTTGAGGGCGGTCAAGCAAGGTAATGTTTTCGGTAAGTTCTGCGTAACTGTGAGCCATGCGAGGCTCTATCCCAGTACGTAGTTGCAGGCTGCCGCGGGCAGCAGCGTTAGCGGCATCCTTCGTAGACAAGGCGTAATGAGCACTGTGTAGGCAGCGCCGGATGGACACCCATCTAAGGCAAACCTGTGTTGCATTAAAGCTGCTTCGCTGCTGGGTCCTGGCTGGTCTCACATAGTAAGGACAAGCTGCGGCTGCTGTACAAGCATATCTCTATGTGAACGTGCCTTACAACACATGCAAGCGGCTTACCTGGTTTGGCTTGCGCCTGTTCCGCTTTGGTGATGCTGCCTAACCCCGGCTCCGCCCCGCCGTACGTCCAGTGGGTGCCGCGCTCCACCACCGTACCGCCAACCGCCCGCGACATGGACAGGAACGCGGGGCGCTTCAGCTCGAGCCCGTCCCACAGCAGCTCGTGCCGCTTCAACTCCATGCCAGTCCAGTCCTCCCCCACCACCGGTGCGCCGCTGTTTTTGCTCATCTCCAGGTGCACCAGCTCGAAGCGCCCGTCGTTGCCCGTCTCGTACACCCGCTGGCTGCCGCTAGCCCACTCCACCAGGCATGTGTCGCCCATGTCGGGGGAGGGCTGCAGCACGCCCACCTGTTACAGGTGTAACAATCACGCTCGACGTTGACATTCAGTGTGTGCGCTGCAAGAGCGTTCTCACGGCTGTACGTGATGAGGGACGGTGCACGCGCGCATCTGTAGGGTGGCCAACAGGGGCCCTGGTGGCCAAGCTGAACGCGTGCAGACTCGGCACGCCCATCAAATAAAGTCCTCACCTCCCCGGCCGCCGCCTCGCGCCACTCTTCCTCCTTGACGTCGTACCCCCGGCGCACCAGCATGCCGGGGGCGGCGGTGAAGCGCGTCACGGGGACTCCCTTGCAATCGGGGTCGTACGAAGGGTATCGTCAACCAAGGTACGTTCGGGTTGGGGTGTGAGGTCAGTGCCCCAACCGCCGCTTAGTTTCATACAAACAATCTTGCTACTCAGCTGTTCGTTCGTGCGCAAGCCGTAATGCGTTTGCAACACTCCTCACCGAGCACCGACAAAAGCACACGGCTGCACTTGCCGGTAGTTTAGCGCTGCTTAATAAGCGTTTCAGTCCTACCGGTACGTGAAGTGTGCAGCTGCACAGAACAGATGCATGCATGCACTTGCGAGACATGCGTGGAGGCAAGGCACCCACCTGCACCCGGCGGGTCGTGCTCCTCGGCATGTCGCACTTTGCGATGACCTCCATCAGTGGGGGCACATCCCCGCCGAAGACGCGGTTCTGCTCGCGTCCAGAGAGACTCCAGACCTGGACAGGACACATGTGCAGGGGACACACGTTCGCTACTGGCAGATCGGACAGCGGCGGGGCTGCCAGTCCAACAGCAATGCAATGGCCCACCCAAGCAAATCAAGGGGGCCATGCGAAGCCCCCGCAAGCTAGCCCCAGCAGCGAGCAGCGTACAGGTAAACTAGGACACGGACAGCTAACCCATCTGCACTGCCGTACCCCGGCCGTACAGCCCCACATCCGCACGCATCCGTACCTTCACGCGCGCGCCCCCTTTGTTGGTGCCCAGCACGACTCCGTCCTGCGCTGCACCTAGCGGAGCAGTGAAGCGAACGTATTGGAGCAGCTTGGGTGCCTGCCGTACAACCTGCTCTGGCGGCACCTGTATGGCCGCTGCAGTGGCAGACCCCTGGCTGGGCCCCCCGGACGCCGCGGAGGCCGTTGCCAGCAGCTGGCGAAGCAGCTCCTCCTGCCCCTGGAAGGCAGTGAGTAGCTGCTGCTGCTCCTGGTCTTGCCGCTGCTCCTCCTGCTGCCTTCTCTGCTCCTGCAACTGCCTGCTCTCGTCCTGCAGCTGCCTGCTCTCCTCCTGCAGCTGCCTGCTCTCCTCCTTCAGCTGCCTGCTCTGCTCCTGCAGCTGCCTGAGCTCGTCCTGCTGCTGCCGCTGCTTCTCCTGGCACAGCTGCAGCTGCTGCTCCACCAGCCCCATGACCAGGTCCAGCTGCTGCTGCTGAGACGCCTTGAGAGCCCCCTGTATGTCGACCTGTATGCAGGACAGTACGTAAGCGCGCACACATACGGTATTGCCAGTATAGTACCGGTGCGCATCGCCTCCTTGCTAACTAGCGCACGAGCGCGGCGGACATCACGCAAATACTGGCTACGGCACAAGGGAGGTAGGCCTGTCAACACACGGCCCAGTCGCCACCTGCCCACATCCACTGCTGGCACAGCTTGCATGTGTCCTGCCCTAACCCGCTTCCCATCCAACCCCCATCCGCGCCCCACCTGCCCCTCCAGCAGTGGCCTCAGTAGTGGCCTCAGCGCCTCCTGCAGCAGCGGCAGCATCACCTCAGCCGCCTGCTGCTGCCGGGAGGCCTTGGCGTCCGCCGGGCGGGCGCCTGTGTCTGCGGGCTGCTCGGGACTGCTGCTGCCGGTTTCGGCCCCACCAATGTCACCATCGGGCTGCGGCAGGTCCCTCTCGCTGCGCGCTTCTCCCTCAGGGCCAGAGCTGCCGCGAGCGGGACCGCCGGTGCCGGTACCGGAACACCTCGCCGGAACAAGCCTGCTTGGAGGTAGGCTGCTTCTGCTGGAGCCCTGCTGCAGCTGCTGTATTGTATGCTGTGAAGCAGACATCGGTACAGTAGCGGTAGTTGCGCCTGCAGGCCGGGGTAGCACAGCCATTCGGCATCGCGGGGCCAAACGACTGGCCGCGGCGCAGGAGGCGCGCGGCTTGGTACACGATTGCAGCATTGGCCTAAACTGCAAGACTGCTCTCCAACTCTTGCTATTACTACTATATCAGTGGTAAACTCGTGCTCTTGTGTCCTTTTTGGACGGTCCGATGCGGCTTGCTCATCAGCGGTCCCACGACCCACGGGTCGGTCATTGCATTGAGCGAGCAGCCAACCGCCGTTCCAAGTCGGTCGTGCAGCCGACCGACTTGGACACGGACCGACCGGACAAGAGGTCAGCAGAAAAAATAGTCTGAATGTCAACTGATGGCTAAAATGATATGAACGTAGCACATTCAGGTAACTGTGTGCGCTCTATTGCAGGGTTGCCACGTGCCCGGCACGCCACGTGCCAACATGCCACGTGTCTATCACTCCATGCCGTTGCTACGTGACCACCACGAGTATCCTAACGAGCCAGCCATGGTGGCCTGCAAGGCGGCAAAACACGTGGCTAGGGGCGACGTCCCAGCAGCACACAACTAGGGGGCCAAAAGCCATACATGAGCCCGCATCTGCACTGGGGCCCATGTGAAAACCAAGAAGAGCAGCTACCGGTACCCTGCAGCACTCGGGCTCAGGCATCGTCACATGTTTCGTGCGGCAAGGCTGCACTGAAGCAAGACTGCACTGGTTTCCATGTCAACACGACGGAGAGCAGCCACTCTGCAGCACCCGGGCTCATCGGCACCCCTTTGGTGCGGCAAGCAAGACCACATCAACACCCATTCGGTCCCACGTTTGGGTTCAGCGTGATGCTTAGACGCAGCCTTGTGCCCAACAGGTACCTTACCGTACTGTCAACGCTCCAAGCAACCCTTTGGCGCGTTGCGGGCAGGGGAGCTCCTGTCGTTCTGCACAACTTCCACCGTGAGGGAGCGCTGGGGCCATTCAGGCTGCCGCTGATCAAATCGCTGTGCACCTGCAAGTGTGGGTAGCGCCGTGCGCTGCGGTTCTTGCTGAACGCCTCTGCTGCTCTCCAAGATCTTGGGTCTCCGTCTCATGCAACCTGGTGCGGGGGGTGGGGAGAGGAGGCACAATACACGGCAGTAGTTACCTGCGGTGCCCCAAGGTACACAGTGGAATTGTCAGCCAGACTGCGTGCAGGCGCTTGTGGTAAGCTGGCAGCCAGGGACTGTGTACACGTGCGTATGGGCAACGACGCAAGCCGCAGCGCAAAAGGTGACGCGCAGTGGTACACGTATACGGTTGACGGTGTGCCATTCGCCATGCAAACGCGGCCACCCACGTGCCCGCCCACTCACCCTCAGCCCCCTTGCAGGGTAGATGGGCGAAGCTGCCACCCTCAGCCGCCCCACCAGCTCGCTGCATTCGGTCCTCGCCACCTCCGAAATCAGGCCAGTACCGAACAGCGATACCGGCCTCACAAGCACGCCAGGGCACCTGCTAGCACAGGCAGGCATCTCCACCCGCAGCCCCTACCGCGTTGTTATTAGGGTGACGGGTTCCCCCGGCCGTGCCGAACAGCCCAGGTTGTAGCCGGAGGCGGGGGAAGGCATGGCGACGGACCACCTGCCCGTTAAGCCACTCCCTCGTAACGAATCCTGCGCGTGAGTGCAAGTTAAGCTCAAGGTTTTAACGTAGGCCAGGCTGCTGTGGGCTGAAAGGTACCAAAAGCAACAGAGTGCGCTAGTTATGAGTGAGTGAGTGACGCGGAAGGGACCGTTGCTGGAGCAGGTATAGTCGTACAGCACTACACCGCCTGACGCTCCCTCCTCTTCCCGCGCTGTCCTTTTTCTCGGCCCCACGGCTTCCGCCCCTGGGTGCACCTAGAGTGACCTTCAAAGCGTGCCTCGCGCGACACAGATGCAACGGACACGGCGCACTGCAAATTCTCACCATGCACGCACCGCTGCACAACTGCCAGCGCGTCGGTGCTGAGGGTGCCTTGATCCAGCGTGCTCCCATGAGTGGTCCAGAGCCCATACCTGCACACCTGCATAAGTGTTCGCAGCGCCAGCTTGCATCACCACCAGGAGCAGCTACAGCCAGCTGTACCATCCAATTTGGTGGCGGTCTCTGTTTCCCATCTGGCAACCATGCACAACCAACAAGCGTAAGCATATATTGTGCACTACAGCCCCGTCGACCTCCCGCCAGCTCGGACATGTTGGGCCGCGAAGCCTGCCTGAAAACCAGCAGGGGCTGACTGCTGGTGCAGCTGACTCCAAGCTCTTGCACGCAGTGCATACTTTATGTGAAGGTCCTGAAGTGGCGGTCACCCGCACGGTTAGCGTAGACCTTGCCCCCTTTTTTTGCTTGTTGACAAGAACGCCTGGAGCCGAAGCAGGCTACAGCACAAACCTTAAGATCGATTATCGTTACTTTTGCAGCAAATACACGTGAGGCAATGCAGCGACATTCTGACATTGGACATTGACATCAAAAAACTGGGAAACTGGACACCTAGAACAGCGCAACGCATACAAGTAAAATTGTCGTGAGGCTGCTATTATAGTATATCCCTCTTGTCGCTCGCTAACTGCAGCAACTCCGATAAGTTGTGCTCGCCAGACCGTACGTGGCATGGTGGTGGTGCTGACACGTGCACTGCCGGCGCCTGCAGGCGTACGCGCATGTAAACGGCATTGAGTACGTAGGCAGTGCTGAACATGACCGATATCCCACCATGACACACCGTCGACAACGTTCAGCAACACGGGGCTGCAGCATGGCAGGGCGTACGGTTTGAAAGGTCACTGGTCATGCCGGGACCTCCCTTGCGCCTTGGCCCCCGTTGACTTACCTTGCACACCCCTCCCCTGCTTGGTCCTTCCATCCCACGTAACAACCTGTGTTGCAGGAGTGATCAAGTAAGCGCTGGGCGTCGTTCGTCGGCTACGTTGAAAAGGCTCTTCCGCACGCCTCCGCATGCCAGGGTCCAGGGCAGGGGACTCTCCCTTGGTCCAGGTGCGACTCGTGCTGGGTGTGGGGGGTGGCAACTTGCACCGTCATTTGGCAGGCTGCGCGCGCAGAATGAAGGTGAAGATTGTCGGACGGTAACAGTGCAGCCTTGCTTGCTGATGCTTAGCTAAACTACTGAACCGCCCGCTCCTGTGCTGTGCTGCTATCCACCAAAGTACCGGCTTGCCGTACAGAAGACAAGCACGATATGGGTATTGGAATTGCGTAATGATGAGGCGGTGCAATAGACTGTTACCTCGATTGCAGGTTCCCTCTAAACGCTACATACATGATGCTGCATGATGCTACCGCAGTCCCACATCCCGCGCTGCAGTGCACTCCTGGCACCCTCAATGGGTGTGATTCACATACCGTATACGTTTTACATGCTGCTTGTTCAAACGCAGCATGTCATATGGCACCCACAACAGAGCAGACGTTGAGCCATGTCCGCTCAGGCGTACAAGCACCTGAGTTCGTACATATCACGGCACACGGCACGTGGCATGCACGCAGTTGCTGGGGGACCTTGCATGAAACTGGGCCCCATACGTCACCAACATCAATAACACCCAGCCACTACGGTACGCACACTTTAGCCCCAAAAGCAATTGACAAGGCCCCAAACGAGTACCTGCAGGTACCTGGGAAGCGAGCTCTCTGCACCTGCCCGTGGATTCCGCACTGCCCCCCACTGCAGCATCCGCGCCATGCAGGACGTTACGAAACCAGGCGGCACGTGCACCTGCCTTTGAAGAGGCAACTCTACACCCGTTCAACATTCCAAGCACACCGGTACACGTACAACACTACCTGCTGCTGGCCTCAGCTTTTCCGCATTTTCGGCAAGCGACCGACAGCGGACCAGCCTGCAGTGTACGGCAGCAGACGCTGCTGGCTGACCCATCGCCGCTTCCGCCCGCTCAGACCCAATCAACACCACAAACGCCACAGCACGCCGCTTGGCCACCACGGCCTCACCGCTGCTTGTCCGCTGGACTCGGCTGGACTCGCTCGCCCGTTGTAGCTCAGAAGAACTGCATGGCGAGGGGCATATTTGTAGCCGCCTGTCAAGGAGCCTTACTTGTAAAGGAATAAGCACCATCAATGTAAGGCATGGGCTACTCTTTGCAATATCACAGCACTTAGTCCGTGGGCTCCTGTTCCTGGCCCCACGTGCACAACGCGCACGGTACACACGCTCGCCAGCTGCTAAGCAAGCCCAACCGGTTTACAGCATGCCGACACCAAGCGCACCAGCAGCCAGGATGCACGTACTGGTCAGTACAGTATGGACAAACCACCACTGATACCTATTCCGCAGGCATGTGCTGCTCCCTCCCGCGCTCACCCGCAGCCCTGCAACATCCGGGCTGCCGCTCTCTGGTGTTGACTCCGATGCCTCCACAGCGTAGGTCACTGTGTTGGCGAATCCAAGGAGCTTGACCTGCCACAGAACGGCCTGGCCGCGGATTCCCTCGGGCCGCACGAGCACGCCCAGCAGCACGCGGGCCCCGCCGGCGGCAGTGGTCTCCACCTTCAGCCCTTCCCTCGCCGTGAACAGGGTGACGGGGTCCCCGGGCCGAGCCGAGTAGCACAGGTCGTAGCCGTGGGCGGGGGAGGTGCGGTGCCAGACGCGCTGGCCGTTCGGCCAATACACACTGAGAAGGCCTGCGGCACGCAAGTGATAGAGGCGGTCAAGGTACGTTCTCCGGTGATACCTGGATAGTCGTGAGCAACGCGAAGCTCGATACCAGAACGCAGTTGGAGGCTGCCACGAGCAGCTTGTCTCACACACGCGCGCTTACACACGTAGGAGGATCATCGTGTACAATACAGCGGCATCCCCTGAAAGTGAAGCGTAATAACCACTGTGTGTGCAGCGCCGGATGGACACCCATTCACAGGTCTTGCGTTGAAAGCTGCTTTGCTGGGTCTCACACTGTACTACAACACAAGCTGCGGTTGCGTGGCGGATGCCAGCGTGTGACTTCTCCGGAACGCAAGCTGTGAGCATACCTCAACATTTGTAACGTGCCGTACAACACATGCAAGCGGCTTACCAGGCTTGGTTTGCTTTTGGTCCGGTTGCACGATGCTGCCCACCCCCGGCTCCGCCCCGCCGTACGTCCAGTGGGTCCCGCGCTCCACCGCCGTACCGCCGACCGCCAGCGATACAGACAGGAAAGCGGGTTGCTTCTCGTGCCCCTCCCACAGCAGCTCATACGAATTGAACTTCAGTCCAGACCAGCCTGCTCCCACCACACCCGCCCCGCTGGTCCGGCTCGTCTCCAGGTGCACAAGCTCGAAGCGCCCGTCGTTGCCCGTGTCGTACGTCCCCTGGCTGCCGCTAGCCCACTCCACCAGGCACGTGTCGCGCATGTCGGGGGAGGGCTGCAGCACGCCCACCTGTACCATTCCAACGATAAAGGTCGATGTTGGTTACGGTATGTGTGTACGCAGCAAGAGCATTCTCACGGCTTTGCGTGATGAGGGACAGTGTACGCGCGCACGCTGCAGAGTGGCCAAGCTGCAAGGGTACAGGTTCTTGTCATGCCCATCAAGAAAGGGAAAGCGCAGGCGTGACTCATGGCCCTCACCTCGCCGGCCGCCGCCTCTCGCTCCTCCCCCTCCCTGACGTGGTACCCCCGGCGCACCAGCATGCCGGGGGCGGCGGTGAAGCGGGTCACGGGGACTCCCTTGCGCTCAGGGTCGTACGGCGGGTACTGGCGAGCAAGGCACGGTTGGGCGATGGTGTGAGGTCAGTGCCCTCTGTGCGGCTTGTTTTCATACACGTAGTTTTGCTACTCAGCTGGTCGTTCGTGTGCGCAAGCCGTACAGTATTGCGTTTGTAAAAAACAACCTCCGTCGACAAGTGCTCCTCCTGCACACGGTCGCACTTCAAGGTAGTTTGGCGCTGCTGGGCGAGCGTTTCAGTTTTGCCGGTATGTAAAGTGAGCAGCGGCACAGACTGGACAGGTGCATGCATTGGTGGGGCATGCGCGGAGGCCAATGACCCACCTGCACCCGGGTCGTGCTTCTCGGCAGGTCGCCCTCCGCGACGACCTCCATCAATGGGGGCACATCCTTGCATAAGGCGATATGGTCGGGGCCAGAGAGACTCCAAACCTGCAGGGCACACGTGCAGGGGACATGAGTCGACTAATGGCAGGCCGGACAGCAGCGGGACTGCCCTTTCAACAGCCAATGCACAACTTCGCGGACAGCAGTCAAGTCACGGTAAGGAAGTTAGGGCAAGCCGTTGTTGCTTGGCCCACCCAGGCAAATCAGAGAGGGCCATGCGAAGCCCCCACCCGACAGCCCCATAGCAGCCGGCGTACACGTACGCTGACAGGTGACCCCTCTGCTCTGCCGTACCGCACACGCCCGCCCACAACCGCACGCATCCGCACCTTCACACGCGCGCGCCCTTTGGTGGTGCCCAGCACGATTCCGTCCAGCGCTGACGGCGCTGACAAGCGAACGTAGTCGAGCAGCTTTGGTGCCTGCATTACAATCTGCCATGGCGCCACCTGTATGGCCGCTGCGATGGCAGCCCCCGGGCTGGGCACCCCGGGCGCTGCGGAGGCCGTTGCCAGCAGCTGACGTAGCAGCTCCTCCTGCCTCTGTGCGGCAGCGAGCTGCTGCTGCTGAGACACCTCGAAAGCCTCCAGCAGGTCGGCCTGTGTGCAGGACAACAAGGGCGCAAGCACGCACATCGCATTATACATGATAGTACGCTCCCTTGCAAGTTAGCGCATGAACGAGGTGGCGGTTCCGCAGTTTTAGGCCTGTACACGCACGGCCCTGTCGCCATATGACCACATCCCCTGCCAACATCGATAGCACGTGTACCACCCTAGCCCGCTTCCCGCCCAACCCCCATCCCCACCCCACCTGCCCCTCCACCAGTGGCCTCAGCGCCTCTTGCAACAGCGGCAGCACCATCTCAGCCGCCTGCTGCTGCCGGGAGGCCTTGGCGTCTGCTGGGTGGGCGCCTGCGTCTGTGGGCTGCTTGGGACTGCTGTCGCCGCTCCCGGCCTTGTCGCCGGCAGGCGGCTGCAAGTCCCTACCACCGCGCCCCTCTCCGTCAGCAGCAAAAGTGCCGCTGGCGCGAGCGCCCGTGCCGGTACCGCAACACCTCGCCGGTGCCAACCTGCTTGGAGCTGGTCGGCCTCTGCTGGTGCCCTGCTGCAGCTGCTGCATCGGATGCTGCCGTGAAACATGCATCGGCGCAGTAGTGGCAGCTTCACCTGCAGGCCGCGGGAGCAGAGCCATTCGGCATCGCGGGGCCAAACGACGACTGGCCGCGGCGCAGGAGGCGCGCGGCTTGTTGCACGATTGCAGCATTGGCATAGACTGCAATACTGCTCTCAAACTCCTGCTGTTGCTACGAAAATCAGTGGTAGCCCTGTTCAGAGGGTCCAATGCGGCTTGCTCATCCGCGGTCCTATGACCCACGGGTCATTCGTTGAGCGAGCAGCCAACCGCCGTTCCGACCGACCGGGTTACGGACCGACTCGATAAGCTGGCCTTAGAGGGCAGCAGAGAGTAAATACTGAATGCCATCTGATGACTGACAGGAGATGAATGTAACACGTTCAGGAAACTGTGTGCGGTCTATTGCAGGGTTGCCACGTACCCGGCACGCCACGTGCCAACATGCCACGTGCTTAACACTCCATGCCATTGCCACGCGACCGCCACCTGTATTCTAGCGAGCGAGACCTGGTGGCCTGCAAGGCGGCACTACATGTTTCTAAGGCCGACGTCCCAGCAGCACACAACTAGGGGGCCAAAAGCCTTGCATGCGCCCGCGTCTGCGCTGGGGGCCATGTCAACACCAAGAAGAGCAGCTACCGCCCTACCGGTATACTGCAGCACTCGGGCTCAGGCATCGGCACCCTTTTCGTGCGGCAAGGTTGCATTGAAGCGAGACTGCATTGGGGCCCATGCCAACACGAAGGCGAGCAGCTACACTGCACCCGGTCTCATCGGCACCCCTTTCGTGCGGCACGTGAGACTACCTCAACACCCATTCGGCCCCACGTTTGGGTTCAGCGTGATGCTTTGACGCAGCCTAATGCCCAACAGGTACCTTACCGTACTGTCAACGCTCCAAGCAACCCTTTGGCGCGTTGCGGGCAGGGGAGCTCCTGTCGTTCTGCACAACTTCCACCGTGAGGGAGCGCTGGGGCCATTCAGGCTGCCGCTGATCAAATCGCTGTGCACCTGCAAGTGTGGGTAGCGCCGTGCGCTGCGGTTGTTGCTGAACGCCTCCGCTGCTCTCCAAGATCTTGTGTCTCTGTAGCATGCAAACCGATGCAAAGGGTGGGGAGAGGAGGCACAACACACGGCCGTAGTTACCTGCGGTGCCTCAAGGTACACAGTGGAATTGCCAGCCAGACTGCGGCAGGCGCTTGTGCTAAGCTGGCAGCCAGGACATGTTTACACGTGCAAATGGGCAATGACGCAAGCCGCAGGGCGAAACGTGATGCGCAATTACGTGTACGGTAGACGATGTGTCATTCGCCGTGCAAACGCAGCCACCGGCATGTCCGCCCACTCACCCTCAGCTCCCCTTGCAGGGTGGGTAGGCGAGGCTGCGCCCTGTACCGCCCCACCAGCTCGCCGCATTTGGTTCTCGCCTCCTCCGAAGCCACGCCAGTACCAAACAGCGATACCGGCCCCACAAGAACGCCAGGGCACCTGCTAGCACAGGCAGGCGTCTCCACCCGCAGCCCCTGCCGTTCCGTGAAACGGGTGACACGGTCCCTGTGCCTTGCCGAATAGCACAGCACAGGCTGAAGGCGGGCGAGGCATGGTGACGGGCCACCTGCCCGTTAAGCCACTCCACCGTAACTCTTCCTGCGCCTGTGTGCAAGTAAAGCCAAAACTCTTCACACGGTGCCTGGCTGATGTGGCCTGACACTGAGCATAAGCAACCGAGTACGCTAGGCATGAGTGTGGTGAGGCGCAAGGGTGCAGAGATAGTCGCACTGCACTAAACCGCCTTATTACGCTCCCTCCCCGCTCCTGTTCCACCCCTATCCGTTTGCTTTGCCCACGGCTGACTTGTTGCTTCGGGCCCTGGGCCTCGGATGCACCTTGAGTGGTCTCAAAAGCGTCCCTGGCGCAACACAGATGCGTGCCGTTATGCAACGGATGGTGGGATGGGTGCAGGCCCGCTGCAAACTTCTCACCAAGTAAGTACTGCTGCACAGCTGCCAGCGCGTCGGTGCTGAAGGTGCCTTGATCCAGCGTGCTCCCATGAGTGGTCCAGAGCCCACACCTGCACACCTGCACAAGTGTTTGCAGCGCCGGCTTGCACAGCCACCAGAAGCAGCTACAGCCGGCTGAGTGACCTATTTGGTGGAAGCCTCCGTTTGCCGTTTGGCAACCACGCACAAAAAAACAGTTTTAAGCACGTATTTTGCACTACAGCCCTGTCGATCTCCCGTCAGCGCAGGAGGTGCTGAGCCGCAGATGCTTGCCTAAAATGCAGCAGGGGCTGACTGCTGCTGCAGCCGACTCCTAGCTTTTGCAAGGAGTCAATACATTCAATGTTGAAGCTCCTAATGTGGTGGTTACTTGCATGGTTTGCGTTAGACTTTGCCCTAATGATCGACATTTGACAGTCGGGAACGCAAGCAGGCTACGGCACAAGATTGTGTCATCCTATTAGGGCTGATACTTTCTCTGGTGCAAGGTACAAGTGAGGCGATGCAGTTGTTTGCCAAAGCCTTTGGCAAAGCAAAGGCGGGAAACCGAGTGCCAGGGTTCCATGGTGCTCCTCGTGCTGGGGTGCGGGGGTTTGCACCTTGCATCGCCCTGTACTTCGGCGCGGCTGCACGCGCAGAAAGTGAAGGTTGTCGGGCGACACCAGTGGCGCCTTGCTTGCTGATCCTTCCCCTGCACCCTCGCCCGTTGTGTTCACCACTTCACCAGTTCACCGCACCGGCTTGCCGTGCAGTCAGTGGACCAATACCGATACTGGCGTTGCGTCCGGACGAAGCGGTGCAATATTCGCCCTGACTGCAGGTATTGCAGGTATATATTCCTGAAACGCAACCTGGTGCTACCGCAGTAGACGGGTGCCGTGCACGCACCACGCTACGCGCTGCCGTGCTCTCCCGGTACCATCACCGGTTGTGCTTAACAACGGTCCAAACATGCTGCTTGTCCAAATGGCAACCACAACTGAGCACACTACTACCCATGCCCGCGCCATCACACCGGCACGTGCGATCGTTCATGCGTGCTGCGGCACGTGGCACATGTGCAGTTGCTGAGGCCGAGACCTTGCATGAAGCGGGGCCCCACGGCAGTCCGCGTCAACGTAACAACTAGCTACGCGTGCTTCTAGCCCCACGGGTAAAGGATAGGGCCCCAAGCAAAGGAGTGACTGTACAGCGAGCTTTTTGCGTCTGCCAACGTAACTCGCTCTACACTGCCAAATGCAGCGTCCGCGCCATGCAGGAAGTCAGGCAACCAGGTGGTACAAGCACCTGCCTTTAGATAGTTTAAGGACACATCCGTTGGACATCGGTCGCCACCTATTGCAGGCACGCGTACAGCACCACCTGCTGGCCTCGGCTCTCTTCCACATGTTCGGCAACCGACCGACAGTGGACCGACCTGCAGTGCACGGCAGCGGGCGCTACTAAGCTGACCCATCACTGCCCGCTACCCCTCTCTCTCAACGCCACACACGCCACAGCACGCCGCTAGGCCGCCATTGCATAATAGCTGCTTCTCCGCTGGACTCCAAGCAATGTGGCTTAGTAGAACTGCACAGCAACGGAGAAAGGGTCCCAAAGAAGCCGGCCGTTAAGAGGGTTCAGGAAACGATTGAGCCCCTTGCTTGATAGCAAGGGTTAAGCAAACCCTTGTTATAACACACAGCTCAGGTCCCTGGCCGCGTCCATGGGCGCATTGCCCGCCCCCACACATTGCCGGGACGAGCCCTAGGGGCACCAGCAGCCAGGATACGGTACGTCCGGACAGACCGCACGTATGGACAGACCACCAATTCGATCTATCCCGCACGCAGGCCTGTGCCATTCCCTCCCGCGCTCACCCGCAGCTCTAACACATCCGCGCTGCCGCTGTCTGTTGGCGCACTGCTGGCCGTGGAGCGGGACGCCTCCACAGCGTAGGTGACCGTGTTGGCGAATCCAGAGAGCTTGACCTGCCACAGAACGGCTTGACCGTGAACCCTCTCGGGCCGCACGAGCACGCCCAGCACGCCGTCGCTCGTTGCCACCTTCAGCCCTTCCCGCGCCGTGAACAGGGTGACGGGGTCCCCGGGCCGTGCCGAGTAGCACAGGTCGTAGCCGCCAATCGGGCAGGCGTAGTGGTGTAGCATCTGGCCGTTGGGCCACTCCACAAGGACCATGCCTTCGGAATAGGCAGGTGTATGAGGCGGTTTGTGTGAGCATGTCTGGTGACCTAATTGTGTGTGTTAGCAGTAGGAAGCTGTGTACGTAAAATGGAGGCGGCCATCATCAGCACCGTTGCAACGAGCATATGGGTATGCGTTATCAATGGGTGCGTAATCATCATGTGGACAGCGCCGGGCAGCCACCTTGCCAGGGGCATATATGGTGTTTGCATATAGTGGGGGCTGTGTTTTGCGACCAACTGCGATTGCGCCAAGGATGCACTGCTGCGTAACGCACGCACAAGCAAGTCAGTACGTGCACGTGCAAACACTGCAAATGCGAATGGCTTACCACGCTTCGTCTGTGCCCGACGCGCACTGGCTGCTGCGTAGATGCTGCCCACCCCCGGCTCCGCCCCGCCGTACACCCAGTGGATCCCGCGCTCCACCGCCGTACCGCCGACCAGCTGCGATACAGACAGGTGCTCCGGCTGTTGCAGCTCGCTGCCGTCCCACAGCAGCAGCTCACGCCGGGCCTTCATGCCAGTCCAGTCCTCTCCCACCACGGGCGCCCCGCTGGTCCGGCTCATCTCCAGGTGCACCAGCTCGAAGCGGCCTCCCCAGCCCGTCTCGTACGTCCCCTGGCTGCCGCTAGCCCACTCCACAAGGCACGTGTCGCCCATGTCGGGGGAGGGCTGCAGCACGCCCACCTGTTACCGGTACGACATTTACACACGACGGGTAATATTGTGCGTATGCAGTGAGAGCGTGTTTACGGCTGTACATGATGAGGGACGGTGCACGCACACATACGCAGAGCGACCAAGCTGCAGGTGTACAGACATGTCGTCATCAGGTGGAAGAGCAGGCGTGGCTCAAGTCAAGGTCCCCCACCTCGCCGGCCGCCGCCACTCGCTCCTTCCCCTCCTTGACGTCGTACCCCCGGCGCACCAGCATGCCGGGGGCGGCGGTGAAG